>Ga0307307_10000002_pt1 | contig 44962 bp, 73 predicted proteins | sample ER_DNA_194_FD_194505 | JGI IMG/M metagenome (GOLD analysis project Ga0307307, IMG submission 194505) | Bulk soil microbial communities from the East River watershed near Crested Butte, Colorado, United States - ER_DNA_194 | ecosystem: Environmental > Terrestrial > Soil > Floodplain | place...
GTGATGGTCCACGACGTTAATCGGATCTCCAGATGTTCGAGCCCGACCTCGAAGTCGTGCGCAGCCTTGATGTTCTCGGGGCTGATGAGGGCGTCTTTGGGGACTTCCTCCATCTTCGTCCGAAGGTCGCCGAGCATCGGGATCAGGACCTTGGCCAGCTTCCCGCCGAAGAGTTCGACGGCCAGCCCGTTCTTCAGCATCGGATCTTCGACGCGCCCGACCGCTTCCGCGATCTGGAGAAAGGCTTCTTCTGGCCCCTCTGCCATCAGGGCCTTAACGCTGAGGCCGAGCATCTGCACCGCTGATGTGGCGTTCGCGTCGCCGTTGGCGAGCTTGGCGCTCAACTGTTCCACGCCGCGCGCCATTTGCTCCGAGTCGACGCCGAATGCTTTCCCGACGTAGGCGAGTTGCTGAATCGCCTCGGTTGTGATGCCGGTGGCGAGCGACAGCTCTTCGATCCGCGCGGTCGACGCGATCACCTCTTTGGCGAAATTGAACGCTTCGTGCAGCGCCTCGAGGATGACGGCGCGCTCCACCAGGTGTTCCATCATCCCCACGAACTGACTCGTCGCGGTGCTCGCGCTCGTGGCGGCCGTTTCGATCGTCTTGACTGACTGCGCGGCCGTGGCCATGTCCGCTTGGAGTGCGGAAATGTTCGCGGCAATTCTCACCACGAGGTGGTCGTCGGCGTTCGCGCCCGCCATTTACCGGGTCCCCCCTAATCCGTACTCCGAGAGCGCCGCTTGCACCGCCGCCTGAATCCGGCCGAGGTGCGCGGGCTCTTCGAGTTTCGCCGACGCCCAGAAGAAGGGCCGCGCGTGCATGTGCTTCGTCCCGGATTCCAGCCAGCGATCGAGCATCGGCGTGTGCAGATTCCCGGCGTCGACGATCCAGCCCCAGCCCGTCCGATCGGATTTCACGACGATCCCGGCGACGGTCGCGCCCGTCGAGGTGCCGCTCAACTGGCGCAGCAGCCGCGCCTTCGCCTCCGCGCACACGTGATCGGCGGACACTTTCGCCGCGGTTTTCACGAAGCCCTTGATGACCTGCTTCAGGCTCTCGCCTTCCAAGGCCTCGCGCATCCGCGTCGCGTCGATCTCAATCGTGAACGTGTTCTGTGCCATGGATCTCTTCGGCGGCGATCTCGTGTTCGATTTCCATTGCGAGGGTTCTCAAGGGCGACGACTGCCAGCCGGTCGGGTGGGCCGCGTTCGCCGCGACGGCCGCCGCAAACGCGCGGTACTCGATCACCTGTTCCAGGAACCCGGCTGGCAGCCGCTGCTGTTCGGCGACGAGGACGGACGGCAGCGCGCCGCCGAATTCCTCCGAGAGCCGGCCGAGGTAGTGCTCAAGCGGTTGCGGCCCCGTCCCGATCAGCGATCGGTAGAGGACGGTCAGGCGCTTTTTTTTTCGGCCTCCGCGTCCGCCGCGGTCGTGTGGAAGAGCCCCGGCTTCGTCCGTCGCAAGATCTCGGTCGCGAGAAACTCGAGCGCCTCGTCGTCCAGATCCTCGACCGCGTCGGTCCTCGACCGATCGACGGCTTCGCTCGGCGTCAGGGGCGCGATGGCCTGCGGATAGCTCCAGCTGATCAGCCCCGCCCGGACGATCGTCGTCCGGTCGTACCCGCCCAACGGATCCGCGAGGACCTGCTGCGCGTCGGCCGGCGTCGCGAGCCCGTTCAGGATCCGCTGAAACGCGCCCGACCACCCGCGCACCGATCGCCCGCCGACCATACTGCGCATGTGCTCGGCCTGCGCGCGCTCGAGCTCGCGCCCGGTCAGCTTCCGAATCGTGACCGTGTGCGGATCGTCGAACGGGATCGGGATCGTGACGGACGTCTGCGAGGCAAAGATCGACATCGCCTTTACGTCCAGACCCCGGCGCCGGTCGGTTGCAGCGTCGACTCAAACCCCGACAGCTTCCCGTTGTTGGCCTGGGCCTTGTACTTGTTGAGCCAGCACGACACGGTGAAGGTTTTCGAATCGCCGAACACGATCACGAGCACGCGGGCCGTGGAGGTCGGGAGCGCATCGGCGTCCCCGGGTCGCATGACGACGTGCGGCCCCGTCGTCGCGGTCGTGTCGAAGAACCCTTTGACCGCAATCGGCGGCACCTTCCGCATCCCCGTCGGGAGGAATTCGCGCCACAAGTCGCCGAACGCTTCGGAGCTTTGCAGCTCGACTTCAATCTCGGCGCCGCCGAGCTCCATGATGAAATTGCTGATGGTGCGCGGCGTCGCCCCGCTGTCTGTGAGCGAGACCGAAACGCTCGTAGAGCCCTGAATCCCGACGGCCATAGCCTTCTCCCTACGCCACTTTGGCGCCCTTTGAACAGTTACACCGCGCGTGCGCGAGTTGCACGTTGCTGTACGAGTGCGCCCCGCCCTTCGACAATGGAATCACGTGATCAATGTGCCACGTCTCGTTGATGTCGACCGCCGCGCGGCAGATACCACAGACACCGCCGTCTCTCTCAAAGACAACACTGGGGTCCACGCGCTCGACTGACGCGCCACGACGACGGGCGTATCGCATCCGACAGTGGATTTTCGACCGGGCCTTTCCGGATGCCGTTTGCCGAGCGCGCCGTGAATACTGACGTTTTTTCTCTGGGTTAGCATCCGACCACCGCTTCGCCACTGCCGCCGACTGTTCCTTGTGCTCCTTCGCCCAGCGCTTTACCTGCTGGCGCTTTTTCTCGGCGTTGACAGCGAGCCAGCGGCGATCGTGCTCGCGGTGTGCTGCCCGCTGTTCAGGCGTCAGTGGCCGACGCGACGGATCTCGATACCGCTGCCGCGCGCGCGCGTTTGCCTGCTCACGATGCGAGAACTTGTAGGCACGATCGTGCTCCCGATGCGCCTGATGATGTGCACGTCTCATGTCTTGCTGGCAGAGTTTGCATTTCGGCTGAAGGCCGCCAGGACGATCGCGCCTGAGATTGAACGCGCTTCGCGGCTTCTCGGAATCGCAGCGGCGGCAATGCTTTGTCGTAGACTTCGGATCAGCCATGCGTGCGCGGCTCCTATCCGCGTGCGGGTGGTGAGGGGCCGATGGTCGCTGAACACGTCCACCGGCTCCGCTTAGTGTACTCCTGAAGAGCAGCACCTTCATCGTCAGGTCCGCTTAAAACCGACGAACGGAGTGATCGAGCCGCTACCAGTTACGTCTCCGTTAAAACAGAGGTAGCGATCAATAGTTCCAGCCACGGTTAATCGCTCGGCTGCAGGCGCCGCGGTTTGATTCGTGAATGAAATCAGGTCGGCGTACGTGACATCGTCGGGCGAGCTGCGTATCTTGCCAACGAAGCCCGAAAATCCGTTCATCGCGCTGATAAATTGATAGCCGACGCCGCCGAGCACGGTACTGGAGCGCACGAAGGATCCGCCCGTGCCCGCGCCGGTCGAGGCCGTGGTGTTGACGGCCACGCTGAACGTCGTGGTCGAGATCACCGTCACCGCGAGATCGCTATTGATGCTCGGCCCCGCCAACGTGTTGCCCGACGGCAGGATCTTTTGCCCCGTCGTCAAGTTGTGCGGCACGGTCGTCGTTACCACACACGGGTTCGCCTTGGTCGCCGACGTGATCGGAATCACCGTCTGGGTCGGGTCGAGCGTGTAGTCGACGCTCGCGCCGTCCGTCTTCGTGTTCCAGTCGACCGTTTTCGGCGTCGCGTTCTGGACGATGACGCCTTCGTCGAGCGCGCCCGTCACCTGATAGGCGACGTTGGCTTTCGTCAGCTTGGCGCTCGCGCTCAGCACGGTGTATTTGGCGGTCAACGCGCCCTGACAGGCCGCGAAGATCGCGCCGATCGTGTTGCCGGCCTCCGCCCACGCCACGATCCGGGTGGTCGACGGCGCCGCGCTCATCGCCGCATGGATGCCGGCCGCGGTGGTGTCGAAGAACGCGCCGTCCTGGGTGATGGTCGCTTTCCGCATCCCCGTGGGGAGGGTCGCGCGCCACAGGTCGCCGAGCCCCTCAGACGGTTCGAGCTCGACCTCGACCTCGTGGGAGAAGCCTTGCACCTTCGCCGACAGGAGTGAATAGCCGTCGACGAGCAGGACCGCAAAGGACGCGGAGGAGACCGGGCTCATGCGGGGACCTCGTCAGCCGGCCGGCCGAGATCCGTCCACGCCGCCTCGCGCAGCGCGGCGGTCACCGGCTCGATATGCCCGCTCGCGAGCAGCGGCGCGAGGCTCTCGACCGGGACGCGCGCGCAGGTCTCCCCCGCTTCAGCCAGCGTCACGTTGTCGCGCGTGGAGAGGCGCCGGACCGCGCGATAGTCGGCGCCGTGCAGGTCAGTCATCCCAGACCTCGTCTTCCCAGAGGAACGCGCACACGTGACAGATCGGCCGGCGCACCCCAAAGCCGCCGCGCGGGCCGCGCTTGTCGGGTCCGGCCCCACACTGCGGACAGGCCGCGTCCTTCGCCGTCGGCACGGGCTTCCCGTGCGCGTCGAGGATCGGCGGCGCCTTCTTGTCGGGGTCAGGCATCACGACACGTTCTGCAGCACCAGGCGCACGATCACACACTCTTCATGCACGACCGTGCCGGCGATCGTTTGGTCCCCGAGATTCACGATCGCAATATCCGGCAACGGCAGCGCGCTCGCGACCGTGTAGCCCGTGACGCTGAGCGTCGTCGTAAAGAGCAGCTCGATCGCTTTCGCGAGGATCAGTTGGCATTCACTGATCGCCTGGAGCGCCGAGAACGCGTGCAGGCGCAGCTCGATCTCGCTGAGGTCGCCGTGCCCCGGATACGTGCCCAGCCCGCCGAGCTGCGTCGGCACCGCGACCTCGAACAACAGGAACGGGTAAACGGTATTTTGGGGTACCACGTTATGCACGCCGCCCGGCGCGAGCGCGGTCAATGCGGCCACGTTCAACGCGGTCACGAGCGCGACACTCAGCGGGTAGAGGGGCGAGTAACTCGTGGTCATGCCTGCTTCTCCGAGACCATGATGTGCAGCTCGCGACGATCGTTGGCGGGATCCCGGTAGCTCTCCACTTGCAGGATCCGCGTGCCGATGACGATCCGATCGGTGACGCTGATGTCCTCCGTGTACCAAATCTCCAACACGCCACTCAGGACCGCATTCAACGTCGCCGCCTGCTGCGTCTCGCGTCCCGTCAACGGCCGTTCATGCGCCCAGGGTGACGACCGGAGCGTGTACGTCGTCGTCTGCCCGCCCGCGCCATCGCTCACGAGGGTCTGCTGCTCGATCCGGATCCGCGTCCGCTTCTCGCCCACGGTACTCATCGGTCCTGGACCCACACCGTGAAGCTCCGCTCCTTGGTCTGGGCGGGGGATTCGGAGGTCACGATCTTGTTCGCGATCTGGTACTTCTGGCCGAGCGTCCCGGCGGACAAGCGGACTTGTGTCTTGCGCGCACCGGCGAGGATCGTCTCCTGATCCTTGGTGAGCGCGAGATCAGTCGTCGAGGGCCAGACCGCGGTGATCGTGAACGTGCTCGTCAGGATCGCGGCGCCGACGGCGAGATTCTCCGTGTCGTAATCAAAGGTATACGCCTTGATGTCGCTGGGGTCTTTGATGACCAGTGCGCCGTCGGAAATCGTGACCACGCTCATGGGACGACCTCGATGACGTCGTCATCCGCGCCGACGTCGACGACGACGTCATCCGCCGCCACCTGCACGACGACCTCACTCGCGGACCCGTCCCCCGTATCGAAGAGCACCGGATCGAACAGCCCCGCATCAAAGAGCACAGGCATCCTCAGAGGATCGTCAACGTGCCGGTGACCGTGTTGTTCGGCGACCCGGCATCGGAGATCGCCTGCTGGACGAAGTTGTTCGTGAGGAGGTTCTTCTGGCTGCCCCCGTTGGTGCGGATGGAGGCCGTCACGGCCGAACGGATCACGTTGCCCGCGACAATCGCGCCCTGCGTCGAGGCGCCGCCATTGGGGCACAGCACCCCGTACTGCCCGGACTGCAGGTCCAGCACGTTGTTGAGCACCGACACGCCGTTGCTGGCCCAGATGCCGCTGTAGCCGGCCGCGGCATAGGCGGCGTCGGTCTGGACGGTGTTCCCCTGGATCGTGATCGCGGTGGTGGTCGCAATCTGCGAGCGGATCGCGCCGGTCGTCTGGTTGTGGAAGACGTTGCCAGCAATAACGACGCTCTCCGGGAGTTGTCCCGCCGTGCCGTCGAGATACACGCCGTAGTTGCCGCCGCGGACGAGATTCGACGTGACCAGGCAGCGCTTGGGATCGTAGAGCGTGATGAGAATGTTGGTCGTGTCGGTGAGGCTCACGATCGTGTTGCCGGTGATCGTGATGTCGAACGCCCGGGTGACGTCGAGGCGGGTGTTCTCGAAATAGTTGCCCGCGACGCTGACGCGATACGGTCCCGTGTTCGCGGTCGGGCTGCTGTTGTTGTTCTTGATCGTGAGCGGGGCGCAGTCGTAGAAGAGGTTGTGCGCGATCACGACCTTGCCGGCGTTCACATTCGGCAGGTTCATGTCGATCGCGAACGTCGTCGCGTTCTTGCAGATATTCCCGGTGATGACCACCGACGAGTTCGCGTCCGAGTCGATCGAGCCGATGCTCGCGATGCCGGTGTCGATGTAGTTTTCCGCGATGATCGAGTCGCCGGTGCTGTTGCTGAAGATGATCCCGCCGTCGTTATGGCCCACGCCCGCCCCGCCGAGGTTCGTGTGGTGGACGTAGTTCCCGGTCGCGCGCCCGTCGGTCGACCCGCTGAAGTGGATGCCGTTGCCGTTGCAGTCCTCCACCCAGCAGTGATCGACGACCGGGCTGATGCCGCCGATCGTGATCCCTTCCGCCTGGGCGTCATGGACGTAGCAGTCCCGGACGACGCTCCGGTCGCCATCGAGATCGAGTTCCTTGTGGTTCTCCCACTGCGTCAGGAGGGTGTTGTTGGCCTTGTTCCCGTCGACGGTCAGCCCGAGGATCGCGACCTGCGCGGCCTGCGCCGAATAGACGAGGATGCTGCTCGAGACCAGCGTGCCCCCGGCCGGAAACGCCACGCTGAACACGGTGCCGACCGTGATGACGTTCCCGACGATCGCGGTGATCGCGTGGTTGGCTGGGTCGTAGCTCGCCCCGTTGAAGACGGTGACGTCCATCCCCACGCTGAAGCCGGCGGCGCTCGTGACGGTGATGGCCGTCGACGACGGGCCGGCGGCGATATTGGTGCTGGTGGCGGTACTCACCTGGTTGCTGCGCTTGAGCGTGGCGCCGTAGGCACGCCAGGTCTGGCCCGCCAAGGGCACCAGCCGCCCGGAGAGCAGAAACGTCTTGCCGGCCGGGAAGCGCAGCGTCCCGCCGACGCCCGCCGCAGTAATCGCCGCGCGCAAGGCGAGCGTATCGTCGGTGACGCCGTCGCCGACCGCCCCGCCGGACGTGCGCGGGTCAGTCTCGTCGCTCCGGAAGCCCCACCCGTCCGCCTGGGTACTGTCCCGGACGACCGTCGCGCCGTCAGGGGCCGCACTCGCGACGACGAGGGTGTCGTTCCAGACCATTTTCGAGACCTGCACGTCGGTCCGGTTCGTCCCGGTCAGCGACGTGCGGTGCGCGATGGTCCCGACGGTGCTACTCATGGGATCACAACGCCTTATACGGCCACAACAGCGCATCGACGCCGAAGGGCAGCACGTCCGCGGAGGCCCGCACCAGCGCCGCGGCGTCCCGGTTGATCCACCAATTGCCGATGAGGAGTTTCATCGCGGCTTTGATCGACGCCGGCACGGCCGCGGCCGCGGTCCCATAGCCGGCGACAAAGCGCACCGTCACCGCATTCGGGACCCTGCGCGTGACCGGGTAGTACACGGCGTACGCCGGCGTCAGACGGCCGGGCCGCGCCTTCGGGCCGACGGGCGCATCGACCGTGAAATTGCTCGCTGGCCAGACCTGCGTCACGCCGGCCGTATCGACGTAGCTGAGACTCGTGACGGAGACGAGCGGCGCTTTGGGCACCCAGATCGAGCCCGCCCCGTCGAGCGTCGAAAAACACTGCGGGAAGCCGTCGAGTTGCAGATCCCAGGTCTGCGCGAGGAACGCGCGGTGCGTGAAGGTTTCCGCGTATTCCCGCGCCGCGACGATCAGGGAGGCCAGGAGATCGTCTTCATCGGCGACGGTGACGCGGAGATGGGCGCGTACTTCCGCTAACGTGAGCGGTTCTGTCGCTGGCGCCGTGACGAGGGACAGGCTCATCGGTCACGCGGCTTTACTCGATGCTGAGCAGCTCTTCGTACCACATCGCGCCCATCGTGAAGGTCTCCCCCACGAGCGAGCTGACGACATGCAGACAGAGCGAACAGCCCGGCGGGACAATGAGCCGGCCGTTGACTTCCGCCGAGATCGCGCCGAACGGCACCACACCGCCCGCCGCCTTGTTGTAGGCGTTCCCCCAGGGGAACCAGCCGTTATCGAGCACGGTCGTGCCGATCGCGTTGACCGCTAATCCGGTGTAGCCCTGCTTGCCCGAGTTGCCGCGGATGGCCAGCCCGGCGCTCGACGGCGCCGCTTTGGTCGTCGCGACCTGCGCCCAGCCGCTGAAGCCTTCGACGACGGCCGTCGAGACGAGATTGAAAAAGAACAGCCGATCGATGATGAGGCTCAGCCCGGCGTTCGTCGTGGGGGAGCCGTTCCAGAGTTCGAGCGCGGCCAAGGTCGAGGGTCGCACCACGATCCCCGCGGCGGCCGTCACGGTCATCGTGCCCCACGCCCGCCCCTTGCGGGTCATCTCGGTCCCGATGGGGAGGCCCTGCACGACGAACTGTTCGTTGAGTTCGTTGGCCTGGAACTGGCCCTGCTGGTACGCGCCCGCGGGTCTGCGCACCGAGCCGATGACTTGTGCGGTGGTATCTGCCATAGCGAGTGCTCCTGACCTCTGCGCCGACTACGCCGCGACGATCTGCGCGCCCTCGTCGAGCGGGAAATAAAAAATGTCCCACTTGATCGAGCCGGTCGTGTTGTTGCCCGAGCAGGTGATCGTGAGGTTGCCGGTCGGGAGAATGAACGACAAGGCGTTCAGGGCCGGCGCAAACCCGGCGCCGGTCGCCGTCCCGACGACGGCCGTGCCGTCGCCTTCGACGACGACGATCGCGCCGATTTCAAAGCTGGCCGCCGCGAGCGTGGACGCGATGACGACCGCCGAGCCCACCGTCGGCACGGAGTTCACGCTCAGGTTGTTCGCCGTCGCCGAGGCGGCGACCGTGAACACGCCGGAGAGACTCGTGACGAAGACGCGCCCGCCGCTGATCGTGAAGATCGTCTGATCGCCCGTCTGCGGCCACACGGCGGTGGGCCGGGCGGTATGGAACCCGAACCCGAACGCCGTGAACATATCGCGCGATTGATTCGTGTACACCAGCCGGCTCCTTCGAAAATGCCCGCGCGCTTAGAGGACGGACGGGTTCAGATGCCCGGCGTAGCGTGGCCGCCCGAGGCCAATCCCGGCCACGAGCAACGGATTGCCGACCGACGAGAAGTTGAAGGCGACCCAGTGCGCCGGCGGCGTGAGCGTGTCCGGGTCGATCTCGATCACGATGACCCGATGATCGAAGGTCGCCGCCGTCAGCGTCAGACCGGTCGCCGCGACACTGATCGCATCCCCGAGTTGATCCGCCAGATCGACCTTGTAGTCCGCGGCCGCGAGGCGATACTTGAAGGCGATCGCGGTCGTGAGCGACGTCGCCAGCGCGGCGGTCGAGTCGCCGTAGACCGTCAGCACGGAGTCGCCGGTAATGGCGCCGAACTGCAAGACGGCCGTGAAGCCGTCGAGTTTCCCGACGTCGACCGCGTCACTCACATACGCGGCCGCCGTCTTGTCCTTCGGCTCGAAGATCGGGACGATGACGAGCGATTCACTCATCCGCATGATGCAGCTCCCTTACGCGCGCGTCGCGAGGACGATGAATGGACTCTGGGTCTGCGTCCCCTTGAACGGCGTCAGCGCCGAGCGCGGCACCGGCTGCCCGTCGCAGCGATAGAAGGCGCGGAAGGTCTGCTGCCCGGAGGCGAACAGGACGTGAATGGAGGACGCCTGTTCGACGCCGCCCTTGCGGATCAGGCGGTAGCGCGAGAGGTCGAGGAGCGCAATGTCGCCCACGGTGCCGATGGTGGCGTTAAATTCCGTCTCGACGACCGGCCGCCCCTTGATCGTCAAGACGCCGGTGCTGTCGTAATTCACGAACCGCGGTTCGAGCGCGCCGGCGCCGGCCGGGATGCTCAAGAGATCGAGTTGCGGGTTGCAGTCGGTGTTGATCGCCCAGATGCTGTTCTTCTTGGAGCGCGAGGGGAGCCGCGCCCACATCTTTGAGAGGTTGCTGACGTTGATCGACGCCGCCCCCTGGCCGGTTTCCTTCGCGATCGAGAGGACGCACGGCGCGACGAGATACCCGAGCGGTTGCCCGGCGCCGGTGCCTTCCGTGACCGCGTCTTCGACCTGGAACGTCAGTTCCTCGCCGAACATCGCCTGGAGCTCGCCGCCGAGGCCCGCGGCGTCATTGACGAGTTCATCCGTCATGTACCCGAGCGCGCCGACTTTCCGGAGCTTCAATTCGAGCCGCGCGAGCTTGGGCATGGAGGCCGTCGGCGCCGTCCCCTGGTCCACCCAGTAGCCGAGCACGCCGCCGGCGCGGGTCGTCGCCCGGCTCGTCTCATCGATGACGTTGTAGGCGATCGAATCGCCCGAGATGGTGCGCGCATCCACGCGCGAGAGCAGTTCGCCTTGCGCGAACATATCGCGTTCGATGCCGGCCGCGACTTCGTGCGGGACGGCAAAGCCGCCTTCCGACGGGACCGCCGTCCCCATGCCGGTCGCCGCGGCGAAGAGGCGCGGATCGGCGCCTTCGCCGCTCATCGCCCGTCGGACCGCGATGGCAAATTCGCCGAGGGCGGCCTGCCGGGCTTCGGCGCGCATCTCGGGCGTCGCATCCGCGTGGAGCGTCGGCCCCCAGGCCCGCTCGCTGGCGTGGTCGTCGCCGACCTGGATCGTCGGCGCGTGGCGTTCGTCGTCCTGCAACCGCCGGGCGAGGACGAGATCGGCCGCAATCGTCTCGGCCTGGTTCTCGAGCGCGTCGAGATCGGCGACGACGGCCGTCAGCCGCGCGCTCTGCTCCGGCGTGCGGGCCGTCACCGCGGGCGTGGTCGCCGTCGCGGCGAGGGCCGTCGCGGGAATCGCATACAGCGCGCGCCCTTCCTTCTTCAGCTTGGCGATCGCCGCCGCGGTGTCTTTCTCTTGCTGGATCAGCTGGTTGATGTGGCCGACCGCCCCGACTTCACTCCGCAGTAAGGGCACGTCGGTCAGGTCGGCCAGCCACGCGCGCACGCGCGTCCCGATCGCGATCGTGCGCTGGACCAGCCAGGTCTTCGTGAGCGTCGATCGCCAGGGCTCGGTGTGCTCGGTGCCGTGGCCGCCCCAACAGATTTGATAAATGTCTGTCGGCGTGTGCGCGATGGCCATCACCAGCGCGAGCAAAAACGGCAGGGTCGTCACTCTCATGGGGCGGTCTCTCCTGCGAAAACTCGCGAACACAAGAAAAAAGCGCGTGCTCATCGAGAGACCGGAAGGCGCAGATGTCACGCCGGGATCTCGATCAACACGCGCCTCAACGGAGTCGCGGTAGGTCGCCTACAGGATCAGGGAGCTGGGGAGTTTCGCGCTACGAAACGACGGAGTAGAATGCCCGACGCAGCGGCAAGAGATTGCAACTCTGGCCTGTCCCGCGCAGGCCTGCCGCTGATTTTCTTTCCTTCCACCGCGCGGGACTAGCTCAGGAGGCGGGACCGTGAGGCCAGTCAAACAGGAGACGCTCGACAAGCTCGAACACATGGTCGGTCGGAGTTGTGATCAAATTGAGGCGCTATTCGACTACGAAGGCGACGACGATCGCGCGTACGGGAGACTCAGGACGAATGCGAAGTCGGCCGGTGTCATCATCACCGGCTTCGGACGGGTGGTCTCCGCCGAAAACAACCGCGAAATGATCGCGCGGATGCCGATCCCTGAGCAGCCCGAGCGACTTCAGTCCGCGTGACGCGCTCGTGCCTGCACTGTGGGGGCGAGATTCCGGCGTCGCGAAGGTCTGACGCGACGTACTGCTCAGATCACTGCGGCGCCGCCGCGTCCTATCAGCGTCGCAAGGTAAAGATCATCGCCTCTGTTCGTTCGTGGCAAGCCCAGCATCCCGATCGCGTTCGCGGATACGGCGCAGCGTCGTACCGTCGCCATCGCGCGAAGAGACTGGCCGCGCAACGTCGACGGTACTCCCTGAACAAAGCGGCCGCGCGCGAGCGGCTCCGCGCATGGCGCCAGTCGAACAAGGCGAAATATCGAGCGCAGCAACGCCGGCGGTATCTGCGCCATCAGGACAAGTGTCGCGCTCAGGGTCGGGCCGACTACGCGAAGCATCGGGCCGCGCGCATCGCGGCGGTACTCGCGCGACGAACACCCGAAGACCGGCGCGCAGAGGGCAAGCGCAGGTACTGGCGGTATCACGATCGTGAACGCCTCAAGAATCTGCGTCAGCGCCTGAAGAAACAGTTCGGCGGCCGACTCCCAACGGCGTCGTATGTGAAAGCCCGCGAGTTATGGCTCATGGTGTGCTGGGAAGACGCGGCAGCCAGAAAGGCGGCTCGACTATGACCCGTCGCACCGTACTCCAGATGCTCACCGCCGCGTGGTGGCGTGGTGAATCGATCGTGTTCTACACCCCAAGGTGGTCGAGTCGAGGGTTATGGTGCCTGCGGAAACCGGAGGGCGCCTACGCGTGGCTCATCAACCTGGAGGCGTGCGCGGACGTGGAGGCGCTCGCGCGTCGATCCAGACATTCTTCCGCGCCGTCCATCAGCACATCGCGCGTGAACTGACTCACGCTCTGATGGTTGGCGCGGGCGGCTTGCCCAAGGCGCTGCCGTTCCGCTGGGGACAGCCGGACGTGAAAATCGACGCTCGGCGCTTCGGCGCGGGCGGGGCGGCTCATCGGGGCAGACTCCCCCGCTCGCCGTCGATCCCCGTGGCCGTCACGCCCCACGCGAGCCGGTCCTCCTCGATCGCCGATTGGACGGCGCGATCATCCGTGAGGTCGTACGGCGGCTCGTGCGTCACGCGCGCCGCCTCGTCGTTCTTCCGCCGCCACGCCGCGCACGACACGCAGCGGGGATTCGCGCACGGTCGCCCGAGGGCGTCGCGCCCGTCCGGTGCGTAGTGCCGCCGCACGCGGTCCGGATGACTCGGCATCAGTCCTGGCCCCAGTCCACAAACACGACGGGCTCCTGTCGACGAACGGTCGGCCGCACCAGCGGCGGGCAGTCGCCTTCACGCAGCGGCACGTCGGCGAGGTCGGGATGCGTGAGGAAGACTTCGACCTTCCCGTGATAGGCGCCAGAGCCCAGGATCTCGGTCTCGATCGGCAAGTGCATGATCTCCCGGCAAAATTCCGGCGTCAGGAGCATGCGCGCGATGCGAGGCATCAGAAGAGCACCCGTCCCGCCTGGTCCTGGTCCGCAACCGCCTCGATCGCCTCATCGAGCTCACGCCTCGGGGCGGCCACCTCGTCGTCGTCACTGATGATCATCCCGCGATGGCGATCCCCGATGTGGCGGCCGCGCGCACTGGCCTGGAGCGCGTCCACAAACGCGCGTCGTGCACGGCCCTCGAGGGAGTCATCGCGCAGATCCGCGGCGCGCAGCCCGCGACTCGAGGCCGATCGCCCGACCAGGCGGCCCAGCGTCTCATCCATCGTCGCGATGCGATCGATCAAGCCCGCCGCTTTCGCGTCCTTCGCCGACAGGGCACGCCCTTCCCCGTAGCCGCTGCGCACCTCCTTCGCGGACACGCCGAGCCCGCGCGCGACGTCTGTCGTGAACTGCGCATACGCCACGTCGACCGTCGCTTGCTTCACCGCCCGCGCCTCGGGCGACAGCGGGCCGAAGGGACTGCCCTCGACTTTGTATTTGCCCGCCGAGATGAGCGTGACGTCGATGCCTGCCTGTTCGAGGGCCTTCGACAGATCCTGATGCGCGCTGTACACCCCAATCGAGCCCGCCGTCCCGCTCGGGATGCAGACGCGCTCGTCACACTGGCTCGCCAACCAATAGGCCGCGCTCGCCGCGAGACTGTTGATCTGCGCGATTTGCTGCACCTGTCCGCGCAAGGCGAACATCTTCGCGGCCAACTCCTGAACCCCTGGGACGGTCCCGCCAGGTGAATCGACGTCATAGACAATCGTGCCGATGCTCGGGTCCGCGGCGACCGCGTCGATCAGCGCGCCGATGCGCTCGCACGACGTCCCCCCGCTCGACTCGTCCAGCGATCCCATGCGGTGCGCGATCACGCCCCGGATCGGAATCACCGCGACGGCGCCGCGGCTCGTCGCCCCGGACGATCGGGGGCTCGCCTCGCCGAGGCGCGCCGCGATCTCGGCGTCGGTGAATTCGCGGCCTGCCGCGCGAAAGGCGAGGACGGCAAGCAGTTCGGCCAACTTCGCTGGGTGCAGCGCCCAGAGGGTGTCCGCCACGTAGGTCGCAATCCGTTGATATTTCATGACGGCACCTGTTCAGTCGCGGGCAGGCCGACCTGCATCTGGATTTGCATATTCTGCGGATTGAAGAGCGCGTTGTAGGTCTTCCCACAGTGGGGACACGCGACCGGCACGCTGAGCGCGATCACGAGGACCGGCCGTCTCGCCGCATCGCCCTCCGCGGGTGAGGAGGCCCGACAGTTACACGTCAGCGTCAGATTCATCGGGACGCCGACGGTCAGGATGGTAAACGGCTGGCCGACAATCGGCGTGCCCGCCGGCGCCTGAAAGGGCAGCGGGGCGTTCGTGCCGTTGTCGTTCATGCGGCCTCCCAGTCATCTAACCCAAGGATCCACAACTCGTCCGCCAGGGCGATCGATCGCGCGTGCGCCGTGGCGGCCGTCTCCTCGTCGTCTTGCTTGCGGTGACGACGCGGCGCGGCCTTCTTCGCCGGGGCTTTGCGCGCGGGTGATGGCTTCGTCGTCCACGTGCGGCGCACCATGCCGGAGCGCTGCGGGATGAGGAACGCGAACGTCTGCGGCGCGCTCGGGCTCGGCGCGGGCGCCTCCACCACGGTCGAGAGATCGCCGGTCGCCACCGCCTGTCCGATCGACGCGAGGAGCGCGCCGCCGAGCGGGACCGCCAGCGCCTCCCCACTCGCGACAACCATGCCGATCGCGCTCACCGCCTGCACGCCTGACACGACCACGGTCACATCGCCGCCCGATTCGCCGGTGGCGATCGCTGTGCCCACACCGGCCGTCATCGCCACCCCAGCCGGACTCGCGAGCGCGTCCCCACTCGCGACGGCTGGGCCGATCGCCGCGGCCGCCGAGACACCCGCCGGCCCGGTCCCGGCCGCGCCACTCGCGACCACGCGTCGTCGATCGCCTCAGACGCCGGCGCGAGCTCGCGCAGCAGGAGCGCGCGTGTCGCACGCACGTGAAGCAGAGAGACGAAGGGCGCTGCCGCGCCTGCGGCCGGCACGGCTCGCACCTGCATCACCTCGAACGGCGATCGCGCGGCGGGCAATGGACGGCGATCAACGTCGTGCTGCTCTGTCTGCTCTGTCACCAATTCGCGCACGCCGCCCTGCTCGACATTCGGGGCAATCCGGAGCCAGGGCACCTGTTGACGATCGAGAGTCAGGGCGACGCGCGGCGGCATCTCGAGCGCGGTCCCTTGTGGCGCTAGACAGCGACCGCGGCGAACGCGATCGGCCTCAGCCTGCCGACGGGAGGAGGTGACGACCCGTCGGATCCACCTGGCGACACCGATCGCGCCCGCGCGCGGATCTTACTTGGCCTTCTTGATGCGCAGGGGCAAGCACGCGCCGTCCGTGATCGTGACGTCGGTGAGCGGCACGATCGCCGAGGTGCCGTCCGCGTCGACACAGAGGTACACGGGCGAGCTCCCCGGCTGATCGCCCAGGACCAGGATCCGCACCGGTTCGCCGTCCACCTCGCCGTGGATGGCGTCGAGGAACGGGCTCGCCCACACGGCGCGGCCCATCATCGCCGACGTCGGGGTGTCCGGGTGATCGGTCTGCCGCTGGGCGGCTTTCTGACGGGCTTTGAGACTCATGGATCGGGACCCCTTCCTGACCGCCGGACTCGTGTCGGGGCGGTCTCCGGTTCAGGAGTCTACTCCGGCGGGTCACTGCACGGGCAACTTTCGGACCACAGACGGCACGTTTCGGCATGGATCAGCACCGCTCGCCACATCTCACAGGTGACAACTGGGCGCCTGTTTTGAACCTGTTCTGCTCACTATCTGAAGGGGTTGAGGCTGGAGCGGGCTACGGGGATCGAACCCGTGTCCGAGGCTTGGGAATGTCAGGCGCCGCGCCGTAACCGGCTGAGCGGTTGGACGTTCGGAGACGCGGGTAACTTTCCGGGCAATTGTGGCGCGGCAACCGGTACCGTCCGCGCCGCGCTGAGCGCGGCCGCGGCGGCCCGATCCACGTCGTCGTTGGCGCCCTGCGCATACTGCGCCGTCGCGCGCGATCCCGGCGCGTGGCCGAGCATGCGGCCGACTGTCGCGAGATCCCGCGTCGAGCGATAGAGGTCCGCGCCGACGCTGTGACGCAGGCTGTATAGATGAATCGGCGTGTCGTCGCCGTCGACGCGCCGCGCCGCCCGTTTGAACGAATGGCTGACGGCCGCGATGCTGAACACGCCGTACGCGTTGATGGCGTCGAATTTCCGGAGGGCGGCGAGGCCGGCGGACGTCAGTGGCCGCGTGCGCGCGGCGACGCCGTGCCCTTTGTCGCTCGCTGGCCAGCGCAGCGTGGCGGCGTCCCAGTTGATATCCGGGCGACGGACCTTTACCAGGTCGACCGGCCGGATGCCGACGTCGACGATCACCCCGGTGACGATTTTCGCGACCGCCGGTACGCGGATGCCTTTCTTCGGATAGGACCACTCGGGCATCGCGGCAATGATGGCCACCAGGGTCGCGTAGGCCACCGAATGATCCTTCGGGACCCACGACGTCGGGCACGTGGTCTCCTTGACCGGGTTCGCCGTCCCGGCCCCGTCGAGCGTCGTGTACAACGACCGCAGGGCCGACCGCCGATGATAGACGGTCGGCTCCGCGAACATTTTCAGCCACCGCTGAATCACCGCTTCGATCTCGTCACGCGTGATGTCGATGCGCGGCCGGTCGCCACCAAGCGCCGCTACCCAGAGCGCCAAGTGCGCGCGGATCTGTCCCACGTACCGCTGCGCGGCGATCTCCGGCTTCGCGAGGAACGTCTCGACATCCCCGCGGAATGATCCACTTCGCGCTCGACGGCCACCGTGCAGGTCGATCTGCTGCTCGCGCCACGCGCGCATCTCGGCGACGGGCTTCTCGATCGGAAACTGTTTCGTGTGCAGATGGCCGCGGACGCGCACGGTCACGCGCCAGCCGCGGCGGCGTCGACGAATGCCTGTCAGCTTGCGGGGCATGGGGTGCTGCGTCACTTACGGCGCATCATCCGTGTCGAGTTCCGTATCGAGGTCGTCGGAGGCCTTCAGGAGTTCCTGGATCAACGCGTTCGATTCCTTCAGGGCGTCGAGGGCCTCGCGCAGCGCGTCGATCTCTTTGCCCTGCGACGCGTAGAACTTGAGATGGGTCTCCCGAATTTGCCGATTGATGGCGCGCAGGCGGTCCTTCTTCATCGTCTCCCTCTGAGGCGTTCTCTCTCAGCGTGCGAAGGTCTCTTATTCTTCAGTTTCGGCGAAGAGTTCCAACAGGATCCGTCGTCGCATCGGCGTGTCGCCCACCCGCACCGCACTGGCATGCACGAGCGTGTAGGCTTCGACAATCGGGAGGGCTTGCAAGTCCCGGCCGTTGAAGCCGAGCGAGGCGAGATCGCCGCCGAACTCGCTTAAGGGGTTGCTCCCGAACTCGATCAGGAACCGCTGGAAGTGTCGCGTGCTGTATGGGGTGCGCGCCGCTTCGGCGGCGGCGGCGGCCGACACGCCCCGCGCGATATTCGTGCGCGCGCTCTGTTCGCGCCAGGCGGCCTGTTCGGCCGGGGTCCGCGTGCTCACGGTCCATGCCGGCGGCGGGGCTGGTGGTACTCGGGTGGTTGGTGGACGCGTTCTGACGTACGGCCAGGCGAGCACACCCACGATCGCCGCGACGACCGTGCCGGTGGCGATGTTGTACGTCCGTGCCGTCATAAGGGTTCTTTCGTCTTCAGACTTAAGCACTGCCGCGGGTAACAGCGACGTCGATCAAGTCCGCAGGTACACAGTGCCCAGAACGGAAAGTGATCGCTGAGCAGTAGGATGGCGGCGCCCGCGCTTCGGCGCGCTGACACCTTCCGTCTCTCCACGAATGGCGTGCCTACGCGTCTTTCCACCTCGGCGAACGTCAGGTTGAGCGCGGTCAGTAAGCGCCACACCGTGCCCAACTCGCTCGTATACGGCTCGTGCTCGACCTTGCTCACCGTCGACTTGTTGATCGGCGCGTCGCCGGTGCCGATCTGAAAGTGCGCCGCTTCGATCCCCAGTTTCGTTTGACTCCATCGCCGAGCCTTCCGCGACTTCCGAATCACGTCCCCGATCGTGAAGTCACTGGCCACGCGCCAGTTATACAGGGCTGCGGCAGGTCCGTAACTGCTTGTACTGGTGATCGTTAGCATTTTCCTGTGAGGGGCGTAAGTTTACGCTTGATCGCGACGCAAGTAAAGGCGTAAAATTCCGCCTTCATGCGGAAGACGCCGAATCACGTGCGCAACCTGCGCCGCGCGCGCACGATGAATCAGAGTGACTTTGCGCGGCTCGTCCATATCAGCCAACAGAGCCTCAGCAAGATCGAGCGGGGGCTGCTGCATCCGCGGCCGGACGTGCAAGGCCTCATCGCGGCCGTGCTCGGGGTGTCGCGCGCCGACGTGTTTCCGCCGCCCGACGACGAACGACTCGCGTCATGAGCCCGCGCTGCTACAACGTCGCGCAGCTCCTCGACCTCCTCCAGATCCCGCGGCGCTCGTTCTTCACGTTGAAGAAGGCGGGCCGGCTGCCCTTCCTCGAAGAACTGCAGCCGCGCCTCGGCCGACGCGCGCGCTATCGGGCGGATCTGGTCGATCGCTATCTCGCCGGAGAATGGGGCCAGTCGCGCCACTTCGCGTCGCATCGAAAGATCGCGTCATGACGCCGACGCCGGCGAAGGCCAGCCTCCGGACGCCGATCCCGGTCTGTCAGGATCTCGGCGTGACGCGCGGCCAACGGGGACGCCTGACGGGCTTCACCACGCACGCACTCCAGGCGCTGGCTCACTTACGCGAGGCGTGGCGGGCGGCGGATCCGACGAATGAAGAGTCGATCGGCGCGAGCCTCCGCGCGCTCCTGAGTGGACCGGCGCTCGCGGAGCGGCGGGCGCTCTGTGCGACCGTCCTCGTGCACGGTCTCGTCGAGGAGGAGGCGCAGGTGCTGCGCTATGCGGTCGGGTTCGGGCGCGAAGGGAGTCCCGACAGCAGCCCGTAAGCAGGGGAGAGGTCGCCCACAGGGCTGCACCCGGCGACCTCTCCCGGCGGAACACACCACTCTGGACTGGAGGCCCGAGGAATGTGCGCGTCGATTGTAGCAAACCCCTGGGTTGAACGACCGAGCGATCGGACGTGGTTGACGACCGGCGACGTCGCGCGCGTCTTGGGGGTGAGCGCGGAAGGCGTCCGGCATCTGGTGCGCATGGCGGAGCTCACCTGCGAGCGCACGGTGTCGGGCCTGCGCGTGTTTCGGGTGGCGGAAGTGCGGCGCCTGGTCGTGGCGCGCGCCGACCGGCGACTCCACGCGGTGCGGGCGGCGCCCCGGATGGTGACCGCCAGTCTGGAACCGCGGCAGTTGGCGCTCGACTTCAGCGCCCGGCTGAAGCTGGTCGGATCGCGCGGCAAAGGGCGAAAGGTCGCTTGAGGAGGCTCAAGTGAAACGTCGGCGGTTCTGGAGGAAAACCGGCGGAGTCTGATAAGGGCTGTTGTGTTACCCGACAGGCCGCGGGCAGGTGACCGCGCGGAAACGGCATTTTCAAAATGCAATTTGGTCAGGAGGCCCACCGATGGATGCCGATGAAAGGAGTCGTCTGATGGGTCTCTGTGCCCACCACTGGATCGATCCCGCCGCGCCGCCGATCGCGCGCGTCCTCGTCTCGCCCGTGGTCGGTCCGGGCGCGCGCGAGATGCGCCCAGGTGGCCGCTACGTCTGTCAGCGGTGTGGGCAGTGGCTCGAGGTGCCCACGCGCGCGCAGGTGTTCGGCGGGCCGACGACGACGAAGCAGGAGGCCCGTCCCCATGACTGACCGCTCGGGCATGGCGTGGGACGCGGACGTAGGCGATCGGCAGCGGCGACTGGACGCGCGCTTTGTCGAGCACCTGAGTCAGGTGCTCGACCGCTGTCACGAGCGCGGCGTGGTGAACGAGCGCGCGCTGCTCGATGCCCTCGAGGAACGCAGTCGCGGGATCCCGCTGCGCCTCGATCGCCTCGCCGAGATCTTCGGCGTCGAGACGATCTACGCCCTCCTGACGACGTCGGGGCCGGCCCAGGACCGCGCGCTGCTCCAGGCGCAACTGGACAGCATCCGCGACGCGCTGGTGAGCGCCGATCTCGAGGACCCCTGGTCCGCCGTGAGCGCGACGCTGCAACTGATCACGGTGCTGACCGACGCGCTCTGCGCGCGCCCACGGTGGTGGCCATGATCGATCTCACGCCGATCGGCGAGCCGCCGTCTCGATGCGCGCGGTGGTGTCCGCAGTGCTGCTGTTGGTGGACGCATGTGCGGCGTCGCCGGTGTCCGGCGTGTCGGGCGGCGGTGGTCCGCCAGAGGCCGCTGAGAATCCCGCGGCCGGGCGAACTCCGTCCCGGCATCGTCGCGCAGTGGAGCGAAGAGGGGAGAGCCCCCGTGACCGCGCAGCACGCCGACGAACCCCCGCCGAATGATCACACGATCCTCGACGACGATCTGTCCGACGACGATCCGAGCACGGACGACGAGGACGACGGCGAGGACGGCGACGACGATCCCGAGGTCGAGGACACCATCGCCGCCTGACGGGCGCGTCACGCGAGGACCGAGGAAAGGGAAGAAGGGTTTGCAGGAAGGGCGCCGGTGGCTGCACACACCGCGGGCCTGAGTAGATAGCGAAGCATCGGAACCCACCCGCGCGCGGCTGACTCTTCACAGACACCGCGCGGGGCGGGCGTGTGCAGGGAGGCTGTTGTGCCGTCTGGACGGGTCCAGTCTAGCAAAGTTTCGACGCGGCGTGCACGAGCGGCGGCGTCTCGACGAAAGAAATCGGGCGTCTGGTTTCACTGCGCTCCGAGTGGCCGGCGATGAGCGACCCGCCGTCACGCGCGCCCGTGATTCCGCTCCGGATCGCGTGGACGAGTGGGCACCTGTCAGCGATGGAGGTCAAAGTGCTACTGGCCCTGGCATCGTGTGGAGATTTCGAAACGGGCCGGAATTGTCACCCGTCCGTCGAGACGATCGCGGCGCGCGCGGGGGTGTCGCGCGCCTCCGTGACGCGCACGTTGGCGGCGTTACGGGACGCGGGGTGGATCGTGGTGCGCGCGTGGCGACGCCGGCATGCGACGAGGTATGACATCTGCGTCGATCGCTTCGCGACGCGTCAACCGAGCGCGCAACAGGCCGCGCTGATGGTGGACCCTGAAAAGTTGGAGGCTCAATTTGAGCCTTCAACTTACGAGAGAGGAAAGTTGGAGGAAACGTTGGAGGCTCAATTTGAGCCTTCAACTTACGAAAAGAGAAAGTTGGAGGCTCAATTTGAGCCTCCTACCAGTACTAAGAAAGAAGAACGTACACACACACCGCGCGCGCGCGAGGCGCGCGAGGACCCGACACCGGAACTCGCGCTACTCGGCGAGACCCCGCCGCCGCGGTGCGCGCATCCGCACGCGCACGCCTGGTGCGACGGCCGCGTGCATGTTCCGCGCGCGCTCCATTTCGAATTCCTGGATCGACTCGGGACGCGGCCCGGTGAGACCCCGGCGGCGAAGGCCGGTCGCCTGATCGCGTTCTACGCGGCCGATCAAACGCGCCTCCCGGCGAGTCAGTCCGTCGCCGATTCCTTCAATTACTGGAAAGCGGCATTCACGGCGTGGATCGCGCGCGAGGACGCGGCGCCCGCGCCTGAACCGGTCGCGTCCGCGCCGTACGATGCCGTCTGGCGACAGGTGCGCGAGCGGATCGCGACGAAAGTCAACCGCCATACGTTCTACACGTGGTTCACGCCGCTCGTGATGGTGACGTGTAGTCCGACCCTGATCGAAGTCACGAAACAGGGACCCCAGAGCGGTCTGTTCGCCGCCTGGGTGCAGAAGCACTACGCCGACGTGGTGCGATCGGCCGTCGAGGAGGTGCGACCGGGCGCGCGGGTCGAGGTGATTGACGTCTGGGCGATCGAGCGCCAGCAAAAATCCGGATGAGGAGGGCGACAGACCATGACCACCATCAACGAGCAGCTCGGCCTCCCGCGCGCCCCCAAGCGATCGATGATGCAGCTCCCGAGCGATCGCGCGCTGCGTGTGCGCGTCACCTCGGCGCGGTGTCCCGCGTGTCAGCGGACCGGCGCCCATTGCTCTCGCGGACGTCCGGGGTGGCTGGTGTGTAGTTGGTGCCAGCAGACCTGGCCACTGGACGACGTATGAAAGACGCTCGCGTGTATGCCGCGGTCGAAGGGGCAGCGTGAAGCCTGGCACCGTGCGTCTCGGCTTCGAAATCGGGACTGGCAAGGAAGTCGACGTCCCGATTCGGCACATAGCCGTGTGCGGTATGACGCAGGAAGCCGGGAAGACAACCGCGCTCGAGGCGCTGATCACGCGATCTGGCTTGCGCGCGTTGACCTTCGTCACCAAACGCGGCGAGGGGGTGTTCACCGAGGGGCGGCCGACGGCGCCGTATTTCCGCGAGCAGGCGGATTGGCGCTTTGTCTCGTCGCTGCTCGAAGCCTTTCTTGGCGAGCGGCTGAAGTTCGAACGCTCCTGGATCATGCGCGCGACCAAGGGCGCGCGCACGCTCAAAGACGTGCGGACCAAGATCACCACGCTCCAGGAAAAAGCGAGAGGCCTGAGCGCCGACGTGTATATGGTCCTCGCGGAGTACCTCGACGAGCTCGTGCCGGCGATCGCCGCGATCGACTGGGCGCCACGCGTGGCGCTCGCCGCTGGCGTGAACGTCATGGACCTCGCGAGTCTCGCGACGTCGATGCAACACCTGGTCATCACGTCGTCGATTGAGTGGGTGCTCGAGCACGAAGCGCACACCGTCGTCGTCGTCCCGGAAGCGTGGAAGTTCATTCCGCAGGGGAGAGGGACCCCAGTCAAGCGCTCGGCGATGGCCTACATCCGCCAGGGCGCCGCGCTCGGCAACTACCTCTGGCTCGACAGCCAGGACCTGGGGGGCGTCGACAAGGAACTGCTCCGGAGCGTCCCGGTCTGGATCCTGGGCGTGCAGCGCGAGGCGAACGAGATCAAGCGGACGCTCGACAACATCCCGGCCGGCATCGCCAAGCCGTCGAAGGCGGACATCGCGCTGCTCGCACTCGGCCAGTTCTTCGCGTGCTGGGGCACGCACGCTGTCCGGACCTACGTGCAGCCGGCCTGGCTCGACGCGGTCATGGCGCAGAGGGTCGCCGTCGGCACGGTCACGGTTGACCAGATCCGCCGGCAGCAGGAGCACATTCATCGCGAGGCCGAAACGGTCGCGCGTCGATTCGGTGTACCCAAGGAGGCGACTGTGACGAAGGAGGACGCCGCGCGGCTCACGCGCGAGAACGAGACCCTGCTGCGGCAGAACGCGGATCTGCGGCTCCGCCTGGAGCAGCTCGAGAAAGGCCAGCGGCCTGACGTTTCGAAAGGCCCTCGATCGGCTGATCGGACGCGAGGTGCGGAAGGGCGCGCCGGCGATCGCGATGGCGCTCGAGACACACCTCCGGGACCTCCTGCCGATCGCGGCCGCGGCGCTGGTGATGGACCTGGAGCAGCGACCGGCCCGGTCGACGACGCGCTCTACCAGGCGATCAAAGCGCGGCTGATCGACGAGGCGCCGGCGATCCTCCGACTCCTCATCGAACGCCCCGCGCTCGAGGTGCGCCTCGAGCGCCGCGTGATCGAGGCCGATGGGGCGTCGACCACCGGCCGCGTGGCGCGGCTCATCCGCGCCGAGTTCCTCGCCGAGTCGCGCCGCTTCTCGGAAATCCTCCGCGAACTCGAGCGCACCGGGACCCGCGTCAACAACAAAAGCCTCTCGGTCGCGCTGAAGGAGCTCGTGGTCGGCGGCTTTCTGACCAAAGAGAGTGTCGACCGGTACCGCGCGGTGCCCGACATGACGATCCGCATCGTCGAGGCCGCATGAGTCGGCTCGTCGTCCTGGGCATCTGTGTCGGCGTCTTCGCGATCCTGAACGGCGGCTATCTCCTCGGATGGTGGGTCCTCGTCGGTCGCCGGCAGCGTCAGCACGCGCGGGAGCACGAGGCGATGAGGCAACGGATGGCCGCGCGACGGATCGGGCGCACCGAATGATCCCCGACGATCCTGTGGTGATCCCCGACGGCCCTGTGGCACGTGGAACGTCTCAGACACCGACCCGTGTCTCAGACTATGGCGACTGGCTCACGAAGGCCGAAGCCGCGACCCGGATCGGCGTGTCGACCAAAGCGATTGAACGCTTCGCGCAGGCCCGCAAACTCCAGCAAGCCTTCCGGCCACAGGCGGGGAGTCCCGACGTACGGGTCTATCACCCTTCGGACGTCGATCGACTCGCCCAGGACCGCGCGCCAGCGCCCTTGCCGCCGTTTCTGGTACCGGGTCCGACGGGACAGCGGCTCAACGGGCACGGCGCGCTCGCGCCTGTTGCGGATCCGCAACAGGCGGTGGCGTCAGCGGTCGGACCCGGCGACGATCTCCTGCGCGTCCTCGTCACCGCCGCCAGGAAGGTCCTGTCTGAGACGTCTCAGACACCGAGCCTGTTCTTGACGATCAAGGAAGCCTCGCTCGTGACCGGCCTCACGATGGCGTATCTCCGTCGGCAGGTGGACGCCGGGGCACTCAAGGCCGTGAAGGATCGCGGGTGGCGGATTCGGCGGAAGGATCTGGAGCAGTTGTGATGTTGCCGACTACGGTTCATGACGAACCCGCTCGAGCCGAAGCCCGGCTTTGACTGGACGCAGGTCCGCTGGACGGGCCCACTCGCGCCCGTCGACGAGACCTGCTCCTATTGCGGCGCCGCGATTCCTGAGGAGCACGGGCCGCTGCGTCTGTGGAAATAGCGACATCGGCGACGTCGGCGCCCGCGCGATCCGCGCCTTGCGCCGGTCCGACTGCGTGACGGCGACGTAGCGCTCGGCCGCCGCGCGAATCGGCGCCTCGTACGACGCGCGCTGCGCTGGCGGGAGTGCGCCGGCGAGGCGCCAGAGGCGGAGCACCTCAGCGAGTAAGCGGTCCGCGTCCCGCGCCGGGTCCCCCGTCACGGTCACCCCGCGCCGGCCCCATGGCGCAGGGCCTCGATGAACGCCTGCAGATCGGCGTCCTCTACGCGCCAGCGCCGACCCAGGTGCACCGCCCGTAGTTTCTTCTTCCGGAGCAACTCCCGCACGTATTCCTGACTGACGCGCAGGCGGTGCGCGACATGGGCCACCTCGAGAAAGTGCGGCCCGCGGGCGAGGTCGGGATCGATCGCCATCGTCGTCTTGGCCATCGTCGCATGCTACGTGCTCCGCTCGACATGTGGCTATGCACGTCTGGACACCCGTCGAGGCCTGTCCACACCAACAGACGCAATGGTCGAGGTACACCGGACCCCGATTCGACTCACGCTTGAGGGATCGTGCCTCGATGCGTTTCGTACGCGGCTGACGCTCCCCTGACGCGACGGCTGCGCGACGAATGGCACTGGTGCGTCGGGCGCTATTTCTCCGCCGACGAGCCACGGGACCAGGTCCCCAGCCGACCCGACCAGGACCCGCTCTCGACCCTCGCCACGATCAACCGGCTCGACGCGCAACTCGGCGACTGTGATCACGCGCTCGCGCGCGGCATCGTGACGCGGGCGATCGCGCACCTCGAGCGCGACCTGCTCGTGCATTTGACCGGCCCCGACCATCACCAGCGCTCGGCGGTGTTATTCAGGCGCCGCGCATGATCCGCTACACCAACGAACACGGTCTGCGCGACTACCACACCCCGCTGGTGGGCGAGGGACCTGAGGCGACGCCGCGGCGCCGCTGGGTCTGGGTCGTGCTCGCGGTGGTGACGCTCGTCGGCCTCCTGCTCGGAGCGCTCTATAAATGAAGCTCCTAGACAAAGCCTTCGTCGCCGTGCGCTGGGCCGATGCCCATTCCGCCGGCAGCACGACCGAATATTCGGAGCATGAACTCCCGCATCGATCGGCGCACTACACGACGTACGGGTTTTTGCTGCGTCGAGACGACACCGGTCTCACGCTCGCGACCGAGCATTCCGACGAGTCCACGTATCGCGGGGTCTGCTTCGTGCCGGCGGCGATGGTGGTCGAGATCCTGCCGCTGACGTTGACGCAGAAGCGCGTGAAGCGCCACACCCCGCCCGCGACGCAGAAGGGGACGGCCTGACCATGCCGCGCCTCGTCCCGCGCGAACCCCGACGCTCCGCCTTCTCACGTGGCTACACCAAGGCGTGGAGCAAGAAGGCCAAAGCCTTCCGTCTGCGCTACCCCTTGTGCGGCATGCGCCCTGGGGATCAGCGTCCGGTGATGAGCCTGTGCGATGACGACGGGCGCACGACGCCGGCCACCCTGGTCGATCACATCGTGCCGCATCGCGGCGACCCGACGCTGTTCAACGACGACACCAACCTGCAGTCGTTATGCGATGCGTGCCATTCGAGGAAGACCGCGATCGAAGATGCGCGAGACGCGGAGACCCGCGCGTGAGGTCCAGTCCTGTCTATGAGATGCGAGGACGAGGGGAGGGGGGGTCCATTCTCTGGAACCTGGAGGCCGGGAGACCGAGCCTCGGGACCGCGCGCAGCGTGGCAGTGAATGAAATCGGCATCCCGACGGCGAAGGCCGGACGCTGATGGCCGGCACCAAGAACAGCGGCGGCCGCAACCGGAAATCCTCGGCGATGCACCTGCTCGAAGGGACGCACCGCCCGGATCGTCATGGGGAGCGAGAGACCCCCGAGCCCCCGACCGGCCGACCCGACACCCCGCCGATGCTCGCCGGCCATGCCCTGGCGGAATGGGACCGGATGATCGCCCGACTCGAAGCGCTCGGCACGCTCGCCGTGGTCGACGATGCCGCGCTCTATCAGTACGTCTGCTTGTTCGGCGAAACCGAGGACACGCAGGACAGACGGAGAGAGACGGCCGGGCTCGTGACGACCTTGCAGGCCACGATCGCGCGGGAAGCGACGCGGATCGGGAACGTGGCCCCGCCGGTGACGGAGGCGGACGACGACCCGCTCGACACCGCGCGGCGCGAGCTCGCCGACGCCGTCAGTCAGGTGCTCGAGCTGCAGCAGTTGATCGGGAAAATGACGACACAGCTCCGGCAAGGGCACATGGCGATCCGCCAGTACTTGGTGGAATTCGGGCTGACGCCGGCGGCCCGGACGCGGGTGAGTGGGGGACGACGGGAAGGCGATCGCGCGCCGGGGAATCCGCTCGATCGGTTTACGAAAGTGCGAGCGTGACGACGAACCTACTGATCTTCAGTGCTAAAATAAGCGGAGCCGGTGGACGTGTTCAGCGACCATCGGCTCCTCACCACCACCCTGTGATTGGAGGTCACACGGCAATGGCTAACTCGAAGTCTACAACCGAGCGGGAAACACGGAAACTGGCACGGCTAAAGAAAGCCGACGCGAAATACCGCGCGACCCACCGCGAACAATTGCGCGCCAGGCATCAAGCCTGGCTCGACCGGCATCCCGGCTACATGCGTACGTACAACGCAGCCTATCGAGTCCGGGCCGAGCACGCGGCGCAGAAGAAGGCATGGCGTGACGCGCATCGCGAAACAGAGCGCGTCAAGAATCGAGACTACAAAGCCAAAGCCTACGCCGCGAATCCGGACAAAGCGCGGGCGCAGTGCAAAACGTGGCGGACCGCGAACCCTGAGTACGTGCGCGCGGCGAACAAGGCGTGGCGCCTCGCGAATCCCGACAAGGTGCGGGCGAACACACACGCCGCACGCAACGCACGTCCAGACCACTACCGAGCCCTCAATAAAGCGTGGCGCGCCGCGAATCGCGGCCTGAAGAACGCCAACGAGTCACGGCGGTACGCGTTGAAAAAGCGGGCGATGCCGGCATGGGCCGACGTCGCCGCGATCAGAGCGTTCTACTTAGAGGCGGCACGTCTCACCCGAGAGACCGGCCTTCAACATGACGTCGACCATATCTATCCGCTGCAAGGTAAGACCGTGTGCGGGCTGCATGTCGCCGGCAATCTACAAATCCTGACCCACCTAGAGAACGTCCGGAAGAAGAACAAACATCCGGAGCGGATCGCGTGCTGAAGACGACACGGCTCGATCCGACGACGGACTACGCGACGAAGGTTGTGGCGGGCACGATCGTCGCGAGTCGACTGGTACGACTCGCCTGCGCTCGTCACCTCGATGACCTAACGCGCCAACAAGAAAAGGGGCTCGTATGGCGGCCAGACGACGCGCAAGAGGTCCTGGACTTCTTTAGTCAGGTACTGTGCCTTCCGGAAGAAACCGACGTCGATGAGGACGTCGACGCGGCCGAGGACGTGAGTCCCGACGCGCCCACCCCGTTCGTGCTCTCGCCCTGGCAGCAATTCATTATCGGATCGTTGTTCGGCTGGGTCGCGATCCGCGTGAGCAAGAAGACCGGCGCGCGACGCGAGCAACAACGCTTCCGGATCGCATACGTCGAAATCGGCAAAGGGGCGGGGAAGACGCCGCTCGGCGCCGGGCTCCTGATCTGGATGCTCGTCCGGCACGGCGTCAGAGGCGCGCAGTTATTTTGCGCCGCCGTGACCAAAGAGCAAGCAAAACTGGCCTTCGTCGACTGCGCGAAGATGGTCGCCGCCTCACCGCACCTCCAGGCGCTGATCAAACACACCGGCAACAACCTCGCGGTGCTCACCACCGGCTCGTTCATTCGGCCGATCTCGGCGGAGAAGCGCGGCCTCGACGGCAAACGCGTGCAAGGCGCCGTCGTCGACGAACTGCACGAACATCCGACCAACATCGTCGTCGTGAAGCTGCGCGCGGGGATCAAGGGCCGGCCGAACGCGCTGATCTTCATTCCGACCAACAGCGGCTTCGACCGAGAAACGGTGTGCTGGGAGTACCACGACTATTCGCGCCAGATCCTCGAAGGGACGCTCGTGAACGAGGCGTGGTTCGCCTTCATCTGCCATCTGGACGCATGCGACACATGCCACGCCGCCGGCAAACTCCAGCCCTCGGATGATTGTCCCGACTGCGACGACTGGAAAGTCGAAGGCCCGCATTGGGAAAAGGCGAATCCGAACCTCGGGATCTCGTTGCCGTGGGAATACCTCCGCGAACAGGTGCGTGAAGCGATCGCGATTCCCAGTCAGCGCAACATGGTCCGCCGCCTCAACTTTTGTCAGTGGACCCAGAATCAAACGGTGTGGATCACGGCGGAGCAGTGGGCCGCGTGTGCGTGCACGGCGGTCGAGGTGCGGCATGCAGCCTGACGCCTTCCGCGCGTCGCTCCTGGGCCGGGACTGCTTTCTCGGCATCGACCTCTCGGACCAGATCGATCTCTCGTCGGTCGTCGCGATCTGTCCGCGTCCCCTCACCCGCGAGTCCGCGGAGGACCAGGCGGCCGTCGAGAGGCTGGCCGTCACGCCGTCGAACCCCGACCGGCCCACGATCGACCACGCGATCGATGTGCTGCCGGCCTTCTGGATGCCGGCGAAGACGCTCGCGCGTCGGGCGCAGGAAGACAAGATCCCCTATCCCGACTGGGCGCGCGACGGGCACGTCTTCACGACGCCCGGCAGTCAGATCGATCACGACGCGATCGTGGACTGGATCATCGGCATGTCGACGCGCTACCAGGTGCGCGGCATCGGGATCGATCAGGCGTGCGCCTCCGCCGTGGTGACGCGCCTGCAGCGGCACTTCGGGCACGACGACAGTGTGCCCGCGGAGGCGCGGTTCGTGTGGCCGGTGCCGCAAGGCTTTCGGCGCCTCTCGGCCCCGTCGAAGATTCTCGAAGCGTTGATCGTGGGCGGCAATCTGATGCATGACGGGAACCCGTGCCTGGCCTGGTGCATGGCGAACATGGCGACGGAAGAAAATGCGTGGCGTGAGATCCGACCAGTGAAACTGAGTCAGCGCAAACGCATTGACGGCGGTGTGGCGCTGATCGATGCGATCGCGAAGATGACGGCGACGCCGGCGGCACAGCGATCGGTGTATCTCACCCGCGGCGTCCGCACGCTCGGAACCTGACCATGAGGCATCTCTCACCCGTGATCGCCACCGTGATCGGCGCGCTGCTGGAGAACGCCAGGGGCCTCGTGTGCCTCGCGGGCGCGGTCTGGCTCTATCTCGGGATCGCCGGCGTCTCGCGGCCCGCCGCGGACATCGCCGCCGGCGCGATCCTCCTCACGCTGGGCGCCTGGCCGTACCTCCGTCGCACGTACCTCGAGCGCGCGAGGCGCCGCTGATGGATGTCCTCGGGCGACTCGTCGGCGTCGATCTGCGGGCGGGCACGCCGGGCCCGTTCGATGACTTTTGGTACCAGCCAGCCGGCGGCGGCGTGCTGACCGAGGCCGGGCTGCGCGTCGATGAGCAGGGCGCGCAAAAGTTGTCGGCGTGGTACCGCGGCCGGGACATTCTCGCGACGGTCCTGGCGATGCTGCCGTTTCCGATCTATCGCCGCCTGGCGCACGACGGCGGCGCGGAACCCGCGCCCGATCATCCGCTGTACGACACGCTGCACGATAGCCCGAACGAGGTGCAGGACTCCTTTCAATGGCGCCGCGAGCAGATGTTCGACCTCATCGATTACGGCCATGCCTACGACTGGATCGTCCCGGGGACGCGCGGCTTCGTCCATGACTTGGTCCCCATCCGTCCGACCCTCGTGACGCCGAAGCAACAAGTCACGACCTTGCCGAACGGCGCCGTGATGGCGGGGCGCATGCTCTACGACGTGCGCAACGAGCAGACGGGCCGCACCCAGACCTTCACGCAGGATGAGATCTTCCATCTCCGCGGGGCGGGCGGGAAGGGCATCCTCGAACACGCGCGCGCGAGTCTCGGCACGGCGCTCGCGACCGAGAGCTACGCGGCGGCCACCTTTGGCCGCGGCGCCTTAAACGGCGGGGTGATCGAGAACCCCGGCATCATGGACACCGAGGCGAGCAAGCGCCAGGCGCTCTCGTTCATTACGGCGGCCGGTGACTGGCGCTTGCCGAAGGTGCTCGAGCAGGGCTCGACCTTCAAAGAGTCGACGATGTCGCCCGAAGACTTCCAGATGCTGCTCTCCAGGAAGTTTTCCGTCGACGACGTCGCGCGGTGGCTCGGCGTGCCGCGGCAGATGCTGGAGAACTCGGACCCATCCTTCGGCAACGCCGAGCAGTTCTGGCAAGCGTTCCTGACGATCGGCATGGGCGGCTGGCTGTCGCTCTGGGAATTCGCGGTGAACGGCCAACTGATCCTCGCGCCGCAGACCTACTTCGCGCGGTTCACGCGGCAAGCGATCAACCGCGCCGACTTGCAGGCCCGCTGGACCGCCCACGTGGCGGCCGTCAACGCCGGCATCGTGACGGTCGATGAAGTGCGCAGCGTCGAAGACTTGAACACGCGCGGCGGGAAAGCCGACGAACTCCGGGAGCCGCAGAACATCACGGGTAAGCCGACGGCGCCGGGCGCTGGCGCATCGACCCCGCCGACGAAGCCGACGCCGCCGACCGATGCGACCGGACGCGCGCGCGCCATCGTGACCGAATCCGCGGCCCGCGTGCTGCGGAAAGAACTCCAGGCGGCGCAGAAAGCGGCCGTGAAGTTCGCGCAGGATTCCGCCGGGTGGGCGCAGTGGGTCGAGGCCTTCTATCTCGAGCATCACGTGCTCGTGATGGCAACGATGCTCCTGACCGAGCCCCTCGCGCGCGCGTACGTGGCGCTGCAACGCGCGGATCTGCTCGACGGCCTGGCGGTCACCGAGACCTGGACCCCGGACTATCTCGCGAACCTGGCGCTCGACACGCCGACCCCCGACCCGATGCCGGGGCTCCTCAAAGCCGCGATCGAGAAGCCGACCCCGGACGTCTCGCTGACGATTGCCGACGGCGCGATCGTCGTGGAGCCGGCCGTGGTGCACAGTCACGCGGCGCCGATCAGTGTCCCGGTCACGATCGAAGCGGGCGCCGTGCGGGTCGAATCGCCCGTGCTGATTCAGAAAGGCGCGATCCAGGCCGACACGCATCTCGCGATCGCGGGCGCCAAACCAACCGTCGTGACAAAGACCGTCACGCGCGACAAGCAGGGACAGATCGCCCGCGTCACCGAAGACCACCGAGAGCAGGACTAGAGATGGCGATTACCGCCGCCGTGTGTAACAGCTTCAAGCAAGAGCTCCTGGCGATGACGCCGCATGTCGCCGCGGACGTCTATAAGATCGCGCTCTACACCTCGACCGCGACGCTCTCGAAAGCGACGACGGCGTACTCGGCGACCAATGAAGTCGTCGGCGCCGGCTATACGGCGACGGGCCTGACGCTGGTCGGCTTCACGGTGACGCTCGACACCGACACCGCGATCTTGGATTGGACGACCGATCCGAGCTGGGCCGCGGCGACGCTCGTGGCGCGGGGGGCGCTCATCTACAACGCGACGCGCTCGAACAAGGCCGTGTGTGTGCTCGATTTTGGGGGCGACATCACGAGTACGGTCGGGATCTTTTTGGTCACGTTGCCGCTGCCCGCGGCAGCGACGGGCCTCGTGAGGATTGCCTAATGGGGCGCCAACTGTTTCAAGACGGGCCGTTCATCGATCCGCCGATCACCGCGCCGGCGTCGTACACCACGACGACCATCGTGCCGCTCTGGCCGGCCGCGGCGTTCACGCCGATCTACGCGAACGATCCGAAGGCCGGGAAAATCTACTGTGTCCGCGCGGGCGGCCTGATCACGATGAGCGTGAACACCTGCACGCTCATCATCACGCCGAAGTACGGCACCGGCGGCGTCGCGCTCGGCGCGAGTCCCGCGCAACTGCTGCCGGTGATGGCCGCGCTGCCGTGGAGTCTCACCGCGGACCTGGTCTTCACGTTCATCGGCGTCGGGGGCGCGTCGAAAGCGTTTCTGTCGGGCACGTTCAACTGTCAGGGCACGATCGCCACGCCGGGTACGGGCACGACGATTCCCTTCGGCGGCACGCTCGCGACGACCTTGGACGCCACGATCCTGGCGAACGTGGAAATCAACACGACGCTCGGCGGCACGACCGGCGCTCCCGTGCTCCAGACGATCTACGCGTACATCTTCGCCAGAAATTAGATGCCCGCGATCAACCTCGTCCCCGGCGTCCCGAACACGAAGACCGGCAGTCCGAGTCGGGCGTTTCAAACGACGCAGCGAGACCCGACGGCGAACGGCACGGCCACTCCCGCGGGCGTCTCAGCCGTCGCCGCGATCGGCACAGCAATCGCGACCGGCGACGCCTCGACGGCTCCGACGGGTGTCTCGTCGACCAGTGCGATCGGCGCCGCGGTCAGCCACGGCGACGCGCTCGCGAGTCCCGCGGGTCTCCAAACGACGAGCACTCTCGGATCGCCCCTGCCCGTCAAAACGGGATATCCGCGTCGGTGAGGGGATCGGTGTCCACGCCGTTCGATCGCGCGATCGGGGGCGGCACGACGACGGCCGGCGGCAGGCTGCGCGCGCGGGCCGCCGGCGGCACCGCCTTCACGCGAATGCAGTCGACCGTCTCTCCGCCGTACTCACACTCGGTCGGATAGAGCGCGATCGCGATCCCCGCCCAGTCCTCGGTGAGCGGCGACCTGGCGATGTCCGCGATTTTTTTGCCGTTGGTTTTGTTGCAGACCAGGCCCTTCGTTTTGCCGACGAAGTAGATCACGGCCTTCATCTCGCGCGCCTGGCTGACGGGCTCAAAGGCGACGCGCTCGATCGTGACCACGATCTGCTGGCCTTTCAGGTCCGCCGCTTTGAGGTAGTGACTCGGAAATGCATCGTTGATGTTGGGCACTGACTGACTCCTTACTGACCGGGTGACCGCTTCCCTACTCTTACTCCCTACTCTTACTCCCTACTCTTACTCCCTACTCCCGACTCTCGACTCTCGACTCTACGGCGCCCCTGAGACAGGGCGGGTCACGTACCACACCGCGCGGACAGGCCAGGTCAGGCGACGTCTGTCCGCTCGGTGACGGCCGCCGGCAGGGTCGCCTTCGCCAGCCGGATCTCGAGCGCGTCGGTGTGCGCGTCCCGGTGATCGGAGCAGGCATCACACCAGGTGGTCGGATCGTGGTCCGCCTTCCCGTAGGCGATGCCGCAGTCGGTACAGGTCGCATTCGGCGGCGGCGGGTCGTCGTGACAGGTGTCGTCCTCGTCGCCATAGCGGCTCATGCCGGGCCTTCCGTCCCGCAGGCCTGACAGACGTTGTCGACGAGCTTCACTCGGACGTGGCGCGCCTTGAGACAGTCCGCGCAGTAGGTCTTCGCGAGTTGCGCGCGGGCCTCGCGCTCGAACCGGAGATCCTTTTCCTGCATGCGCTGCCGAATCCAGATCGCATCGACCAGTTTTTTCATGCGGTCTCCGTCAGGGTCAGGGTCACCGGCTGCGCACTCAAGGTCACGACGACGAGCGCGCGATCGAAGTGACTGGCGAAGGTCAACACACTGACCCGGCCGGTGTCGTAGGTCACCGTCAGGAGGACCATCTAGGCAGTCTCCTGCAGGAGTCGCTCTGCACACGCGGGGCAGAGGCCCATCGGTACAGCGGTGCGCGCGGTGGAGCTCCGCGAGGCGTTGAGCGCTCAGACACCACGCGCAGCAGCGCACCAGGCCAGTCGCCTCGACGACGACGCCATTGTTCAGGGCGGACGTCACTGGCCCACCCGCGTATTCCGAATGGCGATCGACGTGAGCGCGATCCCCCCAGTCCAGCCGATGACCGTCGCCGCGCGGGGATGGCCCGAGTGGCTCAGTCGATACATGACCCAGACCAGCGCGGCCGTCGTCGCGACTTTGCCCGCCACGAGTCCCGGTGTGCCGCCGTGCGCCAGGAGCGGATTCCCTTCCCGCGTGCCCGGCTGCTGTAAGGCCTTCAAGGTCGTTCCTAAATCCAAGCCGGAGCCAGCCAGGAGGACGCCGTAGGGCGTGACGCCGATCGTCGTGAGGCAGGGACACGGGCGCGCGGCGCTCGGTGTCTGGGCGGACACGGGGACGGCCGAGAGCAGGAGCGCGACGAGGGTGAGGAGGCGGGCCATGCGCTGCCGAATCCAGATCGCATCCACCAGCTTGCGCGCCATCAGTAGCTCCCCTGCGCCAGCACGTCGGCATATGCGGCAGTCGCGACGATGTAGCACGCGCGGGCCAGGACCGAGTCGGCGTGGTGCAGGACGATCGCGCCGGTCGCGTGCAACTGCAGCCGGACCCAGTAGACCGGCGCGGCACCGGGCGCCGGGACGATCGCCACACTGGCGTACGGAACGCGTTCGGGACGGAGAACCCTCGGGATCATGGAGCGCCCTTTCTTGACGGTCGAGGGCGCCCGCTCGGAGAATGCGGGAAGCCCGGTTGACCGCTACCACGGTTGACGGGTCAGGCCTCGTTCGGTGTGTCTAGCACCGGGCGGGGCCGCTTCTGCTGACCCGAGAATCTTACGCCATTGACGTAATGCTGTCAAGCATGTATTCTCGTCGGCATGACGATTTGTGACGACGTCCGCGCCTTGCGCGCCCGACTCGGGGAGGACACGACGACCTTCGGCGCGCGCTGGCATCGGTCGGGCCGGACCGTCGAACAATGGGAGCAGGGCCGACGCCGGCCGGATCCGCTGGTGATCGAGGGGATCCGGGAGGGCCTCGCGTCCCTGGCCGCCCGCGGGAAGCCCGCGCACGCGAAGCCCGCGCGGCGCCGCACGAAGCAGAAGAAGCCGACGCGCTAGGGCGGCATCACGATCGGCGCCGCCGGCAGCGGGGCCGGGGCCGGCGCCGCCGTCACGAGATCGGTGGCGCGAAACGGCGCCGCCCGCGGCGTCTGCAGTCCTTTCACCAACCCGCGCAACTCGCCGTTGTCCCGCAGTAGTTCGGCCACCTGCGCCAGGAGGGCGCTCGTCGCGCCGTTGGTCTGCTGCTTGATCGTGTCCAGCGTGGTGACGAGGGTGTCGTTGCGGGCGATCGACGCGCTCGTTTTCAGCTCGTCCTTGTACGCCTGCGCCTGCCGTCTGAATTGATCGCCAATCTCGCGGATCACCGCGAGGGCGGCGACGGTCCAGATCGGGATGACCATCGCGTAGTCGGCCGGGGTCATCATCGCTCCACGCCCCGCACGCCGCGCAGGAAGTGCTGGACGCAGGCCTTGGTCGTCGGCGGCAGCAGCGCCGATTGAATCCCCGCGGACGAATGCGCCGTGCCGCCCGCCCCCCACCGGCAGCCCAGCCCCATGAGATAGGCGATCGCCGGGTCGCTCGTTCTTCGACCTGGCTCTGGACTCTCGGCGAATCCCGGCGGCTCAGAGACCACCGTGGGTCGCTGCGTGCCGGGAAATCCACGCGCGCCCTTCTCGCCGGCGTACCCGTGCGTCGCGAAATACACCGTCGTCGTCGACAAGGCGAAATCGCCGCGGCGCTCGCTGCCCAGATCGGCGTAATCCCACGCAGGAATCGGCGGGTCCTCACCCGTCCCGTTCGATCCGATCGACGCCAGCAGTCCATGCGGCGGTTCGAAGCGCCGCAGATCGATCCCGTTGCGGTTCGCGCTGTTCTCGTTCACGAGTTGCAGCAGCGCGTTCACTGACGGCTGCAGCGCGTCACAGACCGCCGTGTAATGCAGGGACTGATCATCGAGGTGCGGCAGGATGAGTTGCGTATCGGCGAAGACGCAGAACTGGACGTACTGCCCATGCTCCGCGTTGAGTGCGAAGAACTCCGGCAGTCGACCGTAGTAGTCGTGATGCTCGGAGGGGTAGAGGTGCATGAAGCTATCAGCCATCCCCAGCACGCGGCGGCCGTTCGCACCGAGCGCCTGCGACTCCTCCAGCACCGGCCGGAGATCTTCCCCGCGCAGGAACCGGTCGTAGTCGCGGAACCCATCCGTCATTGCCCAGATCCACGGCTCGCCGGTCTCGGTGACGAAGCGCAGGCCCTCGACGCGGAGGCGCGGGAGGGTCTTCGGCTTCGGCTTGGTGCGCCAGGTCATGGCCTCGCCCGAATCGTGCAGCATCCGGTCGAGCTCATCGCCGGTCATGCCATTCCGGAGATGCGCCAGCCACGCGGCCAGACCGGCCGGGTCCGGGTCGCGGCCGAGTTGCCGCTGGTAGAGGGCCGTGATGGTGGCGATGAATTCGTCGTCGCGGTCGGTGATCATTCGTTTAGCCTAGACTCCCTGCGACACGGTCACCGTGATGGTGTCGTTCGCCCACCCCGACTTCCCCTGCCACCCGATCCCGTTGGCGTGTCCAGACATCGTGACTGAAACCTTCGGGCCTGGGATGGACTTCACCAACTGAAGCGCCGCCTCCTGCGCGGCGTGTAGTTGATCGAGCATGGGGCCGTCAATCTCCCGCGGCACAATGTCCGGCGCCACGATCGCCGTCCTGATCTCCTTTTTGTCTACGAATTGCGTCGATGCACTCCAGCTCATTTTCAATTCCTCCATGGGTCTTTCAGCGCGACCGGCGCGATGAATTCTTCGTCGCGGTCGGTGACCATGATCTAGACGCCGACGTCGGTCCGATGATCCGCTTGCGCCTTTTCCACTAATTCGCTCGGGAGCCACAGCACAAGGCCCACATTGCGCGCCTTCTTCCTGAAGACTTCCGTTGGATTCATCTGGTTGGTCATGAACGTGATCGCCGTTTCCTGATGGCCGCGCTTGCCTTTCAGTTTGAAGTGTGTCGCGCTCTCCACAAGCTTCTGTAGCCGGATGTTGTCCTCCCCGATGCGCGTCAACAGTTCGATGATGCCGAGCTTCCTACTCATGTGGAGTTCCTCCAGTTCCCCCAGGACCCCAATACCAGGACGACACCTTCGTAAACTCTCGATTCATCAGACACACATGCCCGCGACGGCACACCATCCGGTGCGGTGCATAGAAGGTCAGCCGGCGCACTGCGCGACAGCCTGGACAATGCAGCAGGCGGTACTGCACGCCGAACAAGGCGCGTGTGCGGTCAGGCCTCACCACGCGACGGAGCCGCCTGCGCCGAAGGTTGAGTTGCCGGACCAGTCGTGCGAGAACGCCGACCTGACCATCCAGCGGCCGTCAGCGGCACCGAGGGCGAGCACGACAGACGCGCCGCTGCTATCGACCGTGCCGGCGAGCACGTTCGCCTTGCCGGGGTGGTCGGCCTCGGCGGCGGCGACGACTTTCTGGAGCGCTTCGGGCGTGAAGAAGTGGGCGCCGATCGGGATGAGGAGGTCAGCCATACGGATCCTTTCACGTGAGCCGCCGCACACTGAGAATCTGCGATTTGGGATAGAGCGCCACCGAGACGCTGTTCCCCTGGTTGCCGCCGAGCAGCGAGACGTGCGTCGGCGTCTGCCCCACGTAAAACCCGACATGGCCCGGCGCCGTGATCACCGTGGCGCCCGCGGCCGGCGTGTCCGGCCCGCGGCGCAGCACCACCACGTCCTCTTCCGCCCGCGCATCAGTCAAGGGAATCGACGTACCGACCAGGAGCCAACTGCGCGCGGCGAGCGAGCGTGAACGCGGCAAGCCCAGCGTGCGGCACACGAAATTCACGAAGGCCGAGCACCAGGGCGTCTCGTCGTCTTCGACCCACCGGGAATCGAGCTGCAGCATCGCGAGCACCAGCGGATTGCTCAAGTGCCCCGCGACTTCGGTGACGCCGAGAAAGCTCTGCGCGACCTTGACGGCACTGGTGGTGATCATGTCGACTCGACTGGCCTGAAATCGACGTAATACGACTTGCCCGCCTCGAACTGGTCGAGCGCGGCGGGATTGTCGATGCCCAACTGGATCGTGCCCCACGGCGTCGCTTTCGTGAATCGCGCGTTCTCGCTGTCCTTCGCGGCATCCGGCTCGAAGACGGTTCGGAACGTCACCGCGTTGCCGACGATGCCTTCACACGTGACTTTTGCTCGGACAGACATTGGCTCCTCCTCTTCAGTCCGGCCGGGCATTCGCCAGCCAGAGCATCGACGTTTCGAGTTCCGTCGCGGCAATCGCGAGCGCCCGCTTGTTGAGCGCGGACGTGCTCGACGCCTTCAACGCTTCGATCTTCAAGCACTGCTCCTGCAGGCCTTCGATGATGCCGATCACCGTCGCGTCGTCTTCTTCACCCACGGGTCACCTCGTTTCGTTGCGGTCCTCGCGGCCGTGCCTCGTCATGACATGAGCACCACCTTCCGCAATAAGTCCGCGAGCGTGAAGGCGACCGACGCGGCGTGTACCTGATAGCGGGGCAGCAGCGCCGGGCCGTCAGACGTAATGGTCACGTCCTGAATCACGAAAGTCCCGACCTGGCCCCAGCCGGCGAGATTAATGGCCACCGTCTTCCCGCTCTTCGAGTTGATGTCGCGCGTGTCGTAGGTCGCCGAGACGATCGGCCGAGAGAAGAGCGCGAGGTCGGCATCACACAGGGCGCGGAGTGAGGCCTCGCCGCGCCGCTCGTCGATGATTTGAAATTCGCGAATGCCGTCGGTCGGGATCCCGTGCGCGTCGAGCTCGAGTTGCCCGAGGGCGGCCTGACCCGCGAGATCGTCGCGCTGGACCCAGATCTTGACCGACGCGCCGTTGGCCATCGCGAGGGGCAAGCCGTTGTTGGCGTTGATGCCGGTCAGGGCGGGCGCCGGCAGGACCTGGCTCCCGTAGACGATCGTCGTCGTGATCGCGCCGACGCCGCTCGCGGCGATCCCCGTCAACGTGTTGCCGCTAATCGCGGTGTAGCGGATCGTTTGCCCGTTCGCGATCACCCAGCCGCTCGCGGGAAACGGCGCCGGGCTCGCCGTCGGCATCGTGGTGGACCCGGCAATGACCTGACCGGGCGGCTGCGCGAGGTTGGAGGTATCGGTCGTCGGCGCGTTGGCCCCGAGGCTCCCGTCCGCCGTCGCATCCGCGTACGTCGTCGTCGTGTTGTCGGCCAGCGTCGTCAAGAGTTGGAGCTGCGATCCGTTCGCCGCGGTGCGATAGAGCTTCCGCTGGGTCGTGCCGGTCGCGCCCGCCGCGATGCCGGAGAGGGCGACCTGATTCGCCGTCGCCGTGCCCGACGTGAGCGCGTTCGCGCCCAGGCTCGCGTCGCCCGTCGTATCCGTGTAGATCGTCGTGCTGTTGTCCCCCAGCGTGGTCAAGAGCTTGAGCTGCGCCCCGCCCGCGGCGGTCCGGTAGACCTTGCGCTGCGTCGTGCCCGTCGGCCCGATCGCGATGCCCGTGAGCGGCACGACATGGACCGCCGAAGTCCCGGCCGTGTTCGACGTCGGCCCGATCTGCCCGCTGCTGCTGTAGAGCGTGCCGGCCACCAAGTGCAACGTCGTGCTCGTGTTGTCGCCCAGGCTGTTCTTGAAGACACTATTCGACCCATCGAACTTCGAGTAAATATTGCGGCTGATCGTCCCGAAGGGACCCACGGGCAGGTTACTGAGGTCGATGCGGTTGTTGGGCCAGAGCGACGCTGTAAAGGCCGCGCCGGGACCGACCATCGTTTCGCCGGCGGCGGTGACGAAGGAGACGTACACGTGATAGGCGCCCGAGAACACGGCGTCCGTGCCGGCACTCTCGGCCACCGTCGGCGCCGTGCTGGGATTCGCGATGGGGACGCTCCCCGTGACCACCGGACTACTCGATGGCCCTGGCAGCGTCTCGCCACTCGCGGTCACGAACGCCGTCGCGTAGACGTGCGAGCCGCTCTCTGGCCCATCGCCAGAGGTCGGCGCGCCAGGCGAGGGAGCCGACACGGGCGGCCCCAACGTCCCGACCGCGAGCGTGGCCAGCGGACTCGGCAACGATTCGCCCGATGCGGTGATGTCGGTGTAGGCGTACTTGTAGCTCCCGATACCGAGTCCGCTCCCGACCACGAGCGTCGTGCTCGGCGCCGTACCCGGCGACGCGCCCGGTCCAACGAGCGATCCCCCGCCGCCGAGGTGCACGCCGGCATACGTGAGGATCTGCGACTGCGCGCCGCCCGAGATCGTCCCGGCAATCGCCTGGCCGCCGCTCGCCGTGAACATCGACGCATCCACGATCGGCACGATCGTCTCGCCGGCCGCCACATCACACGGCACCGTTTCGCCATGCCCTTTGCCGTAGACCTTCGTCCGCACTTGCGAGAGATCGGTCGAGAAGGTGATGGGCGACGGATCGTTCAGTGGCGGATGACTCGCGTCGAGCGGGTCCGGCGCGGTCGCGGTCGGATCTGGCGTCTGGAACAGCCAGACGTTCTGGCTGGCGTCGACATCGGCGAACCCGCCGATCGCCGTGGCGAGCTGCCCGAGACAGGTCATGAAATCGGCCGCGCCGTCGAAATTGATCGAGACGAGCGGGAGCCCGGCCTGGACATGCGCGGCCGTGAACCCCGGCGCGTACTGGCTCACGATCGTCTGCGCGATCGTCGTCGCCGAGACAGTCGTCCACGTGCCGAAGGGGCGGCGCTTGTTGAGGCTGAAGGTGTGATCGATGCACGTCACCGGCCAGCGCGAGAAGCCGGACGTCCCGACGTAGGACTCGCCGACGTCCTGGATCTCGCCGCCGAAGATCAGATCCGCGGCATCGAGGCTGCTTAGCCCGATCTGGACTGCCTGGCCGACCGTCGGTGCCGCGTCCAGGGTGAAGCGCGCCGTATTCGGCTGCGCGTTCAGCACGTCCTGAATCGTCAGCGAGTCGGCCTGGACATGCGTCGAGACGACGCCCGCGATCGTGACCAGGATCGCGGTCGCACTCGGCGTCGTGAAGGACCAGATCGGCCCAGGCGTCGACCCGCCGGCATTGATCGCGACCACCTGCCAGGCGTAGGTGGTCGCCGGCAGGAGCGTCGGGACAAAGGACGCGCCGACCACGTGGAGGCCGACCGGGGGCCCGGCGAGTCGCTGCGCGTAGTGGTTGGCGACCTGCGCCGCGGTCAACGCGTGCGTGTACCACGCGACCTCGTCGAGCGATCCGCCGAAGAAATTCCCCGCCGCGCGCCGGCCGAGCAGCAAGGACGCGCTGCCCGTCAGGTTCACGGCGTTCTGGGGGGTCAGATCGACGGCCGCGCCCGACGCCACGCCGTCGATGTAGCACTGGCCGCCGCCCACAATCGCGCGATTCATCACCATCACCACGTGATGCCACGCGTTGTTCGCGAAGCCCGCGGCCGAGACCACCGGGACGAGGCTGTTGATGCGACTGGTGAAGGCGCCGACCGTGGACAGAAAGATCTCGCCGCCCACCGCGGTCGTGACCCCTTTATTGAAGAGGAATTCCGACGCGCCGGGATTCCCGTTCCGCTTCATCCACACTTCGATCGTGTAGCTCCCCAGGCCCGGATTGAGGACCGCCGTATTCGGGATGTCGATGCCGGCCGCCGCGCCGTCGAACGCGATCGCCACCGTCCCATCCGAGAGTGCGCTCGCCTGCTGGCGTGTGATCGTCTCGGTCGGTGTCCCGACCAGCCCCGCGATCTGGTCGATGAAGGTGCCGCTCCCCTCATCGAGCCGCCAGTACGCGGCGGGGCTATCCGCCAGCACGGCCGCGACGTAGGAGACGGCGCTCGCGCTCGTGGAGAGATACACGTCGGCCGTCGTCGCGCCGGCGGCGATCCACGAGAGGCGCGTGTAGTACGCCGTCCCGGCGTCGGTCGGACTCGGCGTCGACGGCGTCGCCGGCGCGGACGGCACCGGTACGATCGTCGCGCCCGGCCGCCGGCGACTCCGTCGAAACGGCGCGACGGGCGAGGACAGACCAGGCACTTATTCCCAGCGCGGCGCTTCGACCACCGCCTGGTGGACCGTGAGCGATCCGGTCGCGACAGTCTGGGTAAAGAACACATCGAGCGACTGCGCGACCTGCGAATCGAAGTTCCCGCCCACGACCGGCGCCGTGTTGTAGGGCACGAACAGCACGCCCGAGCCGCCGACGGTCGGCACGGGCGACGCGATCACGGCTTCCGATTCGAATTTGCCCCAGGGGATGAAATTCGCCGCGGATCCGACCGCGCGCAGCGTCAACATGAATTCGAAACTGAAATGCACGTTGACCTTCGCGACGATGTTCAAATTTAGGGCGAGACTGTCAAAAACGACCGTACCGCCCAGCCGGAGATCGAACCGCGCGGTCCCCGGCGTGGTGACGGCACAACTGATGCGCCCGGTGAGCCGGCCCCACAACACTTGCCCGATCGTGTCGAAGGCCGCCGCCGGCAGCGTGTATTTCGTCGCCGGCAGACAGGTCGCCGCGGCGGCCGCGGTCAAGGTCGGGCCATCGATTTGCGTGGCCGTCAGACATTTGCGATAGCCGAGACTCATCTTCGATCTCCCCTACGCCGCCGGGAATTGCCGGCTGGCTTTCATGGTGCGCGTGATCTCGTCCATCACTTTGCGCGCGACGTCTTGCGCGGTCCCGTTCACGTGAATCGTGATGTAGGTCGGCGACCCACTGGCGCCGGCGTGCGGCACAATCGATCCGGCCGCCTGCGGGACGAAGAGCTCCGGGCCGCGCTCGCCCACCAGGTACGGCGATCCGGTGGCGACCGAGCCGCCACTCGCGCGACCCTCGATCGTGGCCTTGGCCGCCGCGGACAGGTGCTCCCAGCGCGCGTTGACCGCACTCAGATCGATGAATTGCCCGGCGGCGACCGCCGCCTGTTCGCCCGCCGTCAGATGCGTGAATTTGTCGATGCCGATTGCGCCCGTCGTGTCGAGCTTGGCCGCGGCCGACGCCATCGCGAGTTGGTGGAAGCCTTCGACCGCGTCATACGTTTCGGCGGTCGTCTTCGCGATCGCCGCGGTGTCGGCGTCTTGCGCGACCGCCGCGTCATAGAGCGATGTGGTGTAGGCGTCGATGAGGACTTGTTCCTGGGCGGATTGGGAGATCCCCTCGACCTTGTGGGTGTGGAGCTCGTCGAGCGACCGGTTCAATCGGTCGAGCGCGGTCACGTTCGCGGCGATCGCCCCGACGGCGTTCAGGCCCCACTCGGCGTTGAGCTTGATCTGGGCGTCGAGTTCGAGGAGGACCGCGGCGTTGACGAGCCCCGCCGCTTTCAGCCGTTCCTCGCGCCACTGTTTTTCGTGCTCCATCGCCAGCACGAACGTTTCTTTGGCCAGGTGCGCGAGGAGGTCGTCGTACTGCTTGGTTTCTGCCGCCCAGATCTTCGTCGACTCGGTCGCCGCTTTTTGCGCCGCATCGAAGAGCTTGATCGCGACCTCGCTCGTCCCGACCAATCGCGCGATCTCTTTGTGGCTTACGCCGTAGGACTCAAGTTCGAGGATGCCCTCCCGCTGCGCGATCGTCAGCGGGTCGACGGCCTGGCTCCGGAGCGCCGTCAATTTATTCGCGAGCGCGTCCGCATGCGCGATGACGGGACCGTGGGCGTGCTCGTTGTCGACGAGGCTCTTCGTGTGCTCGTCGGTCGCCGCCGCCGCTTGTTTCGCGCTGACCCCGAAGTGTTCCCAGGAGAACACGGCGCCGACCGCCGTGATGGTCCACGACTTTAATCGGATCTCCAGATGTTCGAGCCCGACCTCGAAGTCGTGCGCAGCCTTGATGTTCTCGGGGCTGATGAGGGCGTCTTTGGGGACTTCCTCCATCTTCGTCCGAAGGTCGCCGAGCATCTGGATCAGGACCTTGGC
>Ga0307307_10000003_pt1 | contig 40972 bp, 35 predicted proteins | sample ER_DNA_194_FD_194505 | JGI IMG/M metagenome (GOLD analysis project Ga0307307, IMG submission 194505) | Bulk soil microbial communities from the East River watershed near Crested Butte, Colorado, United States - ER_DNA_194 | ecosystem: Environmental > Terrestrial > Soil > Floodplain | place...
CCGATCTGCGTGACTCGGGAACGGATCCGCCAGATCGAGTCCAAGACGATGAGCAAGCTGCGCCACCCATCCCGCTCCCAAGTGCTCCGCGACTATCTCGATTAAGCGACGACCCGGGCAAAACAGACCGGCCACCACCCTGGCTGGAAACTGGGTGGCGGCCGGCTGACTGCCTGCGGGGACCGGTTAGCCGATCCGTTGCGACTCGTCGTGGATGGTGAGTGCCACTTGCTTGAGCTTGTCCGCATGCTCCTTGCTGTGGTGCAAGCAGAACAGGAGCTCGAAACCGCTGGCCATGGTGACTCGAACATATGCTTGCGCGCCACACCGATCGCAACGATCCGAGGCGTTCAATGCGGGACCTTCGATAACGGGAGTGTTCACGCTGGGCCTCGCTTCCTGACGATTTGATGTTCTGGTCAGATGATCTTTCTGATCCGAGGCGTGCATCGTGTCGGCGATACACACTTCGCATATCTCAACATCTCGTCTGCGTCTGATTGTTCCGGTTCTGCGTCTCGTGCCAATGACCGTTGTGTAACGAATCCTGTGAATCCTCGCGTTGCCGGTCAGATGTGATGGTCGTGTTGTGAACGTTTCGTTGTTCGACACAGCAGCGGATTGGCCGCTGGTGATGCGCCGTCAGACGGCCGCCGCGAGGTACTCTCAGCCCGTGCCAACTACCAGCCCTGCAACGGAAAGCCGTGATTACGAGGCGCGGCACCTCTTGGTGTTGGAGGGGCTCGAGGCGGTCCGGAAACGGCCTGCTATGTACATCGGCTCCACAGATACCAGGGGGCTGATGCACTGCCTGTGGGAGATCATCGACAATGCTGTCGATGAGGCGCTGGGCGGCTACGGCAAGGAGATCTTTGTCACACTGCGCTCCGATGGCGGCATCACGGTACGAGATCAGGGTCGCGGTATCCCAGTGGACCTCGAACCCCGTACCGGCCTGTCCGGGGTCGAGGTCGTCTTTACCAAGCTGCACGCGGGTGGCAAGTTTGGCGCCGGGTCTTACAACGCGACCGGCGGGCTACACGGCGTGGGTTCCTCGGTCGTCAACGCCTTGGCTAGTCGGCTCGATGTCGAAGTGGACCGTAATTCCGCAACCTGGGCCATGTCGTTCCGGCGCGGCGTCCCGGGGACATTCGACGGCCCGGGGCCAACCGCGAAATTCACTGCAGGAGGTCCGCTGCGCAAGAGCGGTCGGGTGGCCAAAGGGGCGACCGGAACTCGAGTCACTTATTGGCCGGATCGGCAGATCTTTCTGCACGACGCGCAGCTCTCGTTGCGAGATTTGCAGGATCGCGCACGGCAGACCAGCTTTCTGGTGCCCGGACTGGCGCTCCATGTCATCGACGCCCGCGCCGAAGAGGTGATCGAAGAGACCTACCGTCACAGCGGCGGCATCTCGGAGTTCTGCGAGTTCCTGGCACCTGATCAACCCATCACCGACGTCATCCGACTGCGCGGCACCGATCGATTTACCGAGACGGTGCCGATGCTGGACGACGAAGGTCACATGGAGCCTGCAGACGTTGAGCGAGACCTCGACATCGACGTCGCAGTTCGTTGGGGAGATGGCTACGACACTCGAACCCACTCATTCGTGAACATCATCGCAACGCCTAAAGGTGGCACCCACATAACGGGCTTCGAGCGTGGACTGACCAGGGCATTCAGCAATGCGCTGCACAACACCCGGCTGCTCAAGAACGGCGACGAGGTCCTGAAGGAAGACGTACTGGAAGGCATGACTGCGGTCGTCACCGTACGACTGGCTGAGCCGCAGTTCGAGGGTCAGACCAAAGAGGTGCTCGGTACGCCTGCCGTGTCACGACTGGTGACCAGGGTGGTGGAAGGCGAGCTCGCCAGATTTCTCTCCTCCACCAGGGCGGCGACCAGGGCACAGGCTCGTGCGGTCTTGGAAAAGGTTGTCGGCGCGTCGCGGACTCGGGTCGCCGCCCGGCAGCATCGGGAGGCCCAGCGCCGCAAGAATGCCCTGGAGTCATCCTCGCTGCCGGCCAAGCTCGTCGATTGCCGCAGCAACGACGTCGACCGCTCGGAGCTGTTCATCGTCGAGGGCGACTCGGCACTCGGTACGGCAAAACTGGCCAGAAACTCCGAGTTCCAGGCGTTGCTGCCGATTCGGGGAAAGATCCTCAACGTCCAGAAGGCGTCGATCGGCGACATGCTGAAGAACGCGGAGTGTGCCTCGATCATCCAGGTTGTCGGTGCCGGATCAGGCCGCAGCTTCGACATCGAAACAGTGCGCTACGGCAAGATCATCTTCATGGCCGACGCCGACTCCGACGGTGCCCATATTCGTTGCCTGCTGGCCACTCTCTTCTTCCGATACATGCGTCAACTGGTCGATTCCGGTCGGGTCTTTACCGCCGTGCCGCCGCTGCATCGCTTCGAGCTGACCAATCCCCGCAAGGGTCAGCAGAAATACATCTACACCTACTCCGATGCGGAGTACCAGCGAAAGGCAGCTGAGCTCACCAAGAAGGGTCTGAATTTCAAGGAGCCGCAGCGTTACAAGGGACTTGGTGAGATGGACGCCGACCAGCTGGCCGAGACGACGATGAATCCCCGGCACCGTACGCTGCGCCGCATGACGGTGGACGACGGCCTGATCGCCGGAACCACCTTCGAGATGCTGATGGGTAACGATGTGGGTCCGCGTAAGGAATTCATCATCGACGGCGCGTACGCGCTCGACGCCGCCACTATCGACGCCTAACTCAGTAGTCAGCTTCAGCGTTCGCGCGCTCAAGTGACGGGCCGGGACTTGGCAGAATCCCGTACTTCCTGCTCAGCTCTAGCAGGACTTGGGGGTCTGGCGGCTGCCCCCGCAGCGATGTGAAGTATTCCGCCTGCTCGGCGAAGAGCTTCTCCATTCCAGCCGGCACGATGACGCCCACTGCCCAGACCGGTTCGTCCGACAAGTTGGCGAAGGCGTGCGGAACGCGGCGGGGGAGCCACTGCAGGGTGCCGGGGCCAGCCTCGATCTGTTGCTCGTCAACCTGCAGCGTGAGCACTCCCGAGATGACGAAGATGGCCTCGTCCTCCCGACTGTGGACGTGTCGCGCTGGTCCCGGAGCGTGTGCTGGCAGCCGGGCCTGTCCGAAGGCGACCAGCCCTCCGGTACGGTCGCCACCCGCCAGCACGGCCCACAGCTGAGATTGGTCTGCAGCAACAACGGTGAAGGGTTCGAAGGAAGTCATTTGCGACTCCTCGCTAGAAGTTATTACTAGTGTAGATCACTAGTAATTAACTCGGTAGACTCACTCACGATCATGGCTACTAAATCCCGAACCGCTGCGTCCTTACCGGCACCGACCCGGAAAGAGCGTGCCGCTGCCACCCGAGAGCGCATTCTGGCCGCAGCGTATGAGGCATTCGTGGAGTCAGGTTTTCAGGCGACCACCATGCCATCGATTGCCGAGCGGGCTGGGGTTGCGGTCCAGACGGTCTACTTCGTCTTCCACAGCAAGACCGAACTGCTGCGGGCCGTTTCCGACGCGGCTGTCATCGGTGTCTCAGACCCGCGGCCGCCGAACCTGGCCGAGTGGTATCAGGCGGCCGTAAACGCCGCGGATCCGGAGCAGGCCTTGGCAGCCTTCGCCGCTGGCGTCGCGACCATTCTGGATCGGATGGGTCCGCTGACACCCGTCCTCGCCAGTGCAGCCGCTCTCGAGCCAATGATTGCCGAGCATCTCGCGCATACCGAGCAGCTGCGTGTGGAAGGCTATGGGGCCTTCATCCGCCACCTTCACCGCAACCGGCTGCTTCGCCCGGGACTGAGCGTCAAAATAGCCACGGATGTCTTGCTGACCCTCCTCGGCCCGGCCACCTATGTTGCTTTTACGCGGGATCGTGGCTGGAGTCACAACCAGTATCTGAAGTGGGTTTCACCAACTCTGGGAGAGCTGCTGATCAGGGATCGACCTTCCTGATCGCGAGGAGGCGTCGAAGGGGTGTAGCTATGCCTAGGCCACCGACTTGCCAGCTTGGCTGGTCGACGACCATGGGCGCTGACAAGTGGGCGAGTAGGAGTTAGTCCCAGCGTTCCAGGAGGCCTGTGTCGACGTCGTAATAGAACCCGCCCACAACTGCTCGATCGCCGATCAGCGGATGATTGCGGAGCTTCTCGGCATCACGATGCAGAGTGCGGCGTTGGTCCGCCGATGCGCCGAACCGTACCCAGGAGGCATCGGCGCCGCTGGCGTTCCGGATCCGCTCGATGATCACATCGTCATCGGCTGCTGCCATCGCACAACGGCTGTGAGGGATCACCATGATGCGGTTGACGTTCAGCAGATGAACGCCTGCGATGCAGCCAGCAAGTGCGGAAGTCGTGACGCGAGCACCTGGCGTCCTGATGATCTTGGCATCGCCGAAGGTCAGACCGAGCATCGCGAGGGGCGCGATTCGAGAGTCCATGCAGGTGACGACGAGGACCCCGGCATGGGCTATCCCGTCGAAACCGTGCTGATCAAAGCTCTCGGCGAACTTCTTGTTGTTTGCCAGCAGATCGTCGAAGGCGTGGTTCGTCTCCGTTACGTTGTCGGGCCGGTCTTCAGCTGCGTGCTCCATGCGTATCGGCCTCCACGTGCGGGTTGTTAGCCCGCCGTGGCCGATCCGATCGCCGCGATGGGCTGACTGCTGGGGGTTCCTGACCCGTCGCGCCGGGCGTCAGCGGCAGGCAGCGGTACGGGACTGCCACTGGGCGCTGCGGCGATGGCCGGCGCTGGCCCCACCCAAGCGAGCAACACAGCATCCTCGCCTTTGAGGAACCGATGGCAGCGTACCCCGCCAGTCGCCCGGCCTTTGGCCGGATAATGCCCGAACCCGGTGACCTTGACAGATCCGGCGTCTGTTCCCGGGAGGGCGCGCGAGGTGCCGGAGACCGTCGCAACGACCACCTCCATTGCCGACACAGCCCCGAAATAGACGACACTCGCGCCGATGCCGAGCTTGATGCCGGCCATGCCACCGCCTGACCGGCCCTGTGGTCGTACGGCGGTGGCGGGGAAGTGCAGGAGTTGGGCGTCATTGGTGACGAAGACAAGCTCGGCCGCCGCACTGGTGAGCTCGATGGCGCCCACGACCCGGTCGCCAGCCTCGAGGCGGATGACTTCCCACGAATCCTTGCCGAGGATCTCGGGATTGACGCGCTTGACGACACCGCGAGCCGTGCCGAGCGCGAGGCCGAGTGAATCATCGGCCAGCGTCGTCAGACAGAGCACTTTCTCTCCCGCATCCAGGGTGACCAGCTCACTGACATGGGTGCCGCCCTGGAGGTTCGGCGCGTGCGCGGTGCTGGGCACGGTGGGGAGATCCAGCGCGCTGATCTTGATCAATCGGCCGGCACTGGTGATCAGCCCGCAGCTACCACGTGCCGTAGCAATGATCTTGGACACCATGACATCGTGGTTGGCTCGGGCGCCGACCGGTGGGATCGGCTGGGCGGAAGCGGTTCGTGCCAGCAGACCCGCGGAGGAGAGCAACACCCAGCAGGGATCGTCTGCGACCTCCAGCGGAGCGGTTGCTGCCGTGGTCGCAACGCCGCTGGCTGCTAGCAAGATCGTGCGGCGCGGTGTGCCGTGCTGTTGAGCAATCTCGGCAAGTTGATTGCTGACCAGGGTGCGGAGCTGCACGGGATTCTCCAAGATCTCGGTGAGCTCAGCGATGGTCGTCTCCAGCTTGCCCCGTTCGGTCTCGAGCTCGATCCGGCTGAATCGGGTGAGCCGGCGCAGCGGCATCTCGAGAATGTAGTTGGTCTGGGTCTCCGATAGCTCGAACACCTCCATCAGCCGGGAGCGGGCTTGGGCGGTGTCGTCGGAGCCACGGATGATCGCGATCACATCGTCGATGTCGAGAATCGCCACCAATAGGCCTTCGACAAGGTGCAGGCGCTCCTGTGCCTTCCGGCGGGCAAAGTCCGTGCGGCGGCGGGTGACGTCGTACCGATGCCCGAGGTAGACCGTCAGCAGGTCGCGCAGCGTCAAGGTACGCGGCTGGCCGTCGACCAGAGCGACGGCATTGATGGCGTAGTTGTCCTCGATCTTGGTCAGCTTGTAGAGCTGCTCCAAGATCGCGTCGGGATTGAAACCGCTCTTGATCTCGATCACCAGCCGCGTTCCATTCGCCCGGTCCGAGAGGTCTTTGACGTCGGCGATGCCCTGCAGCTTGCGAGCGTTGACGAGATTCTTGATTTGTTCGATCACCCGTTCTGGGCCGATCAGATATGGCAGCTCAGTGATCACGATGCCTTTGCGACGCGGGTGGACCTGCTCGATCCGGGCGGTCGCTCGCATCCGGAAGGATCCCTTTCCCGTGTGATAGGCGTCCCGAATGCCGTCCAGTCCGATGATCTTGCCGCCACTGGGCAGATCGGGTCCGGGGACGAAGCGCATCAATTCATCGATGTCGGCCTCTGGATGCTTGATCAAATGCCGCAGGGCCTGGACGACTTCCACCAAGTTGTGCGGTGGGCAGTTGGTGGCCATCCCGACAGCGATTCCCGTCGCGCCGTTGACAAGCAGATTGGGGAAGGCCGCAGGGAGCACTGTTGGCTCGACGTCCTTGCCGTCATAGTTCGGCTTGAAGTCAACGGTGTCCTCGTCCAGACCGTCGGTCATCGCCGCCGCAGCCGTCGCCATCCGGCATTCGGTGTAGCGCATGGCGGCGGGACCGTCGTCGAGCGATCCGAAGTTGCCGTGGCCGTCGATGAGGGGCAGTCGCACGCTCCACGGCTGGGCCAGGCGGACCAGGGCGTCGTAGATCGCTGTATCGCCGTGCGGATGATACTGACCCATGACTTGACCGACGACTCGGGCGCACTTGACGTGCGAGCGGTCCGGCCGTACGCCCATCTCTTCCATGGAATACAAGATCCGGCGCTGCACGGGCTTGAGTCCATCTCGGGCGTCGGGCAATGCCCGGGAGTAGATCACCGAATACGCGTATTCCAGGAAGCTGGTCTGCATTTCTGAGGAAACGTCGATGTCGACGATTCGTTCGGTGAATTCGTCCTCAGGTGGTGCGGGTGTTTTGGCCATAGAAACGCGGATCCTCCTCTCTAGAGGAAGGGTTTGAGCTCATCCAGCAATCGGTCGCCAGAGGCGGCCTCACGCGCGTAAAGGATTCCGTAGCTGAACCCGTTCTGGCCTGACCGGATGCCGACCTGAGCGCCGAGCTCACGGAGGAAGGCTGCGCTCACGATGCCATCCTGATGATTTCCCAGCAGGTCTTGTAGGTCCTTCCGCTGCGCAACGATCTTGTCGGCCTTGGGTCCCCAGACCGGCGCAGCAGCCTCCACCGCATAGCGATAGCGCTTCGACGCCTTCCGCGCGCGATGAAACAGCTCCTCGGAGGGCTCTTCGGCCCGCCGCACCGCTACTGCTGTGGAGAGCCGCTTGCTCGCCTTCTTCTTCGCCGTCTTGATGGCGGTCTCGATCGCTTCCGTCGGTGAATCGGCGGCCGCAGTGAAGGGCGGATCGCTTCGCCAGTGGTGGATCAGGCCGATCAGCTTGCGGTAACGCTCGGAGTTCAACGCATCGATAAGGTCATCGGTGGCGCGCTTGCGCCGAGTGGCTAGCTCGGTCTGGATCGTCGATGACACCGGACCAAGCATCAGCTCAGGCGGCAGTGCGGCAAGCAGGGCAGCTTGCCGCTCGGTCAGGATGTCCAGATCACGTACCTCGCCGAGCAGGGTCGCCCACCAGATGAGCTCGGATTCAAGATCATCGGCTTCGGCCCGGTCGAAGAGGTCGGCAAACACCCGGATGGTGCTGCGTAGCCGGCGTACCGCTACCCGCGTGGTGTGAACGACATCTTCGCCGGCTCGCAGCTGGGCCTCGGAGTCGATGAGGACCGTGCACTGCTCGGCGAGATACGCACCGATGAGATCGCGAACAGTGGCAGGTTTGTCGCTCATGCCGCGGTCATCGTGTAAGGCATGCCGTGACCTTACGCCGAGCGCGCAATCTGTGTGCGGCTCTACGGAACGTGTCGGATGAATGGTCCTGAGCATGTCGAAGGGCACATAGCTGGGCGCGCTCGACAAGCGCCGCCCTGAGCTCGTCGAAGGGCTCAGCGCACATACAGACCGCTAGTGCACACGGCCCATTCGGACGTCGGGAGCGCCGAGGCGGGCGGCGTCCGCCGACAGGTCGTCCGGCTGGTGTTGCGACTCGCGTTCAGCTGCAACCCGCTTTTGATAGTGCTCCACCTCACGGTCAATATCTGCCGGTCCCCAGCCCAGGATGGGAGCGACGAGTGTGGCGACCTCGGGCGCCGCCGCAAGGCCACGGTCCCAGGTTTCGATGGAGATTCGGGTACGCCGGGCCAAGATGTCGTCCAGATGCAGGGCACCCTCGTGCGAGGCGGCATAGATCGCCTCGACCTTGAGATATTCCGCTGCACCCTCCAACGGATGCGCGAGCTCCGGGCGGGATTTGATCATCTCCAGGAGTTCTGGGAACAGGGACCCATAGCGGTTCAGCAGGTGCTCGACTTGAAGATCACGCAGGCCGGTTTCGTTGACCAGCAGGGGCCGCGCATTCCACAGCGCATGGTAGCCATCGGCGCCCAACAACGGCACATCCTCGGTGCAGGATGCGGGCACCTTTTGATTCAAGTCTCTGACCGCCGCATCGACAGCATCCTTCGCCATCACTCGATAGGTCGTGTACTTGCCACCCGCGATCATCACCAGACCACGGACCGGGGAGGCGACGGCATGCTCTCGAGAGAGTTTTGACGTCGAGTCCGACTCGCCGGCCAGCAAGGGGCGCAGGCCGGCATAAACGCCAATGACGTCGTCTCGGGTGAGGGGGTCGGCCAGCAAGGTGTTCCCGTGGCTTAACAGATAGTCGATGTCAGCCTGGCTGGCCGCGGGGTGAGCCCGGTCCAGCTGCCAGTCGGTGTCGGTCGTGCCGATGATCCAATGGCTTCCCCACGGGATGATGAACAGCAGGCTCTTCTCCGTTTGCGTGATCAACCCAGTCCTGGAATTGATGCGGTTGCGCGGGACGACCAGGTGCACACCCTTGGAGGCGCGTACCTGAAACTGGCCACGACCGCCGAGCATCTGCTGCAGCTCGTCGATCCATACTCCGGTTGCGTTGATCGTCTGCTTCGCGCGGATGGTGAAGGTGTTGCCGGACTCGAGATCACGGACTGTGACGCCGGCTACGTGATCGGCCTCGCGTAGGAAGTCAAAGACTCTGGTGCTGGTTGCGACCGCCGCGCCGTAGTGTGCCGCAGTGCGGCCGATCATCATGGTGTGCCGGGCGTCGTCGACCAGCCCTTCGAAGAACCTGATCGAGCCGATCACCGACTGACGATTCGCGGACGGAAAGGACTCCAGCGTGCGCTTCCGGCTCAGGTGCTGCAGGTGGTGTGGTACTCCGCGGCCGGCGCCCATCAGGTCGTACACGCCAATGCCGAGACCCGCATAGCTGCGGTCAATAACGGGTCGGGTTAGCGGGTAGAGAAACGGCACCGGTTTGGCCAAGTGCGGAGCCAGCTTGTTGAGGGCTAGAGATCGCTCTTTGAGCGCCTCGAACACGAGGGCAAAGTTGAGCTGTTCGAGATAGCGCAGCCCGCCGTGGAACAACTTGCTGGACCGGCTCGACGTGCCAGCTGCGAAGTCGCGGGCGTCGACCAGTCCCACTCGCAGTCCCCGGGTGACGGCATCGAGCGCACAGCCGCAGCCGGTGACGCCGGCACCTATCACGAGGATATCGAGGTCGTCGTTGGCTAGCCGGTCCAGAGCGTCCGCTCGGGCCGCAGGACTGAGGGGTGAGGTGGTGGTGAACATCCGCGCGGTCAGGGGTTGACCAGGAAGGATCGTTCCGGATCATGGCGCCCCTCGATCAGCCGGATCGTGCCCGATCGAGATCGCATGGAAAGCGAGTGGGTCACGATTCGGTGGCTCTCAAATCGCACGCCGCGCAGCAATGAGCCATCTGTAACGCCGGTGGCGGCGAAGAACACATTGTCGCCGGAGACAAGATCGGTTGTTGACAGGGTGCGATCAAGGTCATAGCCAGCATCAAGAATCGCCGACCGTTCGCTCTCATTGCGCGCGATCAAACGGCCGAACATCTCACCACCCAGGCAGCGGAGCGCACATGCGGCAAGCACTCCTTCCGGAGTTCCGCCGACGCCCACCAGAAGATCGACTCCGGTCGACGGGGTGACGGCCATGATCGCACCGGCTACATCCCCATCGAGCAGAAATCGAATCCTGGCACCTGCGGCGCGGATAGCGGTGACGAGCTCGGTGTGCCGCGGTCGATCGAGGACGCAGACCGTAAGGTCGGATACTGCACGATCGGTCGTCGCGGCGATCTTGGAGAGGTTCGTAGCGATCGGCGCGTCAAGATCAACATCGCTGGCGGCATACCCAGGCACCACAAGCTTCTGCATGTACACCGCGGGGCCGGGGGAGAACATCGTGCCGCGGGGAGATACGCCGATGATGCTGACGGCGTCGGGCAGGCTCTTGGCCGTCAGGGTGGTGCCATCGACCGGGTCGACGGCAATGTCCCACTCCGGCCCAGAGCCGTCACCGACCCGCTCGCCGTTGTAGAGCATGGGGGCTTCGTCTTTCTCGCCCTCGCCAATCACCACGACGCCGTTCATCCGAACCGTGCCGAGCACTGGGCGCATGGCGTCCACGGCAGCGGCATCCACCTGGTTCTTGTCACCGAAGCCCATGTACCGCGAGCAGCTGATCGCGGCGGCTTCGGTCGCCCGGACCAGCTCCAGCGCGAGATTCCGGTCCGATTCCGCGCCGAGTTTTTCCCGGGTCCGACGTTGGGTCTCTGTCGCCATCTCCACTACTCCTCTTGTCGTCGCTAGCGCTAGACCTCGACCCAGTCCAGCGTTCGTTCGATCGCCTTCTTCCACCCCTCGTACCCGGCGGCCCGTTCCTGCTCGCTGATCTGCGGGGCCCAGCGCCGGTCCTCTTGCCAGTTGTCTCGCAGTTCGTCCGCCGACGCCCAGAACCCGGTCGCGAGACCAGCGGCGTACGCGGCACCTAGCGCCGTCGTCTCCGCCACCACAGGCTTACTCACCTCAATACCGAGGGTGTCAGCCTGTATCTGCATGCAAAGCTCGTTCGAGGTGACGCCACCGTCAACCTTCAGTTCCGCCAGCCGGACACCAGCATCTTTTTGCATGGCTTCGACGACATCCCGACTCTGATAGCAGATCGCGTCCAGTGCCGCCCGGGCAAGGTGCTCACGGGTATGGAAACGGGACAATCCGACAATGACGCCACGGGCATCAGAGCGCCAATAGGGCGCGAAGAGCCCGGAGAAAGCGGGGACGAAATACATCCCGGATGCACCGTCAACCTGCCGTGCCAGGGTTTCGATCTCGGCGGCATCCCGGATGATTTGGAGCTGGTCGCGCAACCATTGCACCGCGGAACCGGTGACGGCGATGGAGCCCTCGAGCGCATAAACCGGCGCGTCCTCCCCGAACTGGTAGCACACGGTGCTCAACAGGCCGTTTGTCGAGCGGCACAGCTTCTCTCCGGTGTTGAGCAATAAGAAGTTGCCGGTGCCGTACGTGTTCTTGGCATCGCCTTCGGACAGACACACCTGCCCGACCATGGCGGCGTGCTGATCTCCCAAATCTCCGCTGATCGTGACCTCACCGCCGAACGGCCCATCGGAGCGAGTGCGTTGGTAGGCAGTGGGATGCGAGGACGGCAGGATGGCGGGCAACATCGACCGAGGAATGCCGAAGAAGCTCAACAGTTCCGGATCCCAGTCGAGGCTTTCCAGGTTCATCAGCATGGTGCGGCTGGCGTTGGTGACATCGGTGATGTGCTGACCACCCGCAACGCCGCCGGTGAGGTTCCACAACAACCAGCAGTCGGTGGTGCCGAAAAGCGCACGGCCGCGTTCTGCGGCAGCTCGTACGCCGTCGACGTTCTCCAAAATCCACTGCAGCTTGCCGCCGGAGAAGTAGGTGGCCGGCGGCAGGCCGGCGCGCTGCCTGATCACGTCCCCTCGACCGTCTCGATCAAGGGCGGCAGCGATCTTGTCGGTGCGGGTGTCCTGCCAGACGATCGCATTCCCGTACGGCTCACCAGTGGTCGGATCCCATACCACGGTCGTTTCCCGCTGATTGGTGATGCCGAGGCCGGCAAGATCGCTAGCAGCCAGGCCTCGTTCTTGCATGGCTTGCTTCACGACATCTTGAGTGCGTTGCCAGATTTCGACAGGATCGTGCTCCACCCAACCCGCCCTAGGCAGGATTTGCTCGTGCTCGAGCTGGTACTTGCCGACCTCGCGGCCCGAGTGATCAAAGATCATGCAGCGAGTGCTTGTCGTACCTTGGTCGATTGCAGCAACGAAGTCGGCCATGGCCCGACACTATTGCGTATTAGATTGCGTCGCTCGCCGGGCTCGCTCCGCGCGGATCGCGCTCTGTTGCCACCTACTTCGTCGTCGCGTGGGGACGGAAAAGCGTGTCCCCTTCCTCCTCCTCAGCACGGCGGCGCGCGATCCGGCTTTGGTTGGTTCGCTAGTCGCGCTCTGGATCAATGGTTCGATTGCGTAGGCTCATGCTCGTGTCTGCAGGCCAGGGCCGTTCCGATGCGGAAGGCGACCCTCCCGGATACCCACGAGAATGGGAAGCGGACGTGCTGCTTTCCGACGGTGGGGTTGCCCATCTGCGGCCGATCCGGCCGTCAGACGCCGACCGGCTGGTCGCCTTCTACGATCGGGTTTCTCCGGAGTCTAAGTATCTGCGCTTCTTTGCTCCCTATCCGCGACTGAGTGATCGTGACGTCAAACGGTTCACCGAGGTCGATTACGTGGATCGAGTGGCCTTCATCATCACCCTCGGCGATGACATGATCGCGGTCGGCCGTTACGACCGGATCGAAGATGATCATGCCGAGGTCGCCTTTCTCATCGAGGACGCTCATCAGGGCCGCGGCATCGCCCAGTTGCTGTTGGAGCATCTGGCCCAAGCCGCCCGCGAGCGCGAAATCACCCGCTTCGTCGCCGAGGTGTTGCCGGCGAACCGGCGGATGGCCAAGGTTTTCGCGGACGCTGGGTACCGCGTCTCCAAGGGCATCGAGGATGGCGTACTCGCCGTCGAGTTCCCGATCTTGCCCACCGACACATCGGTCGGTGTGATGGAGCGTCGCGAACATCGTGCGGAAAGTGCCTCCGTGCGGCGGCTGCTGACGCCGGAACGGATCGTGGTGTACGGCGACGGTGACCGGATGCAAGGCTTGATCGATTCCATGCTGCGGGGTGGCTTTCACGGTGAGGTAGCGGCGGTTGCCACCGATGGTCGCGAGGTTGCGGGCATCAGCAATGCGTCATCGATCGGCGCGCTCCCGGGTCGGCTGGACTTGGCACTCGTGTCGGTGCCGACCAGCCAGCTAGGAGCTGTGGTCATCGATGCGGCGCACAAGGGAGTGCACGGCATTGTGCTGCTGACCGGGACGGATTACGCCGCCGGGGACAACCACCAGATCATCAACCTGGCGCGCGCGTACGGTATCCGAGCGCTTGGTCCCGATGCTCTGGGAGTGATCAACACGCTGCCGACGGTGCGACTGAACGGCACACCGGGGCCGATGCCGCGGGCCGGGGGAGTGGGGTTGTTCTGCCAATCGGCCGCCGTCGGGGTGGCGCTCCTGAACCACGCCCTACGTCACGATGTGGGCTTGTCGTCCTTCATCAGCACGGGCGACTACGCCGACGTCACCGCGAACGATGTCATGCAGTACTGGGAGGACGACGAACCAACCCGAGTCTGCCTACTCACCCTCGATTCGATCGGCAATCCCAGGAAGTTCTCGCGGATCGCCCGGCACCTGGCTCGGAAGAAGCCGGTTGTCGTCTTTGCCCCCGGACGTACTCGCCGGAATGATCATGCCGGGGTACGCGGTGGGCTCGGGCATGCTCCGGATGAGGCAGTCGATGCGCTCTTCCGACAGGCAGGCGTCATGGTGGTGCACAACCGCGGCGACATGATCGACATCGCCAAGATCGCCACACGCCAGCCGTTGCCTCGAGGCCCGCGGGTCCGGATCATCACCAACTCCCTCACTCTCAGTCACCAAATGATGCAGAAGATGGATTCGGTCGGTCTGTTCCACGACCCAGAGCCGGAACTGCTCGGCGCTAATGCGGGCGCTGCAGCGTTCGCCCAAGCCGCGCGGGCGGCATTGGCGGATCCCCGATATGACTCCGTCGTCTGCGCCGCGGTCAATGCCTTCGACCGCGGCACCGAGGAAGTCATCTTGGCTCTTGAGCAGGTTGCCGCCGAGGGCGTGAAGCCATTGATCGGAGTCTTCTTGGACTTCCATCCGCCACTGGGGAGCGACGGCGAGCCAGACTGGCCCGGATCCCTGCCGAGGTTCGACGGCTCGGTGGATGCCATTCAGGCGCTCGCATATCTGACGGCATATGCCAAGTGGTGCGCTCAAGACCCCGGTGCCGTTCCCATCCTGGAGGTGGACACGCAGGCGGCACGACGAGTGGTCAATCGGGTCCTCGCCCAGCAGCCCGAGGGTCGCGAGCTGACCACTGCGGAGACGGCTGAGCTGCTGAGCAGCTATGGGATCAACGTTGTGCCACAGATCGCGGTCTCCGGGTTGGCGGACGCTATTGCTGCGGGCGAGCAGCTTGGCTGGAATGTTGTGCTGAAAGCAACGACGGCCGCCGTCCGCGGTCGACCCGATCTTGCCAGCGTGCACCGCAACATCGACAACCCCGCTGAGCTGACCGAAGCCTGGAAGGATCTGCGCCAGCTGATGGCCGAGACCGGGCTCCCAGAGGATGAGGACCTCTCGGCCGCCAAACCTGTCGTCCAGGCCATGGCGCCACCGGGCGTGGCGCTGGTGATCGCCAGTCGCGAGGATGCGGCCTTCGGTCCGATCGTCTCGTTGGGCCTGGACGGAATCCCGAGCGAGCTGCTTGGCGACATCGTCTATCGGGTACCGCCGTTGACGACCGTCGAGGCTGGCCAGATGGTCCGAGAGCTCAAGGCTGCTCCTACTCTCTTCGGTCGGCACGGCGCGCCAGGAGTCGACGTGACAAGGGTCGAGGACCTGCTGCATCGGGTGGCACAGCTGTCCGACGCCATTCCGCAGCTGGCTTCGCTGACGCTGCGGCCTTGCGTGGCCTCGGTCAACTCGATCTCGGTCCTGGGCGGACGGGTTTTCGTCGCGCCTACCGCTGACCAGCGCGACCCGTTGGCACGGTTCCTCTAGATGCACCGACTGTCGGTGCTGCGTGGCAGGATGATCGACATGAGAATTGGCTCCACGAGGAAGGATCTGCGCGCCGAAATTGACGCATGCGGATACTTCCCGGAACTCGTCGAGGACGCGGTCATGCTCGCCCTCGCCGACGAGGAGCTGCTGGATTTCGTCGTGCACCACGAGCCGACGTTCAATCGTGACGAGATCCATCGTCATGTCACAGTCCTCGCTTTGACTCCGACCAGATTGGTGATCGGGCATACCGATGACCAGCCCGCCGAACCTCCGACGCCGGGCATCTATGCGGCGTCCTCCACTGAGTCGGTGGCGCTGAAAAAGATCAATACGGTGGCCTTGACCCGCGTCGTCACCCAGCCGGAGGCCTACCAGGCAGGATCGGAGGATGTGTTTGAGACTTGGCTGGCAGTTGGCTGGGGAGCGGTGCGTCGGATCGATGTCGAACCGGCGACGTGCAGCGATCCGCAGTGCGAGGCCGATCATGGATACACCGGAACCCTGGTGGGTGACGACTTGACCGTGCGAATGAGCGCGGCAGCTGATGGCCCGGACCGAGTCGCCCGGCTGGTGCGGTTCGCCAGCTCGCTCCAGCGAGCGGCGGCAGTATGACTTCACCCGTGGTGGGAAGATCTTCGCCACTAGCCGAGCAGCGCGCAGACCCCGACAGACATGACACCAACAAGAACGACCCCAACAAGAATGACGTCGACAAGAACGACTCCGAAAAATCGCAGTCAGCGAGCCAGCCACTGCCCGGGATGATCGTTCCGCGGTACAACTCCGCCACGCTCGGGGAACTCCTGCCGAGCATCGGTGCGCATCTGCGAGTGCCAGAGTTCAGCGAGGACGCCTTCCGGCTGCCACAGTCGGCGCGTTACGTCGTTGTCCTCATCGATGGGCTTGGGTGGAATTTGCTGCGCCGTGCCGTACGCGAGGCGCCGTATCTCGCGTCGCTGCTGGGCAGCGCGCAGCCGATCACGTCAGCGGTGCCGAGTACGACGGTCACCAGCCTGGCAAGCCTGGGTACCGGTTTACCGCCAGGTCAGCACGGTCTGGTTGGCTACACCTCGCGGGTGCCGGCGACAGGCGAGATCCTCAATGCCTTGACCTGGGAATCGGACCCAGCTCCGGCTGCCTATCAGTCCAAGCCGACGTTCTTCGAGCGCGCCGCGACAAGCGGGGTTGCGGTGACCACGGTGGCGCTCGCTCGGTTCAGGGGCACGGGGTTGACCGAGGCCGCACTGCGCGGAGCCTCCTTTGTGCCGTTCACCGAGGACAGTGCCGAGGACCTTCGGATCGCCCTGATCGCCGAAGCGGCCTTACGCGGTGATCACAGCGTTGTTTACGCCTACGAGCGGGAACTTGATCATTGCGGGCACGTACACGGCTGCAGTTCGGCTACCTGGCTCGAGCAGCTGGCGCGGATCGATGCCATGTGCGAGCGGCTGCGTGCTGCTCTGCCACCCGAGGTAACGCTGATCATTACTGCCGACCATGGCATGATCGACATTCCGCCGCAGCAACGTATCGTGGCCGAGGATGATTCCGCTTTGATGGCAGGCGTATCAGCGCTGGCCGGCGAAGGCCGCTTCAGACAGCTCTATGTTGATCATGATCTACCGCACCGGGTGGCCGATCGATGGCGGGCGCGGCTCGGTGAGCTGGCGTGGGTGCGCACCCGTGACGAAGCGATCGACGAAGGCTGGTTCGATGCGATCGATGATCAACTGCGTGATCGCTGGGGACACGTGCTGGTCGCACTGCGTGGCGACTGGGCCGTCATGACGAGGACGTTCCCTCGAGAATTCACGCTGATCGGCATGCATGGGTCCCTCACACCAGCCGAGATGCTGGTGCCACTTATCGTGGCTTGAGTGGGAAGCCCATGGGAGGCTCAGCGGGATGACAGGATTCCGGCGTGGCTGAGCTGTGCTACTTCACCGGGCCAATGGACTGCGGCAAGTCGACGCTGGCTTTGCAGCTGGATTACACCCAAGCCGCAGCTGGACGGAAGGGCCGGCTCTTCACCAGCCATGATCGAGCCGGCGAGTCGACGATCTCGTCACGCCTTGGCCTCGCCCGGCCGGCGATCGAAGTCACCTGGGATTTCGATTTCTGGAGCTACGTTGTCGGCCAGCTGACCAGCGGTCATCGGATCGACTACCTGGTCTGCGATGAAACGCAGTTTTACTCGGCACAACATGTTGATCAGCTCGCCCGGATCGTCGACGAGCTGCAGATTGACGTATTCGCCATCGGCCTCCTCACCGACTTCGCTACCCGGCTGTTCCCTGGCTCACAGCGGCTGGTTGAGCTCTGCGACAGGCTTGAGACTCTGCAAGTCCGCGCGCTGTGCTGGTGCGGTGAGCGAGCGACGCACAACGCCCGCACCATCAACGGGGCGATGGTGCTGGAGGGCGATCAAGTCGTGATCGGCGATACGCTCCCAGGTCCTGATGCAGACGGCAGTGCAGCAGGACAGGAGATCGCGTACGAGGTGCTCTGTCGCCGCCATCATCGTCGTCGGCTCACGCGAGCGGTAGCGCGGGCGAGCTTCTCTGATCCGCTCCCGCTCGGCGAACGCGGGTCTGCCGATGAGCCGTAGACCAGCCGTGTTGATCTCTGCTGCAGAGCTGGCCGCTCTGCTTGGGTCGGCGCAACAGCCGGTCATCGCTGACGTGCGCTGGACCCTAGGCGGACCACCCGGTAGGCCGGAGTTCGAAGCGGGCCATATTCCCGGCGCGGTCTGGGTGGATCTCGAGTCTCACCTCGCCGGTCCGCCAGGCGCCGGCGGCCGACACCCGTTGCCTCCCGTGGCCGTCTTCGAGCAGGCGATGCGGGACATCGGCGTACGCAAAGATTCCTTGGTCGTTGCCTATGACGCCGCAACGTCGCAGGCGGCGGCACGCTTGTGGTGGCTGTTGAGCGACGCCGGACACGATGGGGTCCGGGTGCTCGACGGCGGCCTCGCCGCCTGGAGAGCCGCCGGTCTTCCGATCGCATCTGGCATGTCAGCGACGCCAACTCCGGGTGACTTTGTTGCCCGACCCGGCCAACGCCGACGGTGGAGCGCAGCTCAGATCTCCGCGCGGTTGGGCAAACCGGATGCTCCCACACTCGTCGACGTCCGGACCGCCGAGCGCTACGCAGGTGACAACGAGCCCGTCGACCCAGTTGCCGGTCACATCCCGGGAGCCGTCAATGTGCCGTCGTCGGCGAACGCGTATCCCGACGGCCGATTCCTACCGTCCGCCGAGATCGCGGCGCTGTACGAGGCGGCGGGTGTGGCTAGCCAAGGCGTCGCCGACAATGGGGTGCTGTACTGCGGGTCCGGAATCACCGCCGCACAAAGCTTGTTGGCGCTCGAATCGGCAGGGCTCACGGCCGCCATCTACCCAGGCTCCTGGAGCGAGTGGATCACTGACCCGAGTCGGCCTATTGCGGTCGGACGCCGTCCTTGACTAACTCCGTTTGGGTCCACCGAACATGATCTCGTCCCAGCTCGGCACCGACGCCCGCTTCCGTTTGATGCTCTTCCGCTGCGACTGCGTGTCGGGGTGCGCAAGCGACTCGATCTCGAACTCATGTGCTTCGTCGGTCCGATCCGCCAGATTCACTGCGGGATCCGGTGGTCCGGGCTCGTCGGTCCCCGGCAATTCCTCTTTGTGTGCTGCGTGAGACACCCGTGATGGGCGCTGCACCGGTTCGGCCACATCAAGTGCCGCGTCCTCGTGCATGCTGGGCTCAACGGGATAGTTGATCACAATTGCCGGTTCCCAGCCGCCGTCGGTGCTCGTTTCGGTTTCCGGTACCGCCGTGGCATCGCTCAGCCCCGCGTACACCCGCGGGGAGTCCTCGCTGTAGCCGTCGCCGCCCAGCATCTCGTAAAGCGTTCCGATCGGCGACCGGCTGGCCTCGTCCTCGTCAGGCTCGCTGGTGACGGGCACGTCCACAACTGGATGCAGCGTCCGCGAAACCGCAACAGTCGGCTCGTCGTCAGCCGGCTCCTCGGATACGGGCGGCTGCTCGGTAGCAGGACGAGCTCTCTTCGTCGCGGCGAGCCTTTCGCTCAGATCGAGGGTGGGCTCGTTGTCGCCACTCTCCCCGGCCTCCGCCGGCCGCGGACGGGTCGAGTGCAGCCCGGTCACCGCGGACGGCTGATCGCCAAGCAACCATCGCGCTTCGTCGTTCCCAGCGACCGAAAACCGGCCTCGAAGGTCATAGAAGAACGCCGCCTGTCGGCTTGCTTCGCCAGCCCGATAGTCCGCAGTAACGGCCCAGCGGCCGTCGTCTAGGCGATAGGAGTCCCACGTAATCGCATCGATGTCGACCCCGCGCCCGATCAGTCGCTCAGTGACCGTGATGCGCAGACTGCGGTGTCCCGACGGCTCACCACGGCGGCGTACGGAGGACGACATAGCCATCGACGCAACGTGTTCACGCTCAGCAAGGACCGGTGCCGCGAAGCGCTCGACGCGATCCGGTGGGATTCCTGCGACGCCGGCCACATCTTCGAGGCTCTCGCCGGCCCGGATCCGGGCCTGAATATCACGCGGGGTGAGTGAGGTTTGCATCTCGATCTCCAGTTGTCCGAGCCGCGGTCGGTCGCCCCGCACCGCTGCGCGGAGTCTTTCGTCCGCCTCGATGATCAATTCCTCACCGCTCTCGGTGACCACGATCAAGGACTTCCCGTCCGGGCTGAGTCCCACCAGTCGTGCGCTGCGCATCCGTCGCGGCGGCTCCTCGTGCGGCATTGTTCTCCTCAACTTACTCTGCCTCTCCTACGAAATGCGGGAGGCGCTCGGCCCGCGAGTGCGCGAGGAAACGAGCCATCTTGGGTGACGTCGTACTGTCTTCTCCATGCGCGAGCCTTCGCAACCGGAACGAACTACCCGAGCTCAGCTCCGGGCATCTGGATATGTAAGTCGCCGCATCAAAGTTGAGCTGCGCGACAATTTGCTGCAACGCCTTCGGTCCGGGACTACGGCATTCCCCGGCATCGTCGGCTTCGATCTCACCGTGCTTCCCGAGCTGGAGAGTGCGATTCTCGCTGGTCACGATCTGGTGTTGCTCGGCGAGCGTGGACAAGGCAAGACCCGGCTGATGCGGACGATAGCTGGGCTGCTCGACGAGTGGAGCCCCAAGGTCGCTGGTTGTGAGATCCACGATGACCCGTACGCGCCTGTGTGTGTGCGATGTCGAGCCCTGGCTGCTGAGTTGGGCGACGAACTACCCGTCGAGTGGCTGCACCGCGACGAGCGATACACCGAGAAGCTGGCCACGCCGGATACCTCGGTCGGTGACCTGATCGGGGATGTAGATCCCGTCAAGGTCGCTCAAGGCCGCACTCTCGGCGATCCGGAGACGGTGCACTACGGACTTGTGCCGCGCACCAACCGAGGCGTGTTCGGCCTCAACGAGCTGCCCGACCTCGCCGAGCGCATTCAGGTGGCCCTGTTCAATGTCTTGGAGGAGCGTGACATCCAGGTACGCGGCTATTCGCTGCGACTGCCTTTGGACGTCTTTCTCATCGCGACGGCCAACCCCGAGGACTACACAAATCGGGGCCGGATCATCACACCACTGAAGGACCGGTTCGGTGCCGAGTTGCGCACCCATTACCTCACCGACCTCGCTGACGAGGTGACGCTGATCCGCCAGGAGGCCACGCTGGTTGCCGAAGTTGGTGATCATCTACTCGAGGTGCTGGCGCGCTTGGTCCGCAACCTCCGCGAATCCAGCTCCATCGATCAGCGTTCGGGTGTCTCGGCCCGCTTTGCCATTGCAGCGGCCGAAGGCGTGGCCGCCTCGGCGTTGCGCCGCACCGCGCGTAATCATGATCATGAAACAGCCGTAGCGCGAACCTGTGATCTTGCGGTGGTGCTACCTACCTTGCTCGGCAAGATCGAGTTCGAAATGGGTGAGGAAGGCCGCGAACGAGCGGTCCTTGAGCACCTGCTCCGGCTCGCCACAGCGGCGACGTTCCGCGATCGGCTCTCCGGTCTGGATTTGTCGGGTTTCACCGAGGTCTTCGCCCAGGGCGGCCTGGTCGAGACCGGTGATCTGGTCCCGGCATCGGATCTGCTGTCGCAGCTGGGCACAGTGCCCGGATTGTTCAAGGTGTTGTCCCGACTCGGTTACGACGATTCGGCCGGCCCTGGAGAGGTTGCCGCCGCTGCCGAGTTCACCTTGGAGGGGTTGCACCTGACTCGTCGAATCGATAAGGAGATCGCCAACGGGCGGGCGATCTACGGCGCAGCCTGACAGGAAGTGATCATGGTTTCCGGCAACAGTGATCGCGATCACCCCGACGACCAGGGACCGGACCGGGCCCATCATCGGTACCGTTACGGTGCCTGGCGCGGTGGACCAGACCCCCTCAAGCCTCCCTTCGACGTACGCGAGGCCATTGATCGGATCGGTCAGGATGTGCTCTCGGCCGGCACCGTTCGCGATGCGCTGCGGGACCTGATGCGCCGCGGCATCGATGGTCGCGGTGGCCTCGACCGACTGGCCGACAAGATCAGGAAGCTGCGTGCGCAGGCGCGCCGGCGTGGCGAGCTGGGTGGCGTCCTGGATCAGGTCCGAGCGGCGCTCGACCAGGCGCTCGCCGCCGAGCGGGACACCTTGGCGGCCGATAGCTCGGCGGAGGCGCGGCTGGCGGAGCTCGAGCTGGACACGCTGCCCGATGATGTCGCCGGGGCTGTTCGGGGCCTTGATCAGTATCCGTGGCGATCCGAGGAAGCCCGCGAGATCTTCGAGGCGATCAAGAACATGCTGCAGCGCGAGGTGCTGGACGCACAGTTTGCTGGCATCAAAGAGGCGCTCGAGTCGCCGGATCCTGAGGCCATGCAACGTGTGAAGGACATGCTGGCCGATCTCAATGCGCTGCTGGCCGCACACGCGCGGCAGGAGGACACGACCGACCAGTTCGCAGAGTTCATGGAGCGGCACGGCGAATTTTTCCCCGAACAGCCAGAGACGGTCGAGGAACTGATCGACGCTCTGGCCCGCCGCGAGGCAGCCGCCATGAGACTGATGGCCTCGCTTACCCCTGAGCAGCGCGAACAACTCGGCCAATTGATGAGCCAGGCGCTCGCCGACGCAGATCTTGCCGCGGCAATGGCGCAGCTGGCTGACAACCTGCGGGCATTGCGGCCAGAACTCGATCGAGATCAACAGGTCGGCATGCGGCCGGGTGGCGAACCGCTCGGTTACAGCGCAGCCGTCGAGGCAGTCGCTGATCTGGCCGATCTCGAGGCACTCCAGAACCAGCTGTCCCAGGGTGACCAGGTCTCGACGCTGGATGATGTGGATGTCGACTTGCTGGCCAAACATCTTGGTCGCGAGGCCGTTAGCGACCTGCAGGCGCTGCGTGATCTTGAACGGGAGCTGGAGCGGCAGGGATATTTGGCCCGGGGTGACGACGGACTCCGGCTGACCCCGCGGGCGGTACGACGGCTTGGGCAGACTGCACTCCGGCGAGTGTTCGCACAGCTCGACGGCTCGAACAATGGCGATCACGACGAGCACCAGACGGGTGCGGCTGATGAGCCGACGGGCCTGACCCGGCCGTGGGTCTTCGGTGACGAGCTGCCGATCGATGCGCCGCGTACCGTGGCCAATGCATTGCACAGATCAGGGCTGGGATCGGACGGTGTTGCCCTGCTGGTCGATGACTTCGAGGTCACCGAAACCGAGCGGCGAACCAGCGCAGCAGTGGCCCTCTGCGTTGACCTGTCGTTCTCCATGGTGCATGACGGACGTTGGGGACCGATGAAGCAAACCGCGCTGGCGCTCAATCAGCTCATTGAGACCCGGTTCCGGCAGGATGCGCTGCAAGTCATCGGCTTCAACCTGCTGGCGCGCCGGCTGACACCGGTTCAACTGGCCGAGGCTGAGCCGGAGTGGACGCAAGGCACCAACCTGCAGCATGCATTGCTGCTTGCCTTGCGCCACGTGCGGCGGCACCCGGATGCGGAGCCGGTGGTACTGGTCGTCACTGATGGCGAACCGACCGCTCATCTGACCGGTGGGGGAGAGGCGTATTTCAACTGGCCGACGACATCGGAAACACTGCGTGCCACGATCGCAGAGGTGGACGAGCTCACTCGCTACGGCGCAACGATCAACACCTTCATGCTGGGAGACGATCCGGGGCTCGCTCGCTTTGTCGATGCGCTCGCCCGACGGGCCGGGGGCAGGGTCTTCACGCCCGACATATCTCGCCTCGGAGAGTACGTGGTCGCCGATTATCTAAGGGTTCGGCGCGGCCGTCGGTAAGGCCGATGGGTGCTCCGCGAATCAGGAGACCAGGTTCAGGGCGCTCTGCCGCTGCCTGCGCACGATGTCGGCAAGGTAGGTTCCGTAGCCTGATTTCAGCAGCGCACGAGCACGCTGCTCGAGCTCGTCGTCGCTCAAGAAGCCTTGTCGCCAGGCTGCCTCCTCGGGAGCCCCGATCTTGAGTCCTTGCCGAGCCTCGATGGTGCGTACGAAGTTGCAGGCGTCGTTCATGGACTCGAACGTCCCGGTGTCCAGCCAGGCTGTGCCACGCGGCAGGACACCCACATGTAGCTTTCCGGCCTCGAGATAGTGACGGTTCACGTCGGTGATCTCGTACTCGCCGCGCGCCGACGGTCGGAGCTGGCTGGCGACCTCAATGACGTCGTTGTCGTAGAAATAGAGGCCCGGAACGGCGTAGTTGGACCTCGGATGAGCAGGCTTCTCCTCCAAGGAGATGGCCCGACCCTCGGCGTCGAATTCGACAACGCCGTACGCGTTCGGCTCCGCGACCCAATAGGCGAAGACAGCTCCACCTTCGACGTCTGCGAAACGGCGCAGCTGAGTGCCCAAACCGGGGCCGTAGAAGATGTTGTCGCCGAGCACCAGCGCTACCTTCTCAGAACCTATGAAGTCGGCGCCGATGACGAAAGCTTGGGCAAGTCCGTCAGGCGAAGGTTGCTCGGCGTAGCTGATCGAGATCCCGAACTGTGAGCCATCTCCCAACAGTCGTTGGAACGCGCCCCGGTCGTGTGGCGTGGTGATCACCAAAACGTCGCGGATCCCGGCAAAAATCAGAGTTGACAGGGGATAGTAGATCATCGGCTTGTCGTACACGGGGACCAACTGCTTGCTTATCCCGAGCGTCACAGGGTGCAGCCTGGTGCCGGATCCGCCGGCCAAAATGATGCCTCGCATAACCTTCAGTCTCGCAGAATGAGGCGACTGGCCACGGCGACGCTGGGCCCGCACTTCGTCCTTAGGATGACTCGCATGACGAATTTCCTGGTGACTGGCGGGGCAGGATTCATCGGATCCAACTTCGTCCGCTACGTGCTCGACAACACCGATGCTTCGGTGACGGTATTGGACAAGCTGACCTACGCCGGCAATCGTGCGTCGCTGCGGGGCTTGCCCAAGGATCGCTTCGCATTCGTTCAGGGCGACATCTGCAATGCAAGCCTGGTTCATGAGTTGGTGCGTGACCATGACCTGGTGGTGCATTTTGCGGCCGAGTCCCACAACGACAACTCGCTGCGCGACCCATCGGCGTTCGTTACCACGAACCTGATCGGCACCGCCACGCTGCTGGAGGCCGTACGTCGCTACGGCACGCGCTACCACCACATCTCCACCGACGAGGTTTACGGCGATCTTCGCCTCGACGATCCGGACAAGTTCACCGAGGCCTCTCCTTACAATCCGTCCAGCCCGTACTCCGCGACAAAGGCCGGCTCGGATCATCTGGTCCGCGCCTGGGTACGTTCCTTCGACGTACAGGCCACGCTCAGCAACTGTTCCAACAACTACGGTCCTTATCAGCATGTCGAGAAGTTCATTCCTCGTCAGATCACCAACGTCTTGAACGGTGGCCAGCCAAGGCTTTACGGCGCAGGCCTGAATGTTCGGGACTGGATTCATGTCGATGATCACAGCGCCGCAGTGCTGTTGATCACGGCCGAGGGGAAGATCGGCGAGACATATCTGATCGGCGCCGATGGCGAGCGAAGCAACAAGCAGGTCGTGCAAACGATCTTGGAGCTGATGGGGCGGTCGCGAACCGACTACGATCACGTCACCGATCGAGCCGGCCACGACCTGCGCTACGCCATTGATTCGTCCAAGCTCAGGATGGAGCTGGGCTGGCAGCCGATCTTCTCCGACTTCGAGGCAGGCCTGGCCGCCACGATTGCGTGGTACCAAGCCAACGAAGCATGGTGGCGGCCACAGAAGACGGATACCGAGAGCAAGTACGCCCGCCAGGGCCAGTAGGCGATGGCCGAGCTGGCTGTCAGCCAGACTCCTATCCCTGGCCTGCTCGTCGTCTCCTTGGACCTACGCCGCGACAACCGTGGCTGGTTCAAGGAGAACTGGCAGCGAGAGAAGATGGTGGCTCTCGGCCTTCCTGACTTTGCGCCCGTGCAGAGCAACATCTCGTTCAACTCCTCGCTCGGCGCAACCCGAGGTATCCACGCCGAGCCGTGGGACAAGTTGGTCTCGCTGGCGACTGGACGAATCTTCGGCGCTTGGGTCGATTTGCGCGCCGGTGCCGGCTTCGGCCGCTGCTTCACAGTTGAGATGGGTCCTGAGACGGCGGTCTTCGTGCCGCGCGGGGTCGGCAACGCCTATCAGACTCTGGCCGATCAGACGGCGTACTCATATCTGGTCAATGATCATTGGACGCCGGCGGCCAAGGACTCCTACACCTTTGTCAATCTTGCGGACGAGACTTTGGCGATCAACTGGCCGATTCCGCTCGAGCAGTCGGAGTTGTCGGAGGCGGACAGGTCTCATCCACGACTCGCCGACGTGAGACCGGTAGAGCCGAAGAAGATCTTGATCATCGGCGCGGCTGGTCAGCTGGGCCGAGCGTTGCGCACCATGATTCCGGCCGCGGCGCCGGCCACCCGCGCCACCTTGGACCTCGGCAGCCCGGAGTCGATCAAGAACTTCGACTTCGCACTGTATTCCGCTGTGATCAACGCTGGGGCCTACACCAGGGTCGATGCCGCTGAGACCGCGGCCGGGCGGCGGGAGGCCTGGGCCGTCAACGTCATTGGCGTTGCTGGCCTCGTGGAAGCAGCTCGGAAGCACCGCTTCACCCTGGTGCACATCTCCTCGGACTACATCTTCGATGGCTCGGTAGAGCTGCACACCGAAAACGAGCCTTTCTCCCCGCTCGGTGTCTACGGTCAGACCAAAGCAGCCGGTGACGCGCTGGTCGGATCGCTGCCGGCGCACTACCTGCTGAGAACCAGCTGGGTTATCGGCGACGGCCATAATTTCGTACGCACCATGGCATCGCTGGCCGACCGCGGGGTCAGTCCCGAAGTGGTAGATGATCAATTTGGCCGCCTGACGTTCACGACGGAGATCAGCCGCGCCATCCATCACCTGCTCGAGACAGACGCGCCGTACGGCACCTATAACCTCAGCAATGCCGGCGATCGCATGACATGGGCCAGCATTGCTCGCGCGGTGTTTCAGGCGCGCGGCCGAGATGCAAGCTCAGTCCGCGGCGTGACGACCACCGAGTACGGTGCCGGAAAATCGCTCGCGCCACGGCCGCGTAACAGCATGCTCAGTCTTGACAAGATCATCGGCTCCGGGTTCCAACCTGCCGATGCGATGACTCAGCTGGCGGCGTACCTGGCAACTGTCCACTGAGCTCCGTCACGGGTACGTCCACGGTTGGGGAGTCCGCATTCGAACGCTGGTCACGAACGAAGAGCGCGCTGATGGTGAGAAGCAGCCCCGCCACAACGACGGCAACAAATCCCGCAGCTGCTCCCGAGCTGTCGATCACGTGGCCAACCACGGCCGCGCCGGCCGCCACACCAGCGGCCATACCGGTCGAGATCCATGCCAATGCCTCCGTCAGCCGTGTCTGGTCGACCGATGATTGGGTGACTGCAACGGAAGCGATCAGGGTTGGCGCGATGGCCATTCCGCTGAGCATCAGCAGCAGCGCAAGAGCCACCGGATGGTGACCGACGAACGGCAGGGGCAGCAGCGACACCGCGAGAAGAGAGGCGCCCACCCGGAAGCGCTTGGCAGCCGAAGCTCGCCACGTGATCGCCCCAGCTATGGCACCAGCGACCAACGACCCGAAGGCCCATGACATCAAGATCACGCCGGCATACCGAACGACACCAGCCTCCTTCGCAAAAGCGACGACATTGACCTCCATGCCCCCAAACACCATGCCCAGGGCAGCACACGCGATGGCGACGGGGACCAGGACACGCCACGGCAGCCGAGATGATCCCGCACGGCCATCGCGCGGCGTCGCCCGGATCTGCGGCTGAGTGCTGCGCTGGACAGCGAGCGCAACAGCACCGATGAAGCCGATGACCGCGCTGACACTGATCCCGAGTGCCGGATGGAACGCGGTGGCAAGAAAGGTGACCAGGACCGGACCGATGATGAACACCACCTCGTCCAACATGGCCTCGAGAGCGAACGCCGTGTTCAGCAGAGGTGAGCCGTTCAGCCGGAGTGTCCAACGCGCGCGTACGGCCGATCCGGCCATGCTGAAACCGACGCCGGCGCCAATAGCCGCTACCACGCTCAGTGCAAGTGGCCACGCCAGCTCGATCGCTGTCACCAGGAGGGCCACGCTGAGCACATTGATCACGGCAGCGCCGAGCAAGACACGAGCTTGGCCCATGCGATCAATCGCGCGGCCCCAGAGCGGTGCAACGACAGCACCAGTCACCGTGCCGGCGGCTGTAAGCAAACCGGCCAGGCCGAATGAACCCGTGGTCAGTGATACCAGCAACACGATCCCGATCCCGGTCATGGACAACGGCAATCTGGCCACGAACCCTGCCAGGCTGAACGCCACCGCTCGACGATCGGACAGCACTTCCCGGTACGGGCGAATATTCAGCAAGGAGGGCGACCCCCGTGAACTCCCGCGGGTGCGCCGAGCCGACCTCCCCGGCCGTCACGCCTAGGTCCCGCGGCCACGACTGTCCTCCTCGTACGCAAAGATCTCGTGTGTGGATGATCGCTCTGCAACTCCTCATCACGCATCAGGCAGCCAGCTCAGTAACGCACTTTCGCCATATGAGGCAGTCCTGCTGGTGTCCTTCGGGGGCCCCGAGCGCCCGGAGGATGTGATGCCGTTCCTGGAAAACGTCACCCGTGGTCGTGGCATTCCCACCGAAAGACTCGCCGAGGTCAGTCAGCACTATCAGCTATTTGGCGGCAAGAGCCCGATCAACGACCAGTGTCGCAGTCTGCTCACGGCGTTGGCGAGCGAATTGCGCAGTCGCGGGATTGAGATGCCGCTCTATTGGGGTAACCGAAACTGGGACCCTTACCTGATTGATGAGCTGCGTGCCATTGACCGCGACGGTCGTCGTCGGGTGCTGGCGGTGGTGACGAGTGCGTATCCGTCGTACTCCTCATGCCGGCAATATCGCGAGAACCTGTTCGACGCGGCGCACGACACTCAGGTGCAGATCGACCGAATCCGGCACTATGCCAACCACCCGGGTTTCGTTGAGGTAGCTGTAGATGCCACGCTCAAAGCACTGGAGACATTGGGTGAGGCTGCGGACGAGGCGCGCCTGGTGTTCGTCACTCATTCCATTCCGATGACTATGGCGGAGACTGCCGGGCCAGTGCCGCGTAGCCCTAGCGGCGCGTACGTGGATTGGCACGCCGTGGTCGCGGCGGCAGTAACCGATCGGGTCAGCGAACACCGAGGTCGGCGCTACGAAAGCGACCTGGTCTATTGCTCACGGTCCGGTCCCCCTAGCCAGCCCTGGCTGGAGCCGGACATCAATGATCACCTGCGTCAGCTCGCGGCTTCCGGCGTACCGGCGGTCGTCGCAGTGCCGATCGGCTTCGTGTCAGACCACATCGAAGTGATCTTCGACCTTGATACCGAGGCAGCAGCGACAGCAACCGAATGCGGGTTGGCCTTCGCTCGCGCAGCCAGTGCTGGCGACCATCCGGTGTTCGTCAGCGGACTCGTTGATCTCATGCTGGAGCGCGCCGCCGCCGCCCGCGGGGAGCAGCCGGATCGGGCCGTGGTCGGATCCGGAACCGTCGGCTGGTACGAGTGCTGGACCGATTGCTGTCCGAACCTGCGCGATCCCGCTCGACCAGCACTGTGCGAAGTGCGCAGCTGAAGCGGTTTTTGGCCCGGTTTTCGGGGTATTTCCTCAAGGCAGGCCGGCCGCATATGAATGGGTCAGGATCCTGAAGTGGAGCGGGAATTTTAGACACGCGAGGGCGTTATAGCGGGCGCGAGCTCCCATAGCACGCATATCGGTTGATTCGTGTGGTATGACTGCGCACGAGTCAGATGATGATCTGGGCTTTCGGGCCCGGGAAGGCAAAGATGGCGACCGATTACGACGCCCCTCGCAAGACCGATGAAGAACTCAGCGAAGACAGCATTGAAGAACTCAAAACTCGCCGCAACGATAAGAACTCCGGGAAGGTTGACGAAGACGAGGCCGAGGCGGCGGAAGCCTTTGAGCTTCCCGGCGCGGACCTCTCCCACGAAGAGTTGACGGTTCGCGTGCTGCCGCGGCAGTCCGATGAGTTCACCTGCGCTAGCTGTTTTTTGGTTCGGCATCGCAGCCAGATCGCCGAAGAAGGTCCCAACGGAGAGGCCTACTGCTTCGATTGCGCCGGCTGAGCGGAACGATATCTAGCTGTCGACTGCATGATCACTTAGGCTTGAGTCACTAAGACCCGTATGCCGCAGCATGCGTCGGTTCAGCGATCCGGCTGTTGCGTGACCCCGGGGGGCGCGGTACGAGGTGCACACGGTGTACCGGGCTGATTGGGGGCAGTCAGTCCGGACAGAACACCACCTTGCGCCCCTGAACGGGGCGCGGGGTGGTGCTTCTCCCCTCAGATGTTGAACTTGATCCTTCCTGCATCAGGCGTCTCGTGGCCGATCTCTTTTCCCCAGTGCCGGGCGGCCATCCGCTGGGTGAGAAGCTGCGTGACGCCTACGCCGATGCCGCTCGCCAGCGCCCAGCTCGCCGCTTCAAGCACCGGAGTCTCAGGATCGGTCGGTGATGGTGGTTCATTGCCCGTCACGAGCTTCCAGGCCACCTTGACCAGCCGCTGAGCCACCACGGTGGTGACCGCGCCGATCACTCCGACGTAGAGCTTCCAGAGCAGTTTTTGCGTCGGTCCCATCGGATCAACCTTCCATGTTGGGCCATCCGGAGAGCGGATTCCCGGTTGCGTGTTCGCATCTTAGTGCGCGATGCGGAGGGCAACGCCGCCGCCGCGGAGTTCTCATCAAGGCGCGTAAGTTACCTCCATGCTGTTCCGAGAGCGGCTCACCGTTCCCATCATGTGGTGGGTGCTTGCGGGTCTCTTCGCACTGTCGGTGCTGCTCGCCGTTGGCGCCTACCTTGGGCCGGTATGGGGCATCGGAACCGCGCTTGCCACCATGATGGTGGCCGCCGCGATCTTCGTCTCGGCTGCGGTCGTGATCAGCATAGATGCGCGGGAAATCCGGATAGGCCGGGCCAGCATCGAGCATGCCTATATCTCCGGAAGTCAAGCGCTGACTGCTGAGGAAGCACGTCAGCGCGGCGGCGTGGAAGCCGACGCCAGGGCTCACTTGGTGCTGAGGCCCTACGTAAGGACTGCGGTCGAGATCACCCTCGACGACCCCGAGGATCCGGTGCCGTATTGGCTGGTCTCCACGCGGCGTCCGCAACAACTGGCAGAAGCACTTAGGGAAGCTGCCTCGTCTACGCTGACCGGGTGAGTGAGTCATGACCGCCGTCGAGGTGCTGCTGCTCCAGCTCGATCCTGAACTGGCATTGCCGTCCTACGCGCACCCCGGCGACGCTGGTGCGGATCTGCGCAGCAGCGAAGGTTTCGAGCTCCGGCCGGGAGAGCGACGGTTGGTGGGGACTGGTGTCGCTATCTCGTTGCCGGCTGGCTATGCGGCCTTCGTGCACCCGCGTTCCGGGCTCGCCGCACGGCACGGCATCACCATCGTGAATGCTCCGGGCACCGTTGATTCCGGTTATCGCGGAGAGATCAAGGTCTGTCTGATCAATACCGACCGAACCCAGCCGGTAAACATTGCCCGCGGCGACCGGATCGCTCAGTTGGTGATCCAGCCGGTCAATACAGCGGTTTTCGTGCCGGTGACCGCTTTACCGAGTTCAGCGCGCGGAATTGGCGGGTATGGGTCAACCGGAGGAATACTGAGCGGTGCCAACGAGCCAGCGGCCACCCAGCGAGGAGACGAAAGCATGAGTGTGCCAAGGGAACACGGATGATCTTCAAGAGAGGCAGGAAGCGCGGCAGCGACTCCGCAGTCGAGGAATCCACCGAGGAATCAACCGACGATGCGAGCCTCGACGAGCTGGATGATGAGGCTACCGAACCCGAGAGCGAAACCTCGACTGAAGAGCTGGAAGGCGAAGATCGGGAAAGCGCCGATCTGGAGGGCGCGGAGCTGGCGGCGTTGGACGAGCTCGACTGGCGGACCTCAGGACCGTACGACATCGGCGAGGTCTCCGACATCGAGAGCACTGAGGAGAGCCCCAGAATCGACCTCGGCAGCTTGATCCTCACGGCGGTATCCGGCTCCGAGCTCAGACTTCAGGTGGCCGAAGAGACCGGCGAGATTGCTTCGGCGATGCTCGTGATCGAAACCATTGTGGAACCACCCGCCAGTGCAAACCAGAAACCTCAGGCCTATTCGTCGGCACTGGAGCTGGGCGCGTACGCGGCTCCTCGCAGTGGCGGCCTGTGGGCTGAGCTACGCGATGAGATTGCCCACAACGCGACGGAGGCGGGCGGCACGGCTTCACTCGGCGAGGGGCCGTTCGGGATCGAGCTGAGGCGGCTCATTCCGGTGACGACGCCCGACGGCGAGGAGGGATACCAACCCTCTCGCATGTGGGTCGCGGAAGGTCCACGTTGGCTGCTGCGCGGCATCGTGTACGGCCAGGCGGCCATCGAAGACGACGCAGACTCACCGATTGTGGCTGATGTGCTCTCCGCCTTCCGTCAGGTGATTGTGCGGCGCGGCGACGAGGCGATGGCGCCGGGCGACCTCCTGCCGCTGACGATGCCGAGCAATGTCAGCGCTGAGTCTGAGGAATCGGAGACATAGCCGTCAGCTCTACCCGACGCTCGCGGATTAGGAAGAATTAGGCAACCGTGACTGCGAGGGAGGAAGACAGCAACTTTCAGCACACGCTCGGGCGCGAGCGGATACCAAAAGATTGACGGGGGTGGGATGCTTGAGGGGCGGAGGTGACACGCGATGGCTAAGGAAAACATGCTGCAGCGGGCACTACGTCGGTTCGCCTCATCGAATGCCGAGCTCGAGTCCGAGGATCTGCAACGCAAGGTCCGTGAAGAGGGCGCCGTACCCATTCAGAACTGTGAGGACCGTCAGCACGTCCAGCTCACAGGCACGGTGTCAACGGTGACCATCACTCCCCGAGCGGGGCATCCGGCGCTGGAGGTCGAGCTGCGTGACGGCTCAGGGGCTGTGACGCTGGTTTGGCTGGGCCGCCGACAGATCCCTGGAATCGATCCCGGTCGAACCCTCAAGGTCTGGGGGCGGATCAGCTGCCACGAGGGGAAACGGCTGATCTATAACCCGCGCTATGAGCTGATGGAGGCGCCGGCCGCGTGATCGAGGTCGGCACGGTGCCTGGCAGATGAGTGAGCTGCCAGCCGAACCGAAGGTAGTGCCGCAGGACGTACGACCAGGAACTGCGGACGCGGAGACGCCGCAGTTCCGCTACGTAGAAGAGTTCGTGCGCTACCAGCTGAGCAAGTCACTGGGAGGCGCCCGCGGCATGATCGAGTCGGCACTGCCGTTCATCGCCTTCACCATCGCCTGGGTCCTAGCCCGGCAGCTCTACCCAGCCATCGCCGCTGCCGTGGGTACGGCGATTCTGCTGGCGGTCATCCGCCTCGTCCAGCGTCAGTCAATCAAGTACGTAGTCCAGGCCGTCATTCCGACGGCGATCGCGGTGCTGATCGCCACGCGTACTGGCCGGGCCCAGGACGTGTTCTTGCCGGGCATCCTCTACAACGGCGCCCTCGCCGTGATCTCATTACTGACCGTCGCTATCCGCAAACCCCTCGTCGGTTTCATCATCGGCGCCGCGGTCGGTGACCCCATAGGTTGGACGAGGGATCGCGGACTCGTGAAGATGACCTCGAAGCTGACTCTGGTGCTCGCCGTGCCCTACGTTGCCCGTTTCGTCATCCAGCTGCCGCTCTTCCTGGCCGGACAGGTCGTGTTGCTCGGCATAGCCAAAGTTCTTCTGGGTTGGCCGATGCTGATCGGCGCCCTGACCGTGATCGGGTTCATGCTCTCGAAGGGCAAAACCCCGATGGAGGATTCTGCTTTCGCGGGTTCACTCGCACCCGAGAGTCCTCCGCAGAGAGCCTTGTAGTCGCCTGCGTGCTAGGAGATTGCCTGTACGCGCGGCGTAGGTGTCTTGGAGATGCTGATCGAGCCGTCGCGCGGGGCAAGCATCTCGGCAAGCTCCTTCTCGAAATCCTGTGCTGTCACGAACAGCAATTCGTCGCCCGCCTCTAGCGAGCCGTCGCTGTCCGGGGGTCGGGCATGCCCGTCGCGGATGATCGCGACCAGGACGACGTCGCCAGGCCAGTGCAGGTCGCCAATCCGGGCGCCGACGCACGGGCTGTTGGAGGGCAACGTCATCTCGACCAGGTTCGTGGCGCCCTCATGGAAGGTCAGTAATCGGACAAGATCACCGACCGTGACTGCCTCTTCAACCAGTGCTGACATCAGCCGAGGTGTCGACACGGAGACGTCAACTCCCCAGACTTCGTTGAACAGCCACTCATTCTTGGGGTGATTGACCCGGCCGACCGTACGCGGCACGCCGAACTCTGTCTTTGCCAACAGCGACATCACCAGGTTCACTTTGTCGTCGCCGGTGGCGGCGATGGCCACATCGCAGGTATCGAGGCCCGCTTCCTCCAGTGAGGACAGTTCGCAGGCATCCGCCAGCAGCCACTCGGCTTCCGTCAGCGTCTCGGCCTTGATGGCATGCGGATCCTTGTCGATCAGCAGCACCTCGTGACCATTCTCGATCAGCTCCGCCGCAATGGACCGGCCCACATTTCCGGCGCCCGCAATCGCTACTCGCATCGTCATACTCCTCTCGGCGGCGAACCGAGTATTGCCTCGACTGCAGCGAGCTTGGCGTCGACGACGGCCGCGTACAACAGATCGCCGTCTTGAAAGATGCTGGTGCGCTTGGGCACGATTCCCGATCCCATCCGGAACACGAACGGAATCCGCGCGCCGGTGGCTTCTTCCATCTGGTCGATGGTCCGGCCAACCCAGGCGCGGTCGACGTGTACTTCCATCAGACGCACCGAACCCGACGGGTCCCGCCACTGCGGTTCGGATCCGCTAGGCAACAATCGCCGCAACACCTGATCAGCTGTCCACCGCACCGTCGCAACCGTGGGTATTCCCAGTCGCTCATACACTTCGGCGCGGCCGGGGTCATAGATCCGAGCCACCACGTTGTCGACGCCGAAGGTCTCTCGTACAACGCGGGCGGACAAGATATTGGAATTGTCTCCGCTAGAGACTGCGGCAAAACCCTCGGCGTCCTCGATGCCGGCTTCCAAGAGCACCTCGCGATCGAAGCCAACGCCCCGGACGGTCTTACCGGCGAAGTCAGGGCCGAGGCGGCGGAAGGCCTCCGAGTCGAGGTCGATCACCGCGACCGTGTGCCCCCGCTTCTCAAGACTTCTCGCCAGCCTGGACCCCACTCGGCCGCAGCCCATGATCACGATGTGCACACGTTGAGTCTAGTGAACACGGGGCGAAATTCTGTGACGCCGGTCACCGATGACCGCGTTCGACCAGTGGCTGATGGTGCTTGCTCTACTAGGGTTTGCATTGTGGTGAATGTGGCCGACATCGGCAAGCGACTGCTGTTGGGCCGTAAGCTCCGCAGCACGCAGCTTTCCGAGACGCTGCTCCCGAAGCGCATTGCTCTGCCGGTCTTCGCGTCGGACGCTTTGTCCTCGGTCGCCTACGCACCCGATGAGATCTTCTTGACGCTGTCGCTCGCCGGGCTGGTGGCCTATTCCTACTCATGGAAGATCGCCATCCTGGTCGCCATCGTGATGCTGGTGGTCGTGGCGTCCTACCGGCAGAACGTGCATGCCTATCCCTCAGGCGGCGGCGACTACGAGGTGGCTACCGTGAACCTAGGCTCTAATGCTGGCCTGACGGTTGCCTCGGCGCTCCTGGTGGACTACGTCCTGACGGTCGCAGTCTCGATATCCTCTGGGGTCCAGAACGCCAAGTCGGCATTTCCGATCATCGTCGGGCACGAGCCGTGGGTAGCTGCCACAGTTGCCGTGGTGCTCATGGCACTCAATCTGCGGGGCGCGCGGGAGTCCGGCACCTTGTTCGCCATTCCGACCTACTGCTTCATGTTCGCCATCTTGAGCATGGTGATCTTCGGCCTGTTTCGGATCCTGGTCCTCGGCGAGCCGATTCAAGTAGACAGCGCACAGTACGGTATCGAGCCGGATCCTAGTTACGCCGCCTTTGCCGGCTTCGCGATGATCGCCTTGCTGGCCCGTACCTTCTCCTCTGGATGCGCTGCGCTGACCGGCGTGGAGGCGATCTCGAACGGAGTTCCGGCGTTTCGTAAGCCAAAGAGCAAGAACGCCGCAACCACTCTGCTGCTGCTCGGCGTCATCGCGGTGTCCATGCTGATCGGTGTCGTCGTGCTGGCGAATCTGACAGGACTCAAGCTGATCGACCAGGGCCTGTCGCACTACACGCTCAACGGCCAGCGCGTAGAAGTCGTCGAGCAGACGGCCATCGGCCAGTTGTCCCAGGCCATCTTCGCCGACTTCAAGCCCGCGTTCTACTTCACCGTAGCCGCCACGATGCTGATCTTGTTCCTGGCTGCCAACACAGCCTTCAACGGTTTTCCGGTGCTGGGATCGATCTTGGCCCGGGACGGCTTCCTGCCTCGCCAGTTGCACACCCGCGGCGACCGTTTGGCCTACAGCAACGGCATCGTCGTGCTGGCCTTCTTCGCCATCGTGTTGATCATCGCCTTCAAGGCTGATGTCACTGCGTTGATTCAGCTCTATGTCGTCGGCGTGTTCGTATCGTTTACGGTCAGCCAACTTGGCATGTTGCGACACTGGACGCGGCACCTCAAAATCGAGGAAGATCCCGCGGTCCGGCGTCGCATGATGCGTTCCCGAGTGATCAATGCGATTGGTCTGACGATGACGGCAACGGTGCTCGTCATCGTGCTGATCTCCAAGTTCACCAAGGGCGCCTATATCGCGATCATCGCGATGGCCGTGATCTTCGTGATGATGAAATTGATCAGGCGGCACTACGAGGCGGTGGCCCGGGAAACCGCCCTGGTCGAGGGTGAGGATCGGACACTGCCCAGCCGGGTACGGGCCGTGGTGCTGGTCAGCAAGCTGCACAAACCGACGCTGCGGGCGATCGCGTTTGCCAAAGCTGCCAGGCCGAGCACTCTGGAAGCGCTCACCGTCTCGGTCGACACTGACGAGACCGCGCGGCTGGTGAAAGTCTGGGAGGAGGCCGACACCGGAGTTCCGCTTAAGGTGATTGCCTCGCCGTACCGGGAGGTGACCAACCCAATCATCGATTACGTCAGGAACCTCCGGCGAGAGAGCCCGCGTGATGTGGTGACGGTCTACATTCCGGAGTACGTGGTCGGCCATTGGTGGGAACAAATCCTGCATAACCAGAGCGCCCTGCGACTCAAGGGGCGGCTGCTCTTCACGCCTGGCGTGATGGTGACCTCGGTCCCGTTCCACCTCGCCTCCTCCACCAAAGCCGAGCAGCGGATCGAGCGCGAGACAGCCCAGGAGAACGCCCGCCGTCACATGTACACCGGCTAGTCTCGTATCTTGACGTCAAGATAACTGGGTGACGGCTGATGGAGGGCTCATGAGTGTGAACAGCTTTGGTGCAAAGACAACCCTCCAGGTGGGTGAGGATTCGTACGAGATCTTCCGGCTCGATGCCGTCGAGGGCTCGGACTCCCTTCCGTACAGTCTCAAGATCTTGCTGGAGAACCTGCTGCGTACCGAGGACGGCGCCAACATCACCGCCGATGACATCCGGGCGCTCGCGGGCTGGGAGCCAGACGCCGAACCCAGCAAGGAGATCCAGTTCACTCCCGCGCGGGTGATCATGCAGGACTTCACCGGCGTGCCCTGCGTCGTCGATCTTGCGACGATGCGCGAGGCGATGGAGGAGATGGGCGGCGATCCCGCCAAGATCAACCCGTTGGCCCCGGCCGAGTTGGTGATTGATCACTCGGTGATCGCCGATGTGTTCGGGACTGCTGACGCGTTCGCCAGGAATGTGGAGATCGAATACGGCCGCAACCGCGAGCGCTATCAGTTTCTTCGTTGGGGTCAGACTGCCTTCGACGACTTCAAAGTGGTGCCACCTGGCACCGGGATCGTGCACCAGGTGAACATCGAGCACCTCGCTCGGGTGATCTTCTCCCGGACGATCGAGACCGAAGGCAAGACCGAGGTGTACGCCTATCCGGACACCTGCGTCGGCACGGATTCACATACCACGATGGTCAACGGCCTGGGCGTCGTCGGCTGGGGCGTCGGCGGGATCGAGGCGGAGGCGGCCATGCTTGGTCAGCCGGTTTCGATGCTCATTCCTCGCGTGGTTGGCTTCAAGCTCTCTGGTGCATTGCGGGAAGGAACGACCGCAACCGATCTTGTGTTGACGATCACCGAGATGCTGCGCCAGCACAAGGTGGTCGGCAAGTTCGTGGAGTTCTATGGGCCCGGCGTCTCCCATGTCCCCGTGGCTAACCGGGCAACGATCGGCAACATGAGTCCGGAGTACGGCTCGACGATCGCCGTCTTTCCGATCGACAGCAAGACGAGCGACTATCTCAGGCTGACGGGTCGCAGTGAACGCCAGATTGCGCTGGTCGAGATGTACGCGAAGACGCAGGGCCTGTGGCATAGCGACGACCGCGAACCCAGGTACTCGGAGTATCTGGAGCTGGACCTGACGAGCGTCGTTCCGAGCATTGCCGGGCCGAAGCGACCGCAAGATCGTGTGCAGCTGGCCCATGCCAAACAAGGGTTCCGGGAAGCCTTGCGCGACTTCGTCTCGGCCGAGGAACTGACGGGCTATGACGAGTCGGTGGACGAGTCCTTCCCGGCTTCCGACGTGCCGAGCCGCGGAGACGGCACGCAGTCCACTGAGCCACACGAGTACGGCGAAGACGTTCCGGCTGATATCGGCCGGCCGAGCAAGCGGGTGCCCGTCATCTTGGGGGACGGGGGTGCGTTCGACCTCGACCACGGTGCAGTGGTGATCGCAGCGATCACCTCGTGTACCAATACCTCCAACCCCAGTGTGATGATCGGTGCCGCACTGGTTGCCAAGAAGGCCGTCAAGCGAGGCTTGAATCGCAAGCCCTGGGTGAAAACCACACTTGCCCCAGGGTCGAAGGTCGTCAGCGACTACTACGACCGATCAGGTCTGACGCCGTACCTGGACAAACTGGGTTTCAATCTCGTCGGCTACGGGTGCACTACATGCATCGGAAACTCCGGGCCGCTCATCACCGAGGTCAGCGCAGCGGTACAGCAAAATGATCTTGCAGTGGTCTCGGTGCTGTCCGGCAACCGGAACTTCGAGGGCAGGATCAACCCCGACGTCAAGATGAACTATCTGGCCTCGCCGCCGCTGGTGGTCGCGTACGCGCTGGCTGGAACCATGGACATCGACCTGATGAGCGACTCCCTCGGCACCGACGAGCAGGGCAATGACGTCAGACTTGCCGACCTCTGGCCGACAGAATCCGAGATCGACGAGATCGTCGCCTCGGCCATCGGCGCCGAGATGTTCACCGACTCCTATGCCGATGTCTTCGCAGGTGATGAGCAGTGGCAGTCGCTGCCGACACCGGAGGGGGAGATCTTCGACTGGGATCCTGACTCCACCTATGTCCGTAAGCCGCCCTACTTCGACGGCATGCCTGCCGAGCCTGCCGCAGTCGGCGACATCACTGGCGCACGAGTGTTGCTCAAGCTCGGAGACTCGATAACAACCGACCACATCTCTCCGGCTGGCTCGATCAAGCCGGACTCGCCTGCTGGGCGGTACCTCTCCGAGCATGGCGTGGAGCGCAGGAACTTCAACTCCTACGGATCCCGACGTGGCAATCACGAGGTCATGATCAGGGGGACATTCGCCAATATCCGGCTCCGCAATCAACTCGCACCCGGGACCGAGGGCGGGTTCACCAAGGACTTCTCGGTGCCGGACGAGCCCGTCACCACTGTTTACGAGGCGTCGGAGCACTACCTCGGCGCAGGCACGCCGCTGGTTGTCCTTGCTGGCAAAGAGTACGGGTCAGGCTCCTCACGTGACTGGGCGGCGAAAGGCACTGCCTTGCTCGGGGTGAAAGCGGTGATCGCCGAGTCGTACGAACGGATTCACCGATCCAACCTGATCGGGATGGGTGTGCTGCCGCTGCAGTTCCCTGAGGGTGAAAGTGCTGACTCGCTCGGTCTCACTGGTGAGGAGACCTTCGACATTGTCGGGATCACCGAGCTGAACGAAGGCCGCACGCCGGAGACGGTGAAGGTCACCACTGGTGATGTGAGCTTTGACGCAGCGGTGCGCATCGACACTCCAGGCGAGGCGGACTACTACCGCAATGGCGGAATCATGCAGTTCGTGCTGCGTACTTTGATCAAGAAGTAGGGCGATGCGGCGGGCGCTCGCGTTCATCGGGGCAGCTGTCCTGCTGGTTCTCACGGGTTGCGCGCTCGTCGATCAAGTGGCCGTACCGTCCGAGCCATTTGGCGATTTTGCGGTGGGTGAGTTCGGTGGCATCGACGGCCGCCAGAACATCGTGTATGTCCGGGCGGACGGCGTTGCGCTGCTGGTTTCTCGCCAGCCGGCCGCCGGGCGGTTGAACGGCCAATCGCTGAGCCGGCTTCGGACCCTGCTGACGTCGGATCAGTTCCGCCAAGAAGTGGCCGCGGACGCGCAGCGCAAGCAGCGAGCGCCAGTGCCCGTCTGTTCCGACCAGATCACGATCGAGGTCACCATGGGGGATCTGTCGATGAGCCGTAGTGATCCCTGCCGCGAGAAATCCGAGCCGACGCCGGCGTTCGACGAGATCACCGGCATCCTCGCGCCGGCGCTGCGAGGCGACTTCGACGGACCGGCCGATACAGCGGAGCCGCGGCTGTTTCCGATGTTGCTGGAGCGTATCCAGCTCCAAGATCGGCCGGCCTATGTGATCAAGATCGACGCCGCCGGGCGCGCCAAGATCATGATCTCCGGCCGGACGTCTGAGTGGCACTCGTTGTCGGTCCAGCAACGCGACACCGTCCGGTTGCTGGTGGCGCGAGTGATCGAAAACCCTGTTTCCCCTTGTACCTCGCAGGCCTATTACCGCTTGCAGGTCGACAAGGAACCCATAGTCGAGGGACCTGATTGCGGATTTCCCGAGCAGCAGCCCGAGTTTCGCGCGCTGACCGCGTTGTTGGAGAACGCTTTCGGCGTCTGAGCGACGCGACACTAGCCTGGACGTGTGGGTCTGTGGAATGACCATGCGCTGCCGCGCCTGATGGACCGGGTGCTGCGTACGCCGGAGGTCAATGCGCGACGTG
>Ga0307307_10000004_pt1 | contig 40906 bp, 39 predicted proteins | sample ER_DNA_194_FD_194505 | JGI IMG/M metagenome (GOLD analysis project Ga0307307, IMG submission 194505) | Bulk soil microbial communities from the East River watershed near Crested Butte, Colorado, United States - ER_DNA_194 | ecosystem: Environmental > Terrestrial > Soil > Floodplain | place...
TCGAGTGGGCAGCCTCGGATAGGAAGCGCGCTGCAGTGGCGCCGCTCCGGGTAAACCAATAGAGGCTCACGTTGCTCAGCAGCTGATCCCGATCCACTGCCTCGTCGGGAGTCTTGGATGCCGGGTTGGTCCAGGTCTGGAACTTCTCGACAATCCAGGCAAGCTGGCCAACCGGTGAGTCGGTGAGGGCCGCCGCGATCGTCTCTGGTCGATGGCCCTGCAGGTCGAGGTAGCCGCGCTCGGCGCGCCAGGCCGTACGCTCCTGCTCGACCCGCGCTCGTTCCTCATCTGTGAGGTGATCGGGGATGGGAAACTGCTCCCCTGCCAGACCAAGTGAGCCTGGATCAGTCACCACGATCGTGCCGATCACATGCGCAGCGTCGGTTGCGCCGAGCCGACCGCTCACTCCGGCACCGATGTCCCCACCGTGGGTGCCGTAACGGGCATAGCCCAGCCGAGCCATCAATTCGGCGAATGCGGCAGTTGTCCGCCCCAACTCCCAACCTGGCTGCTGGACGGGTATCGAGAACCCAAAGCCGGGAAGCGAGGGGATGACGAGGTCAAACGCATCCCGCGGATCGCCGCCGTGAGACCGCGGATCGGATAGCGGACCGATCAGGTCCATGAATTCAACAACGGACGACGGATAGCCGTGAGTGATCAACAGCGGCAAGGCATCCGCTTCCAACGAGCGGACATGCAGGTAGTGGATTCGCTGCCCGTCGATCTCGGTGCTGAACTGTGGAATCTCGTTGAGCCGGGCCTCCTGGGCGCGCCAATCGTAGCCATGCCGCCAGTAGTCGGTGAGCTCTTGGAGGTAGGGCAACGGGACGCCACGGGAAAAGTCCGGATGGGTGTCCGGCGCCGGATCTGGCCACCGAGTCGCATCCAATCGCCGCTGCAGATCCTCCAGCTCGGCGTCGGTGATCTTGATCTTGAAGGGTTGGGGCGCGGTGTTTGTTGTCATGACAGAAACGCTAGAAGCAATCGCGGAAGGTTTGTTCCTCGATTGCTGCGAAACTTGCGATTGTGTGGCAAACCTCCTCGCGGTTGCTCCAGTTGCTGGCGATGCTGCAAGCCCGTCGCGACTGGTCGGGACGGGAACTGGCATCCCGGCTCGAGGTGAGCACTCGAACCATCAGGACCGACATAGAGCGGCTCCGCGACCTCGGCTATCCCGTCGCGGCAACGCCCGGCGTCGGTGGCGGATATCGCCTCGGTAGCGGAGCGACCATGCCGCCGCTGCTACTGGATGACGACGAGGTCATCGCAGTCAGCGTCGGGCTCCGTACCGCCACGGGTGCCGGCGTTGCCGGCATTGAGGAGGCCTCGCTACGCGCCCTCGTCAAGCTCGAGCAGCTCATGCCGTCACGCCTGCGGCATCGAATTGACGCCCTGCGGGCCGCGACCGTGAGCGTCGTCGGAACTGGCCCGACTGTGGATCCGGAGGCGTTGAGCGCGATCGCCGGCGCGATTCGAGGCACTGAGCGCTTGCGGTTCGACTACGTGGATCATGACGGCAACCAGACCGTACGGACTGTGGAGCCGGAACGGCTGGTCGTCTGGGGTCGCCGTTGGTATCTGCTGGCCTGGGACGTGGCGCGAGACGACTGGCGCACATTCCGAGTCGACCGCATCACGCCCAAGCTCCCAACCGGGCCTCGGTTTACGCCGAGGACGCTCAGCGATGAAGAGGCAAGCGCGTACGTGCAACGCTCGGCCGGTACGGCGACCTGGCGCTACCGCGCCCGCATCCGCGTCCACGCGGCAGCCGATCAGGTGCGGCCGCTTCTCCCGTTGGCAGTGTCGGTGTCGACCGACGGACCAGACCGCTGCATCGTCGAGGTCGGCTCGGATACCCCGCATCAGCTGGCTCTCTATATCGGGCTACTCGACACCGACTTCGACATCATCGAGCCACCTGAGCTGGCAGCTGCATTTGTACGCCTCGCCGAGCGTTACCAACGAGCCGCCAAGGGGCGATCAGCGCAGGTAGATGTCGGGCATCCGCAGCGTGGCATCGGCAGGCAGTCCGAGGGCGGCGGCCAGCTCGGCTAAGTCGCGGGTCCAGCCCGCTGCTGTCGCAGCACGCGGCATCGCGGTAGTTGCCCAGGTGCGCGGGTCCTCGCTGTTCTTGGCCCGTCCCAAGCGCGCCAATGGGGATATCCGGATCGCACCTAGCACAGGTGCGTCGTCGGGCAGGTCGGTGCGCTCTCGGGCGAGGCGAACGGCGTGGCGAAGACCGCCCAGCTCATCGACCAAGCCTGCTTCGGCCGCATCCCGGCCAGTCCATACCCGGCCGCGGGCCACGGTTTCGATCTCCGCGACGGGCCGGCTCCGGCCAGCGGCGACCTTGGCCACAAAGTCGTCGTAGATGGCATCGATCATCACTCCGAAGCGGGCTCTCTCGTCCTCGCTGAACCCGCGCCGGGATGAGTACATCAACGCCCGATCACCCTGCTGCACGGTGCCCGTCGTCACGCCGAGCCGGTGGAGCAAATTGTTGGTGACCAGCTTGCCGCCCAGGACACCAATCGAGCCGGTCAGTGTCGACGGCAGCGCGACGATCACCGCCGCGGGACAGGCAATGTAGTAACCACCCGAGGCGGCAAGGTCGCCCATCGAGACAACAACCGGCTTGCCCGATTCGCCCAGCCGGCAGACTTCGCGCCAGATGACGTCCGAGGCCACAGCCGAGCCTCCGGGTGAGTCAATGCGCAAGACCACCGCCCGCGCTCGGTCGTTGTCGTGTGCCGCCCGCAGCTGTGCCGAGACGGTGTCACTGCCGGCCTGGCGGCCGAAAGCACCCCGTCGCGACCGGCCGGTCGCTATAGCCCCACGGACTTCGACGAGGGCAACGTGATCGCGGCGGTGCGGCGGCAGCGCGATCTTGCGGCGGGGGCGCCATCGATCGGCGAACAGCAGCTCGGGCTTGCCGCCAGTTCGAGCGCGCATCGCCTCGTACGCCTGATCTCGGTAGCCGAGTCTGTCGACCAGGCCCGCGGCGTGGGCCTCCAAAGCCGTACGCGGCCCCGTGTCGATCAACTCACGAACTCGATCATGAGGCAGTTTGCGGTCAGCTGCGATGGTCTCAACAGCCTCGTTGTAGACCGACTCGGCGAGCCGCTCGAGTGCCTCGCGATGCGCCTCGGTGAACTCGGTACGCAGCAACACGTCGGCCGCATTCTTGTACTCGTACCGCTGTTCGAACTGCGGCTCAATGCCGAGCCGGTTGAGCGCTCCGCGTACGAATGTTGTCTCGATGCCGACGCCGAGCAGCCCGATCTCACCACCCGGCTGCAGCCATACCTCATCGAACGCCGTGGCCAAGACGTATGAGGCCATGTTCCGCGAGCCCTCAGCAAAGCTCTCCGTCAACGCCAGCGCCGGCTTGCCGCTCGCAACAAATGCCTTGACTCCCAATCGCAGCTCCTGCATCTCCGCCCACGGCCAGGTTCCCCCCACCTTGGCGATCAATCCGACGACGTGCCGGTCCTCGGCCGCATCGTGCAGCGCGCGAAGCGTCGGACGGAGCAACCGTCGGCCGCGGGCTCGGAACCTGGCGATTGGATCATCAGCCTCCGGAGAGAACAGGGGCTCACTCAGATCGAGTTCAAGCAAGGTCTGCGGCCGTCGGCCGGGAAAGGCAGCCATGCCGTCAACCGTAGGCCCTCGCCTAGCCTCGACCGCAAGCGATAGCAGCTAGGCGCTTGAGGAGGTGACCAGCTCGGGAGTCTGCACCGTCTCGAGTCCAGCCGCTGCCCGTCGTAGCGCACGACGCTCCCGTCGCGACAGCTTGTGGGCGTGACGGATGTCGTACACAGCATCGCGATAGGTAGCCCGAGCGCCCCGCATCCACAGAGCCCGACGCCGCTGATAGAGCCAGAGGAAGCTGTCTGCCTCGGTGGCATCCTCGTGCGGGCAGCTCAACCCGGCTTCATGCAGCGCTCGCAGGCCCGGCTGATAGACCTCGTCGAGCCAGCTCGTGCCGAGCTCTTCAGGACTGGGCAGTCGCCCGAGACACCTGGCGAGTTCCCAGCCGTGCGCCTTAATAGTCTCGAGCAGCTCAAGGTAGCCGGCCGGGTTGGAGAAGGAGATGTCAAGGTCGGGCCGCACCAGCTCGAGGCCGCTTTCCTCCATGACCATCCGACGCAGTTCCGTATGCACCAGCTGTGGGATGTCGACGCCTGGCGACAAGCGATAGTTGGTCGCCAGATGCACGACCTCGGCCTCGATGAATTCCTGGCCGCGCTGGTGGGCGAGTGCGACCCGGTGATGGCCGTCGGAGACGAAGTAGGCGCCGCCTACCTCGAAGACAGATATTGCTGGGTAGTCGCCATCGGGGAAGGCGGCTTCGAGTTTGCGCATCCGTGCCTCGGAATCGCGGCGCTGCGGATGAAAGTCGCGGTGGAATTCCGACGCCCTATCCACCGATCCGATGATCTTGTCCAACGGGATGCTGCGGACGCCTACGTACCCGTGCCCGCTGACCCGGAGCCGGTCGGTGACCTCGGCCAGCGGTAACAGGGAATCTGATCGGGCCATGATCATCTAAACCTTCCTCAGCTGCGGACTGTTCCCTCATGCGGCGATCTACTCCGTGGAACACCGGTGGCAGGCCGTTTGTTTCCGATCCGTGAGTTCCGCTACGCCGTTTGGATCGACAGGTCACCCGCCTATTGGCGCGAGTCAAATGAATGAAACGAGTGCCACACAAGCGGTGTACTCGGCCGCTACCTGCTCAGGTGTCAGCGTTCCGGTGACCCGTCCGACGTCAAGAATTTCCAGCCTTGCTCTTACGCTTTCGGCCTTGGAAACGTGCTCCTCAAGATTCTGGGATTTCAACAACTGAGTAGAAACGGCCGCCGCCAGCGAACAGAGGGCGGCAAAGGTACACAACAGCTGCCAGGCCGGTGATGAAAGTCCGAACGTTGCGGCCAACTGGTCTGACAATGCCTGTCCACCAACAGCCGGGGCACCGGCAAAGAGCGTCGCCAGTGCACCAGCCACTACGGCCAGGGTAAGCAGGCGCCGCTGTCGTGCGCGGGCCTTCAGCAAATACGTGCCTACTTGACCCCGAGTGCCCTGAATCAGATATGACAAATCGCCAGGAGGCGGTCCGGGTTGGCCAGGAAGGTATTGAGACATCACGGACTCCTCGGGCAGCCGTTGGGTCAACTTTACGACTCCCGTCTTCGGCGACCGCGTCCTGCGAGCCCTCAATCCATCACGTGGTCGACCGAGTACGCCGAAGCCTGCAGATGGAACAGCTCCGCGTACTGACCACCGAGAGCCACCAAGTCGTCATGAGTGCCGTGCTCGACCACCCGTCCATGATCAAGAACGTAGATCCGGTCGGCGGTGCGCACTGTGGAGAACCGATGCGAAATGATCAAGGCGCTGCGCCCCCGCAATACCTCGTGCAGCGAGGAGAACAACTCATACTCCGCCCGGGCGTCTAGGGCTGCGGTCGGTTCATCGATGATCAACAGTGGGGCGCTGCGATAGAACGCGCGAGCGATCGCCACCTTCTGCCATTGCCCGCCGGAGAGCTCGTGTCCGCCGGCAAAGCGCCGGGACAGCGGAGTCTGATAGCCGGCCGGCAGCGCAGCGAGGAACGAGTCGGCGTCCGCGATCTTGGCCGCCTGGCGGATCGCTGCATGATCAATGTCCTCGTCCGGTCTGGCGATCGCGATATTCTCCTCGGCGGTGAGCGCGTACCGGACAAAGTCCTGGAAGATGATCGCAACGCGCTCACGGAACAGGTCAGGCCGGAAGCTGCGTACGTCGATACCATCCCACCGCACGGCACCGCTGCCAGGCTCGTACAGCCCGGCGATCACCTTCGCCAGCGTGGTCTTGCCTGAACCGTTCTCACCAACCAGCGCCACGACCTCGCCACGATTGATCTCGATGTCGGCGGCCTGCAGAGCGAGCTGGCTACGCCCCGGGTAGGAGAAGCTCACCGAATCGGCCCGGATGCGATGAAACTCCGTCGGCGGTGCAATCTCGCGGCTGCCGCCCTCCGCAGCCGGTGCCAAGGTGAGGAAACCGTCCAGATCATCGATGAACGACCCAGATTCGAAGATCGCTTGGACGCCGGTGAACCCGGAGTGGACCTGACCAGCGAGAATGCGGATGGCAACGAGCGCGGCAGCGGCCTCGGCAATGCTCAGCCGACCGACGAAGATCAACCACACCAGCACTAACAGGGTCAGCGCCAGCAGCACGGCTGACCCGAGGCTACCGATCGCGCCAAGCCTGGATCGGTGCCAGAGATGTTGCGCAAGATCACGAAGGTATTCGGTGTACAAGAGGTTCAAACGCGTCCCGAAGTTCCGCGCCAGCCCGAACGCCCGGACTTCCTTGGCCTCGTCTCGGCCTGTTTGCACCCAGGTCAGGTAGTTCCGCAGTCGCATCGATTGCGACTGCCGAGCCAGGAAATCAAACTCCAGCTGGCTCTGTCGACGACTGGTGATCAACACTGGTACGCCGCCAATGATCAGCAATGGCAGCAATGCGGGGTGCAGCAGCACGATTGCGACCACCAGCCCGGCGCTCGCCGTGGCAGCACCGATAGTTGCCACCAACCCGTAGGTGATCTGGTACGGGCGCGTCATGGCACTCGCCTGAACGCGCTGCAGGCGATCGTAGAACCGAGCTGATTCGAACTTGCGAAGATCGACACGGGTGGCCACCTGTAAAACGCGCTGCCACATGATCGCCGCGACGAGCTCGGCGGTGTAACGGCCCAGCCCGACCTGCACCGAGGCAATGACCGCGGTCGCCGCAGTGAGCCCGGCAAGCAGCAGGACTGGCTGCGCCAGACTCCAGAAGTTCCCGCCGCTCCCGGACATCTCCAAGACGGCAGTCAAGGCCAACTCAATGGCAATGATCTGGAATAACAAAGCGACGGCATTGAGAATTTGCAGCCCAATGAGCGCCGCGAATGGGGCCCGTGCAGACTGCCAGACCATGGACAAGCTTCGCGCGATGAGGCGGGTGAGGCGGCCAACCGACTTTCGCTGGTCCTGCGCTGGAGTTGCGAGGTCCATCGGGTCGATTTCACTCACGGTTGCATCGTAGGGTTGCTGGAACGCGCGCGTGGCGAGTTAGCGGAAGCGGATTGGCACTCCACGGGCGTTGGCTTGCGCAGCGGCGTACTGAAAGGGTGAGGCATGGGCAACGGAGCCGATTCGGGCCGGCAACACGGTCCGCAGTCGCCGGAACTGATCCGCAACGTGGTGCTCGTCGGACCGGCGGGCGCTGGCAAGAGCACGTTGTTCGAGGGTTTGATCACGGCGCGTATCCCGGCTCGGCATGTACGCGGCGAGCCGGCGCCGACGCAGGCACTCGCTGCCGCCTCCATCGCCAGCGGCGATGTCGTGATCAATCTCCTCGACACGCCCGGTAACCCCGACTTTGTCGGCGAGGTGCGCGCCGGACTGCGCGCCGCCGATGCGGTGCTGTTCGTGGTCTCGGCCAGCGACGAGATTGACGATGCCACCCGGATGTTGTGGCGCGAGTGCGAGTCGACGAATATGCCGCGGGCAATCGCTGTGACCAAGCTCGAGCAGTCCCGCGCCGACTACGAGGAAGCCGTTGCGCGATGCCGACGGGTCTTCGGCGACGTGCAACCTCTCGGCGTACCGCTGATCGAGGACGGCCACGTCGTGGGTGCGATCAACTTGCTGCGTCGCAGCGTCACCGACTATCGCAGTGGGGAGCCGGTCAAGCGGGAACCTGATGAAACCGAAGCCGGAATGATCGAGGAGTACTGGGATCCCTTGATCGAATCGATCATTGAAGAGTCCGAGGACGAGACCCTGCTGGATCGACATCTCAGTGGCGAACAGATCGAGCTGGACATCGTCATGCCCGACCTGCGCGCAGCGGTCGGTACGGCGCGGTTCTTCCCGATCATCCCGGCGCACGCACCGACGGGCATGGGCATCGAAGGGCTTTACGAGTTGTTCGAGCAAGGCTTCCCGTCGCCGGCCTCCTCGCCACTGCCAACGGTGTACAAGCCAAGCGGAGTCACCTTCGGCCCGGTGAGCTGCGACCCGGACGGTCCGCTGGTCGCTGAGGTGGTACGAACGACCAGCGACCCGTTTGTCGGCCGGCTCTCCCTGGTCCGGGTGTTCTCCGGAACACTCAGTCCGGACACGCCGCTGCACGTGTCGGGACACCTGCAGCAGTTTGCCTCTCATCATGTCGACGCCCATCCCAACCACGACAGCGATGATCGAGTTGGTCCGCTCTCCGCGCCGCTGGCTGAGGAGGCGAGGCCGAAGCCGTACGCGATCGCTGGTGATCTTGTTCTGGTGTCCAAGCTCGCGGCTGCGGAAACCTCCGACACGTTGTCGAGCAAGGCCCAACCTGCACTGGTCGAACCGTGGCTGCTGCCAGAGCCGCTGCTTCCGGTTGCGGTACACGTCAGCTCTCGTGGTGATGAGGAGAAGCTCGGTTCGGCGCTGCAACGGCTCGTCGCAGAGGACGTCACGATGCGGCTGGAGCACAACGCGGAGACCCATCAGCTTGTGATCTGGGCGATGGGCCCGGCACACGTCGACAAACTCCTGACAGCGCTGCGGGAATCCTGGCACATCCAGGTCGATGTCGAGCCAGTCCGCACCTCGCTCCGTGAGACCTTCATCCGCCCGATCACCGCACAGGGCCGACTGGTCAAACAGTCCGGCGGACACGGCCAGTACGCGGTCTGCATGATGGAGATCGAGCCACTGGCACGCGGCGCCGGCTTTGAGTTCACCGAGCGTGTGGTCGGCGGAGCCGTACCTCGGCAGTTCATCCCCTCTGTCGAGAAGGGAATTCGCAGTCAGCTGCCCAAGGGCGTACTTGCCGGCTATCCCCTGGTTGATCTCCGGGTGACGTTGGTCGACGGCAAGGCGCACTCGGTCGACTCCTCAGACATGGCGTTCCAAACGGCGGGGGCCATGGCACTGCGCGAGGCGGCGAATGAATCCACGGTTGCGCTCCTGGAACCGATCGACAAGGTGGAGATCACGGTCGGCGATGATTCCGTTGGCGCCGTATTGGCGGATCTGCGTGGGCGCCGCGGTCAGGTGCACGGCACGGAGACTGCCCCGGACCTACCTGGTTACGCGGTTATTCACGCCGAGGTGCCGGCACATGAGCTATCCCGGTACCCCATTGATCTGCGTTCGGTGTCCCACGGCACTGGCACGTTCAAGCGGTCGTTCGTGCGTTATGACTACATGCCCGCTGCGCTGGCGCGGGAGGTCATTACGGCCTAGTGTCGCCGCACGAGATATTGCGTACTGGATAGAAAGTTGCGCAACAGTTGCGGTGACAAGAGGGTCTTTTCGCGATTTCCTCGATAGTCGCGTGGCAAGGGTTGATCATCGATACCACCCGTGGTTTAGTTCAAGATGTGGCCGAGCAGCGCGCCACAACCAATCTTTCATAACGAAAGGGTGGCGCGCTCATGGCGAACTCCCTTCTTACTGTCATCCCCACTCGGCCTGCCATGCCGAATCGGCGTGACATCCCCAATCAGCCTGTCGTTCCTACTCGGCCGCGTACAGCGCGCGAGGAACTGGCCGAACGTACCCGCGCGTTGCTCCTCGAAGCCGAGACAGCGGGACCTCTCCGGCGCCAACACCTCCTCGATGAGGTCATCACGTCACATCTCTGGCTGGCGGAGAAGCTGGCCCGACAGTTCCGGCACCGCGGCGTGGATGACGACGATCTCGTCCAGGTTGCCCGCACCGGGCTCGTCGAGGCATGCCTACGCTTCGATCCCCATCAAGGTTCATTTGTCGGGTTTGCGGAACCCACCATCAGCGGAGTGCTCAAGCGACACTTTCGTGATCATGGCTGGACCGTTCGCCCACCACGCCCGACTCAGGAGCTCGCCGCGAGTATCTGGCGTCGGTGGCCGTCGCTGGTTCAGGAGATGGGCAGCCTGCCGTGCACCCAAGATCTCGCCGATGAGTTGGGCGCACCAGTGGACGCCGTGCAGCAGGCCCGCATGGCGAGCGAGGGCTACAGCGCCTTGTCGATCGATACTGCCATGTCCCGGGGAGTCTGCTTCTTCTCGAGTGAAAGCGACGATGACCAAGATCGGATAGAGACGCGGTTAATCATCGATCGCGCTGTGGCACGACTGGAAGAGTCCGAACGTCGGCTGATCTGGCTGCGGTTCTTCGAGCAACGTTCACAATCCGACATCGCCGACGAGCTCGGTATCAGCCAGATGCAGGTCTCGAGGCTGCTCTCACGATTGCTGCTCAAATTGCGCAGCATGATCGGCGAACCAGAAAAAGTCGCCGCCGCCTCGTAGCCGAGCCTCAGACGCGGCCTGTGAGGACCTGGGCCACAAGATCACGCCGACTGCGTACGCCGGTCTTGTCGAAGATCGACTTCAGATGATCTTTGACTGTGTACGCGGAGAGGTGCAGCTCTGCGCCGATTGCCTTGGTGGATGCCCCTCGCAGCACCAGCAGAGCGACTTCGGATTCCCGGCGCGTCAGTCCGAGCGAGCTGAGGACCAACGGTGCGGTGCTGCTTGGATGGGCGGACTCAATGAGCACCGCGATGTCATCATCCACCGAGCCATGCAAATGAGTCGCATGAACGAGTAACCAACCACCGTTGACGGTCCGCACCCGTGCTGTCGGCGAGAACCCAGGTGTGGCTGTCCCGCGGTCGATGCTCTGCAAACACGCTGCCGCGGAGTAGATGGCAGTCGGCAGCCGGCCTGACGTGGCGGAGTAGTCGGCCATCCCGGCCAGCAAGCGTTGAGCCTCACCAGTTATCGCGGCGAGAGTGTTGTCGGGATGCAGTACGACGACACCGGGAACAACCGCGGCGATCCCCTCGCTCCCCGTGGGGGCAAGGCTGAGGCGGAGCCCATTGCCAAGGTCTTCCGCTAGCCGCGCGATGAGACGCACCTCGGCCGGCGTGAACCCAGATGGCGACTCGGCCCGGTGCAGGCATAAGTACCCCCAACACCCCGACGGGGTAACTAGCGCAGCGCGGAGCTCATCACCAAGGCCGATCGGCGCCATGATGTGGCGAGATCGTGCGCTGTCAGCCCGCTGACCCCGTGTGACGGAGTCGAGCGTCGCCACATGGCGAGCGCCTATAGCCAGCGACTGGAACTTGTTGACGTCGTCCTCACCGAACTCGTTGGCCAGGAATTGATCAGCGACATCGACCAGTGGTTCCTCGGCGAAGGTGCCAGTGAACAACAACGTCCCCGGGTCAGCCGCGGCCAGGAAGACGGCGTCCACGGGAAGCAAGGCATGGATGGTCCGTACCACTTCAGCGTGAAAGGCCCTGCCGCGTAGTCCCGAGTAACAGCGGCGCACCAGATCATCTGCGCGCCGCGCGACCACGCGGCTTTCTCCCACACCGCCATCCTCCCCCGCATTGGGTTGCAGGAACATCCCTCTTTGGAGGGATGGCGGAGCGGTCCGGGCGAGCCGACGATGGCGGCATGACCAACAACAAGCAGATAGTCGAGCAGTTCATCACCGCCCTGTTCACCGACGGGGACCTGACGGCCGTCGACCGTTACCTCGATCCTCAGTTCGTCAACCATGACCCGCCGTTGCCGAGCTCACCAGACGGCCCGGAAGGCATGCGCCAGGCAGCGGAGATCTTCCGCAGGGCTTTTCCCGACTGGCGAAGTGACCAACAGCACATCATCGCCGAAGGTGATCTTGTAGCCGAGCACTTCGTCGCCCACGGCACCCATCGCGGGTCGGTGATGGGCGAAGCGCCCACCGGCAACGAGGTGGTACTCCGGGGAGTCAATATCTTCCGCATTGCGAACGGCAAGATCATGGAACGGTGGGGGCGTCTTGACGATCTCGGGCTACTCCAACAGCTCGGGCTTGCACCACAGTCGGCGGCGGCGGCGAAGGCGTAGCAGCCAGCGCGTCCCGCCTACGGGCGCCGCAGTAGCCTCAACATCGTGGCAGGAAGCTCACGGTCAGTGGCAATCGTTGGCGGCGGCTTCGGCGGGGTGGGCGCAGCAGTCATGCTGCGCCAGGCCGGCTACCAGAACGTCACAGTTTTCGAGCGCGGCGACCGCGTGGGCGGAGTCTGGCACCACAACACCTATCCCGGGGCGGCGTGCGACGTACCCTCCCATCTTTACGAGTTCTCCTTCGCCCCTAACCCACGGTGGTCGCGCCGGTACGCGCCGCAGCCCGAGATCCAGGCCTACCTCGAGAAGGTCGCCCGAGATTTCGGCGTACTCGACCGGATCCGTACCGGTACCGAGGTGATCAGCGCGCACTGGCTGAATGCCCGCGACACGTGGCTGATCAAGACCAGCGCTGGTGATCATGAGGCCGATGTGTTGATCACCGCCTGCGGACAGCTCTCAGTTCCCAAGCTGCCAACGATCAAGGGGCTCGAGTCCTTCGAGGGCCCGGCGTTCCATACCGCCGAGTGGCGGCACGACGTGGAGCTCTCCGGAAAGCGTGTCGCCGTCGTTGGAACCGGTTGCAGCGCAATCCAGGTCGTGCCGGCGATTCAGCCGATCGTCGATCGATTGAGCGTCTACCAGCGCTCCCCGGCGTGGACGATTCCACGGCTGGACTTCGCCTACCCAGCGCGCGCCCAGCGCGCGTTTGCCCGCGTCCCGGCGCTGCAGCGTCTCGACCGGGCCGCCGCTTTCGGCTTTTACGAGTTCGGCACGCTCGCCTTGACGAGCAAGCCCTGGCTTAGGCCGGCCTTCCGGGGACTCGCGCGCCACCAGATCACCAAGACGATCAAGGACCCCGAGCTACGCGCCAAGGTGACTCCCATGGATGAGGTGGGCTGCAAGCGCATAATGCCGACCGACGCCTGGTACCCGACGCTGACCAAGCCCAACGTCGAACTCATCACCGATCCGATCACTGCGATGACCCGAAGCGGCATACAGACCGACAACGGTTCCGAGAATGCCGTTGACGTGATCATCTTCGCGACCGGTTTCAAGACCCATGGCTTCGTCACGCCGATGGAGATCACGGGTCAAGGCGACCGCACGCTAGCGCAGGTCTGGGACCGCGTGCCACGCGCGTATCTCGGCCTCAGCGTCCCGGACTTCCCGAATCTTTTCCTGCTCTACGGGCCAAACACCGGCGGCGGTGCAGGTTCGGTGATCTACATGATCGAGGCTGGGATGCGCCACGTGATCTCGGCGCTCGATACTCTCGAGCAGGCCGACGCCGGGCGGATCGAGATTCGACAAGAGGTCGCCGACAGCTTCGACGCAGAGCTGCGCACCGCACTCGTCGGAACGGCGTGGCACAGCGGCTGCACGAACTGGTATGTCGCTGAGAACGGACACGATCCCAACCAGTGGCCATGGACCTTTACGAGCTACCGCCGGCGAACGGCCCGAGTCGATCCAGCGGAATACGAGATCGGCGCCCGGCCAGGCCCTTTAGGAATCAGCGCGGTCGGCTGACCGACCTGGAAACTCGACGAGGCTGTCCCCGGTGGGCGGGAGTAGAGTCGATGATGTCCGCTTTCGGACCAAGAGTCCCCCGCCTGGCCGGGCCCGCTGCGAGCCGAGCCCTGACAGAAGGGAAGGTCGATGAGGCTCACCAAGACCAGGACATCATGAGCTCGACTGCCCTCCCGATGACCGCCGGCGTATCAGAGGCGATCGGCTGTCGCGACATTGTCGTGGTGGGAGCCTCCGCTCGCGGTGTGGAGAGCTTGATCGTATTTGCCAGCCATCTTGAGACGCGTCGGAGACTTGCCCGTTGATGTCGCCGCTCCGCGGCAAGAGCTGCAGCAAGGCCATATCATCATCGCCCCACCGGACCGTCACCTGGTGATTGTCGACAACGAGCTGCGCACTAGCCACGGTCCCCGTGAGAACGGCCACCGCCCGGCGGTCGATGTGTTGTTTCGAAGCGCCGCCCGCGCGTGCGGCCCGCGGGTTATCGCCGTCGTGCTGTCTGGCTTCCTTGATGACGGCACCGCTGGTGCGATTGCGGTCAGAGAGCGCGGCGGGTTGGTCTTCGCCCAGGATCCGGAGGAGGCCGTGTATCCAGGCATGCCCCAATCGGCGATTAGCCATGTCGACATTACTGAGATTGCTACCGCAGCACAGCTCGGAGTGGTGGTGAGCCGACTGTGCCGAACCCCAGCCACACCGACGGATGAGATCGTCCCTGATCTTGTGGCGTCGAATGCTGAGCTGGTCGACAAGTACGACACCGCGATGGTCGCGGACGAGCGCTCTCGCCAGCCGGCCGGGTTCGGCTGTCCCGAGTGTTATGGAGCCCTGTTCAAGATCGAGAATGGCGGCCTGTTGCGCTTCCGCTGCCGTCTCGGGCACGCCTGGTCTTGGCACACGCTGCTGCTGGAGCAGGGGCAAGCGCTGGAGAACGCGCTATGGATGGCATTGCGCACCCTCGAGGAGAAGGCTGCATTGAGTAGTCAGCTAGCTGAGCGCGCCGCCGAACGAGGCAGCATGCTGTCGTCCGGGCGGTTCACCGAGCACACTTGACGAATCGCTGCAGCAGCGAGGCTCAGCCCGCGTGGGGTGCAGGCTGCGTTCCGCCGGCACCTGGATACCACTCCGCTGGCCTATCTGCGTGGCGTGCGAATGGAACGTGCGCACCGCGATCTACAAGGTGCCGAGCCGGGCGATGGCGTCAGCGTGGCAACACTGGCTGCTAAGTAGGGCTTCACCCATCTTGGTCGTTTCGCCGTTGATTACCGGCGCCGATTCGGCACCTATCCGAGCCAGACGCTACGTAGCTGAGCTGTGCTCGCGCGCTGTCTCGGTGGGTAGCAGACCGGTCGAGATGAGTCGCTGCGCGACATCGCCGATCTTGCTCTGGTGATCGCGCGCAGCGCGACGCAGCTTGTTGAAAGCAGCCATGGAGTCCACCTGGTCCCGGGCCATCAGATAGCCCACGCCTCGCTCGATGATCACCCGATAGTCCAGCGCGTATTGCAGTTGCGCGGCCAGCTCGCCGGCATTGTGGGCGGCGACGGCTGTGGCAAGAGTGGATTCCACCACATCGCGATAGCGAGCCAAGGCTTGACACTCGTCGTCCTGCCAGACGTGCGGCCGGTCGTAAAAGACGTCAAGAGTGCCGACGGTTACACCGCCGAGGCGTACCGGCAGACCCAATACGGCGCGTACGGGATGCGGACGGATTGCCACAGCAAGGTCGGGCCAACGCTCTTCGGCGGTCACGTCGGTACTGGCGACGACGGTGTTGTTGACAAACGCCTCAGTGCACGGACCTTGCCCGGTGTCACCTTCGGCCAGTTCGAGCATGCGGCCGGGTCCGTCTGAGGCAGCCACGTAGCGTGGCACGTTCTGCTCATCAGCCAGCATGATGCCGCTGCCCGTGACACCAAAGAGGTCGACACAAGCCTCAGTCACGTGCTGGAGTGCATCGACCACCCTGATGCCCGGTTCGCCCAGCGTGCCAAGCCGGCGGATGCTGGTTGCGAGGCCTTCGGGATCAATCGCCATGGCATTGAGTATCCGATCTGGGACCGATGAGGTGTATGCCATCCGGCAGGTAGGACTGAATCGCGGCAAAAATCTGAGCCTCCGCAGGACCGATCCGACCGCAGTGCCCATTGATCATGGCCTGGGCAATGTCACGAACCTTGACGTGACCGTTCTGCGAGAGGCGGACCAGCAATGACCAAGCCTGCTCCGGGCTGATGGCGAATCGTTGTGCTAGTAGCCCAGTCGCCACGCCGATCTGCTGTCGGCGGGCGAGCGCGTCCTTGAGTTGTGCGATCTCCGACTCCAGCTGCGCCACCCGACCGGCCTCCAAACTCGCCAGGACCGGATCGATCCCGATCGGCGACTGCGAGACCTCGATCTGCCGCTGCGAGACCATGTCACCTCTATGGCGTCAGGTCCGCAGACACAGGGCGGATTACCGATAGAAACCACAGCGAGTGTAGTCGCCACTCGAAGCCGTCGCAGGAAGACAAAGGCAGCCATGGCGTTGGAGAATGGAACGGCCCCGCAGCATGTCTGCTCAGCTACGGGGCCTGGGGTTGCGGCTGATCCTAGGTTGTGCGCGCCACCCTGTTACTCGACTTACCCCAATCGTCGACAAGCCAACAACTCCATGGCGATGAACCTTCCAAGTAATGCCGCTGGGGACCTCTGCAGACTGCAGTCCACTCGATGTGATCATGGTCTTTCTTGATCAATATCCGCGTGTTGGGCCCCTGCGTTTAGTGGATATTGTGAGGTGAGCGGTAGCAAGCTGAGCGTGGCATCAATCGCGTCTCTCAGGGATTTTCGTTTTTTGGATAGTTAGGGGTTGTCGCCGACACCAATTCAGTGGTTGTATCTTGCTGTGGCCGAGAAGCGCGCCACGCCCGCATTTCTTCACGAGGGGTGACGCGCTGATGGCGATCCCCGAAACTTCCTTTACTTTTTCGCGCCAGCAGGTCTCCCGGGAGGACCTTGCGGCCCGCACTCATGATCTTCTCGTTGCTGCCGAGACGGCGGGCCCGGCGCGGCGAGAGCGGATCATTCGAGAGGTGGTGACGTCCCATCTCTGGTTGGCTGAAACGCTCGCCCGGCGGTTTATGTATCGCGGCGAAGACCAAGAGGATCTGATCCAGGTTGCCTGCGCCGGGTTGGTTGAGGCATGTCAACGCTTCGATCCCCATCAGGGTTCGTTCATTGGCTTCGCGGTGCCAACGATCACTGGCGTACTCAAGCGGCATTTCCGTGATTTTGGTTGGGTGGTACGGCCGCCGAGGCCAACCCAAGAACTGGCGTCGACCATTTGGCGGCGCTGGCCCACGCTGGTGCAGCAGATGGGCTCCCTACCTCGCTCCCAAGATCTCGCCGACGAGCTCGGAGAACCGGTTGGTGCGGTACAGCAGGCTCGGTTCGCAAGCCTGGGCTACAGCGCCTCATCTATCGATCTAGCGATTTCGCGCGGGACCTGCTTCTGCTCCAACGAGACGGACGAGGACATTGACCGGGCCGAGGCCCGGATGATCATCGACAAGGCGTTGGCTGACCTGGATGAGGATGAGCGGCGGCTGATCTGGCTGCGGTTCTACGAGCAGCGATCTCAAGCAGAGATCGCTGAGGAGATCGGCACCAGCCAGATGCAAGTCTCGCGGGTGCTGTCGCGCCTGATGATCAAGATGCGCTCGATCATCGGGGTACCCGACGAGCTAGCCGCCGCCTCGTAACTGGGAGGCACCGGGTCGGCGTACGGGTGCCGGCCCGGGGCGTGCTCTGAGCCAGGGCACTAGGAGGGTGGCTCGGGAGAATTAGGGGTTGTGGCCGCGCCAGGACTGGCTCATCGTCCGATTTCTGAGGTGCTGCATCGGTCATAGCGTGCAAGGGATAAGCAGCGGCAGTACGCCGCTCGACATTCTGGCCCTGCACCCCGAGGAGCACAACGTGTACACCAAGGTCCAAACCTCATTAGCCGAACCACCCGTCCAGCAGCCCGCAATTGATCAGGCGCAGCCCTCTGCACCCCGACTACGGGCGCGGAACATCCGGCGCGGCAGTCTCGCGGCCTCCGGGCTCGCGGCACTAACGCTGGTTCTCGCCGCATGTGGCGGTGGCACATCGGTCTATGGCGCCGGTGGCTATGGCGCGCGATCGGCAACGCCAAGTGCCGCAGCCGGGACCGCCGCCACTGTCGATCTTCGTACGGTGAATCTCGGCCAGATCCTGGTCGATGCTCAGGGCCGGACGCTCTACCTGTTCGAGGCAGACAAAGGTGGCAAGTCCAACTGCGACGGCCCGTGCGCCACTGCGTGGCCGCCCCTCGTAACCACCGGCGCACCGCAAGCCGCCATGGGCGCATCCGCCAGCCTCATTGGCACCACAACGCGGGGCGATGGCACTACCCAGGTGACCTACGCCGGACATCCGCTCTACTACTTCGTCGGTGACAAGGTGCCAGGTGACACGACAGGCCAAGACATTGATCAGTTCGGTGCCAAGTGGTACGTGCTGGCCAAGGACGGCAAGAAGATCGACAACGACTGAGCGCGATCATGTGGCTGAGCCCTTCGACGGGCTCAGGACGGCGCCTGTCGAAGCCGACGGATGCGCCCTTCGACAAGCTCAGGGCACATCGCAGGCTCAGGGCAGGTTGCCTCTCACACGCCGAGCCGATGGGCGATTGTCGCCGCTTCCACCCGATTGGTGACGCCGAGCTTGCTGAGGATGTTGGACACATGCAACGTAGCTGTCTTCGGGCTGATGAAAAGCGTCTCCGCAATCTGACGGTTCGTTGCTCCGGTCGCTACCAGCGTGAGGACCTCCTGCTCCCGGGCCGTGAGGCCGAGCTGCGCCAGAGGCGAAGACGACTCGGCGGCCGACGCTGCTGTCTCGCTATCCATGCCCAGGTTGATGCGGCCGCGGCGCGCCAAGCCCTCAATTTCGGCGCAGAGCGGCAAGGCGCCCAGACCGCGTGCCGTCGCGTACGCACCGCGTAGCAACGCCTCGGCCCGACCGCGGGCAACACCAGCCAGCAACAGCGCCTCAGCCTCACGCCAGCCGGCGTATGCAGTCGGGTACGGCTCGGCGAGCCGCTCCCAGGACTCTGCGGCCGTTTTCCAGAGCTCGGCATTGCTGTGGCCGGCGAGTCTGGCAAGCTCCGCATCGCATACGACGGCACAGGCCCAGATGCGAGGTGTCGGGACCGAATCGTGCGGCTGCTCTGGTGACATTCGCGCGCCAAGCTCGCGGCCCAAGGCCTCTGCGAGCTCCACGGCCTTCGCCAAGTCCGTCTCGGCGCGGCGCGCCCGGGCGAGGTCGGCACGTTCAGCGGCCGCGCGTACACCGATGACATAGAGCGGCGCCGCGAAGGCGAGGTCCCCGGCATCGACCTGCAAACCCTCGGCGACAGCGGCGTCAGCATCGCCGAATCGGCCCTCCAGCAGGGCCAGCTCCGCCGTTGCGACGAACAGCGGCGTAGCGAACCACGGCTGCTTGACCGTACGCAGATAGGCCTCGCCGGCCTCCGCAAGACACTCCGCGGCCACGTCGGCACGGCCTCGGCCGATCTCCAATCGGCTGCGGGCCGAGCAGATGAACACCCGGGTGGCAGCCAATTCAGGGGCGACCCGGTCGGCTGCGCGACGCAGCAGGACGTCGGCTTCGTCCCAGCGGCCAAGCGCAAACAGCGCACGCCCGGCGGTCGCGGTGAGGAATGGGCTGTGCCAGCGCCCGAGCCCGTGGTTGGCCGCCTGCTCAGCACCCTCCAACGCGACGCTGACCGCGGCATCGAGCGCACCTAAGGTTTCGAGCAGTCCGGAGAGCATCGCGTAGCAGCGGGCTACCTCATCTACCCTGCCGACAGCCTCGGCGATCCGGCGCGCCTCGGCCAGCTCCTGTACGCCGGCTTCAAGATCACCGAGAAATGCCAGGTCGACCCCCAGTGCCTTACGGGCGTCGCCTTCCTGCGCCAGGGCGCCGACTTCCTGGGCGATCCTGATCGCCTCTTCGCACAGCTCGCGGGATTCCCGGTGGCGTCCTTGCCCGATCAGCGCCTCGCCGAAGGCAGCGAGCACCTGGGCTCGCTCCGCTCTGGCCGGAAGCGCTGGCACCAGGCGTACGGCGGCCTCATATTCCGCTATCGCATTTTGACCGCCGGTTGCATGGAGATAGCCGCCCAGCAGCGCGTGCAGCAGGCCGGCGCGTACCGGGTCCGAGGTCTCATCTACTGCGCCGAGAGCCGCCTTCGTCAAGGTGATCGCCCTGCTCGGGTCGCCGGCGAGATAGGCCGACTCGGCCGCATAGCGCAGCACGGCGACACGGTCGAGACCAAGTCGCCGTTCCGCATCGACAACCTGATCCCAAAGCTCGAGAACGGTCTCGAAATGGCGCCGCGCGTCCGCGAAACCGTATGCCGCCTGGGATTGCAACCCGGCTTCCAGCGCGGCAGGCAGCGCCTGCGCCGGCTGATGTGCCCTGACCCAGTGGTAGGCAAGCCGAGCCGACGTGTCGCCGTGGCTGGGATCGGCTAGCCCGCGGTGCTCAGCGAGTGCCGTGGCAAAAGCCGCATGCAGCTGAGCCCGCTCGCCGGGCAGTAGGTCGCCGTACAGCGCCTCCTGGGTAAGCGCGTGTCGGAAGGCGTACGTCTCGGTGTCGGGATCGGGAATGAGCACCTGGTGGGCGACCGCGTTGCGCAGTGACGCAAGCAATTCGGGCTCGGGAAGGTCGCTGACAGAGGCAAGCAGCTGGTGCTCCACCGGTCCGCTTGCGGCGGCGACGATGCGGAGGGTCGCCTGGGTGTCCTCCGGCAAGACCTGGACACGACTCAGCAGCACATTCTCAAGGCTTGGCGGCAGATTAGGGCTGGCGTTGCGCTCGCGTACGGCGGCGAACAGTTCCTCGGCGAAGAACGCATTGCCACCGGAGCGCCGGAAGATCTGCTCCACCAGCTCCGCTGCCGGACTGCCGCCCAGACCGCCCTGCAGCAGCTGTGCGATCTCGTCACGATCGAAGCGATCGACATCCAGCCGATCAACTCGCTCGTTGCGGTCCAGTTCGGCGAGGAAGGGGCGGACCGGGTGGCGGCGGTGCAGGTCGTCGGTGCGGTAGGTCAGCACCACGAGTAATGCCGCTCGCAGGTTGCGGACCAAAAAGGTGAGCAAGTCCAGGGTCGAGCGGTCGGCCCAATGCAGGTCCTCGATGACTAACACTGTCGGGGACCGTCCCGCGAGGCGATCCAGCAGGCCGAGAAATGCCTCGAACAGCCTGGCCTGGGACGACGAGCTCACGGCCGGCGAGCCCGATGTGGACTCATTCGCGTCGTCGACCGGCCCGAACTCCGGCAGCATGCGAGCCAGGAGTGCGCGGTCCGGCCCGATGAGATCGGCCAGCACCGCAGGATCGAGACGCCGGCCCAGACCGCGAAGCGCCTGAATCACCGGGCCGTACGGCAGTGACCCCTCACCTAGTTCGATACAGCCGCCGACCAGTACCAAGCCGCCTGCCTCGCTGATCTGGTCGGCGAACCGAGTGACCAGCCGGGTCTTGCCGACGCCGGCCTCTCCGCCCACGCAGAGCGTGACCGGATCGCCGACGCGGGTGGACTCGAATGCGGCGCGTAGCCGGTCGAGCTCAGCTGTGCGACCGACGAAATGCGAGGTGGCGACGGTCCCCGCCATGGCGAGGAGTATGCCCCGTACGGCCTCGGATTGGAACCGGTTGACGGCAGGATCACTCACGGCTGCAGTCCTGGCTGCGAGCGTCGGGAATCGCGCGCCCGCCACACGGAGGAGAAGCGAGCGGAGGCGTTCTTTCCTCTGCGAGCGACGACGACGGTGGCGGATTCAATGCGCGCGATGCGCGAGCTGCCTTTGAAAAGGGTGGCGGAGCACGTAGTGCGCCACACTGCGGCCCAGTTCGACGCCGGCTACGTGGTCGACACGAGTGTGTTGCCCGGCGTAGATCCGGCTGAGTGCCGCCTCCTGCGCGGCTCCCGAGAAACTGGTGAATGACCGCTGCACGCCCGGCAAGGCTTCGGATCGAACCGAGTATCGGAGACTGTCAGTTCCGAAGACCGACTGCAAGATCACGGCAGCGTCGGCACTGATGGTGCTATGCGCGCCTGGGTAGGAGGGATCAGGCGCAGTGTTGCCGGCGAGCGGCGTCCAGTTAAGATCCGCGGTGATGGCGCCATTGCCATCTCCGTCGCCAGCACGTATTGCGGTCACCGGCCGCCAGATGTCGTAGGTGTACTTAGCGTCGTAAAACGCGATGGTTGCATCCGCGAAACTGGCGTTGAGCAGGGCGAACAGCCTGGCGTTCTGTGCCAGCGTGGTGTGCCGCTCGAGCGCCGCCGTCTGCGCGATCTCATTCCAATAGTTCTGGATGGGCGCGGCCCAGAAGTTAGCGATCTGCGTCTGATCGGCAGTACGCGTCGTGCTGTGTACGTCGCCGAGCCGCTGGACTTCTTGCAGCGCAGCGATGTAGGTCGCGGAGGTCAGTGCCGGAGGCATTCCAGGGCGGAACTGGTTGGCGCGGGTCAGCGCGATGGGGGTCACCTTCGGCCAGTGGGTGAAGGCCGGTGGCACGAAATTGGGTGGCGTAGGCCGGTAGCTTCCAGGCGTCGTGCCAGCGGGCAGCTGGGGCGGCGATGCGTCGGATCCGTCACCGGTTCGCATGGTCACGATGGCCTTTGCGGACGCCTGGCCAATGGCAACGCCTTGCCGCTTGGCGGTGCCGTTGCTGATCTTCGCCAGGTCGTCGTTCAGCTGGCTGTCGAGGTCTGCTTGGCGGGTCGGATAGAGCGCGACAAGCGTGTCGTGAGCTGCCTCATCCGCCGCTGCGACTGCCGAGGCGTGTTTTCCAGCGGCGATGCCTTTCGCGTACCGGGCTCCGATGCGCTCGATGGCATTGACCGCGTCGTAGATCGCCAGGTGCATGATGGCCAGATTTCGGGTGGGATGCACCGTCGCCGGCTGAACGCCCGGCGTACGGATGAGCTGCAGGAGCGTCTGGTTCCACTCGATGACCGGATCTACGGTGGGCGGGGCTGCGGCTTCGGCGCGTTGGGGGGTAGCCAAACCGAAGCCAGCAGCCACGACTGTGAAAGCGATGGTGGCGGCGGTTAACGCCAAGGGTCTCTGGCGAATCATGTGGGACAACTCCGCTCGGGTCGTGGGATCGGTGTTTATGACCGTAGGTTTCCGGGGGCCGCGGGCGAATCGGACGAATCTTGTGAGTTGCTGAGCTTGGACTCCTAGTTTTCGGGCCCTGGGACTCCTAGCGCGGGGACGTTCGGCGGGCCGCCACGCGCGGCAGCACTGGTTTGCTGTCCGAGGCGGCAGGGAATAACTCACGCATGACCTTTGATCCCCGCTACGCCATTGTCACTGCCTCCGATTCCGGGATCGGCAAGGCAACTGCCGTCGCGCTGGCCGAGGCCGGAATGGACATCGGCATCACCTGGCACTCCGATGCCGCAGGCGCAGAGGCCACCGCCGACGAGGTGCGGTCGCACGGACGCAAGGCCATCATCAAGCAGCTCGACTACACCGATCTACCCTCCTGCGCTGTCAGCATCGACCTGCTGATCGAGGATTTGGGTGGGCTCGACGTCTTCGTCAACAACGCCGGGACCGGCGACTCACAGATGCTGGTCGACACCTCCTACGACGAATGGCGCAAGATCATCGCCACCAACTTGGACGGCACCTTCGTCTGCATGCGGCAGGCCGCGAAACACATGGTGAAGACCGGCAATGGCGGTCGGCTGATCGCTGTCACCAGCGTTCACGAGCATCAGCCCCGTGTCGGGTCCGGTCCGTACGACGCTGCCAAGCACGGCATCGGCGGATTGATCAAGACCTTCGCGCTCGAGCTCGGTCAGCACAACATCACCGCGAACGCCGTGGCACCCGGCGAGATCGCCACGCCGATGACTGGCCAGGAGGACGAGGACCCGCGGAATGCGGAGCGACTCGGCATCCCGCTCGGTCGACCCGGCGATGCTCGCGAAATCGCCGCTGTGATTGCATTTCTTGCGAGCCCGCAGGCCGGTTACGTGACCGGTGCATCGTGGGTCGTCGACGGCGGGATGCTGCAGATGGGGCCGCAGGCTGGCTCGCATTTGACCAGCAACGATTGGCGTAAGGGATAAGCGTGAGGCAGAAGTGAAAGCTGTTACCTGGCAGGGCCGCCGTAACGTATCGGTCGAAGAGGTCGCCGATCCGGTGATCAAAGAGCCCAACGACGCGATCATCAAGGTCACGAGCACCAACATCTGCGGTTCTGATCTTCACCTGTACGAGACTCTCGGCGCCTTCATGAACCCCGGTGACGTACTCGGCCATGAGGCGATCGGCATCGTGCTGGAGGTCGGCCGAGATGTCAGCCAGATCCGGCCCGGCGACCGAGTCGTGGTGCCTTTCCAGATCTCCTGCGGCTACTGCTGGATGTGCGAACGTTCGCTCTATACCCAATGCGAGACGACCCAGGTACGCGGAGAGGGCAGCGGTGCCGCATTGTTCGGCTATTCCAAGCTGTACGGCCAAGTGCCGGGCGGCCAGGCCGAGTACCTTCGGATCCCCGAAGCTCAGTTCACCCACATCCTCGTGCCTGAGGGTCCGCCCGACGACCGCTTCATCTACCTGTCCGACGTATTGCCGACCGCCTGGCAGGCGGTGGAGTACGCCGGAGTACCAGACGGTGGCTCGTTGTTGATCTTGGGACTCGGACCGATCGGCGACATGGCGAGTCGGATCGCCCAGCAGAAATGGATCGACAAGATCATCGCGGTGGATCTGGTGGACGAGCGCCTGGCACGGGCGCAGGCCCGCGGCATCCAGGTGATCGATCTTCGAAATCATGAAGATGATCTTGCCGACGTAGTACGCGGGCTGACCGACGGCCGCGGCCCGGACTCGGTCATCGACGCAGTGGGCATGGAAGCCCACGGTTCGGCCGCCGCGGCTTTCGCGCAGCGCGTAGCGACAGTTCTCCCCGATGCGGTCACCGAGCCGTTGATGAAGAAAGCCGGACTTGATCGGCTCTCCGCTGTCTATACAGCGATCGAGACCGTACGCCGCGGCGGGACGGTGTCGCTGTCCGGCGTGTATGGCGGTATGGCCGATCCCATGCCGATGATGTCGCTGTTCGACAAGCAGATTCAGCTCCGGATGGGGCAGGCCAACGTGAAGCGCTGGATTCCCGACATCATGCCGTTCCTGACCGATGACGATCCGCTCGGCGTTGAAGAGTTCGCCACTCATCGACTGCCGCTGGCCGACGCGCCCAAGGCGTACGACTTGTTTCAGAACAAAGAAGACGGCGCGATCAAGATCATGCTCAAGCCATGGGGATAAGCCGGATCACCTCGTGATCACCGCAAAGGGTGTGTTTGCCTTCTCACCCTCTTGGGTACGTGGATACCTAGTCCTCAATTCGATTGGAGTAAGTCGTGACGAGCCCAACCTATGAACCGACGAGCCGAACTGGCGAGCCGGGCGTCGAGTCACCTGACGTGCCTGGCCAGGACCCCCGCTACGGCGACTATGGTGACCAGTCCAACTCGACTGTCGATACCGCCAAGAGTGAAGCAGCGAACGTCAAGGACACCGCCGCAGGCGCAGCCTCCGACGTGGCACAGACAGCGAAGAGCGAGGCCTCGAATGTTGCTCAGGAGGCTAAGTATCAAGCGCGTAACCTGATGGACCAGACACGGTCAGAGGTGCGTGGCCAGGTCAACAGTCAGCAATCAGCGCTTGCGGGGAAGCTGAATGGCTGGGCCTCCGAGCTCGGCTCCATGGCCTCCAAATCTGACGAGTCCGGGACGATGACCGATCTGGCTCAGGAAGCGTCTCGCCGCGTTGGCGAAATTTCGCACTGGCTCGACAACCATGAGCCGCGCGACGTGCTGGAGGAAGTCAAACGGTTCGCGCGCCGTCGGCCAGGCGCCTTCCTGGCAATTGCGGCAGCTGCCGGCGTCGTGGCAGGCCGACTGACCCGAGGCGCCGTAGCTGCTAACACCAGTGTCGATTCTGGCCGCGAATCAACCCCGGCACGCGCGTACGACAGCGATGTCTACCGCGGTGACTATGAGGGCGCCGGATACGGCGACCGCACCTATCAAGACAGCGGCTATACGCCCCGCTACGGCGAGAGCGTGCCCACCGGGGCTCCCTACCAGGGCGCAGGCACAACTGCTTCGGAGCAGTCTGGCGCGACTGGCACCGCCTATCCGGACGTAACGCCTGTGGGGGACGAGGCCTACTATCCGCCGCCGGCCGAAGGTGACGTACGCCGATGACGGACTACACAAACCAGGCGCCCCCGCGACGCGAATTCCAAGACGGGCCAGACGCCGAAACGAAGGGCATCGGTGAGGCGCTCGGTGACGTAACGCGTGACCTGTCGCTCCTGGTTCAGCAAGAACTAGCGCTGGCCAAGGCCGAAGTTAGCCAAACTGCCACCCGCGTGGGCCAAACCGCCGGCATGTTCGCCGGCGCCGCAGTTGCCGCGTTCTTGTTCGTGCTGTTCTTGTCGCTTGCTCTTTGGGTGGCAATCAGCGACCGGACCGGGCCCGGCTGGGGCGCAGTGATTGTGGCTGCGATCTGGCTGGTGGCCGGCGTGGTGCTCTACCTCGTCGCTCGCGCTCAAATGAAGAAGATCAATGGGATCCCGCAGACCGCCGAGACCGTGAGCCAAGTTCCGAACGCACTCAAAGGACACGAGGAGAGAAACCAATGACTACCAGCAACGACCCGGACGAGATCCGGGCAGACATCGAACGGACGCGCGCGACACTAAGCGATGACGTCGACGACCTAGCTGAGAGCGTCAAGCCCAAGAACGTGGCAGGGCGTCAGGTCGGCAAGGTCAAGGAGGCTGCGAGCAACCTCAAGGACCGCGTGATGGGCACCGACGATGATGACTACAGCGGCTCCGCAGTTGGCACGGTTTCCGACCGGGCCTATGCCGCTAAAGATGCAGTTTCCGACAGGGCCAATGCCGCTAAGGATGCAGTTGCCGACAAGGCGTACGCGGCTAGGGACACGGTCACCGAGAAAGCGTCTGAGGCAGGCGAGGCTGTCAGGCAGGCCCCGGCGACGATGAAGCGGAAGACACAGGGCAATCCCCTGGCTGCCGGGGCGATCGCCTTCGGGCTAGGGATGCTGGTGTCGTCGTTGATTCCTTCCAGCGAGAGGGAACGGGAGGCAGTCTCCACCTTGCAGGACAACCTGGAGCCGGTGAAGGAGAAGGCCTCTGAAGTGGCAAGGGATATGGGCGAGAACCTCAAGCCGGCGGCGCAGGAGGCTGCGGAGTCGGTGAAGTCAACCACTCAAGAGGGCGTCGAAAGCGTCAAGCAGGAAGGCCAGTCGGCAGCTCAGGACGTCAAAGGCCAGGCTCAAGACTCCAAGGAGACGGTGCAGCAGCAGCAGTCCAGCTAAGCCATCGTCGTTTGACCCTAGGTGGTGGATTCACTCCCAAGATGGGTGAATCCACCACCTTCATGATCGGGGGAGGTGCTCAGCGATGCGCATCCTGATGTGGGACGTACATGGCGGCTACACCGACTCACTGGTCGCCGGTGCCCATGACTATGTGTTCCTGCCACGCGACCGGGCGGGGCGCGGCGGGCTCGCCCGTTATGGCGGCTCACCGCCCAGCAACGCGTACGAGGTGAGCGCAGAGGAGCTGCGCGACAGCCCTCCTGATGTCGTCCTGCTGCAGCGTCTCGAGGAAATTGAGCTCTGCGCTGAGCAGCTCGGCCGACGTCCCGGATCTGACCTGCCAGCGATTTTCCTGGAGCACAACACCCCAAAGACCGATGTGCCCTCGACCCGGCACCCGCTCGCTGATGAGCCTCGTATTCCAGTTGTGCATGTCACCCATTTCAACGAGCTGTTCTGGGATTGCGGCCGAACGCACACTCGCGTAATCGAACACGGGGTGGCCGACCCGGGACTGCGCTACACCGGTCGCTTGCCGCGACTCGCGTTCGTCGTCAACGAGCCAGTGCGCCGCTGGCGGGTCACCGGTACCGATCTGTTGCCTCACTTCGCAGACTTCGATGTTGATGCCTTCGGCATCGACGCCGACAAGTTGCCGGCGGCCCTGGATCCGTCTCATCAGCGCGTCTGCTTTGCCGGAAACCTGCACCCCAACGCCCTTTATGACGCGCTAGCCGAGCGCCGGGTCTACCTGCACCTCAATCGCTGGACCTCACTTGGACTGTCACTTATCCAGGCGATGCTGCTGGGACTGCCGGTCATCGTCCTCGATACCACCGAATCGTCGCGGGCAGTGCCTAGTGCGGCAGGTGCACGCTCCGGCGACATCAACGAACTCGTCGCTGCCGCTCGAGCCCTGCTCGCCGATCCCCACGAGGCACAGCGTCGCGGGCTGATCGCACGCCGCGCCGCACTCAATCATTACGGATTGCCGCGCTTTCTGCACGATTGGGATTTAGCCTTCAAGGAAGCGGCAGACGTCACGCGATGATTGCTGGTGCTGCCGGCGGGTATGAAATTGAACATGATTGAGGCCACAAGAGCCTCCATCTGTCGCTTCTCTCAAGGAGGCTTGATGCGTTACCCCGACAATCCGCCGCACGACAGGCCCGGCCAAAACGATGTCGGCGATCGTCCGGTTGCCGACACGACAACCTCGGAAGCGCGGGACACCTCTGCTCCGGCCACCTCTGCGGCTCCGGCCACCTCTGCGGCTCCGGCCACCTCAGCGGCTCCGACAACCTCGGAAGCTCGGGCCACTTCTGCGGCTCCCGCCACGTCTGTAGCTCCGGCCGCGACCGAAGCCGACGACACCGCCGTTGTCGGCGACCGGCGAGATGTCGTGGACCGCCAGAAAGAGGCCTTCGGCGGAATGAAGTTCGGCAGCTGCTTCTTCGGCTGGCTCACGGCCGCAGGCACCGCCGTACTGCTTGGCGCGATCGTGACCGGCGTCGGCACAGCAATCGGACTGACCCGAAACGTCGAGACAGCAGGAACAACGCCGGCGGGTACCAGTCAGTCGGCCTGATCGGCGGCATCATCTTGCTGGCCATCATCTTCGTGTCCTACCTCGCCGGCGGATACGTGGCAGGGCGGATGGCCCGATTCAACGGTCTGAAACAGGGCCTTGGGGTTTGGCTCTGGGCAGTGATCATCGCGATTCTGGCTGCCGGAGCCGGCATGCTGGCCGGTGCTCGTTTCGACATCCTCACCCGGGTCAACAGCCTTCCGCGCCTCCCGCTCAGTCAGGGCACGCTGAACACCGGTGGCATCATTTTGGCGATCGGCATCGTGGCCGTCAGCCTCATTGGCGCACTGCTCGGCGGACTGGCCGGCATGCGCTACCACCGTCGTGTTGACCGAGCCGGCCTGGCCCGTTAGACCTCAGCCGGGCTGCACCTGCGAGCGTCTTTCAAGAAAGTGGTCGAATACAACAACGATTCGGCCTCAACGCGTGTTGTTCGTGACCACTTTCTGCATCAACCCGGCCCTCGTCTGGTCAAGGAAAGACACGACTGCGTCCTTTGGCTACTTAGCTACGCTATCCGGATAGAGTACGGGGCAGCTGGCCGAGGTTCGGGTTCCCAAGCCTGGCCTCCGCCGCATCCAGCACTTCGTCGCTCACAATCTCGAGAAGGGCTGGATCGACCCACCGGCCGTGCGGGTTGCCTGTGGCCCCTCGCCAAATCACGGTAGATGGTCCCGCGGCCGGTGGGCCCCAACGCAGCGGCGACGTGGGCCCGAACAACAATACGGATGGAGTGGCGTACGCGGTTGCGAGGTGGGCAATTCCGGTGTCTCCGCTGATCAGCAGCCGAGCGTCGGCCATCAGCGCTGCTAGGCCGGCCAGATCGAGGTCACCTGCCAAAACCCAGTCCTGATCAAGGCCGGCACAGCGCGCGACGGCGAAACAACGACTGCGTTCTGCGGCGGAGCCCGTAAGAACGACGGAATGACCGGTCGCGGCCAAGGCTCCAGCCACTGCGCCAAAGCGATCCACCGGCCAGCGACGAGCCTCAGCTGACGCACCCGGATGCACGATCACCGCGTTCGGCACAGCCGGTGCCTGCGGCGGCTTGACCAAATGCAACTCACCGGGGTCAGCGGGGATCCCCGCCGCCGCGAGCAGCGAGGTCCAGCGCTCCACCTCGTGCATCTCCTCGCACCACTCGGGACCCGAAATCTGCGGATACTGGGGATGTCGGTGGCTGATCAGCCGGCGCGCACCGGTCGCGAGCAGGTCGCCAATGCTCTGCGGGCCTGCGCCGTGCAGGTTGACCGCGAGGTCCGGCGGCGCAGACAGCGGCGGCAGCTCACCTAGCCCCGCGACCGGCAAGACCCGGTCGATCGCTCCAGTCAGCGAGGCCAACGGCTCCAGCACCGCAGGCGCAGCAAGAGTGATGCTCGCTTCCGGAAAGGCACGTCGGAGACCGCGGTATGCGGGCACGCCGGTCAGAAAATCACCGAGCCCGATCGCCCTGAGGACGAGGACCTGGGTCCTGTTCACGGCTGTGCTGGAAAACGACTCCAAGGCAGTTACGGCCAGGAACTCTCGGTCGAGCTGCAGATCACCAGCTCACGCAACTCGCAACCAGCCGGCTGGCTCAGGGCGAAGACGACCGCCGCGGCAACATCGGCCGGGGCGTTGAGCACCGCGTCAGGCGGGGGCTTGTACTGCTCGGTCCGGTTGTCGAAGAAGTGGGTATGCATGCCGCCCGGAATGAGCAGCGTGACGCCCACCTCGCCCGCCAGCTCCGCAGCCAGAGCGCGAGTGAAGCCGACGACGCCAAACTTCGACGCGCAGTACGCGGTCGCATCGCTGACCGCCTTGATGCCGAGGGTGGACGCACACGTCACTACCCGCCCGTGGCTGCGGCGCAGATAGGGCAGCGCCGCCCGAACCACGGCCGCAGTGCCGAGTAGATTCACCCGGATCACGCGTTCCCACTCGTCGACCGAGACCTCGTCAAGCGGGCCGCAAGAATCGATGCCGGCGGCGGTGAAGATACCGTCCAGCTGGCCGCCCGCTGCCTTGACGGCTGCATCTACGGCACTCGCTGCCGCAGCCGAGTCGGCCAGGTCGACCTGCTGGTAGGCGAACTCAGACTCGGGTGCGACGCGATCCAACACCAGCGGTGTCCCGCCGCCGGCCTGTACGGCCGCCGCTGTGGCCGCTCCCAGCCCTGACGAACCGCCTGTGATCACAACCGTGCCGAGCGCTTGTGGCGCGACATGGCCGATGCGGGAAGAGGGTGCCACGGTGGTGGCGCTCATGAGACCTCCTGAGAGATGTCGTTGCTGGAATGGTGGTCCGTACGCGCAGTACTGACCAGGCGTGTCGTTGAGTAACCGGGTACGACGGGGAGGAGCACCACTCGGCCGCCGACCCGCTCAACTACCTCGGCCTCGGGAATGATGCGGTCCGCGTAATCCGTACCTTTCACCCAGATATCGGGCTGCAGCTGAGACAGCAGCGCAGCCGGTGTCTTCTCATCGAAGATCGCCACGCCATCGACAGCAGCCAGTGCAGCAAGCACTGCGGCCCGGTCTTGCTGCGGCACCACGGGCCGCCCGGGACCCTTGGCGCGGCGTACCGACGCGTCGGAGTTGAGACACACCACCAGCGCATCGCCCAGTGCTCTGGCCTGATTGAGCAGGCTGATGTGACCGCGATGGAGCAGGTCAAAGCAGCCGCCGGTCGCGACCAGACGGCCACCGGTGCGGCGGGTTCGAGCCGCCACCTGAAAGGCGTCAACTGCGCCTGTCAGCTCCGCCATGTGCATCGAAAGGTCGATCGACTGTGCGCCCGAGACTGTCGAGACCGCGGAGGCTCCGCCGGCCTGGACGAAGTGCGCGGCCGACGCTACGGCCGCCTGTACGGCCTCACGAGCGTCAGCACCGTCCAACATGGCCAAGGCCGCCGCCGCCGCAAGTTGATCACCTGCACCTAGGGTGTCCACGCGGCCTGCTGTCGGCTGGACAAGGTCCAGCAGCGGAACATTCGTGGTCCGGGGCGGGTCGACCTCGGTCAGGACCGCGCCCCGTCCACCGATCGTGACGGCGACGGCGCGTGCATGCCAGCTCGCGCAGAGTCGTCGGCCTTGCTCAGCTGGCTGCTCGGCCCCGCTGGAGAGTTGCGCCTCGGCGGCGTTCGGAGTGATCAGCCAGCAGCCGCGCACCGGCGTGGGCCCGTTGGAATGCGGGTCCCAGATCACGGGCACCGAGCTCATCTTGCGCAGTAGCGCCTGTCGTAGCGCGGGCAAGCCAGCCACGCCGCGGCCATAGTCTGCGACCAGAATCGCGCCAGCCGACTCAAGGGTGCGTACGGCGTCGGGCGGCAAGGACCCGCGACACGCGCGTCCCGATCCGGAATCCAGCCGCAGCAGCGGAACCTCGCCCGCCGCGACCCGGCATTTGCTGACAGTGTTGCCGTCCAGCGGCAGCGATCGAACCTCCACATGATCAGCAAGCAGGCCTCGCAGCGTGTTGCCGAGGTCGTCGTCTCCGATCGCCGTCAACAGAATCACCTGGCGACCGGAGCGAGCCGCCAGCAGTGCCGCAAGGCCTGCGCCCCCGGGCCGACGCCGCTGACGCGTCACGTCGACCACGGGAACGGGCGCCTCGGGACTCAGCCTGCTGGCCTCCCCTTCAATGTCGATGTCCAGCATCGAGTCGCCGAGGACAACAAGTGGACCGCCACGCGCGCCGGCCGTCACCATTCGTGGGCCCGCAGCGCCTGATCGAGGACGATGCACAGCGCGTGCACGAGGGTGAGATGAATTTCCTGGACTGTGGCCACCGTCGGGGCATCGACCGCGATCGCCGAATCCGACAGTGCGGCGAGCGGGTTGGGAGCGGGGCCGGTCAGCGCCCAGACGGTGACGCCCAAGTCGAGCCCGGCCTTCGCGGCGGCGATCACATTCGGGCTGCTGCCGCTGGTGGACAAGGCCACCAGCACATCCCCGCGTCGCCCGTACGCCTGAACTTGGCGAGCAAAGAGCTCCTCGGCGCCATAGTCATTGATGATCGCTGTGACAGCCGCCGTGTCGGCGCACAGCGCAACAGCCGGGAGCGGCCGACGCTCGTGACGGAAACGACCGAGCAGCTCCCCGGTGAGGTGCTGCGCTTCGGCGGCGCTGCCGCCATTGCCACAAGCGAGCAGCTTGCCGCCGCTAGCGAAAACCTCGGCAAGTTGCTGGCCCCATTCATGCACAACGGGCGCGGCTACATGTGCGTCGCGGGCAGCGATGGCCAAGTCGTCGAGGTGCGAGCCGACCAGCTCCACACCCTGCAGGTGGCTCACAACCATGGCCTTTCTCTCGTGGCGGCCTGGGCCGGACGTGCCGTCGTGGCGACTCCTGACCCTCCGGAGTGCGTCTGCAGCTCCGCCACGGCTGCAACAACCTCCGAAGGACTGATCGAGGTCAGGCAGGGATGATCGGGAATCGTGCACGCCCTCATCCGGGTGCCTCGACAGGGCGCCTGCTGATCACCCAGCAGCGCCCGCGGCACCCCGTACGGAGCCCATTGCGACGCGGCCACGACAGGCGCGAACAGTGAGACGACTGGCGTACCAACGGCTGCAGCTAGATGCGCCGGCCCAGTGTTGGGTGCGACCACAACGTCGGCCCGCTCAAGGACTGCGGCCAGCTCCGCCATAGAGAGCAAGCCGCCAAGATCATCTGCTGCTCCGCCCGCAACAAAGCCGGTCAGGGTGGTTTCATCCGCAGATCCGGTGACGATCACCCGCTGTCCGGCCGACCGCAGCGCCGCCACCATTGCCCGACTGTGCGTGGCGGTCGGACGCCTGGCGGGCACTGCCGCACCGGGATGGAATACCACGTACGGCTCGGTTCCGACCCAATCAGTGACGTCGGGCAGCGGTTGTCGTACGGCTAGCCGGGCTGCCATCTCGTCCGCGTCGAATCCGGCAGCGCGAGCAAGCGAGAGGTTGCGCTCCGACTCCGGCAGCCCATCAGCCACGTGATGGCGCAGATCGAGGAGGGAGCCTGGATAGTCCTCACAGATGGCGCCGATCCAAGGCACGTGAGCCATCCGCAAGAGCAGGGCCAGCGGCAGCGGCGATTGGTGGAACGAGGTCAGCACCAGCGCTGCGTCGAAATGCCGTGCCTCCACTGCCTCGAGTAGGTCGGCAATTGCTTGGTCGTGGATCCGCGGCGGGTCGAGGAGCACCCAGGCGGCGTCGAACTCCACCACGTCGTCAACACCAGGCAGCAGCTCAGCCGCCGGAGCGAGGCCGCTACGAACCAGCATCGTCACTGCGCCGCGCCGAGCAACGGCACGTACCGCCGGCCCGGCGAGCAACACATCGCCAAGGCTGTCGAGCCGCGCCACCAAAACACGCGCGGACCGACCGAGATGCGGAGGGTTCATCGGACTCCCCCGACGTGGCGGCGTACGGCGGTCCGCAGATTCGGGGCGACAGCAGCGACTAGGTGGGCATGATCGATCTCAGCGACCCTCGTGTGGCGTCCAGGCACCAATACCGCACGCGCCCCTGCGGTGAGCGCCGCGTCGACGTCGCTGCCGATATCGCCGATCATCAGGCACTCATCCGGAGCGACTCCCAGCTCGTGAGCGGCCGCCGCGACCAAGCCTGGCTCAGGCTTACGGCACCCGCAGCCCGCATCGGGCGCGTGCGGACAGATCTGCCAGGTGTCGAACGGACCGAGCAGCGATTCCACGCGCGCATTGACCTTCGCCAGTTCATCGGAGTTGATCAAGCCCCGGGCGACCCCGGACTGGTTACTGACCACGCCAACGGCGACACCTTGACGGCGCAGCTGATTGAGCGTACGCCGAGCGCCCGGCATCGGCCGGACCCGACGCGGATCGGCCAGATAGGGCACGTTCTTGATCAAGGTGCCGTCCCGATCGAAGAGCACGGCGCGGGGTTTTTCGGAGATACGTCCGGGGTCTCGCCCACCAAGCCGGGCTCGCACCTCCCCTCGCAGCCGATGCGCAACTGCGAGGGGTGGAATGAGTGCGCTGGTCACCACCATGGTGGTGATTTCCCGCGCGGTCCGTGGTCCCGCAAGGATGCGACCAAGAGCAAACTCGGCCGTCAGACCAGCCCAGACAAGCCCTGCCGCCGCCGCGACGCGCGCCCAGCGGCGGGGCGCCGGCACAACCCCACGAGAGGCTACGGCAGCAAGGGCTGTGGTCGCGGCGGCGGTGGTGATCAGGTGACGACCAGTCCTTCCTCGGGCGGTTCCGGACAGCGAACGCCAGCGGCGGCCGTACTTCGCGCGTAGCCACGCGTTGTCAGCGTTGCCCGCCTGGTCCTTCAAGCTGCTCCGCCAGTTAGTTGGCGAGGCGAGCGGGTGGGTCGTTACCCGCTCGCCCCACGTCATCAGGTAGCCGAGCCGCACCGTACGCAAAGCCAGGTCGCTGTCTTCCCGAAAGGCTCGCGGGAAGCGCTCGTCGAAGCCGCCGGTCGCAACCAGGGCGGCACGCCGATAGGCCATGTCGGCGGTAATCCACGGCGCACCCATGAGAGCCAGCGTGCGCCGCTCGCTATCGGTGGGACGGCGCTGTGGCGGTGCCGGGACATGGAGCCAGGCCTGCGAAGCCGCCACTTGGTCCGGCAGGTTGGAGAGGTCTCGCATCAGTCGCTGGCACCAGTCGCGCGGAACGTTCACATCGTCGTCGAGGAAGGCAATCCACTCGGCATCCGCCGCGCGCCAGCCCGCATTCCGGGCGGCAGCAGGGCCGCGGCCATGTGTATGGAGGACAGTGAGCGGGGCTGAAGTCTCCGGCAGGTCCAACTCCGCTGCAACACGATGCCGATCGTCAACGACCACGATGCAGGTCGGTGCTGGGTCGCCGTCCACGGTAGCGATCAGTTCAGCTAGCCCCGGGCGTCCGATGGTCGGAATGACGACGGCGTACGACGGATTGATCATGGTCGCCGCACCAGATAGGGGCCGATGGCGAGTGCATCGACCGGTGCCGAGCCGAAGAGCTCCAGCGCGTCCCGCGGACTGTCCACCATGGGTCGCCCTACGGTGTTGAGGCTGGTGTTGACCACCACCGGGATATCGGTGAGCTCATCGAAGGTTGTCAGCAGGGTTGCCGTCAGGGGGTCGTCTGAGGCATCGACCGTTTGAATCCGTGCCGTGCCGTCGACGTGGGTGACAGCCTGCAGCCGCTCCTGCCAGGCGGGGGCGACGTCGTGCACAAAGAGCATGTACGGGCTGGGAACGGGTCCGCGATCGAAGATCTCGGCCGCCCGGTCGGACAGCACCATAGGCGCCACCGGTCGGAACTGCTCTCGTCCCTTGATGTCGTTGAGTCGCTCGGTGTTGCCCTCGCGGGCGGGATGGGCGAGCAACGAACGATGACCGAGCGCCCGTGGCCCATACTCGGCGCGGCTTTGGAACCAGGCGACGATCCCGTCGTCGGCGATGATCTCGGCCGCGGCACCAGCGATGTCGGCCGGGCGTTGGTACGGGACGCGGGCCGTGCTGAGTGCCAGCTCGATCTGGGCGTCGCTCCAGCTGCGGCCCAGAGCGGCCGTGGTCATCGGTTCAAGATCATCACCGGCCTCGGCGGCTACAGCCAGCGCGGCGCCCAGAGCGGTGCCCGAGTCACCGGCGGCCGGCTGCACCCACATCTCGCTGAACGGGCTGTCGGCGAGCAGCCGCGTATTGGCGACGCAGTTCAAGGCGACGCCGCCTGCTAGCGCCAGCCGGCTGTTTCCGGTCCGGCCGTGGAGCCAGCCACACAGGTCCAGCAGCACCTCTTCGAGCGCGGCCTGCACGGTAGCGGCCAGATCCATGTGGCTCTCATCGAAGGCGTCACCCGGCCGACGGGCCGGCGCGAACCTGCCCCAGTCGATGGACTCGGTGCGGAAGCCGCCGTCGGGGGTTGCGTACACTCGCTGCCGAAAATGATCAAGGTGCAGCGACGTACCGTACGAAGCCATCGCCATCACCTTGTACTCATCACTGGATCGCTCGAAACCCAGATGCGCGGTCAGATCCTCGTACAGAAGTCCGAGCGAATGTGGCAGCGCCTGCACCTGGAGCACATCCAGCTTGCGGTCGCGATATTCCCCCGCCAGCATCGAGGTCGACTCGCCTCGTCCGTCGACCGCCAGCACGGCGCAGTCAGCGAGCGAGCCGTCGGGTCCCCACGGTGCGGCGAGCGCTGCAGATGCCGCGTGGGCGACATGATGCCGGACGAAATGAAACCCTTGGCCCTGATAGCCGGGTAGTGCTGTCTTGAGAAACTGGGGCGCCCGAGACGCGTACGTGGTGCGCAGTTCTTCCCAGCTCGGATCCAGGCCGGCTGAGCTGTGATCAACCAGAGCCGGATCGTAGGAGTAGGCCACCGCATCAAGATCATCTGGGGTGAGCCCACCCTGCGTCAGGCACCAGGCGATCGCCTGCTCGGGCAGCTCCCACGCCGAGAACGGAACCGGCCGCTTGCCATGCTTGCGCCGACTGAACCGCTCCTCCTCCGCGGCAGCGACCGTACGCCCGTCCACCACGAGAGCGGCAGCCGAGTCATGAAAGATCGCGTTGACGCCGAGTACGCGCAATGCCTGCCCTCTCCGCTTGTTGTGGTTGCTACTAGTTCCCTTCGCCGTTACCCCGGCTACTGGTGACCAAACCACCTATAGGTGATTTGCCTCCCTGCTACGTCTTGACGGCTGTGCCCCTTGTCACGCCGCTCAGGTCTGGTCGGGGCCGTCAGACGAGCGGCGCGATCTGCGCGGTTTCTCTACTCTGTCGCCGTGCGGTCCGTTGATACACCGCTGCGGTATCTGCGGCGACCCGATCCCACGAGTAGCGGCTGCGGACCCGTTCCAAGCCGGCTCGAGACAGCTCGGCACGGTGCTCGGGCGCATCGAGCAGTGCCCCGATCACCCCTGCCAGGGCGGCCGGGTCACGTGGCGGCACGTGCGCTCCGGTGACGCCGTCGACAACGGTGTCGAGCATCCCGCCGACGGCGCTGGCAACGACAGGGACACCGCACGCCATGGCTTCCAGCGGGACGATCCCGAACGGCTCGTACCACGGTGAGCAGACGACCAAGTCCGCCGAACGCAGTAGCGCCGGCATCTGTGGATGCGCCACCTGCCCGATCAGCTGCACCCGATCAGCAACTCCCAGTTGATCGGCAAGGGTGAGAAGTCGATCATGCTCCGGCTCGGGCGTCGCGTCGCCACCGCCGGCGATCAGCAACTCGGTGTCGGGCAGTCGGGTCAGCGCCTCGATCGTGGTGTCGTAGCCCTTCCGCCGTACGAGTCGACCCGCGCTCACCAATCGATAGCGGTAGCCCCGCTCCGGTACAGCCGCGGAGATTCCCTTGCCCGCAGTCGGTGAGAAGTGACCAAGATCAACACCGCAGGGCACGACCGCAACCTTGTCAGCCGGTACCCCAAGAAAACCGAGCTCAGTAACCTCATCCCCACACGTCGCGACGATGCAGTCGGCTTCAGCTGCCACCGCCGTCTCAACCCTGATTCTGTTGAGCGGGCTGGTATCGGACTGACCCTGATAGCGGCGCTTGACCGCGCCAAGGGCGTGAAAGGTGACCAGGAGAGGAAGGTTGAGCCGCTCGGCGGTTACCGCAGCTGCCCAGGCTGACATCCAGAAATGGGCGTGCACGAGATCTGGCCGTTGGAACGTCAGCATTTCGCCGAGGTGGTCAGCGAAGGCGCCCATGTACGGCCACAAGTCGTCCTTGGGAACCTGCTCGGCCGGGCCGGCCGGAAGGTGTACCACTTCGTATCCGGCGGCGGTCGTTAGCCGTTCCGGCAACTTCGGATCATCACGCCTGGTATATACCGCTGCCGAATGTCCGAGTCGGACCAGCCCTGCAGCGAGCTCAGCGACGTGGACATTCTGACCTCCGGCGTCGACGCCCCCGATCGCGGCCAGCGGACTCGCATGTTCAGACACCAGCGCCACGCGCACGGTATTCTCCCCAATCCTCTGGGCTCTACTGCGCAGAGGACCTACCCGGCTCTTTCTCGCCTAAACCCCTTTCGCTTCGGGTGCGGATGCTGAAGGTCAGTTGCTCGTAAATTGTGACGTCACCTGTGCTGGGTTCGCTGATCTGTTGTTCGTGAATGTTGGTGTCACTTGCGCAGGGCTGCTGGCGATGAGGCCATTGTGTCTGGTGTTGCTCGCCGACTGATCTCAAAGTGTTAAGCACCGTCTCGGCTGCCGTCGTCATTGGACCGGTGGGGTAGGCGACGCGGATGTGCCGAACGCCGGGTTCTGCGGGCAGCGGCCGCGTGATGAGGTTGTCTCGGCTGACGATCACGGTGAGTTCGTGGGTGAGCGTGACGCCTCGGCCGGTGTCGTCGCCGTCGGGAATCCGGCCCGAGTCATTCGCACTTTCGAAGGATGATGGCGGCATGAGCGTTTCCGACAATCCGCCCCGCCCACCCGGTCGACCCGGCCCGTCTGATCAGGTACGCGCCTTCGATGAGATGTACGACGGCGGACCACCACCGTGGGATATCGGACGACCGCAGCCGACATTCGTCGAGCTAGCTGATCAAGGTCGGCTGGTGGGACGGGTTCTCGATGTCGGATGCGGTACTGGCGAACATGCCCTCATGGCGGCAGCGCGGGGCCTGAACGCGACCGGCATTGATGCCGTTCCACAGGCGATCGGCCACGCACAACGTAAGGCTGAAGATCGCGGTCTCACAGCGAGATTCCTCGTCGCGGACGCCCTTCGGCTAGCTGATCTTGGCGAGCAGTTCGACACCGTACTCGACTGCGGACTTTTTCACATCTTCAGCGATGAGGACCGCCCTCGGTTCGTCGCCTCACTTGGTGCTGTCATGTCCGCCGGCGGCCATTATTACCTGCTGTGCTTCAGTGATCGGCAACCCGGGACAATGGGGCCGCGACGGGTCAGCGAGTCGGAGATCAGGGACGCATTCGGGCCTCCGGACTGGCGGGTCGACGCCATTGATGCCGTGACGATGGACACCAACATGGAGCCGATTCGCGCTTGGCGAGCGAGCATCAGCTGCGTGTGAGCTGCGAGCGCGTGTTGCCGCGTCAGGCTCGTTTCCTGGCCGCTCGGCGTGCGACGTAACGCACAATCTTTTCGTGCGTGCCGCAGTCCTGCATAGCACACCAGCGCCTGCTCAGGTTCTTGGATTGATCAAGAAATACCCACGGACAGCCAGCGCACTTCTTGACCCGGGCCAGCTGCGGGCTCGTCAACAGCTGAACAGCCGCCACGGCGATCGGCCACAACATTGAGTCCAAGCGCATGATCACGGGCCAGTCCAGCCCGTACTTGTGATCATCCGGCACCAGTTCGCTGTGTGCCATGGCATCGGTGACGTATGACCGCAGGTCGTGCCACCGCGCATCCAGCACCGCCGCCGCTGCTAGCTCACCGCTATTGATCATGGCGGCCGTACTGAACGTCTCGATCAGGAGGCTGCGTAGCGCGTGCGCCCTCTTGAGCGCGGCAGACCTGGCACGCGGATGATCCATGCCTGAGGCCAGCAGCGTCGTCGCCTCGTCAGTCTGCAAGATCCCAAGTCGAACCGACCAGGCAACCAGCTCGGGAAAGGTCCCAGCATGGTCGTAGCGTGCCGTGCCGTCTGGATCGTCGACGGTATTGGCGAAGTCCAGCGCCAGGTGGCCGCCGACAATCGGCAGCTCTCGTGGGACACCCGTTGCAGGAAAGGTTGTTTCCATCAAAACTCAGTTTACCAGTTGCATGCCTGGGCAGGCGCTGGGGTATGTTCCCAGCATGAGGAGTTTTGCCGGTAACAGCCTAAAGACCTGGCCGGCGGTCGCCGTCGTGTGCGTCGCTCAGTTCGTCGTGGTCCTTGACGTGACGATCGTCACGATGGCGCTCCCGGCGATTCGCCCCGCATTGCGATTTAGCGAGGCTGGCCAGCAGTGGATCTTCACCGCGTATGCGCTGGCGTTCGGCGGACTGCTCATCTGTGGCGGCCGACTGGCGGATGTCTTCGGCCGCCGCCGAATCTTTCTGATCGGTCTTGGTTTATTTACGGTGGCCTCAATCGGCTGCGCTCTGGCGTGGTCTGCCGAAACACTCGTCGCTGCGCGAGTAATCCAGGGGGCTGGAGCGGCCCTACTCTCTCCCGCGGCACTGGGGTTGTTGACCACGCTCACCGAGCCGGGCGAAGAGCGACGACGAGCGATCGGCTGGTGGACGGCGGTCGCAGCGGGTGGTGGCGCCAGCGGCTGGATCCTCGGCGGCCTGATCAGCGAATACGCCGGTTGGCGTTGGGTTTTTGCCGTCAACGCGCCGATCGGACTGGTCGGGCTGGTGTTGGGTCTTCTGGTATTGCCGGCCAGATTGAGCCGGCGCGGTCGTTGATCTTGGCGGCGATGCGGCACGGAGCCTCAGTGGTGACCGCGAACAAGGCCCTGCTGGCCGAAGACGGCGTAACGTTGTT
>Ga0307307_10000007_pt1 | contig 34316 bp, 33 predicted proteins | sample ER_DNA_194_FD_194505 | JGI IMG/M metagenome (GOLD analysis project Ga0307307, IMG submission 194505) | Bulk soil microbial communities from the East River watershed near Crested Butte, Colorado, United States - ER_DNA_194 | ecosystem: Environmental > Terrestrial > Soil > Floodplain | place...
CGACTGCAGGAGAGCTCGCGGATGGGTGGTGTGACAGGCTGGCGCATGTTCGCGAGCGACGAAGGAGGCGAATCAGGCGCCCGCCTTCAGAGTGCAATTGGACTCTGCACTTGGCCTAGCTGATCAATTCGGCGACTGTGATCACGTTGCCTTCGGTGTCGGCAAGTTCGGCAACTCGGATGCGTTCCTCGGGTCTCTCGCGCGGTGGAGTGGTGATCCTTCCCCCGACCTCGGTAGCTCGCTCCAGGGCGACATCAAGGTTCTGCACCTCGAAGCCGAGGCCGGTGCGGGTTTCGGTGCCGCTGCCGCCGGGATGCAGCGCGATGTTCGTACCGGCAACGATGAACTCGCTCCAATACGGTGAGTTGATCACGATATTCACCGCGAAGGCTTCGGTGTAGAACCGCAAGGCGCGCGACATGTCGGCGACCATGAGCATGATGTAGGTCTTATCAACAGGTGTCGCGGTCATGTTGGACGGCGCCTAACTCAGAGCTCGCGGTTGCTGCCGCCGTCGGATCAGCGCGGCTGCGCCAGCACCTAGGTAGGTGGCGCAACCTGCAGGAATAATCAAGATCAACAGAGACGCTGGACCAGCCCATCCTGTCGGCGACATCGGATAGGGCAACGCAACGCCTGCCATGAGGTAGACCGCGTGCGCAGCCGCGAGGCAAGCGCCGAGAAGGAGCGCTGAAAGCCATGCCCAGCGGGGCGCAGCGATGCCCAGCAGTCCTGCGCCGGTCACGAGCATTAGGAGCGACACTTGGTTGGCAACATCCGAGGGAGACCGATCGATCCAGACCAGCAATGCGGCGGCCATGAGCAGGCCCATTCCGTACAGAAATTGACGCATGATCGTTCCTCGATTGGAGCTATGCCGCCAGCTTGACTCAATCATCTTGCGGCCGCCAGATGTCCGCGGCGATTTCCCGCATCTGCTCGCTGAAGACGTCGGCGGGATTGGCGTCGTGCAACAGCTGCCGAAGATCGGCTTCAAATGCTTCCCGACGTTCACCGAACATGTGCGGAGTCGAGCTGGAAAGCGAGAAGATCGCCGCCACAAGCTGATCACTAGTGCGTTCCACGACGCTCCCTGGAATCTCAACCCGCTGCGGGTTGTGGAAGCCGGCTGCCCGGTAGATCTCTTCTTCCCGATTGGCTTTATCGTCCGGATGCGAGCCTTTGCCGGTGCGATTGGTGGGGCCGAGGTAGCGCTCCACGAGCTCATCGATCGCCGGCCGAAGCGGCCTCGGCTGGGGCAATGGGGCATCACCGTCGACACCTTGGTGAGTGATGGCATGCACATGAACGCAAGCACCGCCGTCCTCGAGCATGCTGAGCGCCGTGCGCGCTACAGGAAGCTGATCCATCCAGTGAAACGACTGGGCGAAGCTGATCACATGAAATTTGCCCAGACCTGCGGGCAACTCCTCCGCTCGCAACTGGAACCACTGCGTGTTGCCGATTCCAGCTCGCGCGGCTTGCCGCTCCGCTTCTGCGAGCATGTCCTGGTCGGCATCGATTCCGACCGCCTGCTCAAACCACGGTGCCAGCAGCAGTGTGAACTTGCCGGGACCACAGCCGACGTCGAGCAGCCTGCCTGCGCCGCGGAGCCCTAACTGCTCCGCGAGAGCCTGCGCAAGCGCGATGGGGTAATCAACCCGACCGATCGCGTAGTACTCGGCACTCCCCGCATAGAGCGCCGGATGCCAACGCCGATTGGGTTCGGTCACCCGATCAGTATTGCTTTCTCAGAATCGCCCCCGAGCCGAGGCCAGCCCGCCCCGCTTGAGCGTGAATCCTGGGCGTGCATCTCCCGCTCAGGGGCGATTCTGAGAATTTTCGTGCCTTCCGCTAGACAGACCGTAGCTGCAGTGACAGCGAGCCAGTGGGTTGCAAGGTGATCGCAGCGTGCACTGGAATCGAGGTCAGCTGCGTCTTGAGCGTGAACGCCCGGAGTACGGCGGCGATCACGATCGGGATCTCGAGCATGGCGATCTGCATGCCGATGCATCCGCGCGGCCCGGCGCCGAAGGGCATCCACGCGTACCGATGACTACCCGGAAATTGTCGTGGCGGTACATCGAAGCGCCGCGGGTCGAAGACCTCAGGGTCGGGCCACACCGCCGCGGAATGGTGTATGCCCCACATCGATACCTCGACCCACGATCCAGCCGGGATGTGGTATCCAGCAATGACCTCGTCGGCGCGCGTGCTCCGGTTCATCCCGTAGGCACCAGGAAAAAGTCGCATGCATTCCCGCAAGAAGCGGTCGGTCCATTCCAGCTGCGCGATCTCGTCGGCCGTCGGCGCTCGTCCGTGCAGCCGCTCGGTGATCTCTGTGCGCAGCTTCGTCTGCCACTCCGGGGAGAGGGCGAGCTGGGCAAGGGTGCAGGCGAGCGTCATGGCCGTCGTCTCGCGGCCTGCGATCAGGAAGAGCAGCACCTGGTTGGTGACTTCGGTCTCACTGAGCCGGTCTGCGGCATTGTCGGCGTCGCGAGCAGCCAGCAGACGGCCGAGCATGTCGTCGGCCGATCCCTTCGCCGGCTCAGATTGGCGGATGGAAATGATCTCGTCGACAATGCCGCGGACCTGTGCCAGCTCGCGCGTCAGCCGTCTGTTGTGGGATGTGGGTAGCCAACGTGGCATCGGGTGTGGGCTCACGGCGCGGCGCAACAGTTCCTCGTTGACGATACTGAAGCGAGTGAGCTCGGGGAGGGCGCGCGACACGTCAGCCCCAAACAGGATGCGGCCAATAATGCGTGAGGTGATCCCCACCATCTCGGGATAGAGGTCGACGCTCTGGCCCTGGGATGCAGCGACTCGCCACCGCTCAACGAGAAGTTCTGCCTCCTCGATCATGATGTGGATGTAGTCGCGGGCAACACGGCGCCGGGTGAAGATCGGCGCGAGAAATCGACGCTGCCGGTGCCAGCTCTCGTCCTCGCTAGTCAGCAGGTTTTCGCCCAGCGCCTGTCGTAACTCCCGATAGCCGGGGCCGTTCTTACGGAAACGGTCCGGCTGGCCGAGGATTTCGGCTGCAAGCTCGGGTGAGGTGACGCTGTAAGCAGTGATGTTCCATCCGGGCGGACCCGCGCTAATACACGCAAGCCCGCCGAGTTCGCGGTTGGCGCGCGAGATGGTGCCGAGGAAGTCGCGACGCAACTCGCGCATCGATCCGAGTACGGGCGAACCACTCAGCCGGGGCACGCGTTGTGCAGCCGAAGCGGCTCTCATGATCTATCAGGCTAACCGGCAGGCGCTGGAAACTCGACCGGCCGGAACACGGGTGGGACAGTAGCGAGGTGGACACGCTCCGCTGGCGCGTCGGTGATGCCACGGTGATTCGCGTCCCTGAGTTGGATGCCACGGCCGCACTCGAAGGCCTGATTCCCAGGCTTGATTTTGCAGCCATCTCAGAGGACGCGTGGCTGAGGCCTGACTTCGTTGATGATGCAGGGCGTCCCGCGCGGATTGGTTCAGGCGTTTGTGATACTCATCGCCGGCTACACGATCATGGTCGATCCTGGTGTCGGCAATGGGAAGAGGCGGTCTGCAGTCCCGGGGTGGGACGACCTGCACACAGACTTCATTTCCCGACTCCAGGCGACCGGCGCGGCACCAGGTGAGGTTGATTACGTCGTCGATACGCATCTGCATTTTGATCACGTTGGGTGGCATACGGAGCTGGTGGATGGGGCCTGGCAGCCCACATTCCCCACAGCTCGCTATGTCATGTCGGCTGGAGAGTTTGGCTACTGGCAATCCAAACCTGACAACGAGATCGCTGACCAGCACGCCGGCTTCACCGATTCCGTGCTGCCGATATACGAGGCGGGGCTTGTCGATCTCGTGAATGATGATCATGTGGTGATTGACGGTGTGCGATTCATGCCGACCCCTGGCCACACTCCACATCACGTCAGCGTGCTGATCGAGTCGGGCGGGCAGTCGGCGGTGATCACGGGTGACGTGGCGCATCATCCATGTCAGCTTGCCCATCCAGACTGGGCATCGACCTCGGACTTTGATCCTGATCTTGCACGCACCTCGCGGATGAGGCTCGTCGAAAGGTTTGCCGATTCAGACACGCTGATCATCGGTAGTCATTACTCCGATCCCGTGGCGGGACGCATCCAGCGTGCAGGTACAAGCTTCCGACTGGTGTCTGTTCAGGACTAGCAAGACACTGGTCTCGTGCTGTCCGATCATGCCGTGGCCATCGGCCGAATCTACGGTGTCGGATCCCCGATCCGAGAGATGATCTTGGTCGCGCGCGGCGAACAGGGCCGAGTATGGCGGCTCGACACCGATCACGGCTCCTTTGCGATCAAGGAGTTGATCATTCGTCAGACACCGGCCGACGCATTCGCCGATGCCGCCTATCAAGAGGTCGTGCGCGCGACCGATGCGGTGCGGATGCCGCGACCCATCTGGACGCCCGATGAGCGAGTAATTGTTGATCTTGCTGGGTATCAGCTTCGAGCATACGAGTGGGTCGACCTGCTGGCCATGGATCGAAGCATCGACCCGACGACCGCTGGCGCGACAATGGCAGCCATTCATCGCGTTCAGTACGCTCCGGCGCGGCCGCTGATCGGCTGGTATACCGAGCCGGTCGGGGAGTCGCGATGGAGGCAACTATCGGAGGAGTCGAAGGCAGCGGCTGCCCCATTCGCCGACGCCTTGGAAAGCGAGATCGCTGAGCTGCTGCGTCTGGAGACCTTGCTGGCGCCGCCCACGAACCTGCAGAGCTGTCATCGCGACCTCTGGGCGGACAACATGCTGCCGACACCTACGGGCGGCCTCTGTGTGATCGATTGGGAGAACTGCGGACTCGCGGACCCAGCGCAAGAACTACCCATGGCCATGATCGACTTCGGACTCGGTGATCAACGCCGGATTGCGGAGCTGTACCTGGCCTATCTTGACGCGGGCGGGCCGGCTCGGATCAGCGGCTTGGGCTCGTTCACCATGGTGATCGCACAGTTCGGCCACTTCTGGGAGTCAGCGATCACCGCTTACCTAGCAACCGACGCCGCCGAGGAAAAGGCCCACAGCATTCATCGCATCGCCGAATTGCTGAACCCGCCGTTGCGTGTCACACAGCTTGAGGAGATGCTCGACCCCATCGCATCCGCTCGATAGCGCCACATACCGTAGGAGTGATCAATGACAGACACCACGACGCTGGGCCGCAGTGACGTCCGCATTCCGCGACTCGGATTGGGTGTCATGGTCTGGGGAGAGGCCAGCGGTGCCCAGCGGTACCTGCCGGCCAAGGGCGCGTACGGCGGGACGAATGCCACCGACGAGGAGGCGGCTTTTGACGCCAGCCTTGCGGCGGGGGTGAATTTCTTTGATACGGCGGCGCTTTACAGTGCCGGGGCCTCGGAGCGTCGGCTTGGTGAGCTCGCGCAGGGCAAAGAGGTCGTCATCGCGTCGAAGTTTCCGCCCAACTCAAGGGAGCGCACTCGAGCGCTGCCCGCCGCTCTGGATGCCAGCTTGGGTAATCTCAGGCGGAGCTCTATTGATCTTTACCAACATCATTTTCCGGCGCCCTGGGTGGATATTCCGGCTCTGATGGGCCTGATGGCGGATGCTGTCGAGGCGGGAAAGATCAAGGCCGTCGGTGTCAGCAACTATTCCGCTGCGCAGATGCGCACCGCGTACGATGCCCTAGCTCAGCGCGGCATTCCGCTGGCGTCCAATCAGGTGCAATATTCGTTGTTGCACCGGCAACCCGAGACAAACGGGGTGCTCGACACCTGTCGCGAGCTGGGCATCAGCTTGATCGCGTACCAGCCGCTGGCCAGTGGGGCGTTGAGTGGAAAGTATCTCGATGGCAGCCGACCGACTGGTTTCCGCCGCTTCCGCGAACCGTTCCGTGGGTCCGGCTTCGAGGTGTTGCGACCAGTCGTCATGGTGCTCAAGATGATCGGTGATCGTTACGGCAAGTCACCAGGTCAGGTAGCACTTCGCTGGCTTCTCGAGCACGACAATGTGGTGCCAATTCCAGGTGCGAAGAATGCTGATCAGGCCACGCATAACGCCGGCGCCTTGTCCTTTACCTTGACGGCTGAGGAAATCGCCTATCTCAATGAGGCCACCGAGGCATTTCGCACCTATTCACCGCTGCGAGAAAGGGTCAATCGCTTAGCGGGGCGATGACCACTTTCCGGCTGAGTAAGCAAGTGGTCAATAACGACATGAATTTCGCGCGAAGTGATGTGGTTTGCGACCACTTGCGGGACTGAACCCAATTGGCGGGTCAGGTCACGAGGCGGAGCAAAGCGCAGGTGATCGCGGCGAGCGCGAGGGCGACTACAGCTGGCGCCCGGAACCACAGCAAGATCGCGCCGACCGCGAGCCCTGCGGCGCGGGCATCGAGCACCAGCCGCTGGCCGTGCGTGAAAGTGCCGGCCACGATGAGGGCGCTGATCAGCGCCGGCGCTATCAAGGCGATGACTCTGGTGAGCGCCGGGGGAGGTTGCCGTCCACCGGCCAACACCGGACCGATGGTCTTCAGAAGCACGGTGCCGACGGCGAGTACGACAATCAGAAGCCATGTCTTCATACGTGGTCTCCCGTGTCTGGCTCCGCGACTGGATGACGCGGTGCCCGAAGCCCGATCAACGCGGCCGCTGCCGCAGCTAGCACGGGGACGCCTGGTGGAGCGAACGGCGTCAATACCAGGGTGATGGCTCCGGCTAAGACCGCGACAATGATTGGGCGGAGGTTGCGCGGCAGCTTGCGCCCGGGGAACAGTTCGGGCAGCAAAAGACTGAGATAGAAAACCGGAAATAAGACATCGATCCCCCAACGGGTGGTTTCGCCGATCGACGTGGCACCCAAGGCGCCGCCAGCAGTACCACCGACCCAACCGAGGAATTGCGCGGGAGCAGCCCAGACAATGGCGTTGACATCGAACCGGCCGCCCTCGCGATGGCCGATGATGAAGGACGCGTCGGTGATCAGTGCCCCGGCGAGCAGCCGCCGCAGCGGTCCACTCGTCATTGACGGAGCGATCGCGAACCCCATCGGCAGGAATCGCATGTTGGCGAGCAACCCAGTTCCGATCGCCAGCGCGGTGCTCCCTCCAGCAGTCAGGATGCTCAACGCGCCGAACTGAGCGGCGCCCGACCAGACGACCGCCGACATCACGATCGAGGGAATCGCGCCGAGCAGTGGCTCGGCGAGTAGGCCAAAGCTCACCCCGATAGCAGCCGTCGGCAATACCAGCGGCAGCGAGTCGCGGAGGCCGGTGGGCCACGTTTTTGGGGTCAACCTCAAAGCGATGCTCCTGCCTCGTCAGATGTTGCTGATCTACCCGGCGTCGACGGGCCAACACCCACAAGGAGTAGGCGGGGCGGTGACCGCTGGTGCTGCTACGACCTGCCGCGAGTCGCGTACGGGGTATGCGTCGGAAGAGTCATTCGGGGAGCGCGCCGCGGTCGACGCCGTCCAACCATGGATAGCAGCATTTGCACCCGGAACCGATGCCCGCGGTACGGCTCCAAAAGTTCCAGGCAAGCCTCATCGTCGAGTTCTTCGCCAGTCAAGGTGTAGCTGATGTCCTTGCCGACGTGATAGTCGCCGATACTCCAGGCATCCGGATCGCCGTGCGCCCGCTGCCGGACCTCCGCCGACGTCCACGCGCCAACCCCGGGAAAACTCTGCAAAGCCCGATCCGCCTGCTCGTACGGCCAGGTCAAGGTCCGCTCCAACGCAGCGGCTCGGCCGGCGGTCCTGACCAGGGTGCGGCTCCGCCGCTGTTCAACTCCTGAGGCGAGGAATCGCCAGGTCGGCACCTTGGCCCACGTTTGGGGCTCTGGCGGTAGATACATGCCGTACGCTGCCGAGCCAGGCTCGAGAGCTGGCCCGGGTGCTGGTTCGCCGAACTCGCGAACCAGCAGCCGCCACGCCCGAAAGGCCTCTTTGCCCGTAACGACTTGCTCGATGCATGCCGGCGCCAGCGCCTCGAAGACCGCCTCGCTCCGACCTATCCGATAGTGGCCGTAGCGCTGCCACGCCGCGACCAGTGGAGGATGCTCGAGCCGTGGCCGGAAACCACGTGGATCGTCGGCTGTGCCGAGCAGCCGCGGCAGTTGATCAAGACTCCACTCGGCTCCTGCTCCCCAGGCCCGCGCAGCAACCTCGGCACCATGCGGGACGATCTTGATCAAGCTTGGCCCGGCCGGCGTACGCGTTGCCCGCAGGTACATGTCGCCGACCTGGCGATGCGTCGGATCGCCGGCGCCACGGCGCAGCTGAGCGAAGGTCGGCCCGATCATCGCCGGCCGCGGCAAGCGGATGTGCCGAGTCAAGCCATTCATCGTGTCTCCGGACGCGTGATCATGAAGACGCCGTCGGGTCGCCGCTGGAATCCGTTTCGCAGCAGGACCGCCTGCGACGCAACGTTGTCATCATCAGTCTCCGCAATGACAATTTCAGCACCGTCCCGCCACGCTTGCTCGACAATCAACCCGCACGCCCGGCTGGCAACGCCACGGCCACGCCAGGCTGGTACCACGGTATAGCCGATCTCCACGACTCCGTCAGGCCCGGTCGGACCGTGAAATCCAATGTCGCCGACGACGACACCATTGACGACGATCTGATGAACCCACCAGGCCGGAATTTCATCGCCGGCATTCTTCGACAAGCTCAGGACGGCGCCTGTCATGGCCTGATGTGCCGCCATCACCATGGCGATCGCATCCACGCTGTCGGGCAACGGATATTCCGCATGCCATTGCGGTCGCTGCGGTCCGTCGCCAGGCGTAGGGCGGCTCAAGCTCCCGGCCAGCAGCCGTCGTGCAACCTCGACCGGCAGCGCCACGAGCCGGAGATCCTCAATCGCCGGATCAGCAGACTGTGTCGTACTCAGTTTTCGGTGGCCTGAGGCCATGGGTTCTTCCGGCACACTCCGAGGCCCTTGGTCTGCTGCATCATCACCGGCGCCAGCCTGCCGGGGCCCGGGCAGCCGACGTGGTGTTTGCCGATCGAGTGTCCGAACTCGTGGTTGACCAGATAGCGCCGGTAGTTCTTCAGATCGGATCCGTACGCGTCGACGCCAAGCAGCCAACGTTTGGCGTTCAGCACAACTCGATTGCCGTTCTGACACGAGACTTCGCCGCGGGTCAGGTACGGCGCACAGAGCTGGTCGGTGGTCCTCGGCGTCACGATGAAGGCGTGCAAGGTTGCGGACTGGCCTACCGGCACTAGCTCGAATCGCCAACGATGGGTGCCGCGCCAGCTCCGCGGGTCATCCAATACGCCTTGAATCAAGACCGCGGCTTTGTCGGGATCGACGGACAACCCGTCTTCCACCCGGACGTCATAGCGGATCAAGGTTCCGGAGGAGGCGCGTGATTTGATGCTTGTCTTAGCCCCCTGATAGGTGCCCGGCCCGTTCTCCGGCACCCTGACCCGGTCCTGGCTCTTCAGCTTGCGCTTTGCCTGCAACTTGGCCGGCCGCACGCTCGGCTGTGTAGCCGTCGTGGGATCGACACTCATCGAGGGTTTCGGGCTCACCGGCGCGAGCGAGGACGGCGAATCGGCCGGAATGCCAGTGAGCGGCTCGGCGATCTGCGCCATCAGGGTGGTCTCGGTAAGCACTGTCGGCACGGTGCGCAGACACAAGCCGACCAAGCCAAGGCCGATGATTCCGGCGATCAATCCGATCGCGCTGCGGCGTTGTCGAGTCGCCCGGCCGACGCTGAAGGAGGGGTCTGACCGAATATGCCCAGGGTGCGGTGAGTTAGATTGTGTGCCTAGTTCGCTCCTGGATGCCTGGTGAGCCACCGCGCGGTGCGGCCGGATGCGGTCCCGACTCGCCCCAGGAAGCTGACTCACGGGGACTAAGACTAGGCGGCAATGTGGCTCTCACGCACTCCAGATCAGAACGTCTTTCAGATACTGGCCCACAGCCGCTGGTGAATCCCGACGAGCTGCGTCGCCATCAACGCGCGCTGCGCATCCTGATCGTGGTCCTGATTCCCTTGGCGATCTGGACCATCGTCGGGCTGATCACCTTCTGGCCGGGCGACATCTCTCGCCATGTGAACGCTGATGTTGCCGGCTACAGCGTTCCGGGTGTCAGCTACCCGACAGCTCGCATAACCGACATCAAGCCGATCTCGTGCGAAGGACTGTCCGGGTCGACGCCCGGGGCGACCAGCGCCCGCTGTGCCGACGTCACGGCCCGGCTACTGCAAGGCGACGACAAGGGTCAGGCGGTGACGGTGCCCATGACGGCCGCGATCTACGCCTCGGGCGTCAAGGTCGGCCAGGTGATCAAGCTAGTACGCATCCCGCCCTCGGCGGATCAGCCGGCGCAGTATCAGTTCTCTGACTTCGAGCGGGGTACGCCTCTGCTCGTGATGGGTTTGCTCTTCGCCGCCGTGGTGATCGTGGTCGCCCGCTGGCGTGGCTTCGCCGCGCTGATCGGACTCGGGTTTGCCGGCTTCATCATGGTCACGTTTATGTTTCCCGCGCTCATTGCGGGGACCAATCCGATCATGGTAGGGCTGATCGGCTCCGCCACGATCATGTTTGTCGCCTTGTACGCCGCGCACGGTTTCAGCGCTCGTACGACAACCGCTCTGGTGGGAACGCTCTTCGGATTGATCTTGATCGCCCTACTTGGTTACGGCGCGACCAGATGGGCTCATCTCACCGGGGTGGCCGCTGAAGATGACTATGTGCTCGCTGCGGCCGCGCCGGATCTCCGGCTGACCTCGGTGGTGATCTGCGGGATCATCGTCGCGGGGCTCGGCGTGCTCAACGACGTAACCATTACGCAGGCCTCGGCCGTTTGGGAGCTCGCGGATCAAGGCGCCAGTCAGCGGCGCCTGTTCTCCCGAGCAATGCGGATCGGTCGTGATCACATCGCCTCGACCGTTTACACGATCGCGTTTGCGACAGCTGGCACCTCGCTTTCGGTCTTATTGCTCATCAAGATCAACAATCGGCCGTTGCTCGACGTGCTGATGACGGAGCGGTTCGCGGGCGAGGTACTCGGGATTCTGGTGGGCTCGATAGGGCTGGTCTTGGCTGTGCCCCTGACCACGGCCGTCGGCGTGGCGGTGGTACGCGCCAGCGGAGCTGGTCGACGTCCGGTTCAGATCACTAGTACAGCTCGGATCACCAGTGCAGCTCGGACCACTGGCGTAGGAGGTATCGAACGGACGCCAGCCGCGAAAGCAGCGGCGAAGGAGCCCGCAGTCCCGCTGCCCGGCCCGCGGCAGCCTCGGGAGCCAATGACCGCCGACCTGCCAGGGAGTCTTCCACCGCCGCCGCCCGTAGCGAACGAGGACGAACAGGTAGCGCCGGAACGTCAAGAAAAGCGTCGCTGGTCACGGCGTCGCGCGGAGGATGATTTCGGCGACTTCACTTATCTCCAGGATCCGGAGGAGACCGATCCGGGGATGCCTGGATCCCACGGCCGGCGGGCAGCGCGCTAGACATCGCAGTCTCGATAATGCGCGGACGGTGTGCCCCTCCTCTTGAATTAAAGCTCACTTTAAGTTGAATACTGGGGTTCATGCCTCACGCATTGATCACTGGTGGTTCCCTCGGACTCGGCCGCGCGCTGGCCTTCGAACTGGCCGGCCTCGGCTGGAGTCTGACAATCGACGCTCGGCGCGCGGAACAGCTCGAAAGCGTGGCACAAGCATTGACTGAGCTGACCTCCGTGCGAGCAATTCCGGGTGATGTCAGTGAGCCGGACCATCGCGAGCAGCTGGCGGCTGCCGTCGCCGAGGCGGGCGGAGCGGATCTGGTGATCAACAATGCCAGTGATCTGGGTGGCTCTCCGCTGCCGCGGCTGCGTGATCTTGAGGCAGGCGCCTACGAGCAGCTGCTACGCACCAACGTGATCGCCCCGCAGCAGCTGATCCGATCATTGCTTCCGACACTGTTGCCACACGCGGTGATCATCAATATCTCCTCTGATGCTGGAGTCGATCATTACGAAAACTGGGGCGGCTACGGTTCCAGCAAGGCGGCGCTCGATCATCAGACCTTGACCTGGGCTGCGGAGGAGCCGCAGTTCACCTGGTACAGCCTCGATCCTTCGGATATGCGGACCGCGATGCATCAGGCAGCATTCCCTGGCGAGGACATCAGCGACCGGCCCGAGCCGGAAACCGTCGCCCCGCTTGTCGTTGCGCTGATCGGTTCGGGACTGCCGAGCGGCCGCTACCGCAGCACCGACCTCGCGACGACGCTCGCGGCGCCGACGGGATCAGCGTGAGCACCGCGCTGACGTCGCAGCCGCACACTCACTTCTCTTCCCCTGAAGACCGTACCGCGACTGAGCCGCCCGAGCTGCGTGGCCTAGGCCGAGACGGCGTACGCCTCATGATCGCGACACGGGCCGGCATCGGGCACACGATCTTTTCTCATCTCGCGGAGCACCTCAGGGCCGGCGATGTGTTGATCGTCAACACCTCGGCGACGGTGCCCGGTCAGCTGGACGGCAGCCGGGACGGCTCGGACGTCGTGGTGCATATCGCCAACCGGCTGCCCGATGGCACTCGGGTGGTTGAGCTGCGCAGTGCGCCGAAAGCCGCGGCTCCGGTGCTCGACGGCCGGGCTGGGGAGCGCATTGCCCTTCCCGACGGCGCCGCCGTTGAGCTGATTGCGCCGTACCCGGAACCTGGATCCTCACCCACGGGCCAAGGGAATCGGCTCTGGCGTGGCCGGATCACCTCACCGCAACGACTCTCCGACTACCTTCGGGAGCATGCCCGGCCGATCAGCTACGGCTATCTCAATGCTTCGTTTCCCATCTCGGCGTACCAAACGATCTTCGCCCTGCACCCTGGCAGCGCCGAGATGCCAAGTGCTGCTCGGCCTTTCAGCGCGGAGCTCGTGGCCCGGTTGGTGGCCCATGGCGTGATCATCGCGCCTATCACCCTGCACACCGGATTGTCCTCCCAGGACGCCGGCGAGGCTCCGCAGCCCGAGTGGTTCGAGGTGGGTGAGACGACAGCCCATCTGGCCAACGGGAGCAAGGCTCGCGGCGGCCGAGTGATCGCGGTCGGCACGACCGCCACCCGCGCCCTCGAGTCAGCCACCCAACCAGACGGGACGGTGTCAGCCGCAGTGGGATGGACCGATCTGGTGATCTCTCCCGACCGAGGAGTGCGCGTTGTCGACGGGCTGATCACCGGATGGCACAACCCGGAGGCCTCGCACCTCCTGCTCGTCGAATCCGTGGCCGGCCCCGAACTCACCCAGCGGGCGTACGACGCAGCCGTTGCCGAGCGCTATCTCTGGCACGAGTTCGGTGACTCGGCACTGATGCTCAATGCGCCCTGAGCTTGTCGAAGGGCATACGGATCAATGTGCCCTGAGCTTGTCGAAGGGGCATACGGACTTCGACGGACTCAGCCCGCAGCAGGAGTTAACGCCTAGGTCACGAGTCCTGAGTAGGCTCCGCCCCATGGGGGACGTACTTTCCGATTACCACACTGGTGATGCGTTCGACGAGATGGTGGATGGGGAGGGCAGCGTCCGGCCCTCTTACCAGGCCGTGTACTCCGCTCTCTCCGGATCAACCTCAGACGATCTTCGCACCATCGCCGAGTCATTGGCGAACAACTACACCCAAGCCGGCGTGACGTTCGACGTTGGCGGAGTGGAGAGGCCATTCCCGCTCGATTTGGTGCCGCGGGTGATTGCGTCACCGGAGTGGGAGATCATCGAGTCCGGCGTCGCGCAGCGGGTGCGAGCGCTCGAGGCGTTCCTCTCCGATATCTACTCCGATGCCCGGGTGATCTCCGACGGCGTCATCCCCAGCAAGCTGATCACCTCCTCAACTCATTTCCACCGCGCGGTGTGGGGCATTCAGCCCGGCAACGGCGTACGCATCCATGTGGCGGGCGTCGACCTGATCCGCAACCCGTCAGGCGAGGTTCGGGTGCTCGAGGACAACGTCCGGGTCCCGAGCGGCGTCTCGTACGTGATGACCAACCGCAACGCCATGATCACCGTCATGCCAGAGGCCTTCGCGAACCAGCGGATTCGCCCCGTCGCGAGTTATCCAACGCGGCTGCTCACTGCGCTGCGTAAGGCGGCCCCACCCGGCGTCGACGATCCGACCGTGGTGGTGCTCACCCCAGGCGTCTTCAATTCCGCTTACTTCGAGCACACCCTGCTGGCCCGCACTATGGGCGTCGAGCTGGTGGAGGGTCGTGATCTTGAGTGCCGGCGCGGCAAGGTCTTCATGCGTACCACCGCGGGCCTGCAGCGGGTCGATGTGATCTATCGCCGGGTCGACGACGACTTCCTGGATCCGGTGCATTTCCGCAGTGACTCGATGCTGGGCGTACCAGGACTGGTGAACGCAGTACGCACCGGCGGCGTCACGCTTGCAAATGCGATCGGCAACGGCGTGGCCGACGACAAGTTGGTCTATACCTACGTGCCTGACTTGATCAAGTACTACCTTCGGGAGGAACCGATCATCGCCAACGTCGATACCTGGCGATTGGAAGATGACGAAGCACGGGAGGAGGTGCTGGATCGTCTGGGGGATCTGGTCGTCAAGCCGGTTGACGGTTCCGGCGGCAAGGGCATTGTGATTGGACCGCGCGCGACGCAGAGCGAGCTCGATGCGCTGCGACGGCAAGTCAGCGAGGATCCTCGCGGCTGGATCGCCCAGCCTGTCGTTCAGCTGTCCACCGTGCCGACCTTGATCGAGGACGGCCTCCAGCCGCGACATGTTGATCTTCGACCCTTCGCTGTGAACAATGGCGACGACATCTGGGTGCTGCCTGGTGGTCTTACCCGAGTGGCTCTGCCAGAGGGCGAGCTCGTCGTCAACAGCAGCCAGGGTGGTGGCAGCAAGGACACCTGGGTGCTCAGCCCACCGCCGCACCGGTCAGTTTCGCATCGAGGCTCCACCAATCACACCGACGATGCCGATGATCATGCACCTGCGCCGCCGCCGCCCCGGGTACCGCTGACGGTGGCCAAGATTCCGATGACGGTGATGCCGAAGTTTGCCGAGACGCAACAACAAGAGCAGGATCAACAGCAGCAGCAAGATCAACGACAGGCCGGCGGGCGGAGGCGGGGATGCTGAGCCGCATCGCCGAGTCGATGTTCTGGATCGGCCGCTACGTCGAGCGAGCCGAGGATACGGCGCGATTGCTCCAGACACACCTGCGGCTGATCATCGAAGACACCACGGCCCAGGTGGTGGACGCCTGTCGCAACCTCCTGGCGCTGATGAGTGTTGATCACGTCAAGGATCCGGACCTGACCGACCTGCTGCGGATTCTTGGCTACGACCCGTCCGAACCGACCTCCATCTACTGCTGCTACGCGTCGGCACGCGACAACGCCCGCCGTGCGCGGGAGGTGATTCCGCTCGATCTTTGGGAATGCGTGAATGCCACTTGGCACCAGCTACCGACGACGCCGTTCGGAACCACTGGCGCACATGTGTTCTTGAACTGGGCGCGCGAGCGGAGCGCCATGTTCGCCGGTATTTCCCGCGGCATCATGGTCCGCGACGACGGCTGGCAATTCATGTCCATGGGCAGATCGCTGGAACAGGTCGATATGACCTCACGGCTGGTGGCTTCGGCGTCGCTGACACACGGCGGCACCCAGTGGCCGGCCGTGCTGCGCGGCTGCGGTGGCCACGATGCATTCCTGCGGACCTACGGCGGGCTCTATACCTACCGCGAGGCGGCGGAGTTCTTGATCGTCGACGCGCGGTTTCCGCGGTCGATCATGCACGGATTGCTCGCTGCCTCCGACAGCCTGCAGAAGGTGGCGCTGAACAACGTGGTGACCGCGCGGCATGCTGAACCCGCACTCCGCTCCCTCGGTCAGCTCCGTGCTCGTCTGGAGTATGCAGATCTGGATGAGTTGCGCGCCAACCTCAACCAGGAGATGTCGGTCGTGCAGGATGTCGTGGCCCAGGTGAGCACTGCGATCGCCACCAGCTACTTTGCTGCCGCGGATCCGACGGCTTGGACCACGGAAGGGACGCGGTGAGATGCGGCTCAGCATTGATCATCGAACTGGATTCAGCTACGCAACACGGGTCAAGTCCTCCTACAACGAGGCGCGCATGACCCCGGCGCGGACCGAACAGCAGACGGTCTGGAGCAGCCGGGTCACCATCGAGCCTGCGGCCTGGAGCTTCAGCTACATCGACTATTGGGGCACTGAGGTGACGACCTTCGAGGTGCACGAGCGGCACGAGCGGCTCACCGTGCATGCCCAAGGTGTGGTGGAAACCCGCGGAGATGATCTTGCCTGGGATGTCGACCGGCGAGTAGCGCCGAATGATCTTGGATGGGCGGCCCTGCACGATCGCGGCGTGGTCGACACAATGACTGAGTTTCTCGCCGTCGACGATCGAACCCAACCTCCAACGGAACTCATCGAGCTGGCCGCAGCGACGACTCAGCAGCCGCCCCGACTGGCGGCACTCGACGTGTGCGCCCTGGTTCATGATCATCTGAGCTACGAACGCGGCTCGACCAAGGTCACCAGTACGGCCCGCGAGGTCTGGGAGCTGGGTCGCGGCGTCTGCCAGGACTACAGCCACGTCGCGCTAGGTGCGCTGCGCTCCATCGGCGTGCCGGCTCGATATGTGTCGGGATACCTGCATCCCGGCGGTGGCGAACCGAACAAGACCGTGGAAGGTGAGAGCCACTCCTGGATCGAGTGGTGGTGCGGCAGCTGGGTGGCGTACGACCCGACGCAATGTCGCAGACTTACCGACGGTTATGTCCGGGTTGGTCAGGGCCGAGACTACGGCGATGTGGCCCCGCTGCGCGGCACGTACTCTGGCGGCCGCTCCCAGATGTTCGTCACTGTCGAGATGACTGAGCTGGGCTGACTTCAGGTCCATACCTCGGTGCGGGAACGCACGTGCACGTCCGCTTCCCTCGCGATACACACGTTGCACAACGGATGCACCGTGGGCTGAAACGCACGTGCACGTGCGTTTCTGCAGGGGTGGAGGCCCGATATCTTGTCACTCATGAGCAACTATGGGCAGCAGCCGCCCTACGGACAAAATCAGCCCAATCCGTACGGGCAGCAGCAGCCCGGACAGTATCCGCCGCAGCAGCCGTACGGACAACGGCAACCTCAGCAGCCCTATCCCGGCCAGCAGGGCCCCTACGGTCAACAGCCCGGACAATACCCACCACAGCAGCAGCCGTACGGTCAACCCGGCCAGCAAGGCCCGTACGGGCAGCAACCAGGCCAGTGGACACCGCAGCCGCCGGCCCTCAAGCAGCCCGCTGTGGTCATGCGTTCACTGCCGGTCGTCACCATGGAGACCGTTCCCGGTCGCGATATCTCGGGCGTAATTGGCGACGTGGTCGGCGTCGTTGCGCGTACCCGTGAGCTGCGACCCGACCTGCGCGGCGGAAACCCCGTGGACGGCTATGCCGTGATGTTGACGGACTCGCGTCAGGATGCGGTCGCTCGGATGGTCGAGATGGCCATGGGTGCCGGTGCGGACGCGATTGTTGGACTCAGGTTCGACTGCAGTGAGATCACTCAGTCGCTCAGTGAGGTCGCCGCGTACGGGACGGCCGTGACATTGGTTCCTGTGACGACCGATGCCGCCGAGACGAATTCGGCCGAGCAGGCTGAGCAGGCTGAGGCCGGCAACGACCGCGGTGATCAATTGAGCGACGACCAGACGATGCGCAACTGGCCTCCCAGCTCCTGGCCGTCCAGTGAGCCGCAGGCACCATCGTCGGGCAGTTAGTGCCGAGCGGTAAGAATGATTCCATGAGCGCTAGCGATAAATCGGGCCCCAAACAGCCGCCCGAGGACGAGACCAAGCGCAAGTTCCGCGAGGCCCTTGCCGCCAAGCAGGGTCATAAAGGTGAGGATCACCTCGACAACGGTCCACAGCAGGTGCGTGGGCACGGTCCGGTTGAAACGAAGCGCAACTTTCGGCGCAAGACCGGCTAGGAGCTGGCGGGCTGAGCTTGTTGACCGGCACCAGTAGGTTGCTCGACCAGCTTCAGGCGGATGCCAATAGCGCTTGCCTCGAATTCGACCTCTGAGAGGTCGTTGACAATCCCATCGGCGAACAACTCTTCGCGGGGGGTCGTGGTGACTACGGCCAGTGTGAAGCAGCCAGCGGCCTTCGCCGCCTCAAGGCCTTTCGGAGCGTCCTCGATGACGAGGCAGCGTCGTGGATCAACGCCCAGTCGGCGTGCCGCCTCCAGAAAAGGCTCCGGATGTGGCTTGCCATGGACGACGTCATCTACGGTCACCAGCACCGATGGCGGCTCCAGACGCGCCGCGGCGATTCGTGCAGCTGCGAGCGGCACCGTACATGAGGTGGCAATCGCGTTTTTCGCGCCGACGAGCGATGCCAGCGCTTCGCGCGCGCCGGGCAGTACGGCAATGTCGTGCACGTCGGCTAGCTCGAGTTCAGTGATGCGTCGCATGCCCGCCTCTTGCAAATCCTTCGGCATGACCGCGCGTACCACCGACGCCGACGGAGTGCCATGATGCCTCAGCAGGTCCGTCGGGGTGAAGCCATATTCGCCGGCCCAGGTGGTCCAGGACCGGATCACCGCAGGAGTGGAGTCAATGAGTGTTCCATCCAAGTCGAAGATGACCGCCTCGAAGACCTCATCGGCCAGCCGGTCGAAACCCACCGCCACGCTCCTTGTCGTTTGACATCAGCACTATCGTGACAAACAGAATGACGCGCTGGGATAATCCCTTGCTGAGTGAGTGCTCACTCACTATGCTGGGCCCGTGACTCGAGCCGCCCCCCTGCCATTGGATGAGCGTCGTGCTGCGCTTGTCGCGGCAACCGAGCCGCTGCTGGAGCGGTTCGGCCGCGAGGTGAGTACCAGGCAGATCGCCGAGGCTGCGGGCATCGCGGAAGGGACCATCTTTCGAGCCTTCGCCACCAAGGAGGCTCTCATCGATGCAGTCATCGAGGACGCCTTCGACAGCCAGCGCACCTGCGACGAGCTCGCCCTGATCGATTCGAGCTTGCGTCTTGAGGAGCGGCTGGTTGCAGCGGTGACCATTCTCCAGGAGCGGTTGCGCAGAATCTTTGCCCTCTTCGGCTCACTGCGGTTGCACAAGGGCGCGTCCGATCATGACAGCATGCGGGCCAAGCAGCAGGCCGACACCGAACTGATCAACAGCGCTATCGCTGCGCTGATCAAACCTGATCAAGATCAACTGCGTCTCGACGTCATGGAGGCGGCCAGCGCACTGCGGACCATCACATTTTCGATCACTCATACCATCCTCGGGGACCAACGTCTCGCTCAGCCGCAACAGATCGTTGATCTTGTGCTGTACGGCATCTGCCAGGGCCCCGCACGACACAGAGAACGGACATCATGCTGATCCGGCTGCTCCGTAGCTATCTGGCTCCCTACCGGAGGCCGATAGCCGGCCTCCTGCTGTTGTCGCTCGCCGGGACTATGGCCGCATTGCTATTGCCCAGCCTGAACGCGGCGATCATCGACAACGGTGTCGCCAAGGGTGACACCGACTACATCTGGCGTACCGGCGGCATGATGCTGGGCGTCACGCTGGTGCAGGTCGGCTGTTCCATCTGGGCGACCTACCTGGGCGCCAAGACCGCGATGAGCTTTGGCCGTGACGTTCGTGGCGCAATCTTCACGCGCGTACTGGCTTTCTCTTCCCGAGAGCTCAATCACTTCGGAGCGCCGTCGCTGATCACCCGTAACACCAACGATGTTCAGCAGGTGCAGATGCTGGTCCTGCTGAGTAGCACCATGTTCGTTGCGGCGCCTATCACGATGATCGGCGGCATCATCATGGCGCTGCGTACTGACCCCGGTCTCTCGTGGCTAGTCGCAGTAGCGATGCCAGTGCTCGCGTTCTCGATCTTCCTGATCATCAGGCAGATGAGCCCGCTGTTCCGGGTGATCCAGAGCCGCATCGACGTGGTCAATCGCATTCTCCGTGAGCAAATCACAGGCATTCGGGTGGTGCGCGCGTTCGTACGCGAACCATACGAGACGGCACGCTTCGCCCGCGCGAACGCTGAGCTGACCGATACGACGACCTCGGTGGGGAGGTACGCGGCGTCTATCTTCCCCATCGTGATGTTCATCTTGAACGTCTCCAGCGTTGCGGTGCTGTGGTTCGGGGCGCGGCGCATTGACGCCGGCGAAATGCAGATTGGGGCACTGACTGCCTTCCTGACCTATCTCATCCAGATCTTGATGTCGGTCATGATGGCGACCTTCCTGCTGATCATCGCGCCACGCGCCGCAGTATGTGCCGAGCGGATCGAGGAGGTGTTGGGCACTGAGTCGTCGGTGGTGCCGCCGCTGCATCCGGTAACAAAGCTGTCGGCCACCGGCCTCGTAGCCTTCCGGGACACCGACTTCACCTATCCAGGAGCCGCCTCACCGGTATTGCGGAACATCACCTTCACCGCAGAGCCCGGTCAGACGACCGCCATCATCGGTTCAACCGGAGCCGGCAAGTCCACGCTCATCTCGCTGATTCCGCGGCTCTTCGACGCCACCGCCGGGTCGGTCACGGTGGACGGGGTCGAGGTGCGCGACTGCGACCCCGAACTGCTCTGGAGCCGGATCGGGCTGGTGCCGCAGAAGGCGTTCCTATTCACCGGCACCGTCGCCAGCAACTTGCGGTACGGCAACCCGGACGCCACCGACGAGGAGCTCTGGCGGGCGCTGCGGGTGGCTCAGGCCGAGGACTTCGTACGCGACATGCCAGGACATCTCGAGGCGCCTATCTCCCAGGGTGGCACCAATGTTTCAGGCGGGCAGCGGCAGCGTCTTGCGATCGCGCGGGCACTGGTCAAGCGTCCGGAGATCTATGTCTTCGATGACTCGTTCTCAGCTCTCGACGTAGCCACAGACGCTCGGCTCCGGGCCGCGCTAGAGCGGGAGACGGCCGAGGCCGCAGTGATCATCGTCGGGCAGCGGGTGGCGACCATTGCCGACGCCGACAAGATCATTGTGCTGGAACATGGCGAAGTCGTCGGCGCCGGCACCCATCAACAACTCCTCGAGCACTGTCCGACCTACGCAGAGATCGTCGACTCCCAGCTCAGCGCAGAGGAGGCGGCCGCATGAGTACCGGGAATGGCCAAGATCGAAGCATGCGCCCTGAGCTTGTCGAAGGGCGCGACCCAGGGGCTTCGACCAGTTCAGCCCGCAGCACCAGCGGCAATGGACAGTCCGCACCCAAGGCGCCGGAGCGCCCAAAGTACGGGCCGCCTGCGAGCGGCGGAGGCGGCGGCCGGATGTGGGGACAGGCGCGGCCAGTCGAGAAATCGCTGAACTTCTTTCCGTCACTGAAGCGGCTGGTGGGGCACCTGGCACCCGAGCGGGTGATCTTGAGCCTGAGTGTGCTGCTCGCCGTCACCGGAATCTTCCTGAACGTGATGGGACCCCGGCTTTTGGGCATGGCGACGGATGTCATCTTCACGGGTGTGGTTGGCAAGAGTCTGCCGAGCGGAGCCACCAAGGAGCAGGTGGTGGCTGCGTTGCGAGCCGAGGGCAACAATACCTTCGCAGACTTGGTCGAGCGGCTGAACGTCATCCCGGGGCAGGGCATCGATTTCACGTTGCTGGCGAAGTTGTTGCTGCTGGCGCTCGGCCTGTATCTGGTGGCGTCGTTGTTCTTGTGGCTGCAGGGTTACCTGCTGAACGGCGCGGTGCAGCGTTCGATCTACACGCTGCGTAGCCAGGTTGAAGACAAGATCAACAGGCTGCCGCTCAGCTACTTCGACAAGCAGACCCGCGGCGAGCTCTTGAGCCGGGTCACCAATGACATCGACAACATCTCCCAGGCGCTGCAGCAAACGCTGAGCCAGCTGCTCACCTCGCTGCTGACCGTGATCGGTGTCACCATCATGATGTTTGTGGTCTCACCGGTACTGGCGCTGATCGCGCTGGTGACGATACCGCTGTCGATCGTCGTGACGACGGTGATCGGCAAGCGGTCACAGAAGCTCTTCATCGAGCAATGGAAGTCCACGGGCGAGCTGAATGGGCACATCGAAGAGGCCTTCACGGGGCAGTCACTGGTGAAGGTGTTCGGCCGGCAGCGCGAGGTCGATGCCGTGTTCGCGGAGCGGAACAGCACGCTGTACAAGGCGAGCTTCGGCGCCCAATTCATCTCCGGCTTGATCATGCCGACGATGTTCTTCATCGGGAACCTGAACTACGTGGCGATCGCTGTTGTCGGAGGTCTACGGGTAGCCAGTGGCACCATGAGCCTCGGCGATGTGCAGGCGTTCATCCAATACACCCGGATGTTCACCCAGCCGCTGACGCAGCTCGCCTCGATGGCGAATCTGCTGCAGTCCGGGGTTGCCTCTGCCGAGCGGGTCTTTGAGGTGCTTGACGAGGTGGAGCAGGTACCAGAGGAGGCCAGCTCGCTCAACCCGACCTGCGGTCGGGTGGCATTCGAGCACATCTCGTTCTCCTACGATGCTCTGCCCGCCAAGGGGGACGACCCCCTTGAACCCCCGGAAAAGCGGGGAAAGCCGTTGATCACTGACCTCTCTCTGGTGGCCGAGCCGGGCAGCACTGTGGCCATCGTCGGCCCGACCGGAGCCGGCAAGACCACGTTGGTCAATCTGATCATGAGGTTCTATGAGCTGGACGGCGGCCGCATCACTCTCGACGGTGTGGATATTGCCACCGTGCCGCGGTCAGCGTTGCGGGCGAAGATCGGGATGGTGCTGCAGGACACCTGGCTGTTCCATGGCACCATCCGGGAGAACATCGCGTACGGGCGGCCCACGGCGACCGAGGAGGAGATTCATGCGGCGGCCGAGGCCACGTACGTTGATCGCTTCGTGCATGCTCTGCCGGACGGCTACGACACCGTCCTCGACGAGGAAGCAAGCAACATCAGCGCCGGTGAGAAGCAGCTGATCACCATTGCCCGAGCATTCCTGGCCGACCCTGCGCTACTGATCCTGGACGAGGCGACCAGCTCTGTCGACACACGTACGGAGGTGTTGGTGCAGCGTGCCATGGCGGCGCTGCGCTCTGATCGCACCAGCTTCGTGATTGCCCACCGGCTCTCCACCATCCGGGACGCCGACGTGATCTTGGTGATGGAGGACGGCCAGATCGTCGAGCAGGGTACCCATCACGAGCTGCTGGAAGCCCGCGGACACTATTTCGATCTCTACAACTCGCAATTCACCGCGGCGATCGAGGAGCTGGAGGAGCTGCGACCCGCAGTTCCCGCCGGGGCTGGCATGCGCAAGGGTCCGAGGCCGTTCTGACCGTCAGCCTCTCGCAGCTGTCAACATCTCGATCGCCTCGCGGACCATCGCGAGAACCGTCTCCGGCTGCTCTTCGATCATCGTCCAGGTGAACCGCAGCACACACCAGCCGTCCAGGACAAGCTTGTTCTGCCGCCAGCGGTCGGTCTCGAACACCTCCGCCCCAGTGTGAAACAACCGACCGTCGATTTCGATGGCGAGCTTGAGGTTGCTGAAGATCACGTCGACGTAGCAGGTGAAGTCATCGAGGACGACTGGTCGGTTGGCTTTCCATCTGGTGATTCCGGCCTTGCGCAGCAGGCGGTGGAGTTTGCGCTCCGCTGTAGACCAAGGCTCGTCGCGCGAATCGAGTAGCAAGTAACGCTTGGTTGGGTTACCGACCCGTGCGGCTGTTAGCTCCATCGCTCGATGAAGTTGCGCGAGAGTAGTCGCCCGACTGCGCAGCGCTTGGTCGATCGCATCGCCACCATGAGTGGCGCAGAGATCCAATGCCGTGAGCGCTGGCGAGGTGAGACGCAGACCAGACCGACTGACGACGAGGTCAGAGGGGATGTGTCGTCGGGTGAAGCGGTAGCCAGTTTGGGGTGCTCTGCTGTGCCGAACGGCACATTCCACCACGTCCGCTTGGAGCTCGGGCCAAAAGGACAGTCGTGCTGCGACCGCGCCGACGAGTATCGCGTCAGGGTCGAAACATCGAACTGCACTGACCCGCGTCTGCAGCGACATTCCTTGATCTCGTGCCGCGTAGATGCCTGGAAGTACTCGGATGAGATCCCCACGACGGACGAGGTACTGCAGAGTGGTATCGAGCTCGGGATGGTCGCGGCGGGCAATCACGCCTCGGGTTGCCAGGAGCCGCTCGATTTCATGCATAGCCCTCACGTAGGAAGAAGGCTTCAAAAAAGGGCCCGATGTTACGGGCAGCGCCCAGAATTCTCAGAATCACCCCCGAGCGTAAGGTGCCTATCCGATTTCACGCTCAGATCCGCCGTTGGTCCCTCCGCTTGGGGGCGATTCTGAGAAAACTCGTCAACCTCGCCCGAGCTGGAAGTGCCGGAAGGTCAGGTTTATCCGCGGCCCAATCGGCCGTGAGGTCTTCGGAACGGCATGCGCGTAGTCGCTCTGCGACTCGTCGCGCATCACGAGCAAGTCGCCGCGTCCCAGGTCGTAGCTCCAACGTTCGCCTGTCGACCGATGCCGCAGCACGAACCGTCGACGATCCCCCAGACTGACCGAGGCGATGGTGGGGCGCGGGCCGAGCTCTGGCTCATCGTCACTGTGGTAGCCCATGGAGTCAGTACCGTCGCGATAGAGATTGGCCAAGCACGAGTTGACGTCGACGGCCAGCTCACGGCGGAGGCGCTCCCGCAAGTCGACCACCGCTTGCGGCCATGGGCCGGGCTCGTTCACGATCCCGGAGTAACGGTAGGCACCGTCCCCCATCCAGGCCGTCAGTCGTGGTGTCGGCATCGTGCGCCCGTAGAGGGTGACGACGTGTTGCTCCCAGTCAATCTCGTCCCGGAGCGTCGCGAACAGCTGGTCAGCGTGGGCAACCCAACCAGGGTAGTAATCCACACAGGGTGGCGGCTCGTCCATGATCAATAAGCGAATCCGGTCGATACGAGCCGGTTGAGCCGCCGCCGCCGATGGAGGTAAAACACTTGGGCGAAGAGCCATGCTGGCACTGTCAACAAGCCGGCACGGATCTCGACACGGTCGGTGTAGCGGGTCATCCCGAGAAAGTCCTCGAGCACAATCTGGTGGTCCCAAACCCGGATGAGATCGCTGTAGCCGGCGTCGTGCCAAACCACCGGACTGGTTCCCACCTCCTCGGGATCGGCGACCGTCCGCTGCACGTTGATGACGTGCTCGCCGATGGGAAGTCGGCCCGCTACCAGCAGCCGAAACCGGTACGTCCCGATCGACCAGCGCTCAACCGGCTCCGCAGGTTCGACTGGCTCGAATACCAGCATCGGCGATGAAAGGTAGTCGAGCAGTGCAGGCCGAGCCAGCTCGCTGACGAGTCGCTGCACAGCGCAGGGGAGCAGGCAGCTGAGACGCACACGCATAAGCCACAACGCTAGCGAGGGACACTGTTCGGGATGCGTAAGCACGGGTCACGTTGTCCGATGGCTCGCCGCGGCGCAGGATGGTGAGGTGCATAGGCACGACGAGCGAGACGCGGTACGCGCCACCCGATGGTGGGCGCGGCTCGCTGGCACCGTGGCGGGGTTAGCTGGCTTGGGCATCGCCGGCATCGCAGCATGGTTCGTGGCACCGACGGCAGGCTCCCCAGTGCCTGCGGTCGGTGAGCTGATCATCAATGTGCTTCCGGGACCCCTGGTCAACTTCGGAAAGGACACGCTAGGCACCGCGGACAAACCTGTCTTGCTCGCGATCATCGTTGTCGCCGTTTTGATCCTCTGCGCCATCGCCGGCCAGCTTGAATGGCGGCGTCGCTTCGCGGGAGCCGCGATCTTTGCCGTCGTGGCCGCGCTCGGGATGATCGGAATCGCCGCCCAGCCCGACGCCACGGTAACGGCGTACGTACCGGGGATCGTTGGGCTCGTGCTCGGCTACATGCTCTTGAGCACGTTGATCAGCAAGCTCCAGGAGTGGCGATCACCAGAGGCCGCAACGAAGGGCGGCGAGGCGCTCTCCGCCTCGCGGCGAAACTTCTTGACCTGGACCATAGTGGCGGGCGCCGCAGCCGCAATAGCAACGGTTGCCGGCCAGCTGCTCGCCAGCGCTTCATCGGCTGTTGATACGGCGCGGCAGAAGCTGAGACTGCCAAGTCCGGCAAAGCCTGCGCCAGCACCGCCGGCCGGTGCCGACTTCCGCATCGCAGACCTGGCTCCGTACGTGACCCCCAACGATGACTTCTACCGGATCGATACGGCTCTGCAGGTTCCGGTGATCGATCCCGCCGACTGGACACTCAAGATCACTGGCATGGTGCAGAACCCGATCCAGATCAACTACGCCGAACTGGCCGCCAAGCCGCTCGTTGAGCACCTCACGACGCTGACCTGCGTGTCCAACTACGTCGGTGGCGACCTGGCCGGGAACGCGCTGTGGCTGGGCTATCCGATACGCGAGCTCCTTGCCGATGCCAAGCCGCTGCAGGGTGCCGACATGGTGCTCTCGACGAGCGACGACGGCTGGACCGCAAGTACGCCGCTGTCCGCGCTGACCGACCCCAAGCGGGAAGCCATGCTGGCGATTGGCATGAACGGTGAGCCGCTCCCGATCGAGCATGGATTCCCGGTTCGGATGGTCGTACCAGGTCTCTACGGGTACGTCTCAGCGACGAAATGGGTGACGGAGCTGAAGGTCACGAGCTACGCCAAAGATGAGGCGTATTGGACCCCGCTCGGCTGGTCAGCGCGTGCTCCCATCAAGCTGGCGTCCCGGATCGACGTACCGCGCACGTCATCTGTCGACGCCGGGACAGTCGTGGTCGCAGGCGTCGCCTGGGCACAGCACACCGGAATTTCCGCTGTCGAGGTCCAGGTTGATGACCATGGTTGGCAGCCGGCTCAGCTTGCTGAGACCGCTGGACCGGACACGTGGCGGCAGTGGAAGTACGAATGGGCCGCCGTTCCTGGCAAGCACACGCTGACGGTGCGGGCGACGGATGCGGATGGCAAGCTTCAGACGGCCGACGTCGCGCCGCCGATGCCGGATGGCGCGACCGGATACCACTCGATCGACGTCAAAGTCTCTTAACAGCTGCGAGCGTCGGGCATCGCGCGCCGCCGTGCTGAGGAGGAGCGAGCGGAGGCGCTCTTTCCTTCGCGAGTGACGACGAAGTAGGTGGATTCAGAAGCGCGATGCGCGAGCAGCTCTTAAATGGGTGCATTAGGTTCGTGACGTGCGCATCGCGGTGGCCCGGGAACAGGCTCCCGGCGAGGCGCGTGTCGCAATGGTTCCGGAGCTGGTGGGCAGGCTTCGTGCCGCGGGTTACCAGGTGGCTGTGCAGGCCGGTGCCGGCGCCGCCGCGCTGCTGGTAGATGCGGCGTACGAGGCAGCTGGCGCGCTGGTCACGGAGCATCCCTTCGACGAGGCGGATGTCGTGCTGAGCGTCCAACCTCTCGATACGTCCTGCCTGGCGCCACTGCCGTCTGGCGCGACCACAATCTCGTTTTTTCCCTATCCCGAGCGGCCGACCGATGTGGCGCTGCGACAGGATCGCAAGCTCACCACGTTCGGCATGGAATTTGTGCCGCGCATCTCCCGTGCCCAATCCATGGATGCCTTGAGTTCCCAGGCGTTGGTCGCTGGATATCGCGGAGCAATCGTCGCTGCCAGCATGCTTGGGCAGTTCTTTCCGCTCAGCATGACGGCCGCTGGCACCGTACCGCCGGCTCAGGTCGTCGTGTTGGGAGCCGGAGTCGCGGGTCTTCAGGCAATCGCCACCTGCCGGCGGCTGGGCGCGGTGGTGAAGGGCTACGACGTACGCTCGGCAGCCGCGGAAGAGATCCGATCGATGGGAGCGCAAGCGATCGAGCTGCCGCTGCCGACGCTGGAGGGGGCAGGTGGCTATGCGCGGGAGATGACCGAGGAACGCGCCCAACGACAGCGCGAGCTGCTTGCCAGCTACATCGCCTCCGCTGACGCGTTGATTACGACGGCAGCCGTGCCGGGGCGCCGAGCCCCGCTGCTCGTGACGACCGAGATGATTGCGCCGATGGCGCCAGGTTCGGTCGTTGTCGACCTTGCTGCCGAAGCCGGCGGTAACGTCGAAGGTGTGGTGGCCGGCAAGGTGGTACGCGTGGGCTCGGTACAGCTGTGGGGCGGCGCCGACGTGCCAAGCCAGATGCCCGGCCCGGCCAGCCGGCTCTACGCCCACAACGTGCTGAACGTGATCATGCTGATGACCCACGACGGGCGTTTTGCTCCGGATTTCGACGATGAGATCACGGCTGCGATGTGCGTGACTCACGACGGCCAGGTGCTTGCTGATGGAGGCTAATTGAACAACACCGATCCACTCGTTTGGCTGACGATCTTCGTACTGGCCGTCTTCGTCGGCGTGGAGGTGATCTCCAAGGTCTCCTCCACCCTGCATACTCCGCTGATGTCGGGGGCGAACGCCATCCACGGCGTGATCTTGATCGGGGCGATCCTGGTGGCCGGTAGCGCACACTCGACACCGATCCTGGTCTTGGGCCTCGTTGCGGTGATCTTGGCATCGATCAACATGGTCGGTGGATTTGTCGTCACGGACCGGATGTTGGTGATGTTCTCACGGCCGAAGAAGGCCATCGACAAGTCCGGCCATCGGGAAGTCGAGCAATGACGCCAGCCTGGGCTCAGCTCGGCTATCTGGTTGCCGCGGTCTGCTTTATCGTCGCCCTCAAGGGATTGTCCTCACCCAAAAACGCGCGCCGCGGAAATCTGATCGGCGCTGCGGGCGCGGTGCTGGCCTGCGTGATCGTCTTTTTCGCCACTGACATCCAGCACCTGCTCCCCATCCTGGCGGCCATCGCAGCTGGCACGGCCATTGGGGTGCTCGGCGCCTACCGGGTCCAGATGACTCAGATGCCGCAACTGGTGGCGCTGTTCAACGGTGTCGGAGGCGGTGCCGCGGCCATTGTGGCGATCATCGAGCTGACCGAATTGCCTAACGGTGCCGCGCCGGTGTTCGAGTTGATCGTTACGGCATTCACGATCGTCGTCGGATCGGTCAGCTTCGCCGGCTCGGTGGTCACCTTCCTCAAGCTGCAGGAGCTGATGACCACGCGCCCGGTCGTCTTTGCCGGGTACCCCGTCCTGTACGCGCTTGGTTTGCTGGCAGCTGTCGCTTTCAGTGTTGGTCTGGTGATCGCCCCGAGTCTGATCTTCGCTGTGCTGTTGGCAGTTGTCGGCGCCGCACTTGGTGTGTTGCTGGTGCTACCAGTAGGCGGCGCGGATGTACCGATCGTGATCTCCCTGCTCAACGCGTTCACCGGTCTGACGGTCGCCGCGAGTGGCTACCTGCTGGAGAACATCCTGCTGCTGATCGCCGGCACGCTGGTCGGGTCCGCTGGCACTCTGCTCACTCGGCTGATGGCCAACGCCATGGGTCGCTCACTGATCAACATCCTGTTCGGCGCACTCAAGGGCGGATCAACTCTTGGTGCGACCACGATGAGTGATCGGCCGGTCAAATCGGCTGGTCCAGCTGATGTGGCGATCCTCCTCGCGTACGCCCAACGGGTGATCATTGTCCCCGGCTATGGACTCGCCGTAGCCCAGGCCCAACACACCCTGCGCCAGCTCGTCGATCTGCTGCAAGAGCGCGGCGTACGGGTCGACTACGCGATTCATCCCGTTGCCGGCCGGATGCCCGGTCACATGAATGTGCTGCTCGCGGAGGCGCAGGTGCCGTACGAACAGCTCAAGGAGATGGACGAGATCGATCCGGAGTTCAAGCAAGCGGACGTGGCTCTCGTTGTCGGCGCGAATGATGTCGTCAATCCCGCGGCCGAGACCACACCTGGGGCTCCCATCTATGGGATGCCGATCTTGCACGCCAATCAGGCGCGTCAGGTCGTCTTCCTGAAGCGTTCCATGCGACCCGGCTTCGCCGGCATTGAGAACGAGCTCCTCTTCGAGCCGACCACCACACTGCTGTTCGGAGACGCCAAAGACACCATGAGCAAGCTGCTTGCCGAGCTCAAAGCGCTCACGGTATAAACCCCTCTGAACATGCTGGCTGACCTATGTCGGCAACCAAGGTGAACGTAGCTTTCTCACGGTCTGCGTAGGTTGCAAAGTGGGCACACCGTAGGCAACCTACGTGCACGTAGGTTGCGACAGCGGCGAGGGGGGTGTGTATTAGCGCTCGAGGAATTCCCGGAACGATGGGCCGCCCATCTTGGCACTGGTGTCGGGCAAGTTGGCGCCGGCGGCGTACGCCCTGAGGGTCCCGCCGCGAGCCGGAAGAGTGATCAATCGAGCGGGCGGCTTGCCATCTCTACAGCGAATCAAAGTCACGGCGTCGGCGAGGGTGACCCGCTCCGGTCCAGCCCGGTCAGCGACACGGCTGAAGGCCGCCGGTGTCGAGCCGAGCGCAATGTCGACGAGCTCGCCCGCAACCCAGCGATGATCACAAGGCTGGAATGACATGCCCCTGGCGACCAGTGCCAGCCGGCCGAGCGTTGCGGTCCGTACGATTTGCTCGATCAGGCTGTGGAACTGCGTGGCCCGCAACACGGTGACAGGCAACTGGCTACGCTCCAGCGCCAGCTCACAGGCGTATTTCACCCGGTAATACCGCTGAGGGACACGGTCACAGCCCACGATCGAGATGTAGACGACATGTGGTGGCGTAGACCGATTCGCCAAGATCTTGATCATTCGACGGGTTCCGTCCAGGTCGACAGTCCGGGTGCGCCACCGGTGACTGGCTGCGTGCACCACGCAGTCGACGCCGTCCAGCGCCGCCTCCAGCCCGGCTCCGCTAGCAAGATCAACACCGGTATGCCGGCTCGCTGACGTCACCGTCGCACCACGTGCCTCGAGCCTGCGAACTACGTCGCTGCCGAGCGGGCCGCTACCTCCAGTCACCACAATCCGCATTTGTCACCCGCCGACTTGTCAGAATCTGAGCACCAGAGTTGCAGCTGCTCGCGCATCGCGCTGGGAGTCCACCGCCGTCGTCGTCGCTCGCAGAGGAAAAACGCCTCTGCTCACTTCTCCTCCGCGCGGCGGCGCGCGATCCCCGACGCTCGCAGCCGAGTATGGTGCTCAAATTCTGACAAGTCGGCGTAAGGGAGTCACCCATGGCGGTCGCCAGTCGCGGAAAAGCGCTGAGCCTGTTTCAGAAGTTGATCTACGACGAACCACTCGCGGCAGAGAACATCCTGGCTGATCCGTATCTGCCAGCTGGCCTCGCGCCGTCGCAAGATCGGGTCGGGATGGACCCCGCGACGCTGATCGGCGGGTACGGGCGAGAGGAGCGCTACATGCTCCACGCCCCAGATCCTGAGACGCTGCGCGATCTTGCTGGCCCTCCGGCCGCCGTACTGTCAGGCCGCCCATCGATCCACCGGCCGAATGTGGAGGCGTACGCAAAAAACAGCCTCGACCTCACCATGGAAGGCGGTACCACCTCCGGTGTCGTCTACCCACTCGCAATTTGTGAGTTGGCCACAGATTTCCGCTTTCGTAATGTCGGGGGCGCGTCCGCGGGTGCGATCGCCGCGGCGCTCACCGCAGCAGCCGAGCTTGGTCGCAGCAGCCAGGCGCTCGCCTCTGCTGACGATGAGCACCAGGCACATCCGGCAGCCGAGCTACTCACGAATGACATCCGGATCCGCCGTGGTTTCACCGGCATAGCCGACATCATCAGTTGGCTGGCCCAGACGGGGCCGAGTGATCAAGAGACCGAGGCGCATCGGCGGGCTCAGACGCGGCCGAGTGATCAAGAGGCCGAGGAGTATCGGCTGGCCCAGCTCTTCCGGCCGGGCAATTCGACCGCGGCCATCTTCCGGGTCGCCGTCGCGATCATGCGCGGCCAAAGCTGGCCACTCCCGCTGCTGGCCCTCTTCGCGTTCGGATTGGCCCCTCGCCTGTTCACGCTCGCCTTGATTCTCGGTGCGATCGTGCTCACCGGTTACCTGGAACGGCAGTTCACCGGAGCGCTGCGCTCGATCCCGGAGATCATCGGATGGGGCGCGTTTGGTGTGCTGGCGTACGTCGCGACGATCGTTGGATTGGCCCTGATCTTCCAGGGGATCCGATCTGCGGTAGTCAAACCACCCACCGAGAATGGATCGGCAGAAGGCAGGCTGGCTCAGTTGCGGCTCTTCACCAGCCGGTATGCGACCCCGCCTTCGAAGACCGTGCCGCAGTTGATCATTGGTGCTGGGTTGATCATTGCGGTCGTCGTGCTGGCGATCTTCCGACCAGGTTTGTACGCCGCCGCGGTCCTGGTGGGCCTGGCCGCAAGTCTGGTCATCGCTGTTGGGTTGATCACCTCGATCCTGATCTACATCGCGGGGTTCCGCAGGCGCGGCTTCGGATTGATCCCAGGTACGACGACACGGCGGCAACGCAGCCTCTTGGATGTGATGGCCGGAATCCCCAAACCGACGGTGGAAAAATCGCTCGTGCCCTGGCTGAACGATTGCCTCAACGCCCTCGCCGGCCTGCCAGCCGAGCACGTGCTGCGATTCGGCCATCTGTGGTCGGGGTTGGAATTTCACGAGCAACGCTTGATGGCGAGTCCTCGGGACGTCGCCAGCTGGCGGCAGATGTCCAAAGATCCCGATCGTCGGTTGGTCAACCTGGAACTCATGACTACTGATGTGACTCGGGGGCGCCCGTTCCGCTTTCCGCTGGAACCCATCGAGGATGATGATTCCGAGCAGCTGTGGGTGTGTGTCGATGAGCTGCGTGACGGTGAGTCTCCGCTGTTTCCAGAGTCGGTGCTGACGGCGCTGACGCAGACCGATAGCAAGAAAGTGCAAGATCGTCGTGGCGGCGAGCGCCTGCTGCACAAGCTGCCCCAACCGTGGGACCTTCCGGTGATCTTCGCGGTTCGGATCAGCATGTCGCTGCCCGCTCTTTTTCAGGCCATCCGGATGTATCGGATTCTGAAACCGTCGCCGGTCCAAGACGATCTCGGCCGTGCTATCGAGGACCACGGCAAACCGTTGATCTTGTTCGACCCGCTGGAATCCGCCCAGGAGCTGTGGTTCTCCGACGGAGGCATTACCTCAAACTTCCCGGTCCATTTCTTTGACAATCCGCTGCCGCGCTGGCCGACCGTTTCGCTCAATCTCGGGATTCATCCCTTTGACGCACCTCATCAAGACATCTGGCTGCCGCCAGACTGGGACAATCTGAATATTCCGGTCAAGACGCTCGGCGGCTCTGGGCTAGGGTTCGGGCAAGCGATTTTCAACACTGCCATGTCATGGCGGGACAGCCTGCAGTCGGCCCTGCCGGGATATCGCAACCGCATCGCTCAAGTGCGGACAAATCCCGGCGAGGGCGGGACCAATCTGTTCATGCCGCGCGAGATCATCGCATCCTTGGCCCTGAGAGGTGCCTTGGCGGGTGCGCGGCTGCGTACCAGGTTCATCGATGACCAGCAATGGGATCGGTTCCGCTGGTTGCGGCTGCGCACCGCCTTGAGCAACCTAGAGACGTTGCGCGGCGGCACCTACGAGCGCCGCGGGTTCTACGCGGATACGCTGGCAAGACAAGAGTGGTTGGACGACATGGAGGCAAGCTTCTTTGAGACGCCAACGACCATGCCGATCCCCTGGAATCGCCCATACCCGACGTTCTGGCCCAAGGCTGCCCGATTTCTCAACACATTCGCTGATGGTTATCGGCCCTCGGATGACCCGAAGAATGTGATGACATCCCGGGCCCCCATGCCGGAACCCGTCATCCGCCAGGTTCCCCAGGAATAGCCGAGCTCGCGCGAGGATGTCCTCGCCCAATGGGGAGGCCAGTGACCAGCTGTCGAGAGTTCACTATCGTTCGAACTAACGTCCCGACTGCGCGGGGCAGCGGAGCGCACGATCGCTAGTTCGCTGTTTCGCGACGGAGCATGGAGGCTCACATGTCCGAATCCCCGGCCGACCAGGGCAAGTCCGAGATACCCGAAACGATGCACGCCGTTATCTGCCACGGGCCCGAGAACTATCAGCTGGAGGAGATACCAGTCCCCAAGCCGGGACCAGGTGAGGCGTTGATACAGGTCGAGGCCACCGGCATCTGTGCCAGCGATCTGAAGTGCTATCACGGTGCGGCAAAGTTCTGGGGCGACGCGAATCGACCAGCCTGGGCAGAGACGGAGGTCATTCCCGGCCATGAATTTGTCGGGAAAGTTGTACAGCTGGACGATATCGCCGCCGACCGCTGGGGCATTGAGGTCGGCGATCGGGTTGTCGCTGAGCAGATCGTGCCCTGCTGGAAATGCCGTTACTGCGTGAATGGCGAGTACTGGATGTGCGCCCCGCACGACATGTTTGGCTTCAAGCGCCGTACGCCAGGCGGCATGGCGGAGTACATGGTCTACAACAAAGACGCTTTG
>Ga0307307_10000012_pt1 | contig 29499 bp, 33 predicted proteins | sample ER_DNA_194_FD_194505 | JGI IMG/M metagenome (GOLD analysis project Ga0307307, IMG submission 194505) | Bulk soil microbial communities from the East River watershed near Crested Butte, Colorado, United States - ER_DNA_194 | ecosystem: Environmental > Terrestrial > Soil > Floodplain | place...
GCCCGACTTGCCGACGAAGGTCGTGATCGCGAGCGGAACCGTGTACTTGTCCGGTGACTGAATGAACGAGAGTGCGTACAGGTACTCGTTCCACGCCGCGATGAAGGCGAGCAGGCCGGTGGTGACTAGCCCGGGTGCGATCAGCGGTAGTAGCACCTTGTAGAAGACCTGCAGCGGCGTGGCGCCGTCGACATACGCCGCCTCCTCGAGATCGCCCGGCAGCCCCCGCATGAAGCTCGTCAGCACCCAGACCGTGAACGGGAGCGTGAAGATCAGATAGCTGAAGATCAGCGCGCCGAGCTTGTCGTAGAGATGGAAGTTGTTGATCATCGTGTAGAGGGCGCCGAGGATCGCGATCTGCGGAAAGATCGTCATCGAGAGCATCAGGTAGAGCACAGCGGAGCGACCGTGGAAGCGAAAGCGGCCGAGCGCGTATGCAGCCAGAGACCCGATCAAAAGCGAAAACAGGGTCACCGACCCGGCGACGATGGTCGAATTGATCAGGGCGTGCTGGAAGGTTGAGGTGCTGAGCACCTCCCGGAAGTTCGCCCAGGTGGGATGCGCGGGCCAGTACTTGATCGGAGTGCTGAACTGCTCAGAATCGGGCGTGAAGGCCGAGCGGATCGCCCAGTAGAACGGGAAAAGTGCGTAGACGAAGATCGCGGCAATCAGCAGCCAGAACGGAAGCTTGATCAAGAAGCGCCCGACCGGGCTGCGCCGGAGGACCCTGCTCCGGCTGACCGGGCGCCTGGCGGTTTTGGCGGCTTCGGCGACCGCGCTCAATCGTCTCCCCCCGAAACACGCATCACGGTGACATAGATGGCAACAAAGAGGCCGATGATCAAGAAGATCGCGACGCTGACGGCCGACCCGTAGCCGACGTGACCGTCACCGACGATCGTGCTCTGCGCATAGATAGCCATTGTCTGGGTGTCGGGACGGTTGCCGAAGAAGACATAGAAGACGTCGAAGACCCGAAGGGCATCGAGCGTCCTGAAGATGAGCGCGACGAGGATCGCCGGCCTCAGCAACGGCAACGTGATCCGCCAGAACTGCTGGATCTTGCTGGCTCCATCGACGTTGGCGGCCTCGTAGAGATCCTGCGGGATCACCTGTAGCCCGGCGAGGAGCAGCAGCGCCACGAAGGGCGTCGTCTTCCAGATGTCGACTGCACAGACGGACCCGAGCGCCGTCGACGGCTCGGAGATCCACGCATGCGAGTGCGAGAAGATATGCAGGCGGACGCCGGCGTCGTTGATGACGCCGTAGACGTCGTCGTACATCCACTTCCACATCTGCGCCGCGACGACCGTCGGGATCGCCCAGGGCACGAGCATCACTGCGCGCATCGCGCCGCGGCCCTTAAAACTCGAGTTGACGACGAGGGCGATGATCATCCCGAGCACGAACTCGAACGAGACCGTGATCAGAGTGAACTTGACCGTCTCCCAGACGGCGGTACGAAAAATCGTGTCGTGCCAGAGCGTGCGGTAGTTCTCGAGCCCGACCCACTTCGTCGGCTCGATCCCTTGCAAGAACTCCTGGTTCGTGAAGCTGTAGTAGATCGTCTTGCCGAGCGGATAGATCGCGACGAGCGCGACGACCGCGAGCGCCGGAATCAGCAGCACCCAGCCGATGCGGGTCTGCCGGCGCTGGAGCTTGCTCCCACGACGGCGGCGACGAGGCGGAGCTGCTGGGGTGGCGACGGTGCTCATCGTTGAAGGCGACGAGAGAGGATGGCAGATGCCACCCTCTCTCGTCTCGCCCTAGCGTGCTTGCGCTACTTGACCAGCGCGTTCAGCTTCGAGGCGACGCCCGGCAGAACGCTGCCCGCCGGGGTGCCGTTGAGGATCTGGCTGATCCCCTGGTAGATGTCCTTCGATCCTTCGTTGTAGTGGGTCTTCAGGTACTTCGCCGGCCGGGTCACGCGGGCGACGTTGGCGATCGCAGGCGTCAGGTACGGGTTCGTCTTGACGACCTGCTTGTCCTTGGCTACCGACGGGATCGTCGGCACGTTCGAGTTGAAGATCGCATTGAAGCGCTGCACCTTCGGGCTCGTCATGTAGCGGACGAACTCGATCGCAGCGTCCTTGTGCTTCGAGTACTTCGAAACGCCCAGCTGCCAACCGCCGACCGTTCCGACCGAATGGCCGGCCGCGCCGTGCGGCAGCACCGTGACGCCGTACTTGCCCTTGACCGGAGTGGTCAGGTTGGCTGCGTACGCATACGGCCAGTTGCGCATGAACGCCGCGTTGCCGGCGGCGAACACGTTGCGGGCACCTTCCTCGTCGTACGAGGTGACGCCCCGAGGCGTGATCTTGCCGATCTGGTTCCGCATCGCGTCCAGGATCGTCTTCGCCTTCGAGTTGTTGATCGTCACCTTGCCGTTGTCGATGAAGTTGCCCCCACCGGCCGAGGCAACCCACTCGAGGGCGTCACAGGTGAGACCCTCGTACGAGTTGCCCTGGAAGACGAAGCCGTAGAAGTTCTTGTTCGTCTTCTGCTCGCCGTCCTGGATCTTCTTCGCCTGCGTGAACAGGTCGTTCCAGGTCTTCGGCGGAGCGGAGATGCCGTACTTCTTCAGGAGGTCCTTGCGGTAGTAGAGGATCCCGAAGTCTCCGAACCACGGCATCGCGACAAGCTTGCCGCCGACGGTGTCGTTCTGGACGATCCCCTGCGCGAACTGCTTCGACACCTTGCCCAGCTTCGGCTTCAGGTTGAGCAGATAGGGCGCAAACGCTCCCGGCCAGACGACGTCCAGCATCATCACGTCGGGCTTCGACGACTTCGACCCGAACGCACGTGCGAGCTGCGCGTAGGCCGCGTCAGACCCCGACGGGTGCGGCAGGAGGTTGACTTTGATGCCCGTGTCGTGCTGGAACTTGGCGACCAACTTGAGATCGCGCTTGTGGCTTGACCCTACGGCGGCGTCGCCAATGAACTGGATCGACTGGCCCTTGTACTTGGCCTTGATGGCCGCGGCGTTTGGCACAGCCGGCGGCGCGATCGCGGCGGACTTGACGGGTGCGGCGTGTGCTTCGGGACGCGTTGTCCCGGCTGCCGCGACGCTGAGCGACGCGACGAGTGTCACCGCACCAATCAGCCCTGCCACGATGAGCAGTGCTCGATGCTTCACTGTTTCCCCATCCTTTCGTTGAGACCCGATCTCGGTGTGGACCCCTCCACGAAGCCGAGATTACTCCCTTTTTACGGAGCCAAACAACTATGACGTGCACCGGCGGTGCGGGTTAGGACGATCGCTCGAGCGGCTCACGCGCCGGCGAGCCGGCCAGGCGGGCCTTGAGGCGGAGGATCGCCTTGGTGTGGAGCTGGGAGACCCGGGATTCGGTGACGCCGAGAACCTCGCCGATCTCGCGCAGGGTCAGCTCCTCGTAGTAGTAGAGCGTGACGACGAGCTTCTCGCGCTCGGGAAGCCGCGCGATCGCTTCGCCCAGCGCCTCCCGCATCTCTGTCTCGGCCAGCGCCGACTGCGGTTCAGGGCCCTGCGTGTCCTCGATCGTGTCGATCAGGGCGATCCGGTCTCCGCCCGAGGATGAAACCGTCCAGAGCTCGTCCAGCGCCGCGATCGACGAGCGGCCGATCTCACTCAGGCTCTCGTCGAGCTCTTCCTCCGTCATCCCGAGCTGCTTGGCGATCTCCTCGTCCGTCGGAGCCCGCCCAAGCTTCGCTTCGAGGCCCGCAATCGTCCGCTCGATGTCGCGGGCCCGCGATCTCACCGAGCGCGGCACCCAGTCCATCGCCCGCAGCTCGTCGATGATGGAACCCTTGATCCGCGCGATCGCGTAGGTCTCAAACTTGACGTCGCGGTCGGGGTCGTAGCGCTCGATCGCGCCGATCAGCCCAAGCAAGCCGTACTGGACGAGATCGCTCTCGTCGACGTGGCTCGGCAGGCCGCTGCCGACTCGGCCGGCCACATACTTGACCAGCGGCGCATAGGTCAGGATCAGGCGTTCGCGCAGACTCTCGTCGCCAGTCTTCCGGTACTCCTGCCACATCGACTGGGTGTCGTCGGGCTTGGCGGCCACGCTCAGAGGATACGGGCTAAGGCGGCGGATTCCTCAACGCGCGGAAGGAGAGTAGACCGAGCCAGAGTGCAAGAGCTCCCGCCGCGAACGCGATCACGAGGAGACCGGCTTCATGCCGCGCGGCATCGGCCGCGGCAGTAGCGACGCCCGCGAGCGCCAGCGCGAGAAGGAGGAACAGAGCTCCGAGCGCGCGCCGCTGCCCTGGTGGTCTCACGAGCGGAAGGATGCCGAAATCGTCCCGGGTACAATCCGAGCCTCGAACCGCCAAGGGGCGTAGCTCAACTGGCAGAGCACCGGTCTCCAAAACCGGGGGTTGCAGGTTCGAGTCCTGCCGCCCCTGTAGAGGAAAGCCCCGCAGATGCGAGGCTTTCCGTTTGCAGGTGAGACGACGCGCGGGTTACTTTTGGCCCGATTTCTGCCCGAACAAGGGCCTAGTGGGCCGCACGCTTGAAGATCAGCAGGTGCCCGTCCTTTTCCTGATGCAGACTCGTATCCGGCCAGAAATGAACGAGTTCCCAGCCCTCGCGCCCCGCCGTGGCCAGCTCTGCCTCGAGGGTCGGCCGATTGATCTTGCCTTTGCTCACTCCCATCGTGCCGTGGGTCAGGGCGACCGTCTTGTACTCCCACGTCCTAGCCATCCCGGTTCTCCTCTCGTGTGCCCACGCCGAACAGCCGCTCGTCGGCGAGCTCGGCCTCTGCGCGGAACGTCTCACCCGCCAGGTCGATGTAGAGCTGTGTCGTCGCGAAGTCGGAGTGTCCGGCCCGCGCCATGTGCGGGAGGGGGCTAAGCGGCTCGGTTCAGGGAGCGTCGAACCGTCGATCGCCTGATCACCAACTGATTCCGAGGACGGGTCTCTCCATAGGCGGACCAACGCTCGTTCAGGCGCGCGACGGGGAGCCGCGCGAATTTATGCTTCGCCCCGTGCAAGGTGCTCTCAAGCGCGACCACCTTGACGCGCCCCGTTCGTGGCGCACGGCCGCTCTCGCGGCGATCGGGCCGCTGATAGTGCTCGCAGGAGCCGTGTGGGCGCTCGCCGAACCGGAGCGCCTCCCGATTCTCGACCCTGACGCGCAAGGTTTCTGGTCGCTCGCAGTGGAACCGCCGCTGCTTGTCTTGCTGGCAGGCGTCTTCTTCCACAGGTTCATTGCGTCGGGTCTCATCCGCGACCTCTATCAGTCGGAGGAGACGTAAGTGGAGCCGCCCTCCGAGCACGTCCACTGGATGTTCGCGACCGGCTTCCTGGTCCTCGCCGCCTGCCTGCTCGCACAGGCGATCGTCGGCGACGACGTCTGGAACCGAAGTGCGTGGCGCCGTTACTTCTTCCCTGGCTTTGGTTTCCTTATGGGCCTCGCGATGTGGCCGGTCGCTGTGTTTGCCGGGGGCACGACCATTCACCTGCTTGCGCACTTCACATGGGCGCAGTTAATGATGCTTGCAGGGGGCGCGCACCTCGCTCTCGCCCGGGGGAAGCTCCAACATCGTTTCTGGCGCTTGACGATGCCAGTCGCGCTGGGAGTTTCGGGCCTCGCGTTCCTCGGTCACGAGGAGCACGGGTGGCTGTACAGCCGCTCCGCCCTTGTCCACCACATCTGTGGCTGGACACTCGTCGTCGGCGCGCTTTTTCCGCTCGGCGCGGCGTTTAGGCCACGCTCGAACTTCTTTCGCCTTGGTTTCGCGGCGACATTCATCGTGCTCGCGATCGCACTGTTTGCTTTACGCGACAGTGGCCCTGTCCTAGGCAACGTCCCGTCGACCGCACACGGCGACGCGCGTCGCTGACGGTGCGCGGCCTCATAGCTCCCGGGGCAGCGCTCGAGGCTCGCTTTGCTGACGCTCAGGGCTCAAAGCGTGCGGCCTCGCGCACGAAAGAGCCACCTGGCGCTTTTCAGTGAAGGTCGAGGATGCCCTTGGCGCCCGAAAATTCGGCTAAGCCGGAGCCTGCAACGGCGCGCTCAACCTGGATCTCACACTCACGACCATCCGCCAAGCGCAACCAGGCGCCACCCTCGACGAGATTCACCGTAGGCGCTGGATCTTGCAGGTTCCCCGACCATGCATTATCGGAGCCGGGGGCCGGGCCGCCCACTGTCTCGATAATGCAGTCGCCCTCGACTACGGTTGCGCCCTGGCTAATCGTCGCGCTGCCGTGGTAGTGATTCACGACCCCCACACCATAGTCAGACGGGTATGAGAAGCGCGGAGTAGTCGAGTTCGTCCTGCGGTCGGAAGTGAAATAAGTCCTGCGGGTCTTCGGGCTTACAGGACTTGGCGTTTTCAAGCACTCCAGGCGGTCAACCGTTGCGGCCAGTTAGCGCGTCACGGGCGACGATCGGCTTGTCGTCCGCGTTTAGTCGGGCGGCCTCTTGCCGAACAAAAGGAGTTGATTCTGCTCGGGGATCTCCTCGCCGAGCATCCGCAGCACCCCGTTCAACTGCTCCTCTTCGTCAACATTACCGGGGTCGATCGCATCCCGGAGTCGGAGTCGAACCTTATCCACAGCCGCAGAGTTTTCCACAAGCTCATCCCATCCCTACCTAAGTGAAAAGTCGGTTTTCCACTAGGTTCCAACGTACAGGCGGAGGAGGCGAAACGGCCTGTTGCCTGGAGGGACTTGTCGGAGTTTGCGGAGCACGCTCCGGCCCTATGGGCTCAGGCCGGAATTCTGGCTGCAGGGCCAGTACGCAAACTGTCGGGCTAGGGGCTTGCGGCGAGCCGACGCACGGGCGCTTTCAACTCGACCCCGGGCTACGCCGTGAGCATCGCCTGGGCCAGTGTTCGGGAATGTCACCCGGCAACTTTCTGCTGGCGCGCTCAATCAGGCCGTTGCAGCGCAGAGCCGGCGCGCGCCGATGCCCTTCAGTTCGACTTCGCCGCGGTCCGCAAACGCGAGACCCGACCCGGCGACGAGGTCGCGCGTCGTCACCGACACGAGAACATCGCCGGCAGACCCCGCCGCAGCGATCCGTGCACCGGTGTGCACCGCGATCCCGCGCAGCCCTCCGGGCATACGGTACGTTCGTGCGGCTCATCCGGTCATCTGGATCGGGGCCGAGCTTGCGCTGAGGTTGACGGGCATGCCGTTCAGCGTCCCGTGAATGGTGTACTTGAAAACGTACGTGCCGTTCAGTTCACCGACGCTGTGGACGAAGCCCGTGTAGACGGCTGCGACGTTCTCGCCCGGGAGAACTGCGGGATTGAGGACCACGTCGCATGGGGTATGGAACGCGCCCGGCTGGCCTTCGCAGTCGACAGTTGACGGCCAGTGTCCGGACCAGGAGAGCGGGCTCGCATTCGGCGGCGGCGTGATCGTGAAGGTGCCCTGGCTGGCGCCATTCACGAACGTCGTCGAATCAACGCTGGTGACCACGAACGAGTTCGGCCAAGTTGTCCTGTCTGTGAACCCGACTACATTCGTGAGTCGATTCGCGTTGATGACGTGGACGAAGTCCCAAACGAAGTTGGCCGCCGTGCAGTTCGTGGCACACGGGGGCAATGGGCCGCGGTTGCTCGCCACGACGTAGGCGAACAGGCCGTTGCCGAACGGGCTTTCCGTTGCTGCGGCCGGCACGAACGTGAGGAAGGCGGCCGTCAACGCAGCCGCGAGAATGGCGGGACGCACGGGTCGCCGTGAGAGCAGCGTTCTCTTCTTCATCATTGACCTCCCTGACCTCGTGACACTTGTTCAGGGGCTTGGAGCAGGCCAACCCGGGCCGATGGGCACAGCACCGATGACGCCCTCAGGACCCCTTTGCTTCCCTCATCGACCCGGATGGCTCCTCCCTCCCCTGGACAGAAGAGCCGCAGGCAAATGAGGTTACGCTCCTAAAGTCTCATTTGCAACTATCTAATTGGACCGCCCTTTGTGAGCGAGCCTTAAGCGCCTGGCTGCAGAGAATTTCGGGCGCGGCGACTGTACTAAGCCGCACCCAGGCGGGGTTTTTCGTTTAGGGCCTGGAAGGCCCGCTGGCCGCCGGGGGTAGATCCATCGATTCGCGGAGATTGGTGAGCGGCGTCGCGGGAATGCGAATGAGGCCACGCGTTGGCCTGTCGAGATCGAAGGTGACCAGGAGTAGCAAGGAAATCAAGCCGGCGGCAAGCAGGACCGGAAGCACGCTGCGGCCGAGGATCGCGAGATAGAAGGCCAGTAGCCCGAGCGCGACAGCGGCGAAGGTCACCTCGACGGCCAGCACGGCCCCGGGTACTCGATTGTTCAGAGCGGCGACACGGACCGTCTGCATGTCGATCATCTCGTTGAGAGTCTCGACATACAGGCGCGGCGCGCTCGCAACTGGTGCGTCGGCGAGCGCCTGTCCCGCGAGCCCCCAGAGCTCGCGCTGCAGTTTCTGACCGTCGTCAACTGCCTGCCGCTGGGCGGCGGAGGTAGGTACCGCGCGCGAGAGACGGATGCTGGTATCCGTGTAGCGCACCAGAAGTTCGAGCGATCGCGTCCGAACCGGCTCCGCAAGGGTCTGGGCGCGAAGATAGGTCGTGCCGATCGCATTGGCGTCGTCGACAACGGCGGTACGACGAGACTCGTAACGTCCTACAGCGAGGGCGAGGCCGAACGCCAGGACGAGCCCGACCAGGCCGAGCAGCGCAGCCTGCAGGACCCCAAGAGGTTCCCGGAGATGCTCCGACCGGTGGCGAAGGTAGTGGCCAAGAGCGAGGCCTAGGCCGGTCGTGCCGAAGACGATCGCGAAGAGGACGAGCGCGAGCTCTACGCTACTCAGCCGAAAGAACACCTGGGCCCTCCAATTGTCTCAGCCGCCAAGCGGGGTCCCTCGCTCGTCGCAGGGGATCGTGAGCTTCCCCCCGATGGCTGACGCTTCCTGGTCGAGGATCCGGATTCCACGCTCCATCGCAACGGGCCGGAGTCCGCCGGCGCCGGCGTGGTAGGGATTGTTGAGGAACCATAGGAGCAGCAGCGTCGACGAGATCACGATCGCCACCCCGCCCATCATCGTCGCCTGCACGAAGGCGCGCTCGGCGCTGTCTGCGAAGAACAGCATGAAAATGAAGATGATGGCCGCGCTGAGTAGCAGCACGATCCAGAGCGGCGCCGGGATCACTCCCTCGCCGCCGTGAACTCGGTCGGCACGAGCCTGTTCGCGGTCGGAGCGCTGGTCGAGCCACTTTGCGAAGGCAGCCTGCTCGGTGGCTGTCCGGGGCTGAACCGTCTTGAGGGTGCGGAAAGTCGCCACGCCCCAAGGATTGGCTTTGTCTTCGAGTGTCCCCGCCTCCATCTCCGGCCACTCGTGATGGATCACCGTCCGCGCGTAGCAGACGAGTTTGCCTGAGAGAGGAGCACGAGCGGCAACCGGAAAGAACTGGGCCGTCTCGAACTGCTGCGTCACGATCTGTGCCTCTGTCTCGGCGCCGCTGCGCGAGGTGTCGAAGCTCTCGAACGCAAGGAAGACGACGAACCCCAGCAGCACGGCGAACCCCGTTGCGAGCACACCAAAGACGCCGGCGGCACGGTCACCGTCCTCGAAGTAGCTTCCCGCCGGGGCACGTCGGCGGACGAGGAGCATCGTCGTGATTGCAATTGCCGTGACAACGACGACGATCAGGCCTGCCCAGAGAAGGGTCACGACGTCCTCACCGTAAAACTCGGGGGGATCCCGACAATGGCGTGCGGCCGAGCACTGGCGCATCCTGACTCACGCACGCGACCGCCGCGGCCTTACACTGCTGCGCCCGAACCTGAGCACAGCTGCCGACCAGGGGCACTGCCATCATCGGTCGTCGTGCAGGTTCGTTTGTGAGGCGTCCAGTGCTTCGCGCCTGGCGGGAGCGCGATTGGGACACGGCTGCTCTTGCGGCAGTCGGCGTCGGCGCCACGGTGCGCGCGGTCTGGATTCTGGCGATCCACCACCCGTTCGCAGCTCAATACATCTACTCGGACATGTACGGCTACGTTAACCGCGCAAAGGCACTGTCGCTTGGCCACATCACGCACTACGCGGCGTTCTACCCGCCGGGGACGCACGCGCTGATCGCATTCCCGCTCGAGCTCTTCGGCCGCGGCCGCAGCGGGTTCTGGGGCGCTGCGGTTGTCTGGTGGTTGCTCTCGAGCCTGACGCCCCTTTTCGCCTGGCGGCTGGCGCGGCTGCTGTTGAGCCCTGCGGCTGCAGCGTTGACTGCGGTGCTCGTCTCCGTCTGGCCGCTCTACATCCTGTACGCCGGCTACTTCACGTCCGAGACTCCGGCGATCGCATTCATCGCCGCGGCACTCTGGCTCGGCTACCGCGCACGGTTCGGAGCGGGGCGTGGCGTGCTCCTTTCTGCCGGAGGCGCCGGCCTGCTCGGGATGGCGGCGCTCGCCTGCCGACCCCAGCTCAGCTTCAACATGCTGATCCTGGGCTTACCGCTCCTCCGGAGGCGCGATCAACTCGCGAAGGCCGGCGTGCTGGTCCTCGGCGCTGCGGTCGTCTTCGCTGCCGTCGTGACCAACAACAGCAAGGCGACGGGCAAGTTCACGCCTCAGCTCAACCAGGACACGGCCCTGGCCTTCTTCATTGGCCACTGCAACGCCAGCTTCGTCTCGACGGCCGACAATCGCCGGCAGCTCTTCTTCGGCTTCGGCCCGCCACCTGCAATCGAGCAGGGCACCGGCCGCGTCTACCGCTTCACGAACCGGGTCGTGTGGGACGAGGGTTTTTTCTACCGCCAGGGCCTCAAATGCATCCGCCACGACGGGATCGGTCACACGACCTTGATTGTCCGACACCTCGCCGACATGACGGCTACGTCAACCCCTTGGCCCTTGATCGACGACAAACGGATCAGGTCGCTCGCCCAGGCGACGAACTTCCTCTACGCGCTCGCGCTTCCGGTGATCCTCGTTGCCGGCTTCCTGCTCGCGCGGGAGAAGCGCCGGGCCGGCCGGCGTCCGACCGGCGAAGGGATCTTGCTGGCGCACTTCTCCTGCGTCCTGATCGTTGCGCTCTTCGCCTTCGGCGACCCGCGCTTCAGGCTGCCTTACGACCTGTTCGCACTCGCGCTCCTAGGCGCCGTTCTCGCCCACCGTTACCTCGAGCGAGATCCGGGGCCGGGTGAGCAGCTGCTCAATAGCCGCTGAATCGGTCCGGCTCGATCTGCGCCTCGGGCACGCCGGCTTCATTCAGTTGCTCGACGACACCCTCCACCATCGGGGGCGGACCTGCCAGCAGGTACGTGTAGTCGGCGAGCTCGCCGAGCTTGTCTCGGAGGAAATCGGCATCGACTCGCCGCGACTCTCCCGTCCACTCCGGATCGCCGGTCATGGTGACGACGAGCTCGAAACCGGGAATCTGCGACTCGAGCTCGGTCAACTCGTCGAGGAAGGCGGTCGAGGCCCGGTCTCGGTTCGAGTAGACGAGCGTCACGTCGTAGGGCTCGCCGGTGTCGGCGATGTAGCGGAGCATGCTCCGGAAGACGGTGATCCCGATCCCGCCTGCGATGAAGACATAGTGGGGCTCGGTGTCCTCCGGAAGCTTGAAGTCTCCCTTCGGCTCCTCCACCTCCACCTCGGCGCCGACCTCGAGCTCCGCAAGCGAGCGCTTGAAGGCCGAGTCGCGAATACGGGTGCAGAGGCCGAGGACGCCGCGCTCGGTCGGCGACGTCACGACCGAGATATGACGCCGGGGCCCCTTCTCGTCCTCGTACGGCGGGTCGAGCAGCTCGACCCAGAAGTACTGTCCCGCCCGGAAGTCGACCACCTGTCCGCCGAGGTCGAAGATGGCGAGGAGCGTTCCCCGCGCGACCTCGCGCTTCTCTTTCACCGTGGCGCGCACAGAGGCAGTATGCGCTAGCGAACGAGCTGGAAGGCGCTCGTACCGAGCGGCGCGCCGTACTGGCGCAGAGCCCGCGCGCCGAAGCCGGGCCAGACGTACCAGCGATACCGGCCCCGCGTCAGCCGATACTGGTGCCCCTGGTAGGACCAGCGGCGCTTGAGCGTCAACGTGTTCTTGGTCGGCCACGCGCTGAGGATCTTTTTCGTCCCGTGCCACAGCTGAACGTTGTAGTAGCGGGCAGTGCGAGCCGCGACCCAGGTCAGCCGGGGAGGCGCCACGACCTTCGCTCCGTCGCGTGGCGACGTGAGCAGGTCGCGGGTCGGTGTGGCGAGGATCGTCGCGCCTGCCGAGCGATTGCCGGCTTGGTCGAAGCTGACCACGAGATAGCGGTAGCGCTGCTCGTTGTTCAGGCCTCCGTCACGATAGGTCACCCCGGCTCCCTGGTAGACCGGATTCTCGTGCCCACCACGTGTCACGTTGGTGCGATAGACGACGACGTGGTCGGTGTCCGCAGGCAAGGTCCAGCTCAAGAGCACGAACCGGCTTCCAGCTTTTGCCTTCAGGTCGGTGACGTCGGCCGGAGGCTTGGCGGGTGGCGGCGGGGTCTTCGGCGCCTGCACGGTCAGCGAGGACTGTGCGGCCGCGAGGTTCCCGGCGTTGTCGCGGGCGACGAACAAGACCTTCGTCGTCCCCACGGGAAAGACAGTGGGTCCATCGTTCGTGATCACGGGCAACGGGTCGACGAGGTCATGCGCCGTTGCCGCCGCTAGGAAGGCCGCAACCGCGGGATCCGTCGCAGCCGCACCGGCGGTCGACGTGGCGTCGACCGTGGCCGGCGCCGGAACGACCAAGGCGGGCGAGGTCGTGTCGTGCACCGTCACCGTGAACGACCGGGTGACGTCCGTGCCGGCCACCGTCGTCGTGCAGGTGACGACCGTTTCTCCCAGCGCGAAGGCGTCCGTCAACTGGAAGGTCCCGTGACCGCTCCCACCCGCCGGGTGGTCGCAGGTCGCGTCGAGATCCACACCCGTGTCCACCGCCGCGACCGTGAAGGTGAGGGGCGCACCCGTCGCGTCCTGCGCCTCCAGCGTCTGGTCGGCCGGCACCGTCAGAGGCGGAGTATCGGCCTGGGCGAACGACGTGATGCCGGCAACCCCGAGCAGGACCGCCATCATCGCCACGGCTGACCGGAACGACCGCATCCCCTACGACGCGACCTTCATGACGACGTATTCGATCGCCGCGAGGACCAGCAACGTCAAGCCGGCAAAGCTGATCGTGACGATTTGAGACGACAGGACCCATGCGAGTGCGGCCGAAGGAACCACGCGGGGTGGAATCACGGCTGCGCCGAGCAGGAAGATGGCCAGGCCGAGGGTGACGAGAATTGGCGCCCGCGAAAAATCCTTTGCCGTCGAGACCGTGAGCACCCGAGCGGCACGCGTGATCGGACTCGGCGGCTGAGCGCGCGGCCGCGTAGCGGGCGGCGTGCGCCTCGGCCGAGGCTTCGCGACCGGCGCGCGCTTCGTCGGGACGACGGCCGCTTTCGCAGGCGCGATCGGCGGCGAGGCAGGCGCCGGCGGCGGCGGAGTCACGACCGGAGGCGGTTGCTGTGTAACCGGGGCGGTGGCAGGAACGCTCTTCTTGACCGTCCGGGGCGACGGCGGCGGCGGTGGGGTGACGTGCCTGGGAGGAGGCTTCTTGACAGTTACGGGCGCAGGGTCGGGCGGCGGCGCTGTTGTGGCAGCAGGCGCAGTGGTCGTGCCCGGACCAGGATCGGTGGCCGAGCCCGTGCCGGTGAGCACCCGTTCGGCGGCACCGAATGCGGTGCCGACGAAGCCGAGAGCGAGCCCGGCGGCCAAAGCCGCCAACAGACCCGCGGTCAGCCCGAGAACGCGCCACGAACTCGGCGGGGCGGCGCGGCATTGTCGGTCCGAGGCTCGCACCGTCTTTTCAGCCCTGGACGAGGAGGATCAGGAACACGCAGGCCGCAAGGAGCGCGGCGGCAGCCGCGTAACGGACCAAATGCGAGGCCGCTGGGATCGGCTCGACGCGCACGACGACGTACGTGCTCGGCTCGCCGTCGTCGACCTCCAGCGACTGACCGTCCCGGGCCCCCGGGGGAACGGTGATGCGAGTGCGATGCGTCTGCGTCCGACGCCCCGCGCCTCCGCAGGCCCTGCACGCGTCGGTGATGAGCCGCCCCCGACCAGAGCAGTCGTCGCAGCTCTCGATCTTGAGCACCCGGTCGCCTGACAGTGTCGATCCCTGCCTGACCCGGCCACTCCCCCGGCACCGAGGACACGTTCGTGCGGACCCAATGGCGGCGGCGCCGCTGCCGGCACACGGCTCGCAGGTGACCTCGGTCTCGTATTCGAGCGGTCGAGTCGCCCCTCGCTCGGCCTGGAAGTGGGTTATGCGCAGGTCGCCGACGTTGGCGCGCCGCGCAGCCGTGCTGCCAAGGAGATAGTCGAAGAGCGCCGTTGGGCCTGAGTCGACCTCTGCGAATTTCCCACCGCCCCGATAGCCGAAGCGGTCGTAGAGGAACCGCGTGTTCGACTTCGACAGCACCTCGTAGGCCTCGGCCAGCTCGATGAACTTCTCGTTTGCCTCCGAGTCGTTCGAGACGTCGGGATGCAGCGTGCGCGCCAACGTCCGGAAGGCCCGCCTGACCTCTTCCTCGCCGGAATCACGACTGATCCCAAGGACGTCGTAGTAGTCGCGCTTGGTCGCGATCATCGCGGCGGGTCGCCTAGGCCGATTCGCCGATCAGTCGTGTCAGGGAAGGGGAACAATGGCGGCGGCAAGGCCAGAGTGCCAGGCCGATCGGATGGCGCTTCTGAAACCCCGGCCGGGTGGCGGTAGGCTCAGCCCGTGGCCGTTCTGGAGTCACTTGTGGAGCCCGGCGAAGAGCACGATCGCCGCCGCGCTCGGCTACAGGAGCTCGTTTCGGAGTTGCGCGAGCGGACGGCCCGCGTCGCGCTCGGAGGAGGCGAGAAAGCGGTCGAGCGCCACCGATCCCGAGGCAAGCTGCCCGCGCGCGAGCGGATCGACCGGCTCGTCGATCCCGGCACCGCCTTCCTCGAGCTCTCCGCCCTCGCCGCCTGGGACGTGTACGAAGGGCAAGCGCCGTCGGCCGGCATCGTCACCGGCATCGGCGTGATCGAGGGGCGGGAGTGCGTCCTGATCGCGAACGATGCAACCGTCAAGGGAGGCACGTACTTCCCGCTGACGGTCAAGAAGCACCTACGGGCTCAGGAGATCGCCGAGCAGAACCACCTTCCCTGTATCTATCTCGTCGACTCGGGCGGCGCCTTTCTGCCGCTGCAGGCCGAGGTCTTTCCAGATCGAGATCACTTCGGCCGGATCTTCTTCAATCAGGCGCGCCTGTCGGCGAAGGGGATTCCGCAGATCGCCTCGGTGATGGGCTCGTGCACCGCCGGCGGCGCATACGTCCCGGCGATGAGCGACGAGACGATCATCGTCAAGGGCACCGGGACGATCTTCATCGGCGGCCCGCCCCTTGTGAAGGCGGCAACGGGCCAGGATGTGACGGCCGAGGAGCTCGGCGGCGCCGACGTCCATACCAGGCTCTCCGGGGTGGCCGACCACTACGCGACCTCCGACGAGCACGCCCTCGCGCTCGTCCGCCAGATCGTCCGGAACCTCAACCCTCACCCCAAGGAGCCGCCCTGGGACGTCCACCCCGGGCGGGAGCCGGCCGCCGACCCGGCCGAGCTCTACGGTGTCATCCCGGCCGACTTCCGCGAGCCGTTCGACCCGCGGGAGGTGATCGCGCGGATCGTCGACGAAAGTCGCTTCGACGAGTTCAAGGCGCTCTACGGCGAGACGCTCGTCTGCGGCTTCGCGCACATCGAGGGCTTTCCGGTCGGGATCCTCGCCAACAACGGCGTTCTCTTTGCCGAGTCGGCCCAGAAGGGCGCCCATTTCATCGAGCTCGCCTGCAAGCGGAAGATCCCGCTCGTCTTCCTGCAGAACATCACGGGCTTCATGGTCGGCAAGGAGTACGAGGCCGGCGGGATCGCGCGTGACGGCGCCAAGCTGGTCACGGCGGTCGCGTGCGCCGAGGTGCCGAAGTTCACCGTCGTGATCGGCGGCTCGTTCGGCGCCGGCAACTACGGCATGTGTGGCCGCGCCTACTCGCCTCGGCAGCTTTGGATGTGGCCGAACGCGCGCATCTCGGTCATGGGCGGCGAGCAAGCGGCGACTGTGCTGACGATGGTCGGCGACGCGGACCCGGACGAGATCCGGGCGAAGTACGAGCACGAGGGCAATCCGTACTACTCGACGGCTCGTCTTTGGGACGACGGGATCATCGACCCGCTCGACACGCGGCGGGTGCTGGCGCTCGGGATCTCGGCTGCGTTGAATGCTCCGATCCCGGACACGACGTTCGGCGTCTTTCGGATGTGAGAGGAGGCTGATGGGCTACTCGAAGGTGAATGTCAACGACATCGAACCCGCTGGGCCGGGCGGGGGTGTGCGGTTCGTCCGCCGGGAGCTCGATCTGCAAGCCTTTGGGATCAACTGGTTCGAGCTGCCGCCGAATGCCGAGGGCAACTACCACGACGAGTCAGACTCGGGCCAGGAGGAGGTCAACGTGATCGTCCGCGGTTCGGGCACATACGTGATCGACGGGGAAGAGGTTCCCGCTCGCGAGGGCGACGTCTTCCGTTTTGATCCCGAGACGGAACGTGGCCCGAAAGCCGGGCCGAAGGGTCTGACGATGGTCGCGGTGGGAGCACCGCGAGGAAGCTACGAAGCGAGGGGGCCCTTCTGATGGCGGATCACACGATCGAGCTGACGAACGACGAGCTGAAGCTCGTGCGGAACGCTCTGCACGCCTATCTCGACGACTTCGGCCATGAGGAGGCGGACGTTCTCCGGGAGATCAAGCAGCTCCTCGAAAAGCTGCCGTACCACGAGCGCTTCTTCGAGGAGTAGCGCAACCGAGGCTTAGTTCTGCCCGTACATCCCTTGTTGTGCGCCCGCGGATCCCTGCACCACATCGCGAACTGCCTCTTGGGCGTCCTGCCCGCGAAGGGCTTCCTGTCGGGCACGTTCCTTGACGTGACGCTGATGAGCCTTCCGTTGACGGCGGGCCATGAGCCGTTCTCTGATTCCCACGTAGCCCTCCTTCTGGGTTGAGCCCCACCCTGAGTGGGGAAGAGAACCACCCGCCACCCGCGGCAAGCGTACCTCGGCCACTCGCGGAGAAATGCCTCGGCTCCAGACCGAAAGCGTGACTCTTCTCAGAGAATGACCGTTTCCGGGAAGACCGCGCCGCCCTCGAATCGGCCGAGCCGGTAGGCCGTCAGGTCGAAGCTTGGCGAGAGGCCCAGCACCTCCTCGGCGACTGCGCGGCCGACGGCCGGGCTCTGCATGAAGCCGTGGCCGGAAAAACCACACGCTGCGAAGACGCCTTCGGCCACCGGGCCGAGGATCGGATGGGCGTCCGGTGTCATGTCGTAGAGGCCTGCCCAAGCGCTCGCGATTCGCGTTCCGACGGCTGACGGGTATCGGTGGGCCAGCCGGGCCAGCCGGTCGTCGAAGAGCGTCTGGTCGACGACCTCGTCGAACCCCCAGCGCGGCTCTGGATCGCTCATCGCCAGCACGAGCCGGTCGTTTCGCCGGCGGAAGTGGAAGCCGCTTTCGGCTTCGACGATCATTGGCAGGTCGTCCGGCAGGGCCTCGAGGGGCTCGGTCTCCAGTAGCTGCCGGCAGAGCGGGCGGATCGGTAGCTCCATCCCGAGCTCACGCGCGACTTCGGCCGACCACGGCCCCGAGGCAATCACGAACGCGTCCCACTCCAGCCTCGTCGCGTCCTCACCCTCGCGGACCTCCACCCCACGTTCCGCTGCACGGCGAACGAGCTCGCGTGCGACCGCGGGTGGATTCGCGACGCCGTCCTGCCGGCAGATGACAGCGCCCAGCACGTCGGCAGCGTGAACGCCGCTCGGCGGCTCGGTCGCGACGACGGGAACACCGAGCGAACGCTGGAGCTCGGCACGCTCTTCGAGCTCGGCGAGCCCGACCTCGGTCGTGGCGAGGAAGAGGTAGCCGACCTGTTCGAAGAACGAGGCGCCCAGCTGCTCGAAGAAGCGGATGCTCGCCTGGGCGAGCAAGACCTCCGCCCGGGTGGAGAACTGCTGGCGGACGCCGCCCATCGCCTTGGCGGTCGCCCCGCCGGCGACGGTGCCGCGGTCGCAAAGAACGACGTCATCGGCGCCGAGCTCGGCCAGGTGATAGGCGACGCTCGCCCCTGCCGCGCCGGCGCCGGCTACGACGATGCGAGCCATCGGTCGAACGCCTGGCGCTCGTCCTCGGTCAAGGTGCGAAGCGGCGCGCGGACGTCCTCGCGAATGGGAACGCCGCGCCGCCGGAGGACGTGCTTCGCGGCGGCGTGGAACGGAAACTGCTCCAGCCCGTCGCGGAGCTCCTCCAGGTCAGGTCCGGGAATGCCGCGCGCGGCGGCGACCACCTCGCTTGGAAACGCAGCTGCGAGGCCCGAGACCACGCCTGCCGCGCCCTCGAGGAGCCCCTGCCGAATTAGCGCCTCCGGCCCGACGAAGACATCGAGGCCCTCGATCAGATACGGGGCAAAGCGGTCCCAGGGCTTATCTGAGACCTTGAGGCCGACGAAGTTGCTGACCCGCTCGCGCAACTCCGCGAGCACCGACAGCGGCACCGGGTAGCCGCTGCGGGCGGCGAATTCATAGACGTAGAACGGAACGGGCTCGCAGGCCAGTGCGGCGGCGGCGAAATGCTCGAGCAGCGCCCGCTCATCGAGAGCGAAGTACGGCGGCCCGATCACCGCGACCGCGTCGGCCCCGAGGTCGGCGGCGTGGGTGGCGAGCTCGACGGTCTCCCGCGTCGTCTGGGCCCCACAGTGAACGGCGACAGAAAACTCTTCAGGCCGGGCCGCGACAAAGAGCTCCGCTGCCCGGCGGCGTTCGGCGGCGTCGAGAAGGATCCCTTCGCCGGTCGTCCCGAGCGCGAGCAGGCCGTCGAGCCCGCCGTCGGCGAGAAAGCCGACGAGGGGATCGAACGCGTCTTCGTCGAGGATGTCACCGCCACCGGCGAGCGGCGTCACGGCAGCGGCGAGCGCTCCTCTCAGCATGAGCCCGACTTTAAGCTGCGGGCTCGTGGACGCGCTACGGATGGATCGTGACGGGCCGACCCTGCGGGTGACCCTCGCGCGCCCGGAACGGCGAAACGCATTCGATGCCGAGCTGATCCGGGAGCTCACCGACGCGTTCGCCGATGTCGGCGACGCCCGCGCCGTCTTGCTCTCCGGCGAGGGCGCAAGCTTCTGCGCGGGTGCCGACGTCGACTGGCAACGCTCCGCGATCGACCTCTCGTACGACGACAACGTCGAGGACGCGCTGCGCCTCTACCGGATGCTCGACACGATCGACTCGTGCCCCGCGCCGGTCGTCGCGCCCGTGCAGGGCTACGCGCTGGGCGGCGGTTCCGGGCTGGTCTGTTGCACCGACGTGGCGATCTCGGCGCCCGACGCGGTCTTCGGCTTCTCGGAGGTCAAGCTGGGGATCGTGCCGGCCGTCATCTCGCCATTCGTCTTCGCGCGGATCGGGATCGCCGCAGCCCGGCGGCTGTTCCTGACCGGCGAGCGGTTCGACGCCGAAACAGCGCTGCGGATCGGCCTCGTGCACGAAGTGGCCGAGAACCTCGACACGGCGATCGAGCGCGTGCTTGCCGAGCTCGCGACCGCGGGCCCGGAGGCCACGCGCGCCGCGAAGCGGTTGATCCGCGAACGCCGGGCCCCGGACGAGCTCGCAAAGCTCGCGGCGAGCCTGCGCACCGGCGCCGAGGGACAGGAAGGCCTACGCGCCTTCCTCGACAAGCGCACGCCCGCGTGGAGATCCGGAAGCTCCTAGTAGCCAACCGCGGCGAGATCGCCGTCCGCATCTTCCGTGCCTGCGCGGACGCGCGGATCGAGACGGTCGCGGTCGTGGCACCTGACGACAAGGCTTCCCTGCACGCGCGCTCAGCGGGGGAAGTGATCGAGATCGCGAGCTACCTTGAGGCCGAGGAGCACATTCGCGCGGCCAAGCAGGCCGGAGCGAACGCGATTCATCCCGGCTACGGCTTCCTTGCCGAGAACGCCAACTTCGCAGAGGCGGTGAAAGCCGCCGGCCTGGTCTTCGTCGGGCCAAGCCCCGAGGCGCTTCGGCGCGGCGGCGACAAGCTCGAAGCGAAGCGCGCTGCAGCCGAAGCAGGCGTTCCGGTGCTGCCGACCGGGCAGCCAGAAGAACTGGGCCTGCCGCTCCTGATCAAGGCGGCGGCGGGCGGTGGCGGCCGCGGCATGCGGGTGGTGCGCGAGCTGGGCGAGCTCGAAGAGGCTGTTGCCGCAGCCAAGCGCGAGGCCAGGGCCGCGTTCGGCGACGAGACAATCTTCTTCGAGCGCTACCTCGAGCGTCCCCGGCACGTCGAGATCCAGTTGCTCGCCGACGCCCACGGCCACGTCTACGCACTCGGCGAGCGCGAGTGCTCGATCCAGCGGCGGCACCAGAAGGTGCTCGAAGAAGCACCATCGCCCGCGCTCGACACGGAGCTCCGGCTGCGGATGAGCGAGGCGGCGACCGCCTTCGCTCGCGCGATCGGCTACCGCAGCCTCGGAACCGCCGAGTTCCTGCTTGATGGACGCGACTTCTACTTCCTCGAGTTGAACGGGCGGATCCAGGTCGAGCATCCCGTCACCGAGGAAGCGCTGGGGCTCGACCTCGTCGCGCTCCAGCTTGCGGTCGCCCGTGGCGAGGAGCTGTTCGACCCGTCTGCCGTTTTCAGGCGTCATGCCGTCGAGGTGCGGCTGTACGCGGAAGACCCGGTCGACTTCCTGCCACAGGCCGGCAAGATCGAGCGGTTGCGCCTGCCCGGGTCGATCCGGGTCGACGCCGGGGTCGCCCAGGGGGACGAGGTCGGCGTCGCCTACGACCCGATGGTCGCGAAGCTGATCGCCACCGGAGCCGATCGGAGAGAGGCGCTCGACCGCCTGGCAGCGGCTCTCGACGAAACCGTGGTCGAGGGCGTTGTCACGAACCTGCCGTTCCTGCGCTGGCTGGTCTCGCATCCCGTCGTGCGCGAGGGCTCGGCGACGACCGCGTTCTTGACCGAGTACCCACCGCTCTCGAGCGCTCCGGCGCACCTCCCGACCGGGCCGTGGGCTGAGCCCTGGCGCCTCAACCTTCCCTTGCCCGCACCTGCTTCTGCCCCTGATCCGGATGCACCCGCGCTCGACCACGCCCACACGGGAGACCAGAGCACGCTGAGCGCGCCCATGCCCGGGACCGTGATCCGCGTCGCCGTCGACGAGGGCGACCGGGTCGAGCCACGCCAGACCCTGGTGGTGCTCGAGGCGATGAAGATGGAGACCCCGATCGTCGCCCCCTACGAGGCCGTCGTGAGGGCGATCCACGTTGCCGAGGGCGACCGCGTCGTCGGCGGCGCAACGCTGGTCGAGCTCGAAAATTAGGCCCTAGAACAGCTGCTGCAGCTTCATGGCGTTGCCCATGTCGCCGCTGACCTTGAGCTTGCCGGTCATGAACGCCGTCGTCGGGCTCTGGTCACCGTTGATGATCTTCACGAACGTTTCCTCGGAGGCCGAGATCGTCGTGTCGGCCGGTTCCTCGCTCTCGCTGACGCTGACCTTGCCGTTCTCGACCCGCACAGTCCACTTGCCTGCCCCTTCGATGTCGAACAGGTAGCTCGCGTTCAGCCCGGCTGCCTTCGACGAATCGCCGGCGCGCGCCTCGAGGCCCTCGAAGAACTGGCGTGCGCTCTCGGTCGGCACGGCTGCGGAGCCTAACGCCTCAGGGAGCAACCGGCTCGACGGCCAGCGAGTGGCGCCCGCGCGACGACGGCAGCAAAGCGACCAAGAGGAGGGCGGCGAATGCAGAGGCGGCGGTGAGGTACATCGCCATTCGCAGGTCAACCGAGTCCGCGACAGCGCCGAGCAGAACGGCGCCAATCCCGCCGAGCCCGATCGAAAGGCCGATCGAGAGACCGGACGCAAGGCCGATGTGACGCGGCAGGTATTCCTGGCTCATGACCATCGTGACGCCGAACGTGCTGATCACGGAGATCCCCACGCCAGCCAACGCGATCGCCCCAGGCACCCCGCCGACTGCGACGAAGACGAGGATCAGCGGCGCCGTCGCGGCGCTGCAGACGAGCAGCACGGGGCGTCGCCCGAAGCGGTCGGCGAGCGGCCCCGCGGCCAGCGTCCCGAGACCGCCTGCGAGCAGCATCAGCGAAAGCAGGTGGCTCCCATGGGCCTTCGAGTGGCCGAGCGAGACCTCCCAGAGCGGCACGAAGGTGATCAACCCGAACCAGGCGACGCTGCGAAACGCAATCACCCCCAGCAGGAGCAACAGGGCACCGATCCGGTCAGGGTCGTCCGAGCCGATTGACTGGCCACGTTTCGGAGCGAACGAACCGAGGAACGGCACCAGCCACAGGAGCGTGACCGCAACGGCGAGGCACGGGACGGAAAGAAGCAGCCCGCCCGTCAGCCCGAAGGCGAGGATCAAGGGGGTCGCCACCGTCGGGCCGATCGCGAACCCGAGGTTGCCGCCGATCGAGAACAGCGACATCGCGCTGGCCCGGCGTCGGCCGCCCGCGAAGGCTGCGAACTTCGAGCCTTCCGGATGAAAGGCCGCTACACCCAGGCCGGAGATGACGACGCAGGTCAACACGAGCCAGTACGACGGAGCAACGGCGGCCAGCGCGATGCCGATCCCGGCCAGAGCCACGCCTCCGGGCAGGAGCCAGATCGCACCGCGTCGGTCCGACCAGAGCCCGAAGAGCGGCTGCACGACGGACGACGACAGCGCGGAGGCGAGGATGACCGCTCCCGCAAGCGTGTAGGAGAGGTCGAACTTGTCGACGAAGAACGGCAGCAACGCCGGCAAGGCGCCGTTCGCGAAATCGGTCGCAAAATGGCCGCTCGAGAGCGCCGCCATCGCGCGCTTGTCGAGATCTGCCCGCACGGCGGGCAGGCTAGCGACCGACTACGCGACGCTGGGAGTCGCGTGCGCGGGCAGGTAGCGCGCGATCAAGGCTCGCGAAAGCTCCCACTGGCACTGGACGATCGCCAGCCGGTTCCGCTCCAGATCGTCGGCCGGAGCAGCCTCCGAGCGGAGTCGCTGTCGCTCGTCGACCAGCTTCGCGAGCAGATCCTTGAGTGTCTCGGGGTCGCGCTCGGGATTTGCCCGCACGAGCGAGTCCACCCGCCGCAAGGGTGTTGACGCCATTTTTCTTCTATCGGCGCGACGGCGCCGAAGTTGAGGCCGGCCCCGCATTCGGGTGAGGCTACGCGGGGCGTCGGATAGCATCGCGCCCCGATGCGGGTCGAGGTCGAAGCCGGTTCGCCCGAATCCGTCGAAGCGGATGTCCTTGCCGCACCGCTTCTTGCCTCCGGAGACCTGAAGGGTCCGGTCGCCACCCTGAACGGCCGGCTGGGCGGTCTACTGGCGCGCCTTTCCGCCGAGGGCGAGCTGACCGGCAAGCTCAACACGGCGCCGCTCGTGCACCTGAATGGGGAGCTGAAGGCGGCGCGCCTGGCCGTCGCCGGGATCGGCGCTCCTGAGGCTGTCGATGCCGACGTCCTTCGGACCGCTGCGGGGACTGTCGCCGCGGAAGCCAAAGACTTCGCAACGACGATCGCCTGGCTGCTCGACGAATCGCTACCGCTGAGCCCGGCGGAGCAGGCGCGCGCCGTCGTCGACGGGACGATCCTCGGCTCCTACGACCCCGGCCGCTGGAAGAGCGCTGCCGCGCCGGTGCGACTGGAGCGGCTGCTGCTGATCTCCGGTGACGAGGGAGTGGCCGAGGCGACCCGGCGGGCGGGTGTCGTCGCCGGCTGGACCAACCGCGCCCGCGACCTGGCGAACGAGCCGCCGAACGAGCTCACTCCTGCCGCGTTGGCCGACCGCGCCGCCGAGATCGCCGACAGCTCGCCGTTACTCTCGGCCGAGGCGATCGATCTCGAGGGCATCCGGGCGCTGGGGATGGGCTCCTTCGCGGGCGTGGCTCAGGGGAGCCACAACCCGGCCCGCCTCATCGTCGTCCGTTACGAGCCTTCGACGGCTACCTCCGACATCGTGCTCGGGCTCGTAGGCAAGGCGGTCACCTTCGACACGGGCGGCATCTCGATCAAGAAGGCGCTCTACATGGAGGACATGAAGGGCGACATGGCCGGCGGCGGCGCGGTACTCGCTGCGCTCGGCGCGCTCGCTGAGCTGGAAGCTCCGGTGCGGGCGGTAGGCGTCGTCGGCGCGACCGAGAACTCGGTGGGCGGGGGCGCCTACCGTCCGGGCGACATCCTCACGGCGATGAACGGCAAGACAATCGAGATCATCAACACGGATGCCGAGGGCCGGCTCGTCTTGGCCGACTGTCTGCCGTACGCCCGGCAGCTTGGGGCGACCCACCTCGTCGATTTCGCGACCCTGACGGGCGCGATGGAACGGGCGCTCGGAGACTTCTACGCCGGCGTATTCGCGAACGACTCGGACTGGCGGACACTGGTAGTCGAATCCGGCGAGGCAAGTGGCGACCATGCGTGGCCGTGGCCGCTTCACTCCCGCTACCGGCGCTTCGTCGATTCGGACTACGCGGACCTCAAGAACTCGAACATCCGCTCGCAGGGAGTGCCCGTCCTCGCCGCCGAGTTCCTGCACGAGTTCGCGGGTGACGGCCCCTGGGCTCACGTCGACATGGCGGGCACCGGCTTTTTCACCTGGCCCAGGCACGACTACCTCAAGCAGCGCGGCGGCACCGGCTACGGCGTCCGCTTGATCTGCGAGCTCGCCGACCGGCTGGCGGCTTGAACTTCGAGCTGACGCAAGAGCAGCAGCTCGTCCGCGACACGGTGCGCAAGTTCGCCGAGTCACGAATCGCGCCGGTGGCAGCCGAGCTCGACCGCGAGCACCGGTTCCCGTACGACCTCGTCGCCCAGCTCGCAGAGCTCGGCCTGATGGGGATGACCATTCCGGAGGAATACGGAGGTGCCGGGGCAGACACGGTCGCCTATGCGGTCGCCGTCGAGGAACTGACGAGGATCGACTCCTCGGTGGCGATCACCGTCGCCGCGCATCACTCGCTCGGCACGCTCCCCATCTTCTATTTCGGGAACGAGGAGCAGAAGCAGGAGTGGCTGCCTCAACTCGCGTCCGGGCAGAAACTGGCGGCCTTCGGACTCACGGAACCGGGCGCAGGCTCCGATGCCGGTGCGACGCGAACGACGGCGGAGCTCCGCGACGGCGAATGGGTTGTCAACGGCTCGAAGATCTTCATCACCAACGCCGGCACGGACATCACCGCCTGCGTGACGATCACCGCGCGCACGGGCGAGAACGAGATCTCCAACCTGATCATCCCCAACGGCACCACCGGCTACGAGATCTCGGCGCCGATGGAGAAGATGGGCTGGCACGCATCCGACACGCGCGAGCTCTCCTTCCGGGATTGCTCGCTCCCGGAAGGAAACCTGCTCGGCCCGCGTGGAGAGGGGTTCAACCAGTTTCTCGAAATCCTCGACGGCGGCCGGATCTCCGTCGCGGCGATGGCCGTCGGTCTGGCCCAGGGGGCTTTCGACCTCGCCGCCGCCTATGCGAAGGAACGCGAGCAGTTCGGACGGCCGATCTCGAAGTTTCAGGCGGTGCAGTTCCGGCTCGCCGACATGGCGACCGAGATCGAGGCGGGGCGCAACTTGGTCTACAAGGCGGCGTGGACGAAGGATCAGGGCCGGCCGTTCGGCAAGGAGGCCGCGATCGCGAAGCTCTACACCGGCGAGATGTCGAATCGCGTCGTCAACTGGGCCCTGCAGGTGCACGGGGGCTACGGCTACATGGACGAGTTCGCCATCTCACGGCTCTACCGCGACCAGAAGATCTTGGAGATCGGCGAGGGAACGAACGAAGTGCAGAGGATGGTTATCGCCCGGCATCTCGGGCTCTGACTCCTACACTGAAAGCGATGCGGCGCCTCGCCCCGCTTCTGCTGCTCCTGCCGCTTGCCGTTGGCTGTTCGTCGTCCAGTTCCGACGCGATCAAGATCCAGCCGGCGAAGACGTACAAGCTTGCCGGCTTTCAGCCCGTTGGCCCGGTGACGCCGGGCAAGCCGACGACGGTGAGCTTCACGATCGACCAGCCGTCGGGGCCGGCGCTGACCGCCTACCGCACCGGGGCCGGGCCGCACACCGGCGTCCATTTGATCATCGTCAGCGACGACCTCTCGACGATCATCCATCGGCACCCGCCCATACAGGCGGGCGGCCGCTTCGCTGAGCGGGTGGTCTTCCCCAAGGCGGGGGGCTACCGGGTGATCGTCGACGCGTATCCCAGCAACGCTGGGCCGCTCCGGAACTTCACCCTCTTCAAGGACATCAGGATCACCGGCCGTGCCAAGGCCCAGCCGCTCGGGACCTACAAGCCGGTCCAGCACATCGACGGCTTCACGTTCACGGCGCCGAAGCGACCCCACGTGAAGGCGATCCAGGCCTCGCTGATGACGGTGCACGTGACCGACTCCGCCGGGAAGCCTGCACGGTTCGTGCCCTGGTACGGGGCGCTCGCGCACGCGATCTTTATCCAGAAAGGAACGCTCGACTACTTCCACACCCATGTCTGCGCGCCAAACGCGAGCGGATGCACCTCTTTGCTGTCCGGCACCCAGGTGACCGGGCGCAGCTCCTCGCCTGGGAAATTGACGATCGGGATCCTGCTTCCCACCGCCGGGACCTGGAGGCTCTTCCTCCAGGCCAAGCCGAACGGTCATCTCGTTACCGTTCCGTATGTGATCAACGCCCGATGAGACGTGCGCTGGCCTGGATCGGAGTAGGCGCGCTCGTCGTGCTCGGCGCCCGGTCGATCACCTATGCGCTCTCGCCTTCGCCGCTGGCGATGGCGTTGTCGCATCAGGCCGGCGGCCCCGCGCTGCCGCTGATCACGGTCGTGTCCGTCGCGCTGGGCCTCGGGATCGCTGCGACAGCTGTCTGGTTGGCGGCACTCGGGGTCCGCGAGCGGCGCCTGCTCGAGACCCGGCCGATCCTCGCCCTACCGCGATTGCGGCTCGAGCTTGTACTCGGACGTGCGCTTGCGCTCTGGCTCGTGACCATGCCCGCTTTCGCCCTCTTCGAGTCGTACATCCACTGGCGCCAGGGCTTCGGCTGGCATGGGCTCCATTGCCTGACCGGTCCTGTCCACCGCAACGCGATTCCAGTGCTCGGCGCGCTCTCGCTGGTCGCTGCCGCCTTGGCCGCGGCCGTGGAGCACGTGGTCGGCTGGATCCGCAGGACGATCGCCCGGCTGAGTCCGCGGGTGGCGCCGGCCAATTTCGACATCACTTTCTGGCCGGCACTCACCACCGCCGGCAAGCCGGTCTTCGCACCCGCGCTTCCCGCGCGCGGCCCTCCCCGCCACTCCTGACGTCACCGTGGCAACCGCCACGGTCCCAACGACGAAAGGAGTTAGACAATGCGCGTCAATTCAGTGCGTGCCCGCACGCTTGTCGGCGTAGCCGCTGCCCTCGTGGGCCTTGCAGCCGCCTCGAGCGCGTGGGCGCATGCCGAGATCAGCCCGCCGATCGCGAAGTCGAAGACGACCCAGCTGTTCACGCTCGCTGTTCCGACCGAAAAGGAAGGCCTGACGACGACGAAGGTGGAGCTGACCCCACCGAGCGGCTTCGGCATCGACTCTTTCGTTCCCAGCGTCGGCTGGAAGCGGGAGGTCAAGTCGACCGGCTCGGGCGAAAACACACAGATCCAGCAGGTCACCTGGACGGGCGGGGCCGTGCCGACCGAGGAGGACGCTGTCTTCCAGTTCCTGGGCAATGCCGATTCGTCCAAGACGTACACGTTCAAGGTCCGGCAGACCTATTCGGACGGGTCGGTCGTCGACTGGAGCGGGCCGGAATCCTCGGATACTCCGGCTCCGGTGGTCGAGGCGAAATCCTCGCTCGGCGACGGTGGCAGTTCGACGCTCGCGATCGTTGCGCTCGTCGTCGGCGCCGCCGGCGTCGCCCTCGGCGGTCTCGCTCTGGCAACGCGTGGGGGGAGCAGGCCGGTGGCATGAAGCGTGTTGCCCTGATCTTCCTGGTCGCGGCGGCAGCCTTTCTGACGCTGCCCGCCGCGGCCTGGGCGCACGCCGCGCTGCTGCAGACGACGCCCGTCGCAAGCCGCGTCGTCAACGTGCCGCCGAACCAGGCCTCTCTGCGCTACAGCGAGCCGGTCGAGCCGCGGTTCGCGATCGTCTCGGTCACCGACGCGGCCGGCCACAAGGTGACAGCCGGGCCGCCTCGGCGATCGCCCGTCGACGCGGACACGCTGCTGGTGCCGCTGAAGAAACTCCACCAGGGCTGGTACCTCGTCTACTGGCGCGTGATCTCGGTCGACGGCCACCCGGTCCGCGGCGCGTTCACATTTGCGGTGGGGCCGAACGAAGGCCCGGCGCCCCAATTCGTGATCCCGTCGATCTCGGAAACGGCCGCGACGCCACGGCTCGTCACCGCACGGTGGCTTGCCTTCCTGGGAATGATGGCGGCGATCGGCCTCTTGGTTCTGCGAATCGCGATCGCGCGACCGCTGGTCGCAAGGCTCTCCGGCACTCGGTTGCGGTCGGTCACGATCGCGTTCGGAATCGCGTCCGCCGTGGCGCTGGTCGCGATCCCGGTCTACATCCTGCTCGCGACCGCCGAGTTCGCGTTGCGATCGTTCTGGAGCTTCGGCGCGCTCTTTCCGCTCATCCGCGTCTCGGCATTCGGCCGCGGTTGGCTCGACCTCGAGCTGGTCTTCGCACTCTTCGTCGCCGCCGCGGGGACCGCAATTTGGCTCGATCGTCCAGAGCGCAAGGAGCGTTCCCTCGCGGGGATCATCTCGCTGGCCGGAGCCCTCTTGGCAGCGGCGGCTTGCCTGCTCGTCCCCGGCACCGTCGGCCACGCCGGACAAACCTCGCCCCGAGGCCTGTCGCTCGCCTTCGACTGGTTCCATCTCGCCGCCGGCTCGGTTTGGATCGGCGGCCTGATCGGCCTGGTCGTCCTGGCTGCCAGCCTCCCAGCCGCACGGCGCGTCGCCGGTCTGGTCGTGTGCGTGCCGCGCTTCTCGAACACCGCACTCGTCTCGGTGCTGGTGCTGATCGGAGCCGGGACGGGCTCTGCCGTGCAACACATGCCGACCCTCGCCTCGTTTTGGCAGACCTCTTACGGCAAGGCCCTGCTCGTGAAGATTGGGCTGCTCGCGGTCGCGCTCCTGCTTGCCGCGGTCAACCTGCTGCGCAACGTGCCGAGGCTGAAGGCATCGTCCGGCCGCCCCGAGCTCGGCGTTCCGGCCGGCCGCCTGCTCCGACGGCTCGTCACCGGTGAGTCGCTCCTGGTCGCCGGCGCCGTGCTGGGGGCCGCGGTGCTGTCCAGCCTGCCGCCACCTTCGAAGGCGCTCGCGGCGGTCGGCAGCGCGAAGGCGCATGTGGGCCCCGGCGCCGTGAACCAGGTCGTCACCGAGAACGGTTACCGCCTCGCCGTCCGCGTGAGTCCGAACAAGGCCGCCGTTCCGAACTCGTTCGGCGTCGCGATCAGCCGCGGCGGGAAGCCGGTACGCAGCGCCGACGTCACAGTCGACTTCACCATGCTCGACATGGAGATG
>Ga0307307_10000013_pt1 | contig 29345 bp, 19 predicted proteins | sample ER_DNA_194_FD_194505 | JGI IMG/M metagenome (GOLD analysis project Ga0307307, IMG submission 194505) | Bulk soil microbial communities from the East River watershed near Crested Butte, Colorado, United States - ER_DNA_194 | ecosystem: Environmental > Terrestrial > Soil > Floodplain | place...
GGAGACGATGGACGGGCCGGAGCTGGCCCGCAACCACACCCTGCACGCCGCCTGCGACTTTGAGGGCGGAGGCATGAAGTGGGATGTCGGCCAGGTCACTATCCGCAACGCCCACGTCCACGACAACGACTGCCGTGGACTCTGGGCCGACATCAACGCCCACGACGCCCTCATCGAGTACAACTTGATCGAGAACAACTTCAGGGAGGGCGTCTTCTATGAGATCAGTCAGGACGCGGTCATCCGATACAACAACGTCTACGGAAACGGCCACGCTGCCAACGGCTGGTACTGGGATGCCGGAATCCTCGTGAATGCGAGCTTCAACGTTGAGGTTTACGGCAACCGGCTGTCCGGCAACTACAACGGGATCACCGGAGTCCAGCAGGATCGACCGGACTCCACTCCACCGGCCCATCTGCTCGACAACTACCACGTCCATGACAACTTGATCTGCGCTACCGGCGGAGGCGGCCATCCCACCGGCGTGGTCGCCGACAACGGCGCCAACCTGGCGGCGCGCGACATCAGCTTCACCCGCAACACCATCCAGTCGTCCCCCTGCGAGTAGCGGACCGCCCTCATCCGCGGCACCGCCATCGATGAGCAGGGGCCGCAGACTGTCCGCTATATGACACTCCGGATTCGCTGTCGATGCCTCGCGGTTGGGACGCCTGCCCTAACGGTGCTAGCCGATGCCTGGTCCCGATGTCTTCGGACCGCACGTTACGGATGTACGAACCCGCATCCAGGACGGTATTGGCTCGTGAGTCGCGCGGAGCAATTCACTGGCCTGGCAGGCATAGCACGGCTCCTCAGGTAGCTCCGAATCGGTGTTGCAATATCGCGCGCTGGGGATGCAAGAGTTATGCATTTGAGTGCGCTCAAGGACTGCCTTCAAAGGCACCCGCGTTCAATAAGCCCCACTCCGCTTCAGCACTACAAACATCGTCTTCCAAATTATCAAAGCGTCGAGTGCCAGTGACCAGTTCTCGACGTAGCGCAGGTCGAGGCGCACAGCCTCATCCCACTCAAGGTCAGCCCGACCGCTGATCTGCCATAGTCCGGTCAGGCCTGGCTTGACAAACAAGCGACGGCGTGCCTCACCGTCATACGGTGTGTCTGTGGTCGGCAAGGGACGTGGCCCGACAAGCGACATCTGCCCAAGCAGCACATTCACCAGCTGTGGCAACTCGTCGAGAGACGTCCGCCGCAACAAACGGCCCAATGGCGTTACGCGTGGGTCGTGCTCGACCTTGAACAGGTGGCCCGTGGAGTGCACATTGAGATGCGAGACGGAGGCTCGCAATGACTCGGCATCCCGCGTCATTGTTCGGAATTTGAGCACGGTGAACTCGCGGCCATGAAGCCCATCACGCGTCTGCCGGAAGAGGGCGGGACCCCGGCTGGTGAGTCGCACAGCGAGGCCGATCGCCACCAGCAAGGGAAGCAGAATCAAAACGGCCACGGCCGAAACAGCACGATCCGCGCAGCCTTTGGCGATACGACGCCCCCCGCTGAGGGCGGGCTCGTCGACGTGCAGCAGCGGTAACCCGCAGACTGGCCGGATGGCGATCCGAGGTCCGGTGACATCCATCAGCGCCGGTGCCACAAGCAGGTCAATGCCCGAGCGGGCGAGACTCCACGAGAGACGACGCAAGGCCGAGCCGTCCATCTCGGGGCAGGCGAGCACTGCTACCGCATCCGCCGCAGTCCCAGGAACCAGCTTGTCGACGTCTTCGAAGCTTCCGAGCACGGGGACGCCTACGGCGGCGAGCTCCTCCGATTGACTGCCATTCGGGACGCAGGCCCCGACGATTCGCATGCCATGGTGAGCATCCCTGCGCATTTGTCGCACCAGGTCGGCTGCGGGATGGCCGTGGCCGACAAGGAGAACGTTGCTCATGAAGTCACCGGTGCGGCGCCGACGGTGTACGAACTTTCGCGCTGAATAACGTCCGAGCAAGGTCAACATGGTGGCGAGAGGAAGAGCGATGATGACGTATCCTCGAGCCACTTCTGCCTTCGTCGCCCACGAGAACGTGCCCACCGTCGCAATGACGGCGACGGCGGCAATCAGCACGCGCCGGAATTCCTCGTATCCCACGGTGAGAAAGCGCGTCTCATAGGCACGCGCGACCCACATTGCGGCGAGCCACAGCACCGGCAGGCTAGCGCTTAGAGCGATGTAACCCCACAGGTAATTGGAAGCGGGATGGTCGCCGAAGCGCCCCATGTACGCCGCAGTCGCCGCAACAAGGGCGGCCGACGTATCGATGGCGATGGTAGCGGCGACGTAGCTTCGCTCCCACTTCCGTCGGGAACCGTGGAGCACGACCTGCCGTGTGGTAAGTACGGGGTTCGCCATGACATCGGCAACGCCCATAACCCTCAACCCCGCATGCGCATCCCACAGAGCGCTGCAGCCGCACGTCTGTCGGGGTACATAAGTTCGGCCCCCCGAAACGAGCGCGTTGCCGATCCCGCAGACGGGCAGCGCTCTGGTGACGAATCTAAGCGACAGGGAGGGACGAAGCTAGGGGAGAAGGGGCCTCACAAGGCGCTTTACCGAATCGTAATTCAACCCGTGTCAGATTTGCTGGCGGGCGCGGGTTCCGCGTGAACGTATATGGCGGAATAACACGTACACCGGGGCTGGCGTTTCATAGTGGAGGAGAGCCGGAAAGTAGTGCCGTGGATCGTGGCGCTCACTGCGCTACCAGCAGGAGGTCGGCAGCGACATGAGGACATCGCGATGAGAGTTTTGGTGGATGGCGATCGCGGCTACATCGGGGCAGTACTAGTGCCTTTCGTGCAAGCTGCTGGCCATGAGGTCGTCGGTCTTGATGTCGGTTGGTATGACGGATGTGACTTTGGCGTCCAACCTGCGGGCTACGAGCAGCGCACCGGGGACATCCGTGACGTGACTCCGGAGGAGCTCGCGGGGTTTGATGCGGTCATTCATCTTGCGGCGATCTCCAACGACCCGATCGGTTACCTGAATCCGGAGGCGACATATGGCATCAACGCGCGCGGCGCCGTCCATGTGGCAGAGGTGGCTAAGGCGGTTGGCGTGCCGCGCTTTCTTTTTTCGTCGTCGTGCTCGTTGTATGGTGCGGCCGGCGACAAGCCGGTCGATGAGACTGGCCAATTCAATCCCGTCACCCCGTACGGGGAGAGCAAGGCGATGGCGGAGGCGGGGTTGGCCGAGCTCGCGGACGAGGACTTCAGCCCTACCTATCTGCGTAACGCCACGGCGTACGGATCCTCGCCCCGGCTGAGGGCTGACATCGTGCTCAACAACCTCACGGGAACCGCCTTCACGCAGGGCAGCGTGCGGCTCCAGTCCGATGGCAGCCCGTGGCGGCCGCTGGTTCACGTGGAGGACATTTCCCGCGCCTTTCTGGCGTTGCTGGAGGCACCGCGAGACGTCGTCCATAACCAGGCCTTCAATGTCGGGCGCGATGAGGATGTGGTGCAGATTCGTACGATCGCTGAGCAGGTCAGCGAAATCACCGGTGCACCTGTCAGCTTCGCCGACGGCGCCGGGCCCGATGCTCGCAACTACCAGGTTGACTTCACCAAGATCCGTAGCGACGTTCCGGCCTTCCAGCCGCAGTGGACCATTCCGCAGGGGATTGAGGAGATCTGGCACGACGCCGGGGAGCGCGGCCTCACAGCAGAGGACTTCGAAGGTCCGCGGTTCGTGCGACTGCAGCGAATCCAGCAGCTGGCCGCAGAAGGCCGCTTGGACCTTAGGGACCTGCGGCTCCGCTGATTGATGTGCCCTGAGCCTGTCGAAGGGCACCAGTGCGCGCTTCGACAAGTTCAGCGCGCAGCTTAGAAGATCTCGATCTTAGGCAGACTGACGACGAACCGACCGCCCCAGTCCCGTACATATGCCAGCTGTGCTGTGATTTCATCTCGCAGGTTCCAGGGCATGATCACTACGTAGTTCGGTCGTTCTTGCGCCAGCCGCTCCACCGGGTAGATCGGGATGTGAGTACCTGGCAGGAACAAGCCGTGTTTGTGTGGATTGCGATCCACTGTGAACTCCATGAGATCTGAGCGGATGCCGCAATGGTTGAGCAGCGTATTCCCCTTCCCGGGCGCCCCATAGCCAGCGACTCGCATGCCGGTCCGCTGGCACCCGATGAGGAATTCGACGAAATCGTTACGTGCCATCGCGACCTGCCTGGCAAACCCGTCGTGGCCCTCTACGGTGTCGAGACCAACGGCAGCTTCATCCCCCAGCACGCGAGCGACGGAGGCAGCCACCTCGAGGCCGGCGGCAGCCGGCGCTGACCAGATCCGCATGGAGCCGCCATGGGTAGGCAGCTCCTCGATGTCGACTACCTGTAGATCCGCCGTCGCAAGCACACGCTGCGCCGTGAGCAGGGTCAGATAGGAATAGTGCTCGTGATAGATGGTGTCGTACTCATTGCCTTCAATCAGCCGGAGCAGGTGCGGAATCTCAATGCTGACGCGGCCGGAGTCGGCAACCAGCGCACGCAAACCCATGCTGAAGTCAACGATGTCCGGAACATGTGCAATTACGTTGTTGGCGACGACGAGGTCGGCCTTGCCGTGTCGGGCCGCCACATCACGACCGGTCTGCTCGCCGAGGAACATGATCTCGGTGTCGATGCCCCTGGCTCGGGCCACCTCGGCAATGTTGGCCGCCGGGTCGATCCCGAGCGATCGGATACCACGCGCAACGCTGTGTTGGAGCAGGTAGCCGTCGTTGCTCGCCACCTCAATAATGAAGGACTCCCGCCCAAGCCCCAGTCGCATCACGGCGTCGTCGACGAACCGACGGGCGTGCGCCACCCAAGAGTCCGAATATGAGGAGAAGTAGGCGTAGTCCGAAAAGACATCCTCCGGCAAGATGTAGGCCGGCAGCTGGACCAGAAGGCAACTCTCACAGACACGGACGTGGAGAGGATAGAACTTTTCAGCCGCGTCGAGCTGAGAGGCAGTGAGGTAGCTCTCACAGGGTGGAGACATACCAAGATCTACGAAAGTGTGCCGTAGCTCCGCTGAGCATAACCGACACCGGGCGTACGACATCGACGCTCCGTCACCTCAACTCTGAAGATGCGCAGTTTCATCCTGACATGAGCGGCCGATGGCTTGTACTGGACCTGGCGCATCGGGAGATTGCGCGAGTCCTCGTTGATCAATGAGCCGAATCGGCCCTAATGCAACCCAAGCTGACCACGGTATTCAGCCCAGCTGATTCCATTCTCGCGATCGCGGGCGCTCATGATCGTCGCCGGCGCCGGCCATGGGATTGCGAGCTCCGGATCGTCGTGTCGTACCGTCACATCACTGTTGGGAGCGTGAAATTCATCGATTCGGTAAACGACATCGGTAACTGCAGTCAGCGCCTGGAACCCATGGAGGAACCCGCGCGGAATGTAGACCTGGGTGCAGACCTGATCGTCGAGCACAAAGGTCATAACCTGGCCGAAGGTCGCCGAGCCTGGCCTGGCATCGACGACAACATCGAGCACCGCGCCGTTGGCGCAGCGAACCAGCTTCGCCTCTCCCGCGCCGGATCGACCGTGCAGTCCGCGGCGTACGCCCTGATAGGACCGTGATTGGTTCTCCTGTTTGAAACTGGTCGGGTCTATACCCGCATCAGCGAGAATCTGAACGTCGAACGTGCGCGAGAAGTAACCGCGCTCATCCCGGATTGGACTCGGTCGAAAGATGATCAAATCCTCGATCGGAGTCCGGATGATCTCCATGCCGGACAGCTTAGTGAAATCCACAGAATCGCCGGGAATCGGCCAGTCGTAGAATGCTCGGCAGTGCCGTTGCTTGAGAAGATTCCCCGTACGTAATAATTCAGGCATGTCTGTGGGGGAGAGGAAGCGGGGGGCTGCATGACACGTGCTGTGCTGTCCAGGGCAAACGACGATGTTTGATAAGTCTGCGTCGGCGCAAGCACGCCTGCACGAGTTGGTACCTGGTGGGGCGCACACCTACGCTCGCGGATCCGACCAGTACCCGGAGGACATGACTCCGATCCTTGTGCGCGGGCGCGGGGCGAGAGTTGAGGACCTAGACGGCAACTGGTTTGTCGAGTATGGGATGGGTCTGCGATCAATCACTCTTGGTCACGGTTACGGGCCCGTGGTGGCTGCCGTTTGCAACGCGGCTGCCCAAGGGGTCAACTTTTCACGGCCATCTGTTTGGGAACTCCGCGCCGCAGAGGACTTCTTGGCGCAGGTCCCGGGCGCGGATATGGTGAAGTTCGCCAAGAATGGTTCGGACACCACTACGGCGGCGATCAAGCTCGCACGGGCCGTGACGGGTCGTGATCTTGTTGCCATCTGCGGAACCCAGCCCTTCTTCTCCATCGACGACTGGTTCATTGCGAGTACCCAGATGAAGGCCGGGATCCCGTCGGCGTATGGATCGATGACAGTCAAGTTCAGCTACAACGATCTTGCTTCCCTGTATGCCCTCTACGATGCTTACCCTGATCAGATCGCTGCTGTGATCCTGGAAGCTGCCACGGCGACGGCCGAGCCCGCACCTGGTTTCCTCGAAAGCGTTCGCACCGCGACTCAGCAGCATGGCACCGTGTTGATTTTCGACGAAATAATCACCGGAATGCGGTGGTCACGTCATGGCGCCCAGGGAATGTACGGGGTCACGCCTGACCTTTCGACCTGGGGAAAGGCGCTTGGCAATGGGTTCGCAGTATCTGCTCTGGCCGGGAAGCGGGATCTCATGGAGGCGGGTGGCCTCAATACTGATGCATCCCGGGTCTTCCTGTTGTCAACCACGAACGGCGCCGAAACCGCTGGTCTGGCAGCCTATCTTGCTGTCTCTGCTGCGTACGCAGAACGCGACGTGGTCGCGGAGATGGAGATTCAAGGCACAAAGTTACGCTCGGGACTTGAGAAGGCCACCGAGGCGGCCGGCATGTCGGAGTACGTCTCTTTCCCCGGCCGCCCCTCGTGCCTGGTTTTTGCGACCAAAGATCACAATGGCCAGCCGTCTCAGGCTTTTCGCACCCTTTTCATCCAGGAGTTGCTACGTCGGGGGGTGCTCGGTCAGTCCTTAGTGATTTCCGCCGCCCATACAGACGCTGATATTGACCAGACCATCGAGGCAACGGCAGGGGCACTGGAAGTTTATGCGCGGGCAGTTGAAGCCTGCAGCACCGACGGCCTGCTTGTCGGAAGGCCGGTCGCGCCTGCGATGCGAGAGTTCGCCCAACCGCGCCGATTGCGGCAGGCCGTCGCGACGACAAGGGAAAGGATGTCATGAAAGTCGTCTTATTCTGTGGTGGCCTCGGAATGCGGATGCGTTCTGGAAGTGACGCACCAGTGCCCAAACCCATGGTGCCGATTGGCACCAGGCCAGTGCTGTGGCACATCATGCGTTACTACGCGCATTTTGGGCACAACGAGTTCATACTTTGCCTGGGGTTCGGCGCGCATTCGGTCAAGGACTATTTCCTGGACTACCACGAAACTCATTCCAATGATTTTGTGCTGTCCGATGCTGGTCGGAGAGTGGAATTGCTGTCCAGTGACATTAGCGACTGGCGTATCACCTTCGCCGATACCGGTTTTGAAACGCCGATCGGTGAACGACTGCGCCGCGTTCGTGACTATCTCGGTGACGACGAAGTTTTCCTTGCGAACTACGGGGACGTTCTAACAAATGCCCCGATGAACGACCTCATCGATGATTTCATGCAGACCGATGCTGTCGGATCCTTGTTGGCGGTGCCACCCCAGGACTCCTTCCATGTGGTGCAGATCGACGGCGACAGCCGGCTCACCGGCATCGACCCCGTCGCCGACATGGACATGAGGATTAATGGTGGCTATTTCATCCTACGCAGAACGATCTTCGACTACCTGAATCCGGGCGACGATCTTGTGACAGACGCATTCGCTCGAGCTGCTCTTGCGGGAAAGTTCCGGGCTGTACGATTCGATGGCTTTTGGGCGCCGATGGACACGCTCAAGGAGCGTGCGGCGCTGGAAGAGATGCATCGGAGTGGTAACCGTCCGTGGGCATTGTGGGAGCCGTCGGGTAGCGAGTTCGCAGTACGCCCGCCCGTGCGGACCTTGCCGGTACCAACAGATTCGTTTTATGTCGCCTGATCAGTCGCGTTCGACAAACAGCCTCCTCGCCGCAATTAACACTCGATGCGACAGCTGAGCCTCCCGCGAGGCCCGCTCAAGATCGTTTGCATAGCGGCCCATCCTGATGACATCGAGGTTGCTGCTGGTGCTACGTTGCTAGCCCTCGCCGAACGAGGCGCTGTTGAGGGCCATTGGCTAACCCTGACCGGTTCACACGAGCGGCGTGCCGAGGCCGAAGCAGCGGCTCGGGCGTTCCTTCGGGATTCCGTTTCCACCTTTCACGAATTTCCAGACGGGCGGCTCCCAGCGCATTGGAACGAGGTCAAGGACATCCTCCACGCGTTTGCCGCTGGCTTACCAGACGTCGATGTGGTCTTTGCGCCGAGAATGGACGACGCCCATCAGGACCACCGGCTGTTGGGCACAATGGTTTCGACAGTTTGGCGGGACGCGCTTGTACTCCACTACGAGCTTCCAAAGTGGGATGGCGACCTAGGGCGATCCAATTGCTATGTGCCCACCTCAGCTGAGCTGGGGCGGCGAAAGGTCTCCCTGTTGAATCAGCACTACCCTTCGCAGCGATTCCGGGACTGGTGGGATGATGAAACTTTTCTTGCACTCATGCGCATACGCGGTATGGAATGCCGGAGCCGTTACGCAGAAGCGTTTCAAGCGTCGAAGGCTGTCCTCTCGCTAGGGACAAAATGCCTGAGTGATCTCTAGCCAACCCACGCGGCGGTGGGTGCTGCCACCGTCGGCCGTCGATCGCGGCCAGCGCCTGTGGCGCTGCGTTCTGGTGTCAGTTCTGCTGATCAACTGACGAGGCAGGTTCACTGTCAGGCGAAGATGGCGACTCCGAGTCCACAGGACTCGTGGCTGGCTCTTGCCCTTTGCCGCGGGAAGCCAGTTGCTCACGAAGGCCCCGCAGCAGTAGCCAGGCATGAAGATCGGGCGCAACGCTTCGAGCGAACGAGCCAACACGGTCAAAACTTCCATTTCCCTGTGGAGCTTCGGGGTTCGGCTTTTCCCGGCCGACAAGCAGGACCCCGAAGGCGACGTCCTCATGTTCTAGCGGCGCCGCGACGATCGTCTTGGCTTTGTTTCCGAGTAATCCGGCGTTGAGTAACTTACGGCGGTCGGCGGGCCCGATCAGGCGCGCTCCATTCCCGCCCAGTCTGTTGAGGATGCTTGCCTCATAGTGCTCGACCGATCCCACTCCATCCGGGCGCCAGCCGACATAACCAGCTAGGTCCAGCCCCTCGTCGGTTTTGAGCAGGACGGCGACCTGGTCGAAAGAAAGTCGATCTCTTAGTCGTTCCGCTGTGATCTGCGGGAAATCCCGGTGCTGAGATTCCAGCCACTCGGCCAGGCCGTACAGCAAATTATGATCGTTGATCAGCGAGCTGAGTGCCTGGCGGACTGACGCCGTCACTCGGTTGTGATCGACCTCGGCGAGGCGGACCCGTTCAGGTGACTCCTTGATGTCCGATGAGGTGTGTGTGCCGTCTGATGCCGCATGGGGTGGGGGCCCGTCCCGGCGCGGGTGCTCAACGAGATCTTGGAGGACCTCGATAGCCTCCTCGAAGTCCTCGTCAATGTGGGCTTCAGATTCAACGGGGACTTGATCGGGCCTGACACGCCGCGCGGCCAACCACCACGCGAGTACAACCCCAATGATCAGGCCGACAACGGCTCCGATAGCGCCTTCTCGCAGCGGCTTCGGCTGAACCGGCTCATCGGGCACCGCGGCCTTGTCCTGCAGGGTCGGTGGAGGGCCGGCCGTGTCCGCTGAGGCTCGCTCGATCTTGTCTGCGGTGGCTTGTATCTGACGTTTCTTGGCTCGTTCCTCCGCCAAGAGGGCTGGAGAGTCGCCAGTTCTCCGCTGCTGCTGGATCTGCCCGACCTCGCTCGCCAGGCGCCTCTGCACCCCTTCAAGCTCTGCGATCGTATGCTTTGTGGCGTCTTGCCTCTGCTCACGGAGCATCTGGCGGTACGCCAAGTTAACGGCGTCAGCTAGGCCTGCGGCATTCTCGGGAGTTGTGTCGAGGGCACGAATCGTAATGAAGTCCGCGTCCGCGGCGGGCTCCACCGTAAGCCGCTGCTCTAGCTCCTTGCGAGTGAGCCGATTCTCCGTAAGTGCAACTACCCGATCCAACACGATCGGCGTTTGGATGAACTGGGCGCGGCTCATCACGGTCCGTGCGAAGTTGCCCGCTGGCACCTCCTCGCTAGCCACAAAAATGCGCACAACGCCCTCGTAGCGCGTAGGTTGGGTGGCCGAGAGTAGGGAGGCGGTCAATATCCCAAGCAGCACAAGGCAGCCGACGAGCCACTTGTAGCGCCATATGGATTGCGGCAAGCCGGGCCCCTCAGCCCATCCGTCTGCGGGATAACCCATGCGATCCTGTCTCATAGCGTGCGGCGACCAACTCTTGAATCGCATCCTGACGCCCCCAAGTGCTGGATGATGCAATTGAGAAGGTCCAAGGTATATCCAAGGTAAATGATAGAGAGTGATGAGCGACTCCAGAGTAAGCGGTGCCCTGAGCCGCTTTTGCCTCAAGCCCGAGCCGAAGGTTCGGACAGTGAGTGCCGTACGAGTTCATGGCCTATGACGCCAGAGGGCTTGAATTCAACGAAGGTGCCTTTAGCTACCTACGAGGAGTGCTGGAGCGGCGGGTGGGTCAAACGTCGGGATTTCTCGGGAAGGTGGCCATCGGATGGAATGTGTCCCGCGTCGGAGATCCTGGCGGGCCGGTTTGTGAGTGCATGATCGGCGTCTGAACTGGGTGTTGAGGAGATGGGCAGGCCACCGAGGCGCCTGTCGAACACAGCAACCGGGAGGAGCCCGCTGCCATGCGATTCGCGGCGTTCCGGCGTCGGCCGGCAAGGTCGACGACTTGTGCGGTGTACGGCCGAGCGGCGACCCAATCCACCGGTCGCAGCCACTGGAGCGGTCAACGCGGAACTTTGGTTCGGGCATCACGATCATGTCTATTCACCTCCCTGTGGGGCCAATCGCAGGCCGGGTGCAACCGTAAATTCCAGGCGAGTAATAATGCTCGAAGCCGCAGTGGTGCGGCGAGGGAGGTCGTCAGGCTCAGGACAGTCGTACGTCTGTCGGCGGTTGTACGACCCTGATGCGGGAGGAGTGGGAACACGTGAGGCATCGACGCGCTGCAGTGACAGGAGGAGCTGGCTTTCTTGGATCTCACCTCTGTGAGCGCCTCTTGGATGAAGGCTACGAACTCATCTGTCTCGACGATCTCACCACCGGTAATTCCGGTAACGTGGAACACCTCCTGCAGCGCGACGGCTTCCGACTCGTGCGTGCAGATGTCACGGAGTTCGTCCATGTGTCCGGGGACCTCAACGCCGTCCTGCATTTCGCGTCGCCCGCGTCGCCGATCGATTATCTGCATATGCCCATCCACACGCTCAAGGTCGGTTCAATCGGCACATTCCACGCCCTCGGTCTGGCCAGAGAGAAGAAGGCTAGGTTCCTGCTCGCCTCCACATCTGAGTGCTACGGTGACCCGCTCGTCCATCCCCAGCCTGAAAGCTACTGGGGCAACGTAAATCCTGTCGGCCCCAGGGGGGTCTACGACGAGGCGAAACGGTTCGGCGAAGCCTTGACGATGGCTTACCGGAACACGCATGGGATCGATACTGCAATCGTTCGCATTTTCAACACGTTCGGTCCACGTATGCGCCCCGCAGATGGCCGGGCCATCCCAACGTTCATTCGACAGGCATTATCTGGCGAGCCTCTCACTGTGGCCGGCAACGGCAGTCAGACACGGTCGGTCTGTTATGTCGACGACACCGTCGAAGGGGTCGTTCGACTCCTCCACTCGGATCTGGCCGGGCCTATGAACATCGGGAATCCGCGGGAATTCACAGTCCTCGAACTCGCCGAACTGATCCGCGATCTCACGGCGTCATCATCGCCGATTGAGTTCGTTCCACGGCCGCAGGATGATCCTACAGTCCGGCAACCTGATATCACTTTTGCGCGCACAGCGCTCTCTTGGCAGCCGGTGGTTGATGTCAAAGAGGGTCTGCTACGAACCATCGATTGGTTTCGCCAGCAAGCAGATCTCAGACAACTGACGGGCCTCGGGAGTCCGGCAGCTTGAGCAACGGGGTCCGCGACCTGGTGGTGGCGTCGGCCGACCCTGTTGATAACCTGCCCCTGTGGCCGTCATCGCCCTGGCGGTCCGCCTCAGCTCTCGCGGCCCGGCCTCGTTCCACCAGCAGCAGGTGACTAAGGACGGCCGGATCCTCCGGATGTACAAGTTCCGCACCTTGCGGACCGGCGGTCCCGCCTTCGACAGGCTCATCACATGGCACGGGTGTACTGGGATGTGCTGGCCCTTCGCTTGGGTTTCGGGCTGACGGAGCGCCATGTGCGGGATCGTGGGTACCTGCGACCTCTCAAGCGGCGCCGGCCAGCTCGACGCGATGTCCGCCGCCATCGCCCACCGCGGGCCGGACGCCGATGGTACCTGGAGAAGCTCCGACGACGCTGGCCGGGTGCAACTCGGGCACCGCCGCCTGTCGATCATCGACCTGTCTGCCGCGGCCAATCAGCCCTTCGTCAAAGACGGGCTAGTGCTGGTGTTCTGTGGCGAGATCTACAACTATCGGGAGCTGCGAGCCGAGCTGCAGGCCACCGGGAGCAGCTTCCGCACCAGCTCCGACACCGAGGTGTTACTGGAGGCGTGGCGCCGGTGGGGACCGGCGAGCCTCCGACGCCTGCGCGGCATGTTCGCGTTCGCCCTCTTTGACGAGCAGGAGGGCACGCTCACCCTCGCCCGCGACCCGTTCGGCATCAAGCCTCTGTTCTGGATGGCGCAGGACGGCGGTGTCGCCTTCGCCTCGGAGCTGAAAGGGCTGCGGCCCCTGCTGGGCGGGCGGCCGCCGATCGACAGCACCGCGATCGTGGCCTCGCTGATGTATTACTGGATACCCGAGAACCACTGTGTCTACCAGGGCGTCCACAAGCTCCCGGCCGGCAGCTGGCTCCAGGTCGGCCCGGACGGGCGCCGACGGCTGGAGCTGTTCTTCGACCCGCGCGCCGAGCTTGGTGCGCCGTCGGGCCGGAAGGTGGACGTGACGGAGCTGCGCGCCGTGCTGGAGGACTCGGTCGCGGCGCACCTGGTGGCCGACGTGCCGGTCTCCACCTTCCTATCCGGGGGGCTGGACTCTAGCCTGCTCACCGTCCTGGCCACCCGCCACAACCGCGACATCGACAGCTACACGATCTCATTCCGACCCGAGGACCGGCGCTTCGAGGCAATGCCGGACGACCTGGCCTACGCCCGCAAACTGGCCGCTCGGCACGGCATCAGGCTGCACGAGGTCGAGATCGCCCCGGACGTCGCCGACCTGCTCCCGCGCATGGTGTATGCGCTGGACGAGCCGATCGGCGACGCGGCAGCCATCAACGCCTACCTCATCTGCCGAGCGGCCAGGGAGGCCGGAGTAAAGGTCCTGCTGTCGGGCATGGGGGCCGACGAGCTGTTTGGCGGCTACCGCAAGCACTACGCCGCCCTGCTGGCTGCCCGCTACCGCCGGCTGCCCGGTGTGCTGCGCCACGGGATTGTCGCGCCGGCGGTCGACCGGCTGCCGGTTGCCGGCCAGCGCCGGGGCTACCGCGCGGCGCGCTGGGCCAAGCGCTTCGTGTCCTTCGCGGACCTGCCCGAGGAGGCGGCGTTTCGCCGCAGCTACACCCACTATGACGTCGGCGAGCTGCAGCAGCTGCTCGACCCCGAGCTGTGGCCCGCAGTCGATCAGCTGGTCACCGAGCACGCTGCCGTGTACAACGAGGGGCCGGCCGCCGACCAGGTGAATCGGATGTGCTACACCGACACCCGGATGTTTCTCACCGGCCTCAACCTCGCTTACACGGACCGGGCGAGCATGGCCGCCTCGACCGAGGTCCGCGTCCCTTATGTGGACAAGGAGGTGGCCGCCGCCGCCTTCGCGATCCCCGGCAGTGCCAAGATCGTCGGCCGCGAGCGCAAGGCGATCCTCAAGCAGGCGGCCGAGGCCTGGCTTCCCAGGGAGATCGTGTACCGACCCAAGGGGCTGTTCAGCGCGCCGCTGCGGGCCTGGATCCGCCGCGACCTGACCGACATGGTGGAGGACCTGGTCGCCGGGGGGACCATTGTGACATCCGGGCTGGTCGACAAGCAGATGGTGCGGACCATGATCGACGACGACCGCCGCGGCGCCGCCGATCGCTCCAAGGAGATCTGGCAGCTGCTGACCCTCGAGCTCTGGTACCGGCAGCAAGGTCGCGATTGATGAAGCAGGTTGCGCAGAACTACAAGTCGGGCGAGTTGGCCCTGCTCGAGGTCCCCGTGCCGACCGCACGGCCGGGCGGCGTGGTGGTGCGTACCGAGTACTCGCTCATCTCGACTGGCACCGAGATGATGAAGATCAACGAGAGCAAACTGTCACTGATCGGCAAGGCCCGCGCCCGGCCTGACCAGGTCAAGAAGGTCATGCAGTCGGTCTCCCAGCAGGGCTTGCGCGCCACTTACCGGAAGGTCAGCGACCGGCTTGACTCCTACACCCCGCTCGGCTACTCGCTGTGCGGCGAAGTCGTCGAGGTGGGCGACGGCTTGGAGCATCTTGCCGTCGGGCAGCGTGTCGCCTGCGCTGGCAGCAGCTACGCCCTCCACGCCGAATACAACTGGGTCCCGCGCAACCTGTGCGTCCCCGTGCCGGAAGGGGTCGCCGCTGAACATGCCGCGTTCACCGCCGTCGGGGCCATCGCCATGCAAGGCTATCGGCAGTCGGAGGCGCGGCTGGGGGAGACCGCCTGCGTCATCGGGCTTGGCCTGGTCGGCCAGCTGCTGACGCAGATCCTGCGGGCGGCCGGGGTCAACGTGGTCGGCCTGGACCCATCGCCCGAGCGTTGCCAGCTCGCCGAGCGGATGGGCGCAGCCACCTGCTGCCCGCCCGGCCCGGCGAGTCGCGGCCCGGTGCTGGAGACGCTTGCTGCCCTCACTGACGGCGCCGGCGCCGATCACGTCTTCCTGACCGCCGGCGGCGACACCAACCAGCCGGTGGAGGTCGCTGCCGAGCTGGCTCGGGACCGGGCGCGGGTCGTCGACATCGGCAAAGTCCGCCTCGACCTGCCCTGGACCGAGTACTACGCCAAGGAGCTGGACGTACGCTTTTCCCGCTCGTACGGGCCCGGACGCTATGACCCGTCGTACGAAGAGGGTGGGGTCGACTACCCGATCGGGTATGTCCGCTGGACCGAGCGCCGGAATATGACGTGCTTCCTGGACCTCATGGCCCAGGGTCGGCTGGACCTCGAGCCGCTTGTCTCGGCGGTGCTGCCGTTCGAGGACGCGGTCGGCGCGTATGAGCGGATCCAGCGCGGCGAGCAGAGCGGCGTCGGCCTGCTGTTCCGCTACTCGCGCAACGGGTCGGTGCAACGCCGGCCGGCCATCCCCGCCCCAACGAGCCGCCCCGCACCCCGGCCGGTGGTCCGCTTCGGCGTCATCGGCGCCGGCAACTACGCCACCAGCATGCTTCTGCCGCACCTGCAGGACCGGACCGATGTCCGGCTAGTCGAGGTGGCGACAGCCACGGGCCTGTCGGCCGCCAACGCCCAGCGCAGGTTCGGCTTTGAGCGCTGCTCGACCGACCACCGGGGTCTGCTGGCCGACCGGGCGGTCGACGCGGTGGTGATCGCCACACGCCACCATGCGCATGCAGCCATGGTCTGCGACGCTTTGCGTGCCGGCAAGGCAGTGTTCGTCGAGAAGCCCCTGGCCGTCGACCCGGACCAGCTTCAGGCGATCCTGGCGGCGGTCGGCGACAGCGGCAACGACCGGCTGATGGTTGGCTTTAACCGCCGCTTCGCGCCGCTGCTGGTCGACCTCAAGAGCCACTTCGGCGCCCGAAATGGGCCTCTGCAGGTCCGCTACGACGTCAACGCCGGACGACTGGAGGCCGGCAGCTGGTATGGCCAGCCCGAGGAGGGCTCACGCCTCGTCGGAGAAGGATGCCACTTCATCGACACCGTCTCCTGGTGGCTCGAGCAGGACCCGGTGGCGGTGTTCGCCGCGGCCACTGGCGACCCCGACGACACCGCGAGCACGCTGCTGTATTCCGACGGATCCGTGGCCACCATCGCCTACCAGACCGGCGGGGACTCCCGCGCACCCAAGGAGTTGTTCCAGGTCACCGGGGAGCGGCAACTGGCCCGGCTGCACAACTTCCAGCGGACCGAGCTTTGGCGAGGCGGTCGCCGCCGCGTCCGCCAGTCCCGCACCGGCATCGACAAGGGTCAGAAGCAGGAGCTGGACGCCTTCGTCCGGGCCGTCGCCGATGCCCATGCGATGCCGATCCCCCTGGAGTCGCTCGTGGCCACCACTCTGGCCACCTTCGCCGCGGGCCGCAGCCTGGCCAGTCGCCGCCTGGAGGCCGTGGTCGGCGAGGGGCCTGCTGAGGCGGGCTCCGGCCTGGCGGACGATGGAGGCGTGCGGACATGAACCTTGGGTGGTATGCCCGTCGGCTGGCCAGCATGTCTCCGGCGGAGATGGCCGGCCGGGCCCGTGATGAGCTGACCAGGCGCCATTGGCGTGGGCGGCAGGTGACTGACGCCGACGCCGACTCGACCAGCACGCCGGTAGCCTGTCCGGCCTTCGCCGCCCGGCTCCCCCGGGACGGCGACGACGTCCCGGAGGAGGCCCGCGTTCGACTTAAGGAGGCAGCCGAGGGGCTGCTCGGCGGACGCTGGCCGGTGCTCGGCCGCGAACGCGACGACATGGCACCGGCGCCGGACTGGTTCCTTGACCCGACCACCGGCCGGCGCGCGTCCGACCGGACCTACTGCTTCGACATCGATTACCGCGACCCGGCCGCTGTCGGCGACGTCAAGCAGGTGTGGGAGCCGTCTCGCCACCAGTACCTGACGGTCCTGGCGGCCGCGTACCACCTCCATGGCGACGAGCGGTACGCCCAGGCCGTCGCCACTCAGCTCCGGTCCTGGTGGGCAGCCAACCCGTTCCTGTCCGGAATCCACTGGACCAGCGGCGTCGAGCTCGGCGTGCGACTGCTGTCCTGGGTCTGGATCCGCCGGCTGCTGGACGGCTGGTCCGGGGCCGGGCCGCTGTTTGAGGGCAACGATACCTTCCTGCGGCAGCTTCGCCACCACCAGGAGTGGCTGGCCCTGCTGCCCAGCCATGGGTCGTCAGCGAACAACCATCTCCTGGCCGAGATGGCCGGGCAGTTCGTCGCAAGTTGCGCATTCCCCTGGTTCCCCGAAAGCGCGGCCTGGCGCGAGACGGCCGCGGCTACGCTCCGGCGCGAGCTGGCCCGCCAGACCTTCGGGTGCGGCCTGAACCGCGAGCTGGCCACCGACTACCACGGCTTCGTACTCGAGGTTGGCCTGGCCGCCACCCTGGAGGGCGAGCTGGCCGGTCACCGCCTGGGCGCTCCCGCATGGGACACACTGCGGCGCATGATTGACGCCCTGGCCGCCGTCGTCGATGTGCGTCTGCGTCCGCCCCGGCAAGGCGACGGCGACAACGGCGACGGCCTGCTGCTGGATGGGCCCGGCTACGACCGCTGGGCATCGCTGCTCGCCACCGGGGCGGCGCTGTTCGGGCCGGCCGCCTGGTGGCCGACCGAGTCAGGAGCGGACGCACGGACCGGACTGTGGACCCGGCTCGCCAACAGACCGCTCCCCGCCGGCATCCGGCCGGCGCGCCGGCCGTCGCTGTTCCCGGACGCCGGCATGGCGATTCTCCGTGACCAGGACGGTCGGTCAGACGAGCTGTGGTGCCGTGCCGACCACGGCCCGCACGGGTACCTGTCGATCGCCGCCCACGCCCACGCCGACGCCCTCGCGATTGAGCTCCGGGTGGGCGGGGTCGACCTGCTCGCCGACCCGGGCACGTACTGCTACGGGGCCGAGCCGATCTGGCGAGCCTGGTTCCGATCGACGCTGGCCCACAACACCCTGGAGGTCGACGGGGTCGACCAGTCCGTAGCTGCCGGCGCCCATTTGTGGACTCGCCAGGCCCGAGGCGAGCTGGAGCAGGCAACCGGACTGGATGGCGGCCCGGTGGCCGAGTGGCGGGCCGCACATTACGGGTACTGCCGCCTCCGTCCCCCGGCCGTCCACCATCGCAGCGTCCGGCTGGACCGGCGAGCGCGCCAGCTGGTCATCGAGGATCGCCTCGAGACCGCCGGCGTGCATGACTGCCGCCTGGCCTTCCACCTCGGCCCTGACGTCGCCTGCACGCTGGAGGGTGGCCGGGCCGAGCTAGAGTGGCCCGCTGACAGCGGCCGCCAGAGCGCCACCCTGGCCCTGCCCGATGGGCTGGCGTGGCGGCGCCTCAAAGGCCGCACCGACCCGCCGGCCGGCTGGTACTCGCCGGGCTTCGGCGTTCGCGTGCCCGCTGTCACGCTGCTTGGGGACGGCCGGATCGGCGACGGCCAGGCCTTGGTCACCGTCCTACAGCTCGACCGAGGGAGCACATCGTGAGGATCAGCGTCTTCGGCCTGGGCTACGTCGGCGCCGTCTCGGCCGCCTGCCTAGCCGCCAATGGCCATACCGTCGTCGGTGTCGACACCAACCCGGTCAAGGCTGATCTGGTGAACCAGGGCCGCGCACCAGTGGTTGAGGCGGGCCTAGGCGAGCTCATCGAGGAAGGAGTGCGCGCCGGCAGACTGCGCGCCACTACCGACTGCGAAGCGGCGGTCGGCGGCACAGATCTCGCCTTCGTCTGCGTCGGCACGCCCAGCAACGGCAACGGCAGCCTAAACCTCACCTACCTGCGCCGAGTGGCCGGAGATATCGGGGACGCTATCCGGCGCCGGCGGTCGCCCATCGTGGTGGTGGTCCGGAGCACCGCGCTGCCGGGCACCACCCGCCAAGTGCTGCTGCCCGAGCTAGAGCGCGCCGCCGGCAGGCCGGTGCCAGTCGCTGTGTACCCCGAGTTCCTGCGCGAGGGCACGGCCATCCGCGACTACCACGAGCCGCCCAAGGTGGTTGTTGGCGCGGTCGATGAGGCGGTCCGCGACCTAATCACTCCATTGGCGACGCGCCCGGGGGCAGCGCTGGTCCAAACCGACCTGGAGCTAGCCGAGATGGTCAAGTACGCCGATAACGCGTGGCACGCCCTCAAGGTCACCTTCGCCAACGAAATCGGCAGCCTCGCCAAGGCCCAGGGGCTCGACGGGCAGGCCGTCATGGACATCCTCTGCGCCGACACCAAGCTGAATCTGTCCCCGCTCTACCTGCGCCCCGGCTTCGCCTTCGGCGGCTCGTGCCTCCCCAAGGACGTCCGTGCGCTTCGCTACCAGGGCCGCGCCCTGGATTTGGATCTGCCGGTGCTCAACGCGATCCTGCCGAGCAACGCCCAGCAGCTGGAACGGGCGTTCCAGCTGGTGGCCGACGCCGGCGCCCGCCAGGTCGGCGTGCTAGGGCTCGCCTTTAAGGCCGGGACCGATGACCTCCGCGAGAGCCCGATGGTCGAGGTCGTGGAGCGGCTGATCGGTAAGGGGTACGAGGTCTGCATCTATGACGCCAACGTCAACCTGGCCAAGCTAGTTGGCGCTAACAAGAACTACATCCTCGACCAGATCCCACACATCGCCGACTTAATGGTGTCCAGTATCGAGGAGGTGCTCGACCGCGCCCGCACCCTCGTGATCGGCAACAACGATCCGGAGTTCCGAGCGGTCGCCGAACGCGCCCGGCCGGGGCAGCGGATTGTCGACCTCGTCCGCGTTGTCGACCGACGCAGCGATGGGGGTGGTTATGACGGCATCTGCTGGTAGGCCGCGCCGGGTTTTGATCGTTGTCCAGAACCTGCCCGTCCCCTTCGACCGCCGGGTGTGGCTGGAGGCCACCACCCTTGCCAGAGCCGGGTACTGGGTGAGCGTAATCTGCCCCAAAGCCAAGGGCTTCAACCGGTCCTTCGAGGTGCTCGAGGACGTGCACATCTACCGGTACGCGCTGCCCGTGGACGCCAAGGGCGCGATGGGCTTCGTGGCTGAATTCCTGTGGTGCTTTGTGCGCACGGCCATGAAGTCGGTCCGTGTGGCCGTGGCCGGACGTGGTTTCGACGTGCTCCACGTCTGCAATCCACCAGAGACCTACTGGCCCCTGGGCCGGTTCTGGCAGCTTTTCGGCAGGCGGTTCCTGTTCGATCACCACGACCTCTCACCCGAGATGTACCAGGCCAAGTTCGACTCCTCCGGCGGGCTGGCCCTAGCCGGGCTGCGGTTCCTGGAACGCAAGACCTTCCAGACGGCCGACTTGGTGATAACGACCAACCAAAGCCATCGGCGGATCGCGATCGAACGAGGCGGGATGGCCCCGGCCGACGTCTACGTTGTGCGCTCGGGCCCCGACATGGAGCGCCTGACCGTGTACCCAGCCGACCCTGCCTGGCGTAAGGGCAAGCGCCACTTGGTCGTCTACCTGGGTGAGATCTGCAAGCAGGACGGGGTCGACCATCTGATCCGAGCGCTCAAGCTGCTCCGGGACGAGTTCCGTCGCGACGACATCCACTGCGTGCTGGTCGGGGGCGGCCCCCACCAGCCGAGCATCAAGGCGTACGCGGAAGAGATCGGCGTGGCCGAGCTGTGCGCTTTCACCGGCCGGGTGAGCGACGACGAGCTCTGCCGTATCCTGTCCTCCGCCGACCTCGGCGTCGATCCCGACCCGAAGAATGCCTGGTCGGACAAGAGCACGATGAACAAGATCATGGAGTACATGTTCTTCGGCCTGCCGATCGTCGCCTACGACCTCACTGAGCACCGCGTCTCGGCCGGACCGGCGGCCCTGTTCGCCGACCCCAACCGCGAGCGGGCCCTGGCCGGGCGCATCAGCGAGCTGCTGGATGACCCTGCCCGCCGGCACCAGATGGGCCGGGCCGGCCACGAGCGCGTGCAGGCGGTCCTGGCCTGGGAGCACTCGGCCCCGGTGCTGCTGGCCGCCTACGACCGGTTGTGGCCGGCTTCCGGCGCCGAACGCGTCATCGACCTTGAGCGGCGCTCGCCCGATCAGGCGGCTCCCAGCCAAACATCGCCGTGAGGGCCAGCGCTGCGCCCAGCGGCACAACCAGGCCGGTGGCGACGCCCCCGAGTACGTCGGTCAGCGGGTGCACCGTCTCGACTAAGCGCGCCACAGCGATGGCGAGTACATAGCCGACCGTCAGGCAGGAGACGGCAAGCCGGGCGCGATGGCCAACGGGCGCAACGCGGAAGGCCAGCACGGCTGTCAAGGCCACCGCCGTCGCCATAGCGGCGTGACCGGAGGGGAACAGGAGCGCCGGATCGCCCTCCCACTGGCGGTGCACCAGTTGTTTGAGCAACAGCTCCCCGGCGTACGTGGCAGGGAGCGCCACTAGGGCGAGCACTATCAGGTCCCGCCGCTTGACCTGCCACCCGATGATGGCACCAGCCACCATAGTGAGGAGTACCACCGGCTTCAGGGTCGCAGAGATGATCGCCGCGAGCCCGCCGGCCTGGGTGAAGGCCAGCTCTTGCCAGCGCAAGACCCAGGCGTCGACCGGGTCGAGCCGGGTTGCATGCCAGACGAGCGCCGCCAGGACGGTTCCGGTCAAGAGAGCGGTGAGGGCGAAGGCGGCCGCCCACGGCGGTGCGAGCGGCGCCGAGGCAACCGAACTGGCCCTGGAATGGCCTATGGGCATTACGTTCGAACGATAGTGGCCCTACGACTGGTGTCCAACTCTGTTGATTATCGTGTAAGTGCTCGGCCGGCGCATTCGCGACGGCGCCCGCCAGACGAGGGTGATGCGCATGCCACAGCCACAGCCACTGCTGGCTGTCACGATGCCGACCCGCAACCGCCCGGAGCTGCTGGAGCGCGCGCTCCGCTCAGTCATTGAGGCGCTCGCGCCAGTGGCCAGGCAGGTCGAGGTTGCGGTATCCGACGGCTCGGACGACGACGCCAGCGGCGCGATCGTCCACCGGCTCTTGACCGGCTGGCCCGGCGGGCTTCGGTACGTGCGGAACCGGCCGCCGCTGCCCCTGGTCGAGAACATGAATCGTGCCGTCGAGATCTCAAACGGCCAGTGGGTTATGCAGCTGGACGACGACGACTACCTGCTGCCGGGCGCGGGCGAGGCCATGATCGAAGCCATCCGTCGGGCGGGACCCGGCGAAGCAGTGCTGCTGTTCGGGGTCCAGATCGTCGACGGGGACGGTGTACGTCGGCGGGAGCAGCGCTTCCGACACGAGCAGTATCTGGAGCCCAAAGAGGCGCTGCGGCGGCTGCTGCGCAACTCCTCCTTCGTGCGGGAGCCCACGGCCGTGGTACGCCGTACCGCCATTGAGAAGGAGGGCTTGTTCGACACTTCCATCGGCGGCCCCGCCGATACCGACATGTGGGTACGGCTGTTCTCCCGCTACGGCGTTCGCTGCCTGCCCCAGGCGACTTGCGCGTACACCATCCACGAGGCCGCCGCGACGACCGGCATGTGGAACCCCGGCACGATCAGGGCCAACGCGGAGATCTTCGATCGGGCGGTGGCTGGCGGCGTGGTGCCGGAGCCCACCATCCGACGCTGGCAGTCCGACTGGTACCACCAGTTCATCCTGGCTGGGGCCTACCGCCGGCTGCGGCTGGGGCGCCGCGCCGAGGCGCGCGAGGTGTTGCGGCTGTTCGACCAGCCCGACGTCCGCGACGTAGGTGTGTCGCCGAAGTGGCTGCCGGTAAGAGTCGCCTTTACGGCCGCGACGGCGGGGGCGCGACGCACGGCGAGCTGAGGCGACGACGGCTCACTCCACCCGCTCTAGCCAGATCTCCCGCCAGTACGGGTAGATCCCGCGCGGGCACTGCCGGTGGTAAGCGCCGGTGCAGGTCACGTCCTCCAAGACGATGCAGGGGTTCTTGAACCGCAGCATCCTCCCGGTCTTCTCGTCGATGATCTGCTCCACCCGCCGCAAGACTCGGGCTTCCCGGCCGCAGTACATCACCATCTCGCCGTCGAACTTCATGCCGCGGTTGGCATTGTCCGGGTCGAGCGTCCTGACGATCTCCTCCTTGCTCTTGACCCGGACCAGCTCGCCGGGCTGCAGGCCTAGCGTCTCGGCCGGGGTCTTGTGGAGCAAGCCTTCGATGAACGGGTACCTCCTGCCGTCCCTGATCCGCAACGGCCGGGGGAGGAAGCGCCGGCTGAGGTCCTGGTACTCGTTGAACAGGCCCACCCAGACGGTGCGGGTGGTGGCGAGCGCACCGGCGTTGCCCGAGCGGACGTCCTGCAGGTACTGCCTAGCGTCCCAGGACGGGATGCGCTCCTGTGCTGCTCGCCGCAGCTCCGTCGCCTGACAGGCGTACCGCTTCTCGCCTGGTGCTGCGGGGTCCTGGGGGCGGCGGGTCGCCGCTGTGAGCATGGAAAGCGTGCAGCGTGACGGCGTCGGGCTCGACTCCGGGTTCAATGGCGATTCTCCGGCTGGGACCCGCTTGAGCCATGCCTCCTTCCAGTAGATGTTGCATCCCGCCTGGCAGCCGCCGTGCGCCTGCCCGTCACAGCGAGACATCTCCAGGTGCACGGCATCCCTGATGCGGTACATGCCCGTCCATTCGATGGTGTCGCAAAGCTTCAGTGCGAGCTTGTCGACCCTGAGTCGCCGGCCGCACCAGGCCAGCATCTCGGGCATAAAGGGCAGCCCATCCAGCTCACCGTTCTCGTCCAGCGTGGCCAGAATCTCAGCTTCGCTGCGCACCTCGACGAGCTCGCCGATGCGTAGGTGGAGCGGTTGGCCCACTGGCATCTTCTCGATCTGCACTGTGATACCCCTATCTGGTCGGCCGTGGTGGACCCGGCCGGTCGTCTCCCTCATATCCTGTACGGCGTGGGCGCCCTGCGCCCGCGCGACCGCCCTCAGCAGTACGTCAGTTACTGCCTCCGGGCTAAGGGCGGCACTGGTTTGGCGGACGCCATCGCGGAGAGCGCGCGACGTGTCCGGGTCTGCGGCACGGTGCATCGCCTCGGCCAGTGCCAACGCGTCCCTCGGGTCTACGACAATCCCGTTCACACCGTCGTGCACGACCGTGCCGACCGCCCCCGTCATCGGCGACACCACCACGGGCGCGCCCGCGCTCAACGCCTCTACGACGACGCGACCAACGAAATCCTGCAGGGTTGGGAACACGAACGCCTGGCAGGCCTGAAAGGCACCCTTGAGGACGTGGTGGTCGACCGTGCCGAGGAAGGTCACCATGTCCTCGACGCCTAGCCGGCGGCTGAGCTGGACCAGCGATTCCCGCTCGGGACCTTCCCCGATGACCCACAAGGCACATGTGCCGAACTGCCGCCGGTAGAGGGGAAGGGCGCGGATTACCAGGTCGGTGCCCTTTTGCGGGATGAGCCGGCCGGCGCAGAGGAACAGCGGCGACCCCTCGGCGACCGGCAATGCGGATACGGGGTGCACCGGGAGGTCGGCAGGCATTCCCGCCAGCCACCAGCCAACGATGATCTTGTCCTCCGGGACGCCCAGTGTACGGATCAGGTACTCCCTGGCCGGCGGGTTGTTGGCCACGAACACGTCGATGAACCGCGCCGCGAGCCGGCGGGCCATGACCTTCAGTGGGGCGGTGCCGGCCCGGCCGATGTGGCGGTAATCCCCCTCGACAAGTGAGACCACCTTGTGCGGCCGGAACAGCTTGGACAAGCCGGCGTACAGCCCGATCAGCCCGAGCTCATAGATGATCAAGACATCCTCGGGAGCGCGGGCGAGCTCGAGGAACATGCGCGGGCTGACCAGCTTGACGCTCATCGGATGCTCCTTGCCCGTCCGGTCGCCGAATTCCACGTACCGGCCGAAGGATCGCTGTCCGTTCTCCGACATGGCCCAGTGGAGGTCGCGGACGGCCATGCCCGCTTTGCGCAGTGAACTGACGAGGTACGGGTGCGGGGCCGAATCGTCCAACGCCAGCCAGAGGATGCATAGTTCCCGACGTTGAACGCCCCGTCGTCTCAGCCGCATAGGGCCGTCCTATCGGCTCCCACACGGGGAGATTCACACCGTGGTTGTCTCTGGGTCCGAGTGTCCACCTTCTCGCCCCTCGCCTCACCGTGCCGAGCCCTTGGGTGCCGGTAGCTTATCCGAGCCGCGCATACACCTAAGAGCCGGTAACCCCCCTCATTGGGCGCGCCAGCGGTCCAGCAGACGGTAGCGGACCGCTCCGGTGAGCCTTCCCAGGTATTCGGCAGCGACCGAGATCCACTGTCCACGATGAGGACGTGAGCCGGCGAGGTAGGGGAGCCGGGTCGCCAGCCAGGCGGCGCGCCCAACTGCGCGACCCAACGCGCTTCCTTCGCCGTGGTCAGCCCGATCAAGGGCCGCGCGGCGATCGCCGTGGTGGTTGCCGTCTCGAAGGACGGTGAAGTCACGAAGAATCTGCTCGCAATGGACGCCAATACCGTACGACTGGCGTGCCGTTTCCCAGATCCCAGATCGATACCGGTAGTAGGCGACGGCGTCGGGCGCAAAGCCCAAACGATACCCGGCCAGCTGCGCGCGCCATGAGAGCTCAGTGTCCTCCCCGCCCGCCTCGTACTCGCCCGACCAGCCGCCGAGGTCGCGAAGAACATCGGCCCAAATGGCGAGGTTGGCGCTAACCGCGTAAGGCAACAGCCACGACCGCAGCTGGTCCCTCGGCCAGGGCTGGTGCCAGGAGCGGGTCGCATCGTCGTTGAGGGGCTGTACATCGAGCCACCCGCCGATCAGGTCGTAATGACGGGCAGCGTCGGCCATCGCCTGCAGCCAGCCGGCAGCAACGACGTCGTCGGCGTCGCAGTACGCCAGCAGCTCCCCTCGAGCGGCGATGGCCCCGGCGTTGCGCGGAGCGGAGTGCCCCCGACGCGATCCGCCGTCAACCAGCGTGAACGCGCTGAAGCGCTTGCCGTAGTGGCGGGCTAGATCCGCGGTACCGTCGGTGGATCCGTTGTCGACAATCACCAGCTCCCAGTCGCCGTCGAACCGCTGGGCGGCGAGCGCCTCGAGTTGCTCGGCGAGCGTCGCAGCGGCGTTGTAGGCGGGTACGATCACGCTGACTGAGCTCGGTCGGGGTCGCTCGCGAGGGCTTCGTTCTGGTCGCATGCTGGAGTTCAGCTCCTGCCCGTTTCTGGTCGGCATCAGCTCGTGGGGGCAGTGGTCAGTACCCTGTCCACGAAGTATGCCTGCACGATCACCAAGCCGAGCAGCGCGGCGGCCGTGACGACGTCGGCCCGCCCGATTATTGGACCACCGGGCAGGTGGTCCTACGCCTGGACTCGGCGCAGCTCGAGGCCGCGGTGCAGCGGGCCGAGGCCGCGCTCAGCCAGGGGAGGCGCAGGAGACCAACCAGCCCACCAACGAGCTGCGCGCGCAGCGTGACTACGACCGCCTCGTGGCGCTACGCGCGCGCCTCCGTGTTGGTGAGCCCGCGAGTAGATCGACGACGCGCTCACCACGCTCGAGATCGCCAAGTCGAACATGGAGTCGGCGGGGTTGGGGTGCAGCAGGCGCGCGCTTCGCTGGCGGAGGCGCGCGACCGGCTCTCCCCTCGCGACGGTGCTGGGCAGGTGGCTCTACCGGGAGCGCGAGCACGCGGAGGTGACGGGGCGGGCGCGCTCGGCGCACGCGCACCCCTGAGGGTCACCAGGGCAGTCCGACGCTTGTCCACCGCGCGCGTTGGACTGCCCGCCCTGCGGTTCTCGAGGCTGAGAGCCTCTGGTACCGTGCGTCTGCTCGTCGCTGGCGCCGAGACATCGAAGCTCGTCCACGAGAGGGTCGCCCAAAACAGCCGAGGGTTTTATCCATGCCAGCGCCGGGACCTCTGGAGGTGGTTGGGCAGTGACTGGTGGCGGACGGGCCAAGCCCACGCCGCTGAGCCGACCGCTTCGCGTGGTCTGGATTGCGCCGCGAAACCCCCTACCGGAGGCGGACGCTTTCCGGATCGAACGCGCATCCTCGAACGTCTACGACCTCGTGTCGTGGGAGGTCGATTTCATAAGGGAGGTGCTGGCCCCGTTCGATGTCGCCTATTCCTACGTCGAGCACCCCTCCCAGGTGGAGCCTTGTCACATCGTCGTGTACAGCCGAAACCACTACAAGAGAAAGGACATTTCCCGAGGCCTCCGACGCGCGAGCCCAACGATCGTCTTCCATCTCTCGGACGAATATGGGCGGGACGCCGCTTGGAACAGGTTCCTCAAGGATTATCCACTGGTGTTGAGGCAGTACAACTTCGATTCCTACCCGTACCACCGCAGCATCAAGCCGATTCCCCTCGGTTACATGGTGGGAATGATCGAAGGTCCGAGCACCACGACCGAAATCATGGATGCGCTTGGTGACAGAGAGCGTCAATACACGTGGTCCTTCGTCGGAGGCGTCAAAAAAGGCAAGAGGAGGGCCGTGCTGAAGACGTTCGACGAGATCCGCCCCCACTTCATCGGAGCTTTGCATCCGGCCGAGATGGCGGAGGTCTACCGGAACTCGAACTTCGTTCTCTGCCCAGCTGGTGACTTCAACATCCTTTGCTTCCGGAACTTCGAAGCGTCGGTCTGCGGGGCGATTCCGGTTGTCGGAGGCACGACCAGAGAGCGCTACCTCGAGGCTACGGAACCCCTCGGCGACCCGCCGTGGATCTTTCATGAATCCTGGAAAGAAGGGCTTGAGGAGGTACGAGCGCTCCTCGCCGACGAGCGCGCTCTGCGCGCCCGGAGGATGAAGGTTCTCGCGTGGTGGGCGGCTGAGCTCGACCGAACACGAAATCGGATCGGCTCGATGCTGGGGCCTCTCGCGCGTCGATAGGGAGGTCGCGCTGGCGCGGAAGTCCTCCGCAGCGATGCTCAGCCGGTTCCCTCCTCGAATCCTGAGCGCTTGCACGATCCGCCCTCCGCCGAGCACCCGCTCTCCTGGAGCACACTGCGGACTGACTGCAGCGAGCAGGAGGATGCTAGTCCCGGTCCCGTTCCGGCGCCGTAGCTGGGTTTGGGCTCCCGAGGGCAAGCGACGCTAGCCGCCACCTCGCGCCGGCGGCCTCGCCGAGCACGCCAGCCGCGGTGAGGCGCATCCACAGCTCCTCGCGGACTGCCGGCAGTGGGCTGAACCGGATGAAGAGCGCCAGCGCAAGCCCTCCGGCGGCCACCTCGGCCCCGAGCACGACGAGTGCCGGGCCGTGGCCGCTAAGGGCCCACCTAGTGGCCGCGATCGCCAGGGCCACACAGACGCTGGCCAGCGCCGCAGGGGCGTGGGCCCGCCACACCCACCTCCACGGCAGGCTCAGCACCCGCCGGGCGAGGGCCTGGTAGCCGATGTAGCGGAACGTCTCCGCAGCGGCGAACGCCGCGGCAAACACCCATACCCCGTGGGACCGGAACGGCATTGCGAGGAGGATCAGCACGGTTAGCCCTATGATGTAGGCCGTTTGGACAGCCAGCGATCGGTTTAGTTCCGCGCGCGCGTCCGCCAGCAGCTGGGTGAGCTGGGAGGCGACGTTGCAGCCACCCGCGAGCGCGAACCAGGGAACCAGCCCGACGGCCAGCCCCCATTGGGGGCCGAGCACGACCTGGACCAGCTCCTGCGCCGCCACGGCGATTCCGGCACACACGGGGAACAGCATCAGGTTGCCAAGCGACAGGACACTGAGGTAAGCGCTTCGCAAGCGGGCCAGGTCCTGCTGGATGCGACTGAGGGTTGAGAACAGCACGCTAATGAGTGCCTGGGCCAGGTAGTTGCCGAGAGGCTGGAAGATCAGGGCGTACGCGCGGGTGTACTGGCCGAGGACTGCGGTGCTGGCCGTGCGGCTCACAGTGAAGGTGTCCACGTTGCCGCCGATGTAGTTCATCAGGTAGGCGCCCTCGAGACGCACCCCGTAGCTGCAGACCGCGCGGTACGGCTCCCAGCGGAGCACTGGTCGGAGAGGATGCCGCACGACGATGTACTGCCACACCGCCTGGACCGCTGTGGAGGACAACGAGGCCGCCACTAAGCTCCACACGCCTGCGCCGAGCAGGGCCAGGCCAACGCCCACGACGAGGTAGGCGAAGACGTAGGCACCCATCGAGATGACCGACAGAATGCGGAAGCGGAGCTGGCGGCGCAGCAGGCCCAAGCTGGTCATGGACCAGCCCATGAACACGAATGACACGCCCATCGCGCGAAGGACAGGCGGGAGTGTGGGCGCCCGGAACAGGACGGCGATGGCGGGCGCCAGGAGCCAGACCA
>Ga0307307_10000014_pt1 | contig 28469 bp, 27 predicted proteins | sample ER_DNA_194_FD_194505 | JGI IMG/M metagenome (GOLD analysis project Ga0307307, IMG submission 194505) | Bulk soil microbial communities from the East River watershed near Crested Butte, Colorado, United States - ER_DNA_194 | ecosystem: Environmental > Terrestrial > Soil > Floodplain | place...
GCCGGCTTGCCGCCGTACGACTCCTCCAGCACCTTGCCATCACTCCATCGCACCCAGACGTAATTGAACGTGATGACGTCATTGGCGCCGATCTTCTTGCCCTTGCCCTTGATCAGCGGCTGGGCCTCGAGCGCCGTCGGCGGTGTGGACTCCGGAATGGTGATCACGGGTTTGCCACCCTTGTCGGCAACGGTCGGAAGCCCCGCCTTGGGCTGCACCTTGGTGCCTTCAGGCCCGGAAAGCTGCACGTCAACGAGATCGACGACAAAGATCAAGGTGTCACCGACCTGGATTCCGGCCTGCGGGCTGCCGCCCGCCGCGTCATAGCCGTCCTTGCCGGGCATCGCGATCAGCACGCGGCTACCCTGGCGCTGGCCTACCAGGCCCTTGCTGAAGCCGGGCACCACCTGCGCCAGGCTGAACGCGATCGGCTGTCCTCGCGTGAATGACTCATCGAACTTCTTGCCAGTTCTCCCATTGACTCCGTAGTAGTTGACCTCAACGCTCTGGCCTTCGCCGATCACTGGGCCTTTACCAGGCTCAAGGACCTTGGTTCGGGTCTTGTCGATCGCCCAGGGTGAATCGACCTTGACCTTCGGCTCCTTCCCGTAACTGCCCGTCACGCTGACCTTGTCGAAGTTGTTCGATGCCTTGATCGACTTAGGCTTCGGCGTCTTTGAGGCCGAGGCCGAAGGCGTGGCCGACGGCGCGGAGGGCGAGGCAGCAGGTGTGGAGGGCGAGGCAGAAGCAGGTGTCTCCGCCGGCTTGTCCTTGGCGCATCCGAACAGCAACAGAACTGAGGAGGCGAGTCCAAGAGCGACCGCGACCCTGAACGGAGAAGATGGCACCGGAGAACCCTACAGGCTTACGCCATGTGTCAGATGTGCGTACAAGTGCCGAGCACACTAGCCGCGCATCGAGGCGATGAGCCGCTCCACCCGATCATCGGTGGCGACGAACGGATCCTTGCAGAGCACCGTACGCTGCGCCTGGTCGTTGAGCTTCAGATGGACCCAGTCGACCGTGTAGTCGTGCCGGCCCTCCTGCGCCGCGCGAATGAAGTCGCCGCGAAGCTTCGCCCTGGTCGTTTGCGGCGGCACCGCCTTAGCCCGAAAAATTGCCGGGTCGGTGGTGACCCGCGCGGCCAGTCCGCGCTGCTCAAGCAGGGAGAACACCCCTCGCGATCGCCGGATGTCGTGATACGCCAGATCCAGCTGCGCGATCCGAGGGTCAGCGAAGCTGAGCTTGTGCTTGAACGCATACCGATCGAGCAGCTTGAGCTTGATGGCCCAGTCGATCTCAGTGTCGATCAAGGCGAGCTTGTCCTCAGCGACGGCCCGGAGCGTCCGCTCCCAGAGATCCAGCACGCGATCGACGACCCGGGTACCGAGGCTCTCGCGGCGGACGAATTCTGACACCTTCTCGTAGTACTCGGTCTGCAGCTCCAACGCCGAGATCCGTCGGCCGTTCGAGAGTGCGACCTTTACTTGCCCGGACCGATCTCGGCTCATGTCCCGGATAGCCCGGATGGGGTTCTCCAAGGTGTAGTCCCGCATCGGGACGCCGGCTTCGATCAGCCTCAGCACCAGCTCCGCACTGCCGACCTTCAGCAGGGTGGTCGTCTCGCTCATGTTCGAGTCGCCGACAATGACGTGCAAACGTCGATAGCGCTCGGGATCGGCGTGCGGCTCGTCGCGGGTATTGATGATCGGCCGGCTCCGGGTGGTCGCCGACGACACGCTTTCCCAGATGTGCTCGGCGCGCTGGCTGACGCTGTACTCCGCCCCTCGGGCCGTGTGCAGCACCTTGCCGGCGCCGCAAATGAGCTGCCGCGAGACGAGGAACGGCACTAACACGTCAGTGATCTTGGAGAAGTCCCCGATCCGGGAGATCAGGTAGTTCTCGTGGCAGCCATAGGAGTTGCCGTGGCTATCGGTGTTGTTCTTGAACAGGTAGATGTCGCCGGTAATGCCCTCGCTCGCCAGTCGGTGCTCGGCGTCGACGATCAGGTCCTCCAGGATGCGCTCCCCGGCCCGGTCGTGGTTGATGAGCTGGACGAGATCGTCACACTCGGCAGTCGCGTACTCCGGATGCGACCCCACATCGAGGTAGATCCGGGATCCGTTGCGGAGGAAGACGTTACTGCTACGCCCCCAGGTCACGACGCGGCGGAACAAGTAGCGCGCAACTTCGTCAGGAGTGAGTCGTCGCGTGCCGCCAGAGGTGCACGCGACGCCGTACTCCGTCTCAAGTCCGAAGATTCTGCGGTCCACTGCCCTCCTTTGCGTACCCCCGGCCAGTCCTTCCGCCCGTTCAGCCGCCGGTGAGGTCCAGTAACCCGCCAAGCTCTTCGCGGGTCAACTCCCGGTACTCCCCGAGCTTCAGGTTTCCGAGCCGGACCGGTCCGATTCCGATCCGCGATAGACGCCGGACCGGATGGCCAACTGCCTCCATCGTACGGCGCACGATGCGATTCCGACCCTCTTGCAATGTGATCTTGATAAGGGTACGCTCCGCGGCGCTGGACACGATCTTGACTGATGTGGGACGTACCGGCCCATCCTCGAGGGTGATGCCGTGTCGCAATCGCTGCAAGGTTGCCGCGTTCACCAATCCGGTTACTTCGGCGATATATGTTTTCGGCACCTGATACGAGGGATGGGCCAGCTTGTTGGCCAACTCGCCGTCGTTGGTCAAGATCAGCAAACCCTCACTGTCGGCGTCCAGCCTGCCGACGTGAAACAGCCGCTCGTTCTTGACCAGCCGGCTGCCGCCTTTCGCGATCACGTCGGCGACCGTGCGACGGCCCTCGGGATCATCCATCGTGACAACGACGCCGCGGGGTTTGTTCATTGCGAGATAGAGATGCCGCCGCGGCGGCGGGATACGTGCGCCGTCGACTCGAATCACGTCACGTTCTGGATCAACCCGGCGTCCTTGCTCCACCACGACTTCGGAATTCACCTCGACGCGACCCTCGCTGATCAGCGCTTCGCAAGCGCGACGAGACGCGATGCCGGCCTGGGCGAGGACCTTCTGCAGGCGCACGCCTTGAGCAGCCTCGCTCACTGAGGTGGCTCGTGGACCGGTTCAGGGTGCCGCGCCGCAGCTTCCGCCAGCTGGCCAAGCTCAGCCTCCAGTTCCTCCACCTCAGGCAACTGCGGAGCTAGCGGCGGCAGATCATCCAGCGATTGCAGACCCATCCGTTCCAGGAAGTAGCTGGTGGTGGCGAACAACAGAGCACCAGACTCGGGATCGTGACCGGCCTCCTCGATCAAGCCGCGGGCCAGCAGCGTTCTCATCACGCCATCCACATTCACACCCCGAACCGCCGACACCCGGCCACGAGAGATCGGCTGGGTGTAGGCGACCACCGCCAGCGTTTCCAGGGCCGCCTGCGACAGCTTCGACTGCTGACCCTCGGTGACGTACCGAGTGATCAGGTCCGCATGCTCCTCGCGCGTGTAGTACCGCCAGCCACCAGCGACCTGCCGCAGCTCGAAGCCACGGCCCGTCTCTTCGTAGAAGGCCACCAGTTCCGCCAAGTTCTCGGAGACGACCGACTCGGGCACCCCAACGGCTTGCGCCAGCTCAAACTCAGTTACCGGCTCGGCCGCGAGCAGCAATAGTGCTTCCAGCGCCCCTGCCACATTCGCCGAGTTGTCAGACTCCGCTTGACCTATCACCGAACCGGATTCTGACAAGTCGGGGTAGTCGTCGCTCATCGATCCATCTCGCGTGTGTCGTTGGTTTCGTCGAATTCATCGGAGATCATCCAGTCTTCGGCATCCCCGCCGGTCCAGCGAACCGTCAGCTCGCCGAGCGGAGTCAACTGTTGGAACGCCACAGCGCCGTCGCGGAACAACTCGAGCAACGCCAAGAACCGAGCCACCGTGGTCAGCATGGTGGACGAGTCGCTGGTCAGCGCCCGAAATGTCATGGTGCCCTGCTGGCGTAACCGGTCGACGACAACCGTTGCCTGCTCACGAACGCTGACCGCCGGCGCATGCATGTGGGCCAGCGACAACACGCTCGCCTGCTTCGGTGTCATCGCTTTCGTTGCGAGCGTCGCAAAACGGGCCGGACTGATCGAGATCGTCACCTCAGGCAACAGCCGGGCGAAGCGCGGCTCGATCCCGACGTCACGGGGATATCGCCGGCCTTGCGCCTCTAGCGTTCCAGCGATGTAGCTGGCCACACGCTGAAACGCGCGGTATTGCAAGAGCCGCGCGAACAACAAATCTCGTGCCTCCAGCAACGCCAGATCCTCCGGATCTTCGACCTCGCCGGAGGGTATAAGGCGCGCGGCCTTGAGATCCAACAGTGTCGCGGCCACCACCACGAATTGACTCGTCTGATCCAGATCCCAGGCGCTACCCGCCGCCTTGATGTGGGCAATGAACTCATCGGTCACTTGAGAAAGCGCGACCTCGGTGATATCCAGCTTGTGCCGCGAGATCAGTTGCAGCAGCAGGTCAAAGGGGCCGTCGAAGTTGTCCAGATGGAGGTGGAAAGCACCATCGGACGGCCGCGCAACGTCTGGAAACCTTGCGTCCGGCTCTGATCGCGCCGACATCGTCAGTGTCACGAGGCCGACAGCCGCCGGACCAGCTCCGAATCTTCTCCGCGTGCCTCAAGATCAGCGAGCATGGCGGCAATCGCCTCACGTACGATGCGGCCCCGGTCCACCGCCATACTGTGCCGAGCCCGTAGGTTGAGCCGTGCCTGCTCCAGGGCTAGCAACTCCTCGGCGCTGACGTAGACAGTGATCTTCTCGTCATGGCGAACCCGGCCCGAACTCCGACGGCCGGCCGACCGATCAGCCGCAGCAACCAATGACGGCAGCTCCTCGCTCCCGGCGCCGTTGCCCGGCGGCAGGAGTTCCGAGGCAGCCGCCAGACCTACCGAACTCGACATCGATCGAGCACCTCGCGAGCCAAACTGCGGTACGACTCTGCTCCCGGTGATGTCGGGGCATAAGTGGTGATCGGCTCCCCCGCCACGGTTGTCTCCGGAAACTTCACGGTGCGGCGAATCACGCTGTGGAAGACCTGATCACCGAACGCCTGAACGACTCTCTCCAGTACCTCACGGCAGTGCAGCGTACGGGGGTCGTACATCGTGCCCAAGATGCCCAAGATCTCCAGCCGCTGATTGAGCCGATCTTGCACCTTGGCAATGGTGTCGGTCAGTAATGCGATGCCCCGTAAGGCGAAGAACTCACACTCCAGCGGCATGATCACCCGATCCGCCGCCGTCAGTGCGTTGATCGTCAACAGACCCAGCGACGGCGCGCAATCGATGAGGATGACGTCGTAGCGGCTGCGCACCGCCTCCAGCAGCCGAAGCAGCGTCTGCTCCCGTGCGACCTCCGAAACCAACTGAATCTCGGCCGCCGACAGGTCGATGTTGCTGGGCAGGATGTCCAGCCCGGGCACGTTGGTGTGGCCGATCACCTCATCGATCGAGGTATCCCGCCCCATCAGCAGGTTGTAGATGCTTGCCGGCAGAGTGTGCGGATTCACCCCCAGACCGACTGAGAGCGAACCCTGCGGATCGAAGTCCACCAGCAGCACATGTCGGCCCAGCTCGGCGAGTGCGGCGCCGAGATTGATCGTCGTCGTGGTTTTGCCAACGCCGCCCTTTTGGTTGCACATCGCGATGATCAGCGCCGGCCCGTGCTCACTCAACGGCGGCGGTGTCGGTAAGTCGGGCCAGGGCCGACCGGTCGGACCGATCACCGGCTCGCGTTCAACCGGCTGGGCAACCCCATTAGCTGAAGGGCTGGCATCGGGTGGAGCGGATACGACAAAATCCTGGTCGTTGGTGTGCTCCTCATCTGCCCGAAGCAGCGACTCGAGATCGCGTGCGTCGAGATAATGCTCATCGGTGAGGTCGGCCACAACACTGTGCGAGGACGCGGTGATATTCGTTGCACGGACGTCGGGCGGGGCCCCGCCACCTTCGTCGAGTTCCTGCACTCCTGCCTCCTCCTTGTGCCTCCTCCTTGCCGGACGGCGCGGCATCACGGCGGGTGCGTTCCGCCGCAGCTTAATGCCACCACGCGGCGATTTGTCGACACGACACCATTAATGCGCCCGAGGATGTGAGGTGAGAAAGACCTCTCGCAGGTGGTCGATGGTTACCAAGGTGTAGATCTGCGTCGTGGTGACCGAGGCGTGGCCCAGTAACTCCTGCACGACGCGGATATCGGCACCGCCGTCTAGCAGATGGGTTGCGTAGGAGTGCCGCAGGGTGTGTGGTGACACCTCGGCTGTGATGCCGGCCTTCTCCGCTACCGACCGCAGGACTGCCCAGGCGCTTTGCCTCGAGAGCCGGCCACCGCGGGTGTTGACAAACAGCGCCGGAGTTCCTCGCCCATAGGCCGTCAGGCCCGGTCGACCCCGTATCAGGTAGGCATCCAGCGCCGCCCGCGCATACGAGCCGACCGGCACGATGCGTTCCTTGTTGCCCTTGCCGAGCACGCGCAATCCTGGTGGCCGCTCACCATCGGGCGTCCGCAACAGCCGATGCACGTCATCCACGTCGAGCGCCACGGCCTCGGAGATTCTCAGGCCGGTGCCGTAAAGCAGCTCGAGCAGCGCGGCGTCTCGAAGACCGAGGTCCGTGTCGACGGTCGGAACCTCGAGCATGGCCTGCACCTGCTCCAGGCTCAACGCCTTCGGTAGCCGGCGAGGTGGCTTCGGTGGCCGGATGCTCCGCGCCGGATCTTCCTCGGTCAGCCCCTCGGCGGCGGCGAAGCGGTGCAGGCTACGCACCGCAATGACGGCGCGAGCGACACTCGCATTCGCCAACGGTGGCTCAACCCAAGCATCACCGTCGGGCGTTGCGATCCCCTCCCGCAACCGTGCCGCGTAGCCGCCGATCATGGTGCTGCTCACCTTGGACGACTCGGTGACGCCCAGCTCGGCCAGATAGTCGGCGTAACGGTGCAGGTCACGGCGGTACGCCGTGACTGTGTGCGGAGACATGCCGCGCTCGACGGTCAGGTGGTCGAGATAGGTACGGATCAGCCCCACCATGGTGGAGGCATCAGCCGAGGACGTCGGCCAGCTCCCGGTGCGCCAGCCCGTGCGCCTGAGCGACGGGGCCGTTAGTGATCATGCCGTCGTAGGTGTTCAATCCCAACGCCAGCGCCGGATCAGCCGTGAGTGCGGCTCGCCAGCCGTGGTCGGCCAGGCTGAGCGCGTACGGCAACGTGACGTTCGTCAGCGCGTAGGTCGAAGTGTTCGGCACCGCACCCGGCATATTGGCCACGCAATAGAACACCGAGTCGTGCACTCGGAACGTCGGCTCAGCATGAGTGGTCGGCCGGCTGTCCTCGAAGCAACCGCCCTGGTCGATCGCAATGTCGACCAGAACGCTGCCGACGCGCATCCGGGAGACCAGTTCGTTGCTGATCAAGGTCGGCGCCTTGGCGCCTGGCACGAGCACCGCACCGATCACCAGGTCCGCGTCCAGCACCGCGCGCTCGACCTCGTAGGCGTTGGAGGCGACGGTCTGCAGGTGTCCTTGGTAGATCCGGTCTGCCTCTCGCAGCTTGTCGATATTGCGATCCAGGAGTAACACCTCGGCTTGCATGCCGAGCGCGATTGCCGCGGCGTTCATTCCCGATACGCCCGCACCGATCACCACAACCTTGGCGGCGTACACGCCTGAGACGCCACCCATCAGGGTGCCGCGACCGCCGTCCTGCCGCATCAGGTGGTAGGCCCCGACCTGCGGCGCAAGACGCCCCGCAACCTCGCTCATCGGCGCCAGCAGCGGCAAGGCTCCGTTGCTCAGCTGTACCGTCTCGTAGGCGATGCCGGTGACTTTCCGCTCCAGCAATGCCCTGGTGCAGTCCCGGCTGGCTGCCAGATGAAGGTAGGTGAAAAGCACTTGACCGGGCTGCATGCAGTCGTACTCGATCGCAATCGGCTCTTTGACCTTCAAGACGAGCTCCGCGTCCTGCCACACGTCATCGCGGCTGGAAACGATCTTGGCTCCAGCATCGGCGAACTCGTCGTCGGTGATCGATGAGCCCATCCCCGCCCCGGCCTGGACGAGTACGTCGTGGCCGTGCCTGGTGAGCTCGTTGACTCCGGCTGGTGTGATGGCGACCCGATATTCGTGGTTCTTGACCTCAGTGGGCACGCCGACTCTCATGGATCCTCCTGACCGAACCTGGGCGTCCTCCCGACCGAACCAGGGCGCTCACCTTGATCATGCCACGCAGCAATACGGTTTCAGCTGGATAGGTGGTTGGGCGCGGATTGCCATCCCGATTAGGCTCAACAGCGATCAAAGCGAGCAATCGATACGGGAACCAATGTGACGAGTACGCGACAGCCTTCCCGCGACTGGGTGCAGGCCTACGCTGAACTCTCCACCCGTGAGGGCGACCTGTCCCCCGGGGACCTGGAGCGCTATTCGATCGCGGCACATCTGCTTGGCAAGGACGAGCAGGCCTATCGACTTCTCGATCGCGCCCACACCGGCTACCTCGACCAGGGCGCTCCCGAGAAGGCAGCGCGGGCCGTTTTCTGGCTGATCTTCCACCTCCGGAATGCCCATCAGACAGCCCGGGCAGCGGGTTGGGTCGGTCGGTTACTCCGCATCCTCGACGACTGCGACCGAGGAGGTCAGCAGTCCTATCTGCCGCTTCTTCTCGATGGCGTTCCGCTGATGCAGGCCGGCTCAGTGAGCCAGGCACTGCCGATGCTCGAACAGGCCGCTGCTGGAGCCCGCGCTGCTGGAGATGACGACGTGCTCGTCCTTGCCGGCCTGGCCAGCGGACGCTGTCTGGCAGTGCAAGGACGGACAGCGGAGGCGCTCACCACGCTGGATGAGGTCATGGTCTATGTGGTGGCCGATCGAGTAGCTCCGCAAGTGGTGGGCCTGGCCTACTGCATCGTGATCTCCGTCTGCATGGAACGGTTCGACATTCAACGTGCCGCCGAATGGACCCAGGCGTTGACGGGTTGGTGCGACGCTCAATCGGGGCTGATGCCCTACCGCGGCGAGTGCCAGGTGCATCGGGCCGAGATCTTCCAGCTGCACGGCTCGTGGACCGAAGCCATTGAGGAGGCTGTTCAGGTCAGCGAACGTGTCCCGACCGCGGGCTACATTGCGGGCGGCGCGCATTACCGGCTTGCCGAGCTACATCGACTGCGCGGTCAGCTCGACCTGGCCGAGCGCGAGTACGCCGTGGCCACAGCCTGCGGACGTGAGGTGCAGCCCGGGTTGGCGCTGCTCCGGGTGGCGCAGGGAAACACGACCACAGCGATCGCTGGGTTAGATCGTGCGCTGGCCGAGAGCCGCGACCCGGCCAGACAATCCTTGCCGCTGGCTGCCAAGATCGAGATCCTGCTGGCTGCCGGGATCATCGACGGGACGTCCGTGGCGTTGGCCCAGCTGGAAGACAACGCGGCCGCAATCCAGACCCCCTACCTGGCAGCGCTTGCCGCTCATGCAGGTGGGCGCATTCGGCTTGCCGAGGGCAATCCGCAGGCCGCCCTGCCGCTTCTTCGCCAGGCGTGGACGCTGTGGCAGCAGGTCGACGCGCCGTACGAGGCTGCGCGTACCCGGGTTGTGGTCAGTGCGGCATGTCGGGCGCTCGGCGACGACGACGCCGCGAGGATGGAGCTCGACGCTGCTCGGATGATCTTCGAACAACTGGGTGCCCAATCTGATCTTGCTGCGCTGGCTCCTAGTGACGGCGCTGCGCCCGGGCATCCGTTGACTGCTCGGGAGTGTGAGGTGCTCGCTCTCGTGGCGCAGGGGCACACCAACCGAGGGATTGCCACGGTCTTGTTCCTCAGCGAAAAGACGGTCGCCAGGCATCTCAGCAATATCTTCACCAAGATCGACGTCAGCAGCCGCGCGGCGGCCACGGCGTACGCCTATGAGCATGGACTGGTGTGACACGTAGCTGACGCCCGGGATCACGGATCCAGATGCAGCGGATGCGTATTTCTACCCATGCCCTCTTGTACAAGATGCACAATCTGCTCGATGCTGCGGGCCGGGCGCGCTTCTACGGTCAGATCATGACCACACAGCGCATCCATCTTGTTGAACCTTCGACCAATGCCGACGGCATCGGATCGATTCCCACAGTGATCATCGGCGGCGGCCAGGCCGGCCTCGCGATGGGTTACTACCTGCGAGAAGCCGGCGAACAGTTCGTCATCCTTGATGCCGAACGGCGTATCGGCGACGTCTGGCGCCATCGCTGGGATTCGTTGAAGCTCTTCTCCTTCCCCAAGTACTCCAGCCTGCCGGGATGGCCGATGCAGCTCAGCAGCTTCCCCACCCACAACGAAATGGCGGACTACCTCGAGGCTTACGCGCAGCGTTTCGACCTTCCGGTGCGCAGTGGCGTACGCGCTACCCGAGTGTCGCGCAGCGGTAGCGGGTTCCGCGTGGAGACCTCGCATGGCGTGCTGCAATGCGATCGTGTGGTCATCGCTACAGGTGGCTACAACCGGCCGGTTGTGCCGCCCTTCGCCGCCGAGCTTGCGCCTGGAATTCGGCAGTTGCACTCCTCGGCGTATCAAAATCCCCGCCAGCTGGAGGGAACCGTGCTTGTCGTGGGCGCCGGAAATTCGGGTGCCGAGATCGCCCTGGAGGCCGTCAGGTCCGGCCACCAGACATGGCTCGCAGGACGTCATCCCGGCCAGGTGCCATTCCGCATCGAGACCCGCAGGGCGAAGCTGCTGGTGCCGATCGTGATGTTCGCCTTCCGGCGGGTCTTGAACCTCGATACGCCGCTGGGACGCAAGGTCGCGCGCCAAGCGATCGAGCACGGTACTCCGCTCGTCCGCACCAAGCAGAGCGACCTCGAAGCTGCCGGTGTGCAACGAATCGGCCGTATCGCAGCAATACGCGACGGTCTGCCGATCACCGAGGATGATCAGGTTCTGGAGCCACAAACGGTGGTCTGGTGCACCGGGTACCGGCCGGATTACAGCTGGATAGAGCTGCCGGTGGCGGATGAGGACGGCCACCCGATCACCGAGCGCGGCGTCTCGCCTGAAGCCGGTCTGTACTTCATTGGTGTCGAGTTCCAGTACGCAGCCGCGTCGTCAACAATCCAGGGCTTGGATCAGGATGCCCGCTACCTGATGCGTGCCATGGCGAAGCAGCGCGCTGTCCGGGCAGTGTCGGTGGAGGAGCCTGCCGCAGCCTGAGGACGCGACTCACTGACGACCCAGCTTTCCCCTGACGCCCCACCAAGTTGATGACGCCCCACTTATTGGTGGGGCGTGGAGACGGAAGGTGACGCGTCAGCGAGCCTTACGTGATGAGGTCGCGCGCAGACCAGTCAGCATCGGCAGGGCGGAGACTCTTGTAACCGTCCCGCTCACGAGCTGTCCAAGCAGCGAGTACGCCGGAGACAACGGTCGGGTTGTGCAGACGGCCGCCGAGGACTGCCTCGACCAGATCGTCCAAGGACGCCCACACGGTATCCATGTGAGCCTCTTCGCCCTCCCGGGTGAAACCGTCCGGATGATCAACATCGGTCAGGTCGCGGGCGAGATAGATGCGTAGTGATTCGCCGAGGATTCCTGGCGTGGTGAACAGATCGACCAGCACGGCCCAGCGCCGCGCCGCGAGTCCCACCTCTTCGGCGAGTTCCCGCTCAATGGCCTGCAGGTAGTCCTCCCCTCCGACATCGAGCAGTCCGGCGGGCGGCTCGATGAGCCGGTGTCGTACGGGGTGCCGATACTGCCGGACCAAGGCCACCCGATCATGATCATCGAGGGCGATCACCCCGACAGCGCCTGGATGCTTGAGGTATTCCCGAGCGATCAGCTGCCCGTCGGGCGTCCGTACCTGATCTTGCACGTAACTGGTGATCTTGCCCCGAGCGAGCAAGGTCGATGAGACCACCGGCCAGGCGAGCGGCACATCAACCAGCTCGTCCGGACCGAGAATGATCATCGACGGTTGCTGTCGACCGGCAAACGGGTCGCCAGCTTGCGATCAAGCGCAGCCTCGATGAGACCAATGAAAAGCGGATGCGGCCTGGTCGGCCGGGATTTGAGCTCGGGATGAGATTGGGTGGCGACGAAGTAGGGATGAAGATCAGTTGGCAACTCGATGAACTCGACCAGCTTGGAGTCCGGCGACATGCCGCTGATCACCAGACCAGCATCCTCCAGCCGTTCCCGATAGGTGTTGTTCACCTCATAGCGATGCCGATGCCGCTCTGCGACCTGGGATTGCCCGTAGCGCTTGGCGACGATAGAGCCGGGCAGCAATTCGGCTGGATAGGAACCCAGCCGCATGGATCCGCCGAGATCACCATTGCCCTCGACGATCGCGACCTGCTCCGCCATCGTGGCGATCACCGGATGCGGCGTGTCCGGGCAAAATTCGCTGCTATCCGCACCATCCAATCCAGCGAGGTGCCGGGCCACCTCGATGACCATGCACTGCAGGCCGAGGCAGAGGCCCAAGATCGGGATCTGATTCTCGCGGGCGTAGCGGATCGCGCCAACCTTGCCCTCCACACCTCGGATGCCGAAACCGCCCGGGATGACGACGCCATCCACCTCGCTCAGCACTCGGGCCGCTCCCTCCCGAGTCTGGCAATCGTCGGAAGGCACCCAGCGAATCACGACTCTGGCGTGATTCGCGAAGCCCCCCGCACGGAGCGCCTCGCAGACGGAGAGGTACGCATCAGGAAGATCGACATACTTGCCGACCAGAGCGACCGTTACCTCTTCCTTGGGATGGTGTACGCGATCAAGCAGGTCGTTCCAGCGCGTCCAGTCCACGTCGCGGAAACGGAGGTCCAGCCGGCGCACCACGTACGCATCCAGGCCTTCGGAGTGCAACACCTTCGGAATGTCGTAGATGCTGGGCGCATCGATCGCGGCCACGACGGCCGATTCGTCGACATCACACATCAACGAGATCTTCCGTTTCACCGACTCCGGAATGTCGCGATCGGAGCGACACACGACAGCGTCCGGCTGGATACCGACCTGGCGCAGCGCAGCAACCGAGTGCTGGGTCGGCTTGGTCTTCAACTCACCGCTCGGACCGATGTAGGGCACTAGCGACACGTGCAGAAAGAAGACGTTTTCCCGGCCTACGTCGTGACGCACCTGACGTGCTGCCTCCAGGAATGGCAGCGATTCGATGTCGCCGACCGTGCCGCCGATCTCATGAATGACGACGTCGATATCCGGCCCCCCCATAGCCATCATCGAATCTTTGATCTCGTTCGTGATGTGGGGAATCACCTGCACGGTGTCGCCGAGATAGTCTCCCCGCCGTTCCTTGGCGATCACCGATGAGTAGACCTTGCCGGTGGTGATGTTGGCCTCGCCCGAGAGGTTGACGTTGAGGAAGCGCTCGTAGTGACCGACGTCGAGATCGGTCTCCGCGCCATCCTCGGTGACGAACACCTCTCCGTGCTGGAACGGGTTCATGGTGCCGGGATCGACGTTGAGATATGGGTCCAGCTTTTGCATGGACACACTGAGCCCACGAGCAACGAGGAGGTTGCCGAGGCTGGAAGCCGTGAGCCCTTTGCCGAGTGAGGAGGCGACGCCCCCGGTCACAAAGAGATGCTTGGTGGATTTCTCGCGGTATCCCACGGGCCTCCAGCTTACGTCGTGAAGTGCTATCGCACGGTGAACCCGCCCGAGGAGTTCCAGAAGCCCTTGTAGCGTCGGTCTCGAGCGACGCTTTTGTAGGCACGGACCAGATCATCGGCGACATCGTCTTCGTCGGGCCAGGTGGCTGCCTGACGGAGACCGGCGTCACTCAACCGGCCTCGCTCGCTCGGGTTGTCGGCAAGCGCAACAATCTGCCGCGCCGCCTCCTCCACATCACCCGGAGGGACCAGTACGGCAGCCGAATCGACCAGGTCTTCGATCCCTCCGACCCGAGTACTGATCAGCGGCACACCGGCCAGCAGCGCTTCCTGAGCAACCAATGCACGCGCTTCCCAGGTCGACGTCAACAACGCGAGGTCGGCGGCCCCAAGCAAAGAAGCGATGTCATCGCTTCGACCCAACAGTGCGACCTGAAGACGGTCGCTGGTGATGCGACGCTGCAGTTTCCGATGTTCGGGACCCTCGCCGACAACGACGAATCGCAGGTCGGACCGGTCGCGCACGGCCGAGGCGATGTCGAGCACCATGCCCAGGTTCTTCTGCGGGGCCAGCCGGCTCACCGTCACACTGACCGTGTCATCAGGTGAAGCACCGAGAACCCGGCGCTGCTCTTCGCGACTCGTCTTGGCTTGCGGCAGAACTGGCGCCGCAATCGGGGAGAACCGTACGTTCCGGGCTCCCAGCCGGGTCGCCAGGGCCACGAGATCGCGGCTTGCGCCCAGCGTGAGATCAGCTCCCATCGCCACGGCTCGAAGCGTCTGGCGTGCTGCCGTGGGGGCGATCCCGTCACCCAACACCGCGTTGTGCCACGTCACCACCAGCGGCACCTTGTACATCCAGGCGATGGGGAGTCCCAGCCAGCCCGCTTTCAGTCCATGGGCATGTATCAGATCGGCGCCGATGAGCCGCCGTGGGCTGGTCAGCGGACCAACGTCGAGGCCGAGCGCAGCGAAACCCTGTGCCTCCGCCGTGGCCTCCGGGCAGAACACCCGGACCTGGTGCCCACGTTGCTCCAGTCTGGGGGTAATGCTCGCGACGTGTCGCCCAATGCCGCCGGTGCTCCCGGTCAGCAGTTGCGCCACCTTCACGACGAACCCACCTCGGCCGATGGCGTACGACGGCGCAGGGCCCACATCTGGGACAAGACTGAGGGTGCAAGGAGTCTGAGCATCGCTGTGAACACTAAGACACACACCAACGCCACGGCGCACGCCCCGAGCACCGCCGCCAGAATGCCGACATCGCTGAGCAGTTGTGACCCAGCTGCACCGAGCCCGCCCGCGAGCATGGCAGCCGCAAGCCCGACCAGCATGGGCCGGGTCAGCCCGATGGCCGGCATACCTGATCGCCGTAGCAGCAACCAGCCTGCTACGGCCCCGACAACCATCCCCAGCGACACGCTGCCCGCCATGATCGGCACGAGCCACGGGCCAGGGACTATCGGCCGCAGCACTGCAACGCTGATGATCACTGCAGCCCATGCGCTCGCATTGGCGACACCGGACGCCTTGCCGAGGTGTTGTGCCAGCAAGGTACGCGATGCCAGGCCCAGCAGTGTGAACCCGACGACAGCAGGCGCGAACGCCACAATCGGCCAGGCCAGCGCATTCGTACGCTCCGAACCTGGGCCTAGGACGAATACCCGCGCCACCGGCACGGCGGTCGCCACCAGCAAGGACGCGCCCAACCATGCCATGACCACCGTCGCCGGACCTGTTTCGGCGAGCACGTTGCTGACGTTGTCGCGGCCCTGCTCGGCAGCTGCGGCCAGCCTCGGGAAGCTCAGCTGCAGCAACGGTGCCGCAAGCACCGCGTACGGGAGTAAGTAGATGGCATTTGCCCAGGTGAATCGGGTCAACGCACCTTGATCACCAGTTTGCTGAGCCGACCAGTTGATCAACAAGACGCTGAGCTGCTGCAATACCAGCCCGATGATCCCAGCAGCGGCAATTGTGATGATCACCGATCGGTCGCCATCGGCAAATCGCAGCCGGGGCCTGAGCCGCAGCCCGATCCGGCCGAGTGGCAGGAGCGTGCAGGCAGCCAGCGCCAACACGCCCAAGGTCGTACCCCAGCCCAAGGCAGCAAGTGCCTCGGTCGTCAGCTGGGATGGGTCCTCATTCGCTGCTGGAGTGGCTAGGGCGGCATAGCTGAGGTAGGCGATGATCACGACGACGCTGGACAGCAGCGGTGCGGCTGCCGCCGCCAGGAATCGATGGTGAGCCTGCAGCACTCCGGCACCGACCACCGCCAGGCCGTACAGCCACACCTGTGGAGCGAACATCACGACAAGCGCGGCAAGGGTTTCAGCACTCCCGGCACAGTCAGCCTTGGCGAATGCGTTCGCGAACAGATGCGCCCCGGCTAGTACGGCCAGCCCTGCCGGAGTCAGGATGAGCAGAGTCCAGGTGATCAACGCCGACGTGGTGCGCGAGCTGTACTCCGCTCGGCCTGCCCCGACATGCCGTGCGACTACCGGGACGACCACCCCCGCCAGCACGCCGCCCGCGACGATCTCGAACAACACGTTGGGCAAGCTGTTGGCGGCGTTGTACGTGTCGCCTAGGCAGGTATCGCCGACTGTCTTGGAGAAAACCAACGACCGGCCGAACCCGACGAGTCGGGACGCGAGGGTCAAGCCTGCGACAGCTGCGGCGACCGAGGCAAAACCGGCCCTCACACGCATTGTCTGTCGTCAGTCCTGGGGCTTACGGGGACCGGACGCCGCCCCAGCTGATCAAGCCGGCGTAATAGCGGGGTGCGTTCGATCACGGCCGTGAAGCTCACCTGCTCGCTGGCGAGGTTGAGTGCCACCGCGGCAGCACAGGCAAGCAACCGAAGCCGCCACGGTAACGCTTGAACGGCAGCGGTCCCGACTGCAGCACCCAGCGCGTTGGCCCCGCAGTCGCCGAGCATGGATCGGCCTCCCAAATCGGTTGGCAGGCTGCCCACGGCAGCACCGACAGCTGGCGCGGCACCGACGCCGGACAGACCCGAACCGAGCAAAATAATCACCTTGGCCGCTCGACCTGGCCGCAGATCGAGCAGATTGGTGAGGTTGGCCGTCGCTGCGATCAAGGCGGTATCGAGCACTCCACCCAGCACTCGGCACACCGGCTTCGAGCAGCCAGGCCGAGAGTGTTGTAGCAGCACGGCGGCCGCGGCAGCGCTGACGCCGACGCCGACGATCTTGATCATCCCGCTGGTCAGCTGGCCAGACCGCAGCGCCTGGAGGTGACCTCGGAATCCTTTGGCCTGGCCCGATCCGTAAAGGTCGTCATACGCTCCGACCAGCGCAGCTCCGGCGCTAGCGACGGCCACGGGCAGATGCCGGCGGCCCGATGGGTCGAGCAGCCGGTCTACCCCCACACCGGCCAGCAGTGCGACGACCGCGATCGGACCCTCCGCGAGTGTCACGTTCTGGCCAGCGAAGTTGGTTCGCGTCCAGCGCGACCCCTGTTGAGCACCAGTCGCACGCTGATTGGCAGCCGCTGCGACGACGGCGGCAGTCACCCCCGAGGCCGCGCAGGCCAAGAGTCGGCGCCCCACCTATCGCACCGGCAGGTCGGGCAGCGGTGCATCCGCCTTGGCCAGGGCACCGTAGTGCTGAGTTGGCCGCCCGAGCAGGCGCTCCTTGCCCGCCAGCACGACGGTCGTAACGCCGCTACTGAGGTCGGCAACATCCACACTGCTGAGGCTATCCACTGAGGTTGGGTCCGACCGTGCCGCCAGCACGTCGGTCCCCTCGATGTCCTCACTGTTCGGGCCGGCGAGCACCACCCCAGCCCGATTGCTCAGGCCCACGTCGAACTGAACATGAGCGGCGAGTTGTTCCGGGGTCGGGCGCGGATCCGATGCCGGAGCCGTGACCACAATGATCAACTGTGCCTGTGCTGCCGAATCCTTGCTGATCGTGACCAGGCCGCGTTTCTCGAGCGATTCACCTACCGCGATCGCCAGCGCATCACGATCTTCGGTCTCCTTGGATCCGATCGACCTGCCTAGGGCGACGCCGAGCCGGGTTGCCGGCGTCATGGCGTCGCTGAGGCCGAGCGGACCGACATAGTTGGTCAGGGCAGCGGTGATGTTTTCGGTTTTCGCTGGGTCAAAGGCCTCAGCACTGACCTTGACATCGCGTACGACGGTTCCGCCGGCCCCGACGACAGCATCGGAGATGGAGCGCAAGACATCGGTGGGAGCATCGGGCATGGCCACCATGGCGACCCGCTGCCCATTCAAGACACCGGCCGTGACAGCGGTGCCCACCTGCTCGTCGTAGTCATTGCGGTAGCTGTCCAGCGCCTTGCGTCGATCCAGCTCAGTTCGCAGATCGGTCACCTGCTTGCGGTCTTGCGCGGCCTGCTGCAGCAGTCCCTGATCCACCGATGGGCTCAGCGACACGCCTACCGCAATCCCTACCGACAAAGCAATGAAGACCGCCATCAACGACACGATGTGGTAGCGGAAGTTGATCAAGTGACGAGTTCCTTTATCCAGTAGAGCAAGTCCCGGACTCGGGCAGCGATGACATTGCCAAATGCCCAGCCGACGTCGGTGAACAACAACGCAGTCAGCAGCGCAATGACTCCGGACAATACGAACAAGATCAAATGCCAGGTCTTGATCTGACTGCGGTAGATCCGCGACACGCCCTTGGCGTCGACCAGCTTCGGCCCGACACGAAGCCGAGTCAGGAACGTGGAAGCCATCCCCGCCCGACCTTTGTCCAAGAATTCCACCAGCGAGGCATGGGTGCCCACCGCGACAATCAGGCTTGCTCCCTTCGAATCCGCAAGCAGCATGGCGGCGTCCTCACTGGTGCCGAGGGCAGGAAAGACGACGGCCCGCAAACCCAGCTTCTCGATCCGCTCCAGCCCGGGCGCCCGACCGTCGTGATAGGCATGCACGACGAGTTCCGCGCCGGACCGTAGCGTCTCATCAGTACACGAATCCATGTCGCCGATGATCATGTCGGGTTGATAGCCGGCCTCGATGAGTGCATCAGCGCCTCCGTCGACACCCATCAGCAACGGTCGATATTCCGAGATGTAGGGCCGCAGGGCAGCGAGGTCGCTGCGATAGTCGTAACCGCGAACCACGATCAAGACATGCCGGCCCTCGATCTGGGACACCACGTCAGGAACCCCGACGCCTTCCAGCAACAGCTCCTTCTCGACTCGCAAGTAGGTCATCGTGTTGTCGGCGAACGCCTCGATCTGATCTGACAGACCGTTGCGGGCGTACTCCAGATGATCTTCCAATATCTCTGTGGTGTAGAAGGTTCCCTCCGCGACGACGTTGCCTGACGGGTCGACCAACTTACCGCCGTCGAGACTCAGCCGGTCGCCTTCGTGAACTCGCGTGAAGACGTGATCGCCAACGTTGTCGATCAACGGGATGCCGGCCTCGAGCAGAATTCCAGGCCCGAGATTGGGATAACGGCCAGACACCGATGACACCGCGTTCACCACAGCGGCGGCACCGGCTTCCACGAGCGCCTCCGCGCTGACCCGATCGAGATCACTGTGATGGATGATGGCAATCTCGCCCGCGCGGAGCCGTTTGGTGAGGTTCTTGGTACGCCGATCAAGGCGCGCCACACCGCCGATCTGGGCCGGTGTTCCGCGTTTGCGCAGCAGGGTGGGAAGTCGCATGTCGCCGTCCATCCTCCCACCCGTGCAACGTGGGTCCTCAAATATCAGCGGATGGAGAAAACTCACGTGCGATAGGCGGCCGGCTCATCCGCCGCCGTCGCGGCGCAGCCGGTAACCCATCCCGCGAACAGTCTCAAGCGACCGTACGCCGAACGGCCGATCGATCTTTTCCCGGAGATAGCGGATGTAGACCTCTATGACGTTGGACCGGTACTCGTGTCCGATGTCCCACGCCGCATCGAGCAGCTGGCTGTGACTGAGAACTTGGCCGGGGCTCCTCATGAACGCCTCGAGAAGCGCAAACTCGCGGGTGGACAGCCTGATCTCGTGCTCGGCGCGCCAGACCTGGGCAGACGCCGGGTCGAGCCGCAGCGCACCAACGGTGATGATCACCGGCCGCTCCCCCGCGTCGCGGCGCGCCAACGCCCGCAACCTCGCGAGTAGCTCCCCGAACGCAAACGGCTTGCTGAGGTAGTCGTCGGCTCCGGCATCCAGTCCGCGGATCCGGTCATCGACGCCATCGCGTGCGGTGACCATGATGATCGGGGTCCACTCACCAGAGCTGCGCAGCCGACGACAGGTAACGAAGCCGTCCGCATCTGGCAGCATCGCGTCCAGCACGACGACGTCGTACGCCGTATCCGCGAGCATGGCGCACGCGGCGCCCGATGTACCTGCCACGTCTCCGATCACGTTGACCCCCCGCAAGGCTCGCCTGATCGCAGCCGCCATCGGTAGGTCATCTTCGACGACCAACACCCGCATGCTGGGAAAGTTATGCAGCAGCAGATGAGAGCCTCATGAGACTGCACGCAGATGGGCAACTTGCCGCGTCGCTCTAGACGAAGCGCCTCGATTTATAGCCGACCACTGGCTCAGATTGCCCCTACTCAAGGGTAGCCAGAGGCCATAGGTGCGGGTCTACAGTGAGCACGGAGAGCGCATGTACGGCTGGCGATGACTGGCTGTCAGTTCGTTGACCGGCCTCCTCGTTGATCTGCCCCCTTGCCGATCGGAACAGCCACTTGCAAGACGGACCCACGTGACGGAGCGGCCGGCGTGGAGGAGCTCGAGGCCAACGTGGAACGCTGGCACCCCAAGGGGGTCAAGCTCTACACCGCTGAGTGGAAGGGAGATTCCCGCGGCTGGAAGCTCACCGACCCTGAGGCATATCGCTATCTGGCGAAGTCCGAGGAGCTCGGCATCAAGAACATCCATGTACACAAAGGGCCCACGATCTGGCCCTTGGACAAGGATGCCTTCGACGTTTCCGACGTCGACCACGCCGCCACCGACTTCCCGCAGGTCGCGGCTCTACGGCTCGGGGATGCCGTAGACACCCCGGACCGGGAGCGGCTGCGAGCGAGACATATCGAGCTGGGCTTGCCTGGCGGAGATGACGATCCGCTGCTGATGGATACTCTCACCGGCAGGAGCCTCGAGGTCGACACGGTACGTGCCCACCTCGGCCGGGCCCGACTCACACGGGTCAGTCTGGAGGCGAACGCCGGGATGTGCCGTGACATGCTGCATGACCGCTATACGAGTATCGGCGTTGGGGAGAAGGAGGAGTAGATGCGAGCCGTCCGTCTGCATGGATATCACCAGGACCCAGTGGTCGAGGAGGTGCCAGAGCCAGCGATCGTTGGCCCGCTCGACGTGATCGTCAAGATCGGCGGCGCTGGGGTGTGCCGCACCGACCTGCACATCATGGAAGGTCAGTGGGACGCAGCCATGAGCCCGAAGCTTCCCTACACGCTCGGCCATGAGAACGCTGGCTGGGTGCACGAGGTCGGTCCCGCGGTGACGAACGTCCAGGCTGGCGACACCGTGATCTTGCATCCCACTCCGACGTGCGGACTGTGCAGTGCCTGCCGGGCCGGAAACGACATGCACTGCGAATACAGCTCCTTCCCAGGCCTATCTCACGACGGCGGCATGGCAGAGTACCTGCTCACATCAGCGCGCGCGTGCGTGAAACTCGACCCGAGCACCAGGCCCGAAGACGTCGCCGCTCTCGCCGATGCCGGCATCACGGCATACCACGCCGTTCGCAAGGCGATTCCCCTGCTCTATCCGGGCACCACGTGCGTCGTGATCGGCGCGGGCGGCCTCGGGCACATCGGGGTCCAGTGTCTGGCCGCGTTGACTGCAACGCGGATCATCGTCGTGGATCGCCATCCAGACGCGCTGGCGCTTGCTGAGAAACTCGGCGCGGAGCACACCGTGGTCGCCGACGGCCAGCAGATCGAGGCCGTCAAGGACCTCACCCAAGGTGCCGGCGCCGATGTCGTGCTGGACTTCGTCGCGGAGCAGGGGGCCGAAAACGACGGGTTTACGATGACCCGGCCCGCTGGTTCCTACTTCGTCATCGGGTACGGCGGCACCCTGACAATCCCGACCTTGGACATCATCTCCACCGAGCGCAACATCATCGGCAACATTGTCGGTACGTACAACGACTTGGCCGAGCTGATGGCGCTGGCACAGCAAGGTCGGGTGACCCTGCACACCAAGACCTATCCGCTGGACGCCGCGACCGATGCACTGCACGACCTCGATGCTGGCAACGTCCGCGGGCGGGCGATCCTGGTGCCGTAGGCGGCGGTGTACCCGGAGTGCCAGATCCTAATTCGACGCTCGTGCCGACGCGGCCAACTCCACCAGCTCGCCCGCGTGAGCCAACGCCGACTCCGTGGTGTCCAGTCCTGCCATCATGCGGGCCAACTCCACCGCACGATCCTCGTCCGCCACCTGGACAACGCCGCTCGTCGTCACCTGGCCATCGTCGGATTTCACCACGACGTAGTGCCGATCAGCGAAGGCGGCGACCTGTGCGAGATGGGTGACGACCACGACCTGACTGTGCTGGGCGAGCCGGGCAAGCCGTCTTCCCACCTCGACGGCGACCTTGCCGCCAACCCCGGCGTCAACCTCGTCGAATACCAACGTGACGGCCTCGTGACCGCCAGCGAGCACGACCTCCAAGGCCAATCGGACGCGGGACAACTCGCCACCGGAAGCCACCCGGCCGAGGCTACGAAGCTCGCTCCCCGGATTGGCAGCGAAGGTCAGCTCCACACGGTCGGCACCCGACGGCCCGAGCTCGGCGCTCGTTACGTCGAAGCTCAATCGGGCATGCGGCATAGCGAGGGCGGCAAGTTCCGCAAGCACCAACTTGCTGAACCTACCCGACGCCTCGTGTCGGGCCCTGCTGATCTGGCCAGCCAAAGATGCGAGATCCGTCGCGAGCGCATCCACCCGCTGTTCCAAGGTTGCGATCCGCTCGTCGCTCTGCTCGAGCTGGGTGAGCCGGACAGCGGACTCGGCGGCCCATTGCAGTACCTCGTCGCACGTGGTGCCGTACTTCCGGGTGAGCGTACTTAGCTGGGCCCGGCGCTCGGCGATCTGTTCCAGCCTGCCGGGTTGGCTCTCCAGGCTGTCGAGGTAGCGCGCCAAGTCGGCGGTGAGATCGCTGAGCTGGTAGCTCGCATCCACCAACCGTTCACCCAACTGGGTTGCGGCGGGATCCCGGGAGACTGCCGATTCAAAGACTTTGCGGGCCGCGTAGAGCATGACCAACGCACCACCGGGCTCATCATCTGGCCCAGCGAGTGCCTGGACGGCCGACTCGGCCGAATCCCGGAGGTCGTCGGCGGACTGCAGACGCAGCGCCTCGGCTGCCAGGGCGACATCCTCGCCGGAGGCAGGAGCAATCCGCTCGATCTCGTCCAGACCAAACCTCAGCAGATCAATCTCGCGAGCCCGACGCTGGGCCTCCGTACGCAATTGGGCCAACTCTGTCCGCGCCGCACGATCCTCTGCCCAAAGACTCGTGTATCTCGCCAGCGGTTCGAGTGCCGGGACACCGGCAAAGCGATCCAGGAGCTGCCGCTGACGATCCGCCTCGGTGAGGCGTTCCTGCTCTGCTTGGCCGTGGATCCGCACGAGTGCGGCCGTCAGCTCCGCGCACACGCTGGCAGGCACTTGGGCGCCGCCCACGTAGGCACGGGAGCGCCCGGCCGAGGTGACATGGCGGGCAACGATGAGCTCGTCATCATCGAGTTGACCGCCGGCCTCCTGCACAGTCTGCGCCAGCTCAAGGTTGTCGATCTTGAAGCGGCCTTCCACGCGAGCCCGCTCCGACCCGCGACGTACCGACCGCGGGTCAGCCCGGCCGCCGAGCAGCAGGCCGAGCCCGCTGATGATCATCGTCTTGCCTGCGCCAGTTTCGCCGGTGACCACGGTGAGACCGGGATGCAGACTGATGATCGCGTCGCTGATCACGCCCAGGTCGGCGATCCGCAGCTCGGTGATCATGCAGGAGTGTCGATCACGGTGATGGCCGGGTCGGCTGAGCCGCGCCAGCCCTCCACTCGCAGGCCGAATTTCTGGACCAGCCGATCGGTGAAGGGGGCTTGAGAGAGTCGGGCTAGTCGCAACCGCTGCCGTCCCCTGGTTACTTCGATCTCCATGCCGGTCCGCAGTTCGACGGAGCGGCGACCGTCGCACCAGACCACGCCGTGTGTCGGGGAGACGTCGAGAACTTCGACAACGACCGTCGACGTCGGGCTGAGCACCAGCGGCCGGGCGAACAGCGCATGGGCACTCAGCGGTACCACGACGAGTGCTTCGACGCCCGGCCAGACCACGGGACCACCGGCCGAGAAGGCGTACGCGGTCGAGCCGGTGGGAGTTGAGACCAGCATTCCGTCGCAAGCCCAGCGCGACAGCGGCCGGCCATCGACCTCGACCAAGACTTCAAGCATCCGCTCCCGCGCGGCCTTCTCGATCGACACCTCATTGATCGCGTACGACGACCACGCTGGCTGGAACGTCTTGGTGTCGCGGAGTGTGACGTCGATGGTGAATCGCTCCTCGACCGTGTAGGACCGCGCGACGACATGAGCGACGATGCTGTCGATCTCCGAAGACTCCGCCTCGGCAAGGAAACCGACATGTCCGAGGTTGACTCCCAGCAGCGGAATCTCGCTGGCCACCACCCATTCCGCCGCGCGCAGGATGGTGCCGTCGCCCCCTAAGACGACCATCAGCTCGATTCCGTCCTCGAGCTTGACCGGCTTGGAGAGCGGCATCACTGCGTGCGCCAGCCGATCATCGAGTTCGGGCAGATCACCGGCAGGCAGCGCGGACACGATGCCGGCCGCGCTCAATCCCTCGACGAGTCGATTCGCTGCGGCAATTGCGGCCGGTCGGCCCATGTGCGTGAGCACGGCGACGCGGCGTACCGAATCTGCACCTGCACCACTGTGCTGGCCATCTCTCTGGGCTGCAGCCTTGGTCACCTGCAACAGCATATTGAGTATCTGCTTGCTCGCTGGATTTGATTGCCTCGCTCCTGGCTTCCGCCACGCCGACAGCGCTTGTTGAATCGGCAGCTACGTTGCGACGAGGGCGGTGAGGTCCAGCTCTGGCGGACATTCAGCTTGCCGTAAGAGGACGAAGAACTCACGGTTGCCAGCGGCGCCGGGCAGCCTGCTCGGTACCGCGGCTACGCAAGGCCAGCCGCGCGCCGCCGCTGCCTCGATCACATTTGATAGTGCGAGCACGTGATGAGCCGCCGACCGCACCACACCGTCCTTGCCCAACAGTTCCCGTCCGACCTCGAACTGTGGCTTGACCAGCAACAACAGCCAGCCGTCGTCCCGAGTGACCGACACCAGTGGGCCGATGAGAAGCGTCAATGAGATGAAAGAGACATCGGCAACGACATGATCAACGGGAGCACCTCCGACATGGTCGAGTTGCAGATCTCGAAGGTTTGTTTTCTCATGCAGCCGAACCCGTGGATCGGCCCGCAAAACCGAAGCCAGTTGATCACTGCCAACGTCAACGGCGATCACCTCCCGGCAGCCACGGTCCAGCAGAACCTGGGTGAAGCCACCAGTTGACGACCCCGCGTCGAGGGCTCGTCCATCGACTCGGAGGTTGAGATCGTCAAGTGCGCCGACAAGCTTCCGGGCACCTCGCGAGACGTACCGATCAGCGGGTGCGTCGATGTCTGCAGACCGCGGTACGCGGTCGCCGGACCGCCTCACGATGGCACCGTTCACTATGACCTGACCGGCGCTGATCATGGTCTGGGCATGAGTTCGCGATCGGGCCAACCCGCGCCTGACCATTTCAAGATCAAGGCGCTCGGTCACTGCTCAGGCCGGCTCAGCGTTGTGCGACTGATCCTCGTCCGGTCGATCCAGGGCTTCCTGCAATGCAGCATGAACGTATCCGAGCCGATCGTGGTGCTCCTCGAGTGGCGCTGAAGCAAGATCAGCTAGTTCGAGTAGCGCATCGTCCACAGCGGGATTACCGGTCTGCGGTGGGGCGATCGTCGGCTCCATATCCTCGGGCTCGTCCCGACTCTGCTCGGTCATTTCTCTCCGGACGGTCTGGTGCGCTTTGTGGTGGCTGCTGACTTGCGCGCCGGTTTCCCGCTAGTGGACTTCGCCGCGGTCGCCTTCTTGGTTGGCGTCGTCGTCGGGCTCGCTTTTCGGGTTGGCGTCTTCTTTGCCGCCGCCTTCGTTGCTGGAGCGGATTGTGCCGCACGCGCCACGGCCTCATCCAGTTGTGCTCGCAACGAAGCGACCTCGGCACGTAGTGCCTCGACCTCGTCTGCGCGCGCGAAGCCGAGCCTCCCCGCGGCCTTGTCCACCTCCGCGGTCACGAAGTGCTGCATCAGCTCTCGGTTGATCCGACTTGCGTTCATGATCTCCTCGGCCAGCTTGGTGACGCGCTCGCCGGCCTCCACGGCCACATCTTCCAGGCCGGCTTGTCTGAACAACGCCCGAGCGGTCGCTGACGCCTTCGCCTGGGTGCTCTTGGTGACACCGGTCACCATGTTGATGTAGGTCTGAAATGCCTCGGACACAATGGATGCCTTTCTACCGCTGAGTATGCCGGCCGGTGGACGCCGCAGCGCCGCATTGAACGCTACCGCAGCGTCACTCGAGGTGATCATTCCTGGCAAGTTGCCAGACCGCGTTGCGGGAATCGATGACCAAACCATGATCAGCAGCCCACCACGCGGCACGGGCGGCGGCCCAGGTCGCCTCGATGTCACTCGATCCGTTGTGCTGGACGATGAGCTGACCCTCTACGACGGAGGCACTCGCCTGACCGCAGTGGAATTCGTCTCCGTTTTGGCTGATGGCCAGTGCCGGCCGTAATAGCGCACGGAGATCTTGCCCGACAAAGGTTGGTCGTTCTCCGGGTGCGGCGTCGAACAACTCGGCAGCGCGGTGGGAACCGGAGAGCACCAACATACTGTCGAGGCCGGCGTTGACCGCCCCTGCAATGTCGGTGTCAAGCCGGTCCCCGACGAACAGCGGGTGATGAGCGCTGAGTCGGCTGACGGTGTCGTCTAGGAGCGGCCGATAGGGCTTGCCGGCCACCTCCGGCTCCGCATCTACGGCCATCCGCACGGCTGCGACTGCTGCCCCGTTGCCTGGAACCAGTCCACGATCGGTCGGGCGAGTCGGATCGATGTTCGTCGCTACCCAATGTGCCCCGTGATGGATTGCGATCGCCGCCTCGATCAGCTCCTGCCACGCCAGGTCGAAGCCGTAGCCCTGCATCACCGCCATTGGATTGTCCTCGGCGGAATGGACCGGAACAAGGCCTACTTCGCTGAGTGCCACAGTTACTCCCTCGCCGCCAACCGCGAGGATTCTGGCGCCGGGCCCGAAGCGGGCGATCAGGAGATGCGCGGCCGCCTGAGCTGACGTCACGACATCGGCGGCGGTCGCCGGAATGCCGAGTTCAACCAGGTGATCAGCGACCGCGACAGGCGGCCGGGCCGCGTTGTTGGTGACAAAACCGATCTTGGTACCACGCGCATGAAGCGCTGCGATGCCTTCCGCCGCGCCCGGCACGGCAACCGTACCGAGGTAAACGACACCGTCAAGATCGAACAAGACCGCATCGTAGGAGTCAATGATCAGCTCACTCGCCATCACTGGCTGTCCTGATGCGGGCCATCGCCCTCATCGTCGTCGTCGTCGTAGTCGATCACGATCCCGTCGAGTTCGTCGACTCGCTGTTGCGCGTCGGTCTCATGATCATGGTCGAGCTTGGCCGCCGCGGCAAACCAGTGTCGAGCCTCGGAATCCTTGCCACCCTGCACTAACGCATCGGCGTAGGCGTATCGCAGCCGAGCCACGGCGAGCGGAGGCGCGACCTCGGGGCGTACGGCGGCAACGGCCCGCTCCAGCAGCCGTAGCGCCTCGTGATCTTGGCCCAAGTCGCGGCGCGCTCCAGCCTCGACAATGATCATCTCGATCCGCAGCGATGGCTCCAGACCGACCCGCTCCGCCTCGCGCGCCAGCTTCACAGCATTATGCGGACGACCGAGCGCGCGCTCGCAATCAGCCATCACCGGCAGATAATCCTGCGTCCCCGTCATGCGCCGCAGCGCACGAAACTCACTCAGCGCAACGTCATAACGACCAGCCGCGTACGCGGTCTCCGCGGCCGCCTCGCGGACGATGGGCAGCCGAGCAGCTCGGCGCCGCGCGGCCTCGGCGTGGGCATACGCCAGCTCAGGATCGGAATCCACGAGCTGACCAGCTACCACTAGATGGGCGGCAACGATCTCTGCGAGATCCTTCGGCAGCCCTCGTAGTTCGGCGCGGACCGAGGCGTGCAAAGACCTGGTGTCCACACCTTCCGGGACGGGCGGCTCGTTCGGTCGACGGGCCAGGCCAGGTCGAGCAGCAGTCGATGGCGACCGACGTTGGTCGGCCGTCCCGCGGCGCTGCGAGTCACCGCGATCCTGCGACCGCTGCCGTTCTGCGGGACGTCCCGGAGTCTTCCGGCGCTCACCCGACCCCTTGTGTCGCGAGCGATCCGAACGCCCTTGCTCTGCCACGCGATCAGTATTGCCTACGAACTGGCGGCCGGTCGTGCTCCATTGATTTGGGGCTGAGCCACCTGGTGCGATGTCGCGATCACGACCTCAGGACCTGCTGCAGCGAGCTCAGCGACGATCTCGGGGTTCGCTGCCGCATCGGTGATCACCAGGTCGACTTCATTGATCGCCGCGAAGGAACAGAACGAGTTTCGGCCGATTCTCCCCGAGATCACCGGCACGATTCGCCGCCGTGCGGAAAGCAGCATGGCTCGCTTGGTCGCCGCCTCCTCCGGGTTGGTTGTTGTCAGGCCA
>Ga0307307_10000016_pt1 | contig 27337 bp, 27 predicted proteins | sample ER_DNA_194_FD_194505 | JGI IMG/M metagenome (GOLD analysis project Ga0307307, IMG submission 194505) | Bulk soil microbial communities from the East River watershed near Crested Butte, Colorado, United States - ER_DNA_194 | ecosystem: Environmental > Terrestrial > Soil > Floodplain | place...
ATCTCGAGCGTGTGCTCAGCCATCGAAGGCAACACGACCGCGTCGGCTCGCCCGTGCGTCACCAGCACCGGGACGGAAAGCTGGGACAGGACATCGCCTGCGTCGATCTCGCGGGAGATCAGCGCTCCTCTGACTTCGGCAGGAACGACCATGTTCCAGCAGAGTGCCGCGCTCCACTGATCGCTCGTCAAGGGGCGGACGGTGCAGGCACGCAGAAACCGCTGAATCGCGGCGATGTTGGTCCCGAGCTCGGGAACCGAAGCTTCGGGAGCGTTCTCGAGGAATCCGGGGCCGATGTCGTCAAAGTCGGGCGGCCTCAGAGTGACGGCTGCTCCTACCAGGTTGATCGCGGAGATCTCTTCCTCGCCGTACGCCCGGACGTAATCGGTCGCGATGAAGCCGCCGTACGACCATGCGACGATCACCGGGCGGTCGAGGTCGATCTGGTCGATGACTGCCGCGAGATCGTCGGCCCAGAGCCGAGGATCGACGTAGGAACCGGCGTCGGTGGGTTTCTCCGACATGCCGTGCCCCCGATTGTCGAAAGCGACGAGGTGGAAGTTCTCCGCGAGCGGGCCGGTCACCTGTCGGGCCCAGCAGAGGTGGCTTTGCGACCAGCCGTGAATGAGCACGACGTCGGGCCCCTCCCGAGTCCCCCATTCCCGGACGTGCAACCTGGTGCCTCCACCGCCTCGAACCTCGTGCGTCGCGAAGGGTTCGCTCGAATTCACCGGCGGCGTTGCGAGCTTGAGCGTGTCGTTCATCTCGGCCTCCTCGTTCGTAGTCGCATTCCCTCGACCCTAGGAGCGCCGAAGCGACGCGGCATCGGTGCCAGCGCGCAACCTTCAGAGCTCCGCGTGGCGGCCTACACGCAGAAACCGAAGCCGACGAAGTCGTCGCTCAGTTCAGACGAGAGAATCTCGCGGCAGCTGCGGCTCGTCCTGCCTTGCCGGACACACGCAGCTTCGCGTAGATGTTCGAAAGGTGCCGCTCCACGGTGCGGACGCTCACGCTCAGCTGCTCGGCGATTGCGTCGTTGGTCAGCCCCGCCGCCACGAGCTCGAGCACCTCGCGCTCCCTCAGGCTCAACGTCTCGATCGCCGTCTCCGGGGGCTCCTGGCGAGTCCCCAGAAATCCATTGACCTCCGACTTGAAGCGCTCCCAGGCCGGTTCGTCGGCGAGCAGTATGTGATTCGCCGACTCGAGGAGAACGAGGGCGGCGTCGGGGATCAAGGAACCAAGAAGCCGGCCTTCGTCGACCGGCACCACCCGATCATCGCGCGCGTGCAACACAAGTGTCTTCGTCGTCACCTGCGGCAGCAGTTCGACGACGTCGATGTCTCCGCGCGCGTCATACAGACGCGCGGCGATCTCCGCCGAGGTGGAGTGTTGCTGCAGGTCGTCGAACCAGGCCATCTGCTCGGGCGTCGCCTCGGGGAGAAAGAGCATGCTGAAGACGCGCCGAAAGGTCGGCTCCCGGCTCGTCCACCCGGCGCGGATCGCCGAGATCAGCGCCTCCTCGTCGAGCCGCTCGTCTCGGAGCTTTCGACCGCGGGCGTAGCCCCCGTAGAGGATGAGGTGCGTGAGTCGTTCCGGATGACGGGTGGCGTAGACGATCGCGATCGCAGCTCCCTGTGAGACGCCGAGGAGAGCAAACTGATCGAGGCCCACCGCGTCGACCACGGTTTCGAGGTCGGCGACCCAGGCATCGACCGAGAGATCGCCGACCTCCCGGTCCGAGAGGCCACATCCCCGCTCGTCATAGCGGACGAGCGTCCGGCCGTTGCCGAGCTCATCGAGCCAGTGGCGCCAGACCGGGCTCTGCCAGTCGAACTCGAGGTTGGTAAGCCAGGTCGCCGTTCTCACTACCGGCGGCCCGTTCCCATGCACCGCATAGGCCAGTCGGACACCGTCCGGCGCAATGCAGAAGCGAACCTGTTGCTTCACCTTGTGACGGAGACGAGCTCGTTGCGCTCGTTGCCGCCCTTTTGCGTCTGCTCCAGGACGTTGCCGACTTCGCGGACGTAGAGCTTGTGGTCGATCGTCCCCGGCTCGAGTGGCGTCCACTCCTTCGTCAGCAGAGCGTTCTTGCCAAAAAGGCCGATCACCTTGAAATGGTCCTCGGCCTGGCCCTTGTAGTACTCCTGGCGGCCAGATTGGCCGAGCCGCGGGTGGGCCGGCATGTAGATGCCGGCCTGGGCACCGTGGACACCGGCTTGCCAGCTGCCGGTGGTGCTCGTGACGTGGCCGTGCCGGTCGAGCTCCGCTGTCTGCTCGCCGAAGTACCAGACGTTGCCGCGGCGATCCTGGCTGTACCAGTCCGTTGTGCGCTCCTCGAGCCGGCCGCGGAGGTAGAGCCGGTCGTGGACGACGACACAGGGGGCGTCGGCAATCGTCTTGGTCTCATGGGTGACGGTCAGGACGTCGCGCGAGGGCTGCCCGTCCTTGACGCCGGTGTAGACGTAGCGCGTGCCCGGCCCAAGCGGGAACCAGGGGTTGGTCACCTTGGCGCTGAAGCCCGAGGGCGGCGTCGCCTGGCCCTGCCCCGCGAGTGCGGCGGCGAGCGCTGCCAGCACCACGCTGGTGCCCAGGCGTCTCACGGCTGATCATTCTGCAAGATTGGCGCCGCATGCGGGTCGCAGTCGCCGGTCAGTCACGCTTGCCGGCTGACCGAAGCCGAGCTCAGTTCGTGCCGAGTGGCTGTCGCTCTCGCCCCATCCGCTCGGCCCGCTCTTTGATTCCACGCAGCATCTTTCGCTCCATGACGAGCGAGCCCGGCTCCATCGGGATCATCCCGAGTTTGTCCTTCGCTCTCGGCAGCCGGAAGCGGTTGCGGCTGATCAGGCGCGTCTTTCCATCCTGGTCGTCGAGGACGAAGCTCCACACCCAGTTTCCGTCCGCCGATCGCATCGCGAGCACACGCTCCGGCTCGACTCGGGCGAAGCGCATCTGGTTTGCGCCGTAGCCGAACCCTTCTCCGATCTGCGGCTGTTGGAACTCCGGCAGCACCTTGTCGGTGCTGTGCATGTTCAGGCCAAGGAGGTTCTCGATCCAGTCGTAGGTGTAGGCGCCACCACGCGGAGACGGCCCCATCTGCGCGATCCAGGCCCAGACGGCTGCCCGTGGGGCCTCGATCGTGATCGCGCGCGTCGCGACCCCGTCGGCGTCCTCGAGCAGTTCGTCACCTGGCAGCTGTGCCGCCGCCTCGGCGTCGGTCGCGCCCCAATTCAGGATTCGCGGGCGCAGCACCATGCGGTAGAGGAGCACCGCGAGGCCGAGCTTCAGAGCGCGCTTGATCATGGCTCGATCATCACCTTGAGCGCCTCGCGATCGTCCATCGCGCGATATCCATCGGGGACGCCGTTGAGGTCGGTGAGGCGGTCGAAGACCCGGCCCGGCTCGATTCGGCCCTCGAGCACGTCCGGCAGCAGCTCCTCTATGTAGGCGCGCGCCGGGGCGGGGCCGCCGCGGACATCGCCTGCGCCGTACATGACGGTTGCGCGCATGGGAAGTGGTTTCCTCTCTGACTGGGAACGAATCGTCCAACGAGTACCTAGAGGAGACCACACATGGAGATCACGAGGAGCAGCCTGGACACCGCGGCAGGCCCGGAGGATTGGTTCACGGGCGCCGTCTATATCGACATCGTCGCCGCGCCTTCGAACGGCTCCCGCCTGCACGCGAGCAGCGTTCACTTCACGCCCCGGGCGCGGACCGCGTGGCACACGCACCCGAACGGTCAAACGATCTACGTCACGGAGGGTGTCGGCCTCGCACAAAGTCGAGGCGGCGCGATCGAAATGATCCGGCCCGGCGACCGAATCTTCTTCGAGCCCGGCGAAGAGCACTGGCATGGTGCCGCGCCGACCCGGTTCATGACACATCTCGCGATGCTCGAGGTCGACGACAACGGCATCCCAGCGACCTGGGGCGAACACGTCACGGACGAGGAGTACGGCGCTGCCCAGACCTAGCCGAACGTGAAGCAGTACACCTCCGCGCCTGGCGCGAGAAAGGTGATCTCGAAAGTCCGGTCCTCGATTGGTGCCGGCTGGCGAACCAACTGGTGGAGCCGCTGCTGGGCCACGGCGCCGTGACCCTCTTCGTCGACGTCGCTACCGTGAGCCGCGCCCGGAGCTTCGCCGTCGACGAGGACACGAAACGGCACCGAGGCACCCGGTTCGGGCGGCCCCATGACGAGGTTGACGTCGCGGGCGTGGAAGCGGAAAGAGACGCTCCCGTCACCGTCGTTAAGGACGCTCAGCCCGGGCTCGATCGTCCAGTTGCCGGCGAGGGCCCAGTGGTTGAGCTGCAACCTGTCGGGAGGCTCGTACTCCCGAGCCGACCGGCGTCGGACGCCTCCCGGAGACGCGAAGTTCTCGCCTTGCTGGTAGCCCAGGTATGTCTCCGGCGATTCCAGGTTCGGCCAGTCGGCTTGCACCTCGAGACCGTCGGGCGCGACCGAGACGAGATCACCGTCCACGCCCAGCAGTTGTTGGATCACCCGTTCCTGTTCGTCGTACGCGCCCTCGCCGAAGTGGTGGTAGCGGATTCGTCCCTCCGTGTCTGCGATGTACACGGCGGGCCAGTAGTTGTTGGCGAATGCCTGCCACACCGCGTAGTCGCTGTCGATCGCGACCGGATAGGCGACCCTCATGTCCTTGACCGCCAGCCGGATGTTGTCGGTGTCTCGCTCGAACGGAAACTCGGGCGTGTGGACGCCGACGACGACAAGTCCCTGGTCCTCGTACTTCTCCGACCAGGCCCGAACGTAGGCGAGCGTCCGAAGCCAGTTGATGCAGGTGTACGTCCAGAAGTCGACGAGGACGACCTTCCCACCCAGGTCCTCAGCCGACAGCGCCGGTGAGTTGAGCCAGCCGGTGGCGCCGCCGAACGACGGCAATCGGCTCTCGACGGGGAGGTCGACCCTTGTCGCGTCCATCGTCGCCGTTACCTCAAAGACCGGAACGCGGCCCGAACCTCCTCGCTGAAGAGCTCCGGCTCCTCCCACGCGGCGAAGTGTCCACCCTTGTCGGCCTCGTTGAAGTAGGTGACGTTGGGGTATCCGGCGTCGACCCAGCTACGCGGAGTCCGCCAGATCTCGCCGGGGAACGTGGTGAAGCCGACCGGGAGCGAGGCAGCTGGAGGAGCCTGGCCGGCCGCCTGCGAAGCTGCTGCGGCCTGCCCGTTCTCCCAGTACGACCGAGCTGCTGAGGCCCCGGTTCCCGTCAGCCAGTACAGCGTGATGTTGTCGAGGATGTGGTCCCGCGTGAGGTTGCCCGAGGGCTTTCCGTCGACAAAGGCGCTGGAAATCTTGTAGTAGGCGTCCGTGTCGTGGTCGAGCATCCAGGCCGCCAGCGACACGGGTGAGTCCAGGAGTGCGTAGCCGATCGTCTGTGGCCGCGTGGCCTGCTCGAGGAAGTAGCCGTAGCCGCTCTCCCTGAAGGTGTTGATCGCGTCGCGCGCGGCGCGTTCTTCCTCGGATTCCTCTGGCAGCGGGGCGCCGGACAGGACCGTCACGAGCAAGTTCATGTGGATGCCGAGCAGCCCTTCGGGTGCCTGGCGACCCATCGCGTCGGTGACGGAAGCGCCCACGTCGCCGCCCTGGGCGACGTAGCGGGTGTAGCCGAGACGGTGCATCAGCTCGGCCCACGCCTGCGCGATGCGGCCGACGTTCCAGCCGAGCTCCATCGGCTCGCCCGAGAAGCCGTAGCCGGGCAGAGATGGCACGACGAGGTCGAACGCGTCCGCGGCGTCACCGCCGTGCGCGGTCGGGTCGGTGAGCGGCCCGATGGCCTCGAGCAGCTCGATCACCGAGCCCGGCCAGCCGTGCGTCATGATCAGCGGCAACGCGTTCTCGTGCGTTGATTTGACGTGGATGAAGTGGATCTCGACCCCGTCGATCTGGGTCGTGAACTGGGGCAAAGAGTTGAGCTTCGCTTCGGCCTTGCGCCAGTCGTAATCGGTCACCCAGTAGCGGGCGAGCTTCTGGAGCGGGGCCAACTGCACGCCCTGCGACCGATCCGCGACCAGCTCCCCGGACGGCCAGCGCGTCGCGGTGACGCGACGGCGCAGCTCGGTGAGCTCGTCATCGGAAATCTCGAGCTGGAAAGGACGCACGCCGGTGGCGGTCTCGGCAGTGGTGCTCATGGCGACCTCCGTCTGGTCGGTTGCTTCCCTACGGAAGCCCACGACACTCGAGCAATCGGGTCAGATCTGCATCGTACGATCGGGATGAGGTGGGTGATGCAGATGCGCTCAGGACAGGAGCAGCGTCCGGTCAAAGAAGTTGGTCACGCGCCGCTCGTACTCCTCCGGGTGATCCGTCAAGCCGTGCGTGTGCGAGGTGTCGATCTTCCAGATCTGCTTCGGCCCCTTCGCAGCCGCGTAGTAGTCGGGGTTGTTGTCCTCGCCGCCTGCTCCCTTCATCGCGTAGATGAAGAAGACGGGCGTGGTAATCCGCCCCGAGAGGTCCTTCAGGTTCGGCGGCGGCGCCTGGTTCGAGAACAACGCGGTCCCGGCCGTCATCACCCCTGAGAAGTAGATCTCCGGCACCTTCCCGAGCCGAAACCTGACGGTGTCCTCGCGCACCGAGCGGGAGCCGGCGCCGTCGGAGACGACCGCGCCAAGGTCATTCGTCTCGGCGGCGGTCTGCAGGAACGCTTCGCCGCCGACCGAGAGCCCAACCCCGCCGATCCGGTTTCGGTCGACGTCGCTCCGGCTGCGTAGGAAAGCGATCGCTCCCTTCAGGTCGCGGTCGAACGCCCAGCCGAGCGCGTTTGGATCGCCTTCGCTCTCGCCCTCGCCCCTGCGATCCAAGACGAGGACGCCGTATCCGTGGCGGACGAGCATCCGCGCGTGCTTCTGGGTGCCCTTCTTGCCGGGATACACGATCACCGTCGCGCCGTTCCTGCTCGCGACGAACCATCCCTTCAAGCGCAGGCCGTCGCTCGAGTCGAACGCGACCGGCTCGTAGGGCCGGCCCAGGTCCCCGCGGCCGGTCACTGTCCGGGCGGCGTGCGTGAACCCGTACGACAGCGCCAGCGGAAAGACGACGAAGTACAGCCCGACCACAGCGCCAACGGCCAGCAAGCCACGCCTTGTGTACCGCCAGATCAGCGAGTCGTCTCGGCGCCGCGTCCGCCACAAGACCGCGACCCCGACGATGACGAGCAACAGTCCGCCTGCGGCGGCGACAAGGCCGGTGTAATCGTCGCCGGACAAGCCGTCCTTCGACCAGTAGTACGCGGGCTCGACCGCGCCGATCACGATGCCGAGCAGTCCGAGCGTGATCGCAATGCTCGCTCGGAGCCCAGCCCTCAGCCGCGGGTAGGCGACCGCGGCGCCCACCAAGATTGCAATGGGGACGAGCCCGCTGATCAGGTGATCCGCCGCACTCGTGCCCGGCGGGGGCTGGATGAAGTTGTCGTCGAGGACGTGCAGCGCAACGGCTGACAACCCGCCGACGGCGAGCTTCGTCTCGAGACGCGCGGATCGCACTCGGGCCCAGAGGCGGTCTGGCTTGGTGACGTGGCTAGCGGCGACATTCACATGCCGACCTTCTCACACCAACCCCTGATCGCCTTAAGGCGGCGCGCAGGTCACCACGGGTTCGGGTTTCACCCCGCTTGCTCACGCTGCTGAACCAACCGGAGGCCCGCGCCGGGTAGCGGCGCGGGCCTCCGGGCAGTCCTTGGCTAACGCCGCTTGTTGATTCGAACGAGCGTGTTGTCGCCGTTGATCAACTTGCAGTGGATCTCGGCGCGGTCACCGACCTTGAAACGGTTGTTCACCTGAGTCGACATGCTCGAGGGAATCGTGCACGTCAACGCGGCGACGGTGATCGAGCTCGCGTTGAGCGCGGAGACCGTTCCCTTGGCCGAGCTTTTCTCTACCTGAGGCTTTGGCTGGCAGGAGCCGGGGCCGACCTCGACGGCGGAGCCGCCCTCGGAGTTGCCGATCTTTCCGTCGGTGAAGCCACCCGTGGCGCTGAAGCCCGCCGAGATGTTGGCGAGCAGCCGTGCATACGGCGTCCGTGCCTGCCCCTTCGCGAACCCCGCCAACACACCGTGGTCGTAGACCGCGGTGAAGTTCGAGGCAGTGTTCCTGCCGGCGACGTCGATCCGGAACCTGCCGTCGACAAAGCCGACGCCGTCGGTCGTGTTGATGACGCTATGAGCGGCGAGCCGGATCGGGCCGGCGAGATCGGGGTCGCCGAGGGCCGTTCCGGTGTAGCGGCCATCCGTGATCGAAATCGTCTTGCCGTCCGTCGTGGTGCACGTCTTCGTCTTCGTCCACGAGACGGTTGTGGCTGTGAAGGTGCCGGCGACCTTCTTGACGCTCTTTGTGTTGTGAAGGCCGATCGCGACAGCCAGCGGAGCGGTCGCGAGAGCTGCTGCTCCCGCCACGATGATCATCACCTTGCGCATGAAGCTCCTCCCTGGATTCGGTTGTTCCGATCGGAGGATCTCGCCGCTTCCTCTGGTCTAGCGCTGAGGCTCGTAAAGCCCAGGTAAAGGCCCACGTAAAGATGCGGACGGCAGTCCCGAACGCTGGGCGCCGGAATCGAGGCGGCGGGGCGAGGGGGTTGCCCACACACCGCCACACCGCAAGCAGGATCCAGCCACGCCCAGCACTTATTCAAACGAAATTCCAGCTCGCCACCTTCCGGCGCAGCCGGTTTCTCATGGTCTTTTTAACCGGGGGCGACGCTTCTGGTTTACTCGCCGCCATGGCTAAGAAAACGATTCGCGTCAGCGATCAAAGCGGGCAGGAAATTCCCGACGGGAGTGGCGCAACCGTTCGCATCACCTTCGCCGACGCGCGCAGAGGCGTTCGCGAGCTCGACCTAACGGACGCAGAGGCAGAACGGCTAGGCGGACGAGCTGTGGCCCGGCGCGGCCGGCGACCGAAAAACGCTCGCTAAGAGGGGATGCCATGTCCGTTCGGGAGATCCTCGAGGTACACCCGCAGCCGAGCAGCCTCGATCGCGAGGCGCTTCTTCGTTGCGTCGAAACCTGCTTCGACTGTGCCGCTACCTGTGTCAGTTGCGCCGACGCCTCACTCGGTGAGAAAGACGTCCAGGAGCTGATCCGCTGCATCCGGTTGAGCCTCGACTGCGCTGACGCCTGCGAGGCGACCGGACGAATCGTGGCTCGCCAGACGGCAGTCGATCTCCTCGTCGTCGGCGCGATGATCGAAGCCTGCGCGGTCGCTTGCCGTGTCTGTCGCGAGGAGTGCGAGCGGCACGCCGCTCACCATCAGCACTGCGCCCTTACCGCAGCGATCTGCCTGCGCTGCGAGCAGGCATGCGACGATCTCCTCGCAGCGATCGGTTAGGGCCGAATCAGAGCTCGATTAGGACTTTGAGCGCCAGGAGCCCCCAGACCGGGATCTTCGCGCTCGGCACGAGCTCCCATGCATACCTCGAGTTCGACGTGGTGGGTCCGCACGGCCTCGAGCTACTCGAGGCGGTGGCGTCGTTGCGCGAGCCCCGCACCACGATGGGAGGTATCAACCTTGTCGCGGGCTTCCGGCCCGAGCTCTGGCGTGCCGCCGCTCCTGATGATGCGCCGGCCGCACTCGAGGGTTTCAACGCGGACGTCACGGGGGTCGACGGCTTCACCATGCCGGCGACGCAGCGCGACGCGGTGCTGTGGCTGTCTGGCGGCGCCTACGACGTCGTCTTCGACACCGCTCGGGCGGCGATTACGGCCCTTGCCGGGCTCGGGACTGTGGCCGAGGAGACATCGAGCTGGCCCTACCTGCACGATCGCGATCTCACCGGCTTCGTCGACGGGAGCGAGAACCCGACCCTGGTCGAAGCACCGGGCATCGTCCTGGTGCCCGAAGAGACGCCCGGCGCCGGCGGCACCGTGTTGCTCCTTCAGAAGTGGACCCACGACGCAGCCGCCTGGGAAGGGTTGACCGCTGCCGAACAAGAGCAGGTAATCGGACGCACCAAGCCCGATAGTGTCGAGCTCGAGGACAAGCCCGGAACTTCGCACGTCGCCAGCACCGACCAGGATCAATTCGGGCACATCTTCCGGCGCAACATGCCCTACGGCACGGTCACCGACCACGGCACGATGTTCGTCGGCTTCGCGTCCGAGCGCCGGCCGCTCGAGGCGATGCTCGAGAGCATGGCTGGCCTCGCGAGCGGTGAGCGCGATGCGCTCACCAACTACACGACTCCGGTGAGCGGGGCGTACTACTTCGTGCCCTCGATCGAATCGCTCCTGGAAGTCTCATCGACGACGAGTCCCTGAGTCGGTAACGCCGCTATCGCGTCTACGGCCGGCCTCGAATTAGGCATGTCGCGTTCACCAACCCCGTTGGGTTACTCGACGCGCTCCCGGCGGCGGCCATCCGAGCGCCTCTCAAGCTGACTTAAGCCTGTCCGATACCTGTAGATCCACCGCGACCTCTCACCGGCAGCAGAGAGGAGCCACGACGTTCAGCATGTCTCGCCCCAACCGCCCATGACCGATATGACCTTCTACACACTTGCCGACTCAGATTTCTTCGTCGGCACCGTCGCGCTTCTGAACTCGCTTCGACTGACGGGAAACAACGGTGAACTCGTCGTTCTCGATTGCGGCTTGGACGATGCGCAGCGTCGCGCACTCGCGCCGCACGCAACGTTGGTGCCGCTCCCCGACGGGGTTGTGCAGCGCAAGACGCTTCTCAAGCCGTACGTGCACGAAGTTGCCCGACCGGGCATTCTCGTCTGGGTCGACAGCGACGTGATCGTGACGCAGCGCCTAGAGGAAGTCGCCACACACGCACGGTCGGGGAAGCTCTGCTTTCACTCGGTCGACGATCTAAATCAGCGAAGCCGCAGTTTCCCCCAGTGGGTTCACGAGTTTGGGCTCGCTAGTCCCCTCCGCCGCCAGACGTACCTCAGCGCGGGGTTCTTCGCCCTCGACGCCGTTCGCTGGCGCAACCTGCTCGAGCGATGGTCGACGATCTGCACAGCGATCCCGCCGGAGCGTGTCTTCGGTCCCGATATGAGAGACCCGCTGTGGGCCGGGGACCAGGATGCTCTGAATGCACTGCTCATGAGCGAGGTTCCAGCCGACGCGGTTGAGGAGCTCCCCGCTCGGGAGGCCGTCTTCCCTCCCGACATGCACCGCGTCTCGGTCACCGATGGGGACGGGCTGACGGCGCTGCACGACGGGGCTCCTGTGGCGCTGCTTCATTACACGTGGGTGCCGAAGCCATGGACGGCACGCGCCTGGGGACGGATCCCGAACATGCGCCGCGACGCGTACGTTCGCCTGCTCCCTAGAGTCCTCTTCGCGGACGATGTCAGGCTTCGGCTCGAGCCGGCACTCGTCCCACCGTGGCTTCGGCCGGGGCCGGCCGGGAGGTTGGCACTGGAGGGGATCGTCCTCGGTAAACGGCTCAGGGCGGCAGCCGCTGCGGTCGTGAGATGCCTGCCGGCTGGGCTACGGGCAACCCTCATGGGCTGGCGCGACCGGATCGACCCGCCCGAGCGCGGGCGGCCGAATCGCTAGGCAGCCGGGGCGACGGCCCGGACGTCGAGCGACTCCGTTGCGCCCGTGCGGCCGTACCCCGCGCAAGGGGCACCGCTGAAGACGTAGATGCGGCCTGCGGCTACCGCGGCCCCGAACCCGTGCCGCGGGTGAATCAGATCCGGCAAGCGACGCCAGCGCTGTGTGGAGGGATTGAAGTCCCAGGTCGCCGGCGTCACCCACTTCTCGATGTCGTCACCGCCGCTGATCACGACGATCCGGCCGCGCGTCACGACGGCTGCGGGATCGCCGACGCCGAGGGGAATCGGCGCCATGCGCTGCCAGCTGTTCGTGACGGGGTCGAACCGCTCGACCGTCGGCAGCGACAAGTCGTGGGCGCCTCGGCCGCCGAGGGCATAAAGCTTGCCGTCGAGGGCGACGACGGCAACGTGATGCCGCGGCGTCGGCATCGGTGCCCCGCTCGTCCAGCGATTGGTGCGGAGGTCGTAGATGTCGAGGGCGCCCAGGATGTGGGGATTACGCTTCGTCTGTTCGAGCACGCCGCCGACGGCATAGAACCGATGACCGATCACGGCGCCGGCAAGACCGCCGCGCGCGTGGGGCATTGGCGCAAGCTCCGTCCACCGGCGACGACGTGGGGCGTAGCTCCACGCTCCTGCGGTCGGTCGGCTGTCGGTGAAGCCGCCGAAGACGTACAGCCGTCCCTTCCATGCCGCGAGAGCAGTGTGGTCGACGGCCTGCGGTAGGTCGGGCACACGCCGATAGGCCTGGTGCTTCGGATCGAAGGCGTACATGGACTTGAGCGACCGGAACAGGCCTCCGCCCTTGGTCGCGCGCACGCCGGTGCCGACGTAGATCGCGTTGCCAATTGCGACGGCGTGGACCTGTTCATTGACGAGTGCGGGCACGGTTGGTGGGCCAGGGCGCCAGCGCATCACGCTCGTCGAATGGCCCGGAGGGACGCGGACGTGCTTCGGATCGGGCTTGCACGGCGCGAACGGAGCCACGACGCCGGCCAGCTCGCGGAGTCGCGGCCCCGGGAGCTGCGGACCGATTCCCGCGAAAATCTTCAGCGACAGTGCGATGGCTAGCAGAAGCGATATCCCGCCGGCGATCCGCCCGATGAGTCCGCGCGTGCTGTATCGGCTGCTCCGCACCTTCTGAACTTACTGCGGAAACAGGGATCTGTCTGCAGCTCGGTCCACAACTTCCCCGAGATCACCGCCAAGCTCGGCTGTCAGGCTCGCATGCTGTCGAGCTGGGCAACGGCAAGGTGAAACAAACCAATGAGACGGCGACGATCCAGCCCTAGGAGGGTCGAGCGAAAACGCCGCTACGGCTTCGGGCGCCGCCTGCGGCCCCCACGAGGAACGATGTACATGAGCACGATCAGAGCGACGATGATTACCGCAGCGATCGCAACGATGGCGACTGTAGATGCGGCGACGACCACGCCCGAACCTTTTCCGGGCACTTGGTTGTGAAACCTCACGGAGCCGCCACGGGACGCCGACAGAGACACTGTCGATTTAGGCGTTCGCGTCGCTCAACGTGCCGGATAATCTGAAGCCGTGCCTCGTCGGCTCCTCGTCGTCGCCACGGCCTCGGTCCCCGCGGCCGATTTGCGCAAGTCTGTCCGTGAGCACGCCGGCGAGGATGCAGAGATGCTGGTCGTCGCGCCGGCCTCCGACATTTCCCGCCTCGACTGGTTGACGAACGCCGACGATGACGCCCGCACGGACGCGGGGGAGCGGGCCGATGAGCTTGGCGGAGGCGGCACCAAGCGAGGACGTTGAGACTCGGGTCGGTGATTCCGACCCTGTGAAAGCGATCGAGGACGCGCTTCGTACTTTTCCAGCGGATGAGTTGATCGTCGTCTCACTCCCTGACGAGGAGGCCGCCTGGCTTGAAAAGGGAAGCGCGGAAACCGCGCTCAATCGCTTCCCTCTTCCAGTCACCCACCTCATCGTTAAGACTTAAACGTTCCATGCAAGTGACGGGGGAGCTGCATTTCGATCCGCGTCGTCGACGTCCCTCTCGGCCGTCGAGTTCGTCCTGGGTCTCGGGGCCGCGCAGGAACGCCACGTCGACGCGGCACCGGGCTCCGCGCGAGCCGCTGAACGGCCCAACGGAAAGAGGCTCACGAGGCGTGGATGCGCCAGTGCCGCGAGGCATGGCCGGGCACAAGGCGATGATCGCCGAGAACCGGCGCAAGGCGGCTGTTAAAGCTGCGCCATTCAGGCCGAACCGATGAACCGATCAGTCGCGGCTCGCGAACCATGAACGGCCGCGCCCGCAGCTGACGGCGAGGGGTTGGTACTTCTCCCCCTGACGACCCCCCGCGGACGCGGCCATGACGCCGCGGCGAGCCACTCACGACCAACCGCGCCCTGTCGTAGGGTTCCGCATATCGTGAGAACGTTTGGCGTCATTGCGGTCGTTTTAGGCGTCGGGTTCGCGCCAGCCGCCAGCCATGCCTCAGCTGCGAGAGCGACGGCCCCGAAGCCACTCTAGGAAACCCGTTAAGAGGGCGGCCTGAACTCGCCTGGCCCTACGCTGCCTAGCCGCTCGGCTTCGATGACGCCGTCCAAGGGTCCGTGACCGGGCTGGATCGCGAGAACCCGGTAGGAGTTGGAGCCTTGCTCGAAGGTGTCGTCGCTGTCAGAGAACGGCGCGTCCCGCTCGATCGTGAACCGTTCGCCGTCTCCGCCGTTCGCGACTACAAGCACCTCGTAGAGCATTGTGGTTGGCACCGTAGCGCCTTGCCTTGCTGTCGACTTGCCCGTCCGGCCCATTCCATTTCGCCTCCTAGCGTCGTAGCCTCCGACGGACCCCAGGAAGGAGGCTCGATGTTTCGTCTGACGCGCTTTCGGCCGTCACCGGCCATGGTTGTTGCATGCACGGCGCTGCTGATCTCGCTCGGCGGCGTGGGCTACTCGGCAATCAGATTGCCCGCAAACAGTGTCACCACGAAATGCCTCGGGGGGCGCGCAGATTGCATGGTTCGCTGTTTATCCCGACGGAAGCGTCTACGCCCCTTCATCTGGTGCATGTTGCGTCCAGCACACATTCGATGGGATTACGTATCGGGTCGGCTAACTAGGCCTAAGCCCGCCGTCCGGCCGCGCGTCGCGTTCTGGACCGTGCTTAGCCGAAACCCGCTCCGATAGGCGAGTTTCGGCTCTACGGAGCGGCGCCGGAGTCGAACCGACCGAGCGTGGGGCTGCCACGCCGCACCGGTTTTGAAGACCGGTTGGGCCACCGGGCCCGTGCCGCTCCGCCGACAGGGTATCCCGCTGCCGGAGACGCCTCAGACTTCGCGGTAGCGCGCCTCGATGAAGCAGAAGAGCGCGTAGGCGAGCAAGCCGGCAGCCGTCAGTCCGAGCAGCCAGCTGCCGTACGCCTGGTTGGCGAGCTTCTGGAGGGCACCGTCGAGGCCGATCGCGTCGCGTGGGTTGTAGTCGACGGCGGCCTTGATCACGAAGGCGCCGATCAGGCAAAAGACGACCGCTCTCGCAAGCAGGCCCACCAGGCCGACCCGCTCGCTCCAACGACGGATCGTCGGCGCCATCGAGGCGGTGTCCCAGCGCTTCGTGAACTTCCTCGACAGTCCGCGATACGCGTTGTAGAGGCCTGCCGCGATGAGGGCGCCGCCCGCCACCCCGACGATCCACTTGCCGTTGGGCCACGAGAGCACGTGTGCGGTTGCGTGGTGGGCCTTGGCGTTCTGCGATTGGCCGGCACCGGAGCCGAAGGCGATCTTGAGAGCGCTGTAGGTCAGACTGCCATAGATCGCCGCGCGCGCGAGCGTCCCGATTCTCTTCGCAGTCCGCTTGAGGAACCCATCGTCGCCGGACGGCCAGATCGTCTCGGCCAGGCGCCAGAGCGCGTAGGCAGCAAAACCGAGTGCGAGCGTGACCAGGAGCACCTTGCCCCAGGAGTGCCCCGCGATCGTGGCCAGCGCGCCTTGCCGGCTCGTTGCTCGGCCTCCCTTGCCCAGCGCGACTTCGAGTGCAAGGAAGCCGACGAGCGCGTAGGACACGCCCTTGGCGACGAGGCCGACTCGCCCGAAAGCAGAGACCCAGTCGTGGCGGCTCGTGTCCGCCACGCCGGGGAGGTCAGGAGCTCCCACGGACGCCATTGCCGCGGGGTACCCAGGGCGAGCGGCGCGTAATCCTGTGGTCAAACTCGTGAGCGGCGAAGCACGCGCTCGTCGCCGACGCGTCTCGTCAGGCCGTCGCTGTCGAAGCGCTCCAACAGGAGCTGAGCGTTGCGCCGGGAGATTCCGAGCGCGTCGCGGAAGCTCGCGAGCGTGATCGGCTCGAGTGTCTGCAACGCCTCGCGGCCGCGGTCGTAGAGCTCGGCCGAGACGGCGAAACCGTCGCCGACGCGCTTCAGTCGCCCTGAGGCCTCCAGAAAACCCGCCAGCTCGGGATCGTCGACGGCGACGATCCCTTCCGAGGCGAGCTCGGCCTCGAGCCGCTCCGCTGCCTCGCCACGGTCGCCGAGCGACGGGGCGGCGCCGGGCAGATACGCCTTGCCGCCGCGACGCTCGACGTGGAGCAGCGGCAGGATCGCGGGGGCCCAGGGCTCGTTCGGGAGGAGCGCTCCGAGCGGGATCCCGGGATCGAGTGGGCTCGACGCGGCTCGACCGGCCAGCCGCTCGCGGACGACCGCGCGGACGCCCTCCAACCAGACAGAGCGGTACACCCATTCGCCGGCCTGCTCCGCGCCGGCAATGCCTTGCGCAAGCTCCGCCGGGCCGAGCAGGCCCGATGCCTGCAGCGCGGCGGTCGTCACCGGCTCGGCAGTGAGCAGCTGGACGATCTCGACGGGATCGCCACGGTCGAGCACTGCCAGGCGCTCGGGCTCGAGTCGCCGAGGCGGCGCCGGGTCGACGACCCTGCCGCCCCCGACCGTCGTCTCCGCCCGCAGGACAAAGCGGTCGCCACGGGCAGCGATGACGGGATCCTCGAGGCGAAGCTGTGCGAATTGGCCCGAGCGCACCACGCGCGCCACGACGTCCGCAGTCCCGAGCTGCACCTTGACGGCGGCAGGCACCGGCTCGACCTCCTCGAGGGCGACGTCGAGTCGATAGCTGACCGGGTAGTGGCCCGGGTCGACGAGCGCGTGGCCGCGCCGGAGCTCGCCGCGCTCGATCGCGGGCAGGTTGACCGCGACTCGCTGCCCCGCCTCGGCCACTTCGACGGCCTGATCGTGCACCTGGACGCTACGGGCCCGGATGATCCGGCCACCCGGCTCCAGGCGTAGCAGATCGCCGGGGGCGATCGAGCCCGACCAGAGCGTCCCGGTCACGACGGTGCCGATCCCCTTCAGCGTGAAGGCGCGGTCGATCCAGAGTCGCGTCGCGGCGAAGCGCTCGGGGCGATCGACGGACTCGGCTGCACGTGCGAGCGCGGCGCGCAACTCGTCGAGGCCGGTGCCGGTCTTGGCGCTGACCGGGACGACCTCGGCGTCGGGGACGAGCTCGGCAGCCTCCGCGATCGCCAGCTCCAACGTCTCCTGGTCGACCGAGTCGGCCTTCGTCACCGCCACCACGCCGCGGCGGACGCCCAGCAGGCGCAGGATGGTGAGGTGTTCGTGCGTCTGCGGCCGGGCTCCCTCGCCGGCGTCGACGACGAGCAAAAAAAGGTCGACGCCGGTCGCGCCGGCGACCATGTTGCGGACGAACCGCGCGTGGCCGGGCACGTCCACGAGCGACACGTGCAGCCCGCCGGGAAGCTCGAGCGGCGCGTAGCCGAGGTCGATCGAGATCCCGCGCACGTGCTCCTCTGGCAGCCGATCGGTGTCCTTCCCGGTCAGAGCTCTCACGAGCCACGTCTTGCCGTGGTCGATGTGGCCGGCGGCGCCGACTACGAGCGGCATCGAGCCTCGATCAGCCGTTCGTGGAAGCGAACCGGCTCGAAGCCGCCGGCGTCGAGCAGCGTCCGCCACTGGCGCTCGTCTCGCTCGCGGCCCTCGAAGAGCGTCAGCATCAGGAGGTCGAGCCATTTCGCGCCGAACGGCTCGTTGCCGGGCGGGACAACAGCGTCGAGGATGATCAGCCGGGCGTCTGCCGCCGCGGCGCGGATCGTGCGGAGGATCTTCGCGGCCGACTCGTCGTCCCAGTCGTGCAGGATCGTCGCGAGTAGGTAGGTGTCTCCGGCCGGGACGCTGTCGAAGAAGCTGCCGGCCACGAACTCGAGCCCATCGCCGAAGAGCGACTCGTCGCGGTCAGTCTCCGGCAGGTCGAAGACGATCCCGCGCAGATCAGGGTGGGCCTTCCGGAGCTCGGCCAGCAACGACCCATTGCCACCGCCGACGTCGACGACGGTCTCGCCGGAACGCCAGTCGATCGTCTCCAGCCGTTCGATCCGCGTGTCCGAGCCCTGTGCCATCGCGCGGTCGAACCGGGCCCGCTCCTCCGGATGCGCGGCGAGCCAGGACCAGAAGTCGGAGCCGAAGAGGTCGGGGAAGACAGCCTTGCCGGCGGCGTCGAGCTCGCCGACGCTGCGGTACCAGACGCCGCCGAAGAGGACAGCGAAATCGCCCCAGCCGCTCGTCGTCAGCAGCTCGGAAGCCGGCGTGTTGCGGTAGAGGCGCGGCGACTCCTCGGCGAAGACGCCCTCGCTCGCGAGCGCGCGAAGCAGCCGGTGGAGGGCATCGGGGTCGGCGCCCTTTTCCTGCGCCACCTCGTCGACTGATCGAGGGCCGTCAAGGAGGATCTCGGCGACCCCGAGGCCGGCAACGATCCCGAGTGCACGTGTTGCGAGTGCGCCCCGCAGGATCTCCCAGATCTGCTCTTCCGGGGAAATGTCGCTCATCGGCGCGCAGAAGCGACGGCCGCGGCGAGCTCGTCGAGCTCCTCGTCGCGAACCGTTCTGCAGTCGAGCAGGCAGCGGCCGTCGCGGACGACGCCGACAACCGGCGGGTCGGCTTCGCGCAGGCGTCCCGCCAGCTCCTCCTCGACCGCGCAGGCGAAGCTGGGCAGCTCGGCGAGAGGCAGCGCGCCGCCGCCGACGCGTCCGACGGTCACTTCGACCTCGCCGCCGACAAGCCGGGCGAGCCGCTCCGCTCGGGCCCGCACAGCGTCGACCGGCTCGGTGAGCATCCGCAGCACGGGGACCTCGCGGGCCGCCCGCTCGGGCTCCAGGTAGAGCGCCAGCGTCGCTTCCAGCGCGGCGAGCGTCAGCTTGTCCGCGCGCAACGCCCGCTGCAGGGGGTGGCGGCGCAGCTTCTCGACGAGCTCACCGCGTCCGACGACGATCCCTGCCTGCGGGCCGCCGAGCAGCTTGTCCCCCGAGAAGCACACGAGGTCGGCGCCGGCGGTGAGCGCGTCCTTCGCCGACGGCTCGTCCGCGAGCTGGGCCAGGACGCCGGAGCCGAGATCGTCGACGACCGGCAGACCGTGCGCATGCCCGACCCGGACGAGCTCTTCGAGCCGCGGCTGCTCGGTGAAGCCGACCACGCGGAAGTTCGACTGGTGCACACGCAAAAGCAGCGCCGTCTCCGGCCCGATCGCACGCTCGTAGTCGGCCGCGCGCGTCCGGTTCGTCGTGCCTACTTCGCGCAGCCGTGCGCCGGAGCGGGCGAGCACGTCGGGAATCCGGAAGCCGTCACCGATCTCGATCAGCTCGCCGCGGGAGACCAGCACCTCGCGGCCCTCCGCAAGCGCGGCCAGGGCGAGCAGGACCGCGGCGGCGTTGTTGTTGACGACGAGCGCGGCCTCGGCGCCGGTGAGCCGGCGCAGGATCGGGGCAACGTGATCCTGACGCGATCCGCGCCCGCCCTCGACGAGGTCGTACTCGAGGTTCGAGTAACCGCCCGCGACCGCGTTCACCCGCTCGAGCGCCGACGGCGCGAGCGGGGCCCGACCAAGGTTCGTGTGGACGATGACGCCGGTCGCGTTGATCGTCCTGCGCAGGCGGGCTCCTCGGGCCGACTCGAGCTCCAGCTCGACGCGTTCGACCAGGTCGCCGGGGTCTGACCCCGCCTGAATTTCCTCGCGCGCGCGCGCGAGAGCCGATCGCGCGGCGGGCACCAGCAGAGCGCGCGGCGCGCCTGCAAGCCGCTCGTTCCCGGCCAACTCGTCAACGGAGGGCAGGTCGCGCAGCTCCACAGGCGAAGTGTAGGCCGCAAAATGCGAAGCTAGACTCCGCCGCCGGAGTCGCCGAGACCATGCCGTACTCCGTCCTTCAGCCCGTCAAGCGACGGCGCCGTTCGAGATCGCGGCGTCCGATGCTCCTGTTCCTGCTGGCAGTGGTGGTCGCTGCAGGCTCACTTGCCGCGACGCAGCGGTGGGCCTTCGCACACGGGAAGCCGAGCCACCCGAAGCAGGCGGCGCTGGAGCCGACCGTCGTCTCTGCGCCGGCATTGGCGCGCCTTCGCGCCCAAGCCTCGGAGCTGCAGGTCGCCGCGAACGCGCCGTTCGCCAGGGGCACCCGCCTGCTGTTGCCGGCAGCCCCCAGGCTCGAGCAGCTGCCGATTCGCTCGATCTCCGCCCCGGCTGCGATCCTCGTGGACAGGAACACGGGCGCAGTCCTCTGGGCAAGACGGCAGCACCAGCGCAGGCCGGTCGCCTCGACCACGAAGATCATGACCGGCGTGCTCGCGCTCGAGCACCTGCCGCTGACGAAGGTTGTCCGGATCAATCCGATCGTGCCGCGGGCGGCACTCGGTCGCGAGGGGCTCCGTGCTCACGAGCACGTGCCGGTCTGGAAGCTGATGTACGGGCTCCTGCTCTTCTCCGGCAACGACGACGCGCTCCAGCTCGCGATCTCGACCAGCGGCAGCCGGGGCGCCTTCCTCGAGCTGATGAACCAGAAGGCCCGGGAGCTCGGGCTGCGCGACACGCAGTACACGAGCCCCAGCGGCGTTGTCGACCGCGGCAACTATTCGTCCGCGCACGACTTGGCCGCGCTGGCCCGTTATGCGCTGGCGATCCCGCGGTTCCGCGCGATCACCCGAACACGCGTCGCGCACGTCAAATGGGCGAAGCCGACCTTTGCGAAGACGTACCTGAACAAGAACCAGCTGATCGGGACCTACCGCGGCGCCGACGGCGTCAAGACCGGCTGGACGACGATCGCCGGCCACTGCCTCGTCGCCTCCGCGCACCGCGGCGGCACGAGCCTGATCGCCGTCGTGCTCCACTCACCGAATCCCTACGGCGATGCGCGACGGCTGCTTAACTTCGGCTTCGCGAACTCGTAGGGGTCAAGTCGTGAACAACCTGAAGCTCAAACGGCGTGCAGTCCTGCCCATGCTCGGGCTCGTGCTTCTGCTCGTTCCCGCCCAGGTGCCCGCGGCGCCCGGCGTCGGCCGGGTCGACGTCACCCCTGCTCGCGTCGGGGCCGGCAGCACGAACACCTACAAACTGACCTTCGCGGCCGACACGGTGGGGCTCCAGGGTCAGACCCTGCTCGACATTCCGCGCGGCTGGTCGCTGCCGCAAGCGACGAAGCCCGGCGTGACGGGCTACGTGGCGCTCGTGAACAACACGTGCTCGAGCTCGACCAGGATCGTCCGCGTCGCGGGCAACCGCCTGACGATCGCGACCGACTGCCAGCGCGGCCAAGGCTTCGACCTCAACTACGGACCGGCGATCGCTTCGACGCTCGCGGCGGACGGTTACGTGTTTCTGACGCAGACGAGGCCCAACGTCGGAGTCACGGCGACCAAGCTCGTCAAGGTCAAGAAGGTCGTCAAGGACAAGAAGACCGGAAAGCGCGTGACGAAGACGATCACCAAGCGCGTCCAGTACGTGATCAAGCCCACATTCCGCCCGCTTGCACAGAAGAAGCAGCCGATCGTTTACGTGGGTGGTGGTCCCGTCGACCATCTCGCGGTCAACGCGCCCACAATCGCCTCGTCCGGAACGCCGTTCACCCTGAACGTCAGGGCGGAGGACGCCTACGGAAACCCCGCCTCCGGCTACACCGGCACCGTCAATTTCACGAGCTCCGATCCCGATGCCTTCCTGCCGAGCGCGTACACGTTCGCGAGCTCCGACCTCGGCGCCAAGAACTTCGGCGGCGTCATCCTGCGGGCGGTCGGAATGCAGACGATCACGGTCACGGACAGCTCGGGCCGCGTCGACCCGAGCAATCCGATCACCGTCTACTCGTTCGGGTAGCTGGAGGGTTTGGCGTAATAACGCTCGTCGCCGGCGAGCAGCGTGCGCCGGGGGCACAGGCTTTATTGCGCCAAACCCTCCTTACTACTCACTCGGCGTCTGCCTTGTGGGGTGCTGTCGGCGTCATCTTCGGCTCGCGCTTCGCGTACGCCTCCACCACGCGGCCGACGGCCTCCACGGGCGAGTCCGTGACGTGGAGGAGGTCGACGTCCTCGGGCGAGATCATCCCTTCGGTGAGCAGGCGCTCGCGCAGCCAGTCGAGCAGGCCTTGCCAGTAGTCGCTGTCGAAGAGGACGACCGGGAAGTGGAGCACCTTGCCGGTCTGGATCAGCGTCAGCGCCTCGAACAGCTCGTCGAGCGTGCCGAAGCCACCGGGAAAGATGACGAAGCCCTCCGCCGCCTTCACGAACATCGTCTTGCGCGTGTAGAAGTGGCGGAAGGTCAGCTCCAGGTCGAGGTAGCGGTTCTCGTGCTGCTCGTGCGGGAGCTCGATGTTGAAGCCGACCGAGAGGCCGCCGCCTTCCTTCGCGCCTCGGTTCGCCGCCTCCATCACGCCGGGCCCACCGCCGGTGACCACCGCGAAGCCTGCCTCGGCGAACCGGCGCCCGACCTCGCGGGCCGCCTCGTAGGCCGGATGACCCTCGTGGACGCGTGCGCTGCCGAACAGCGTCACCGCCGGCCGGTCGATCCGCGCCACCGCTTCGAAGCCCTGCAGGAACTCGTCGCCGATGCGGGCGGCGTCCGCGAAGAGATCGTCGCCGTCGCGGCGCTCTAGGAGTTTTCTGTCTTCCACCTAAAAACTGTGCGGCACGTGCGTTGCGTGCATGCCGACGACCAAGGCGATCGCAAGCCCGAAGTACGAGAACGCTGCGACCAGGCGCTGCCAGGGCCTGACGCTGTAGTAGGCACTGCTGCCGGCGAACTGGCGTGTCTTCCAGCGCTGCCAAAGCTCCATCGCCGCGAAGAACAAGATCAGAACCAGGATCCCGTTCGGCCGGTAGAGCACCAGCGCGAGCAAGCCGAGCAGGCCGAGAACCCACAACGCCGGATGGATCGCCGCGACGATGCGGCCGCCGTCGAGCGGGACGACCGGAAGTAGGTTGAAAAGGTTGATGAAGAAGCCTAGGAAGGCGATCGCACGCAACCGGTTCGAATCCTCGGCGGCCGCGACCGCATAGACGGCCGCGGCGCCGAGAGAGCCCAGCAGTGGGCCTGCGAAGGCGAGCTGGAACTCGCGCCAGGCGTTCTGCGGCTGCTCCTTCAGGAAGATGCTCGCTCCAAGGAAGGGAATGAAGAGCGGCGCCGAGACCGGCAGGCCCTGCCGTTTGGCCTCGAGCCAGTGGCCCATCTCATGGATGAAGATCAGCCCGACGAGGCCGACGGCGAACCAGATCCCGCCGTACCAGAGGTAGGCCCCGAACGAGATGAAGAGGCCGAGCAGAAACTTGTACTTGAGGATGCCGACGCCGAACTTCGCGAGGAACGCACCTACGGCCGCAAAGGGGGCCCAGATCTTGCGCCCGAGCTCGCGCCAGTCGGTGCCACGTGGCTGGATCGGCTTGTACTCGCGAAAGTCGCGCGGCAGCTCGGGAGGCTCGTTCGGATCGACCTGCGGGGTGAGCTGGCTCACGAGCTCATCGTAGCCGCCGCCTTGTCGGCCACCACCCCGCCCCCCAGAAGGGGGAGGCTGATCCCTCGAATGGCCGCCGATAGCCGCATGTATGAACGCCTTTGCCCGGGCGTTCGCCGTGGCCGGGTTGCTGCTGTGCCTCTCCGCGTCGAGCGCGCTTTCGTCTTCGGGTCGCGCCTCGACTCGCGTGCTCACCTACCGCTCCCCGCAGGCATTGCAGACCTTGCTTTCGCGCACGGGGCTCAGGATCGAGCGCAACCTGCCGGCGCTGCATGCGGTCGAGGTCAGCGGGGGCACCGTCGGCGCCCGCCCGGTTGCCCGTTACCTGAGCACGCAGCCGGAGTCGACCGAACCGGCCGTTCGAGACATGTACTCGGTCGACGTTCCCTACGAGTGGCAGTACACCGCCTCGCGTGTCGACCAGGTTCCGGACGCGGTCCTTCGGGCAGCGGCGAAGTTCAAGATCGCAGTCGTCGACACCGGGTGTGACGTCCGGCAGCCCGATCTGGCCGCGAAGTCGCCCCAGGTCTACAGCGTCGTCCAGCGCAAGAACCGGAGCGACGTCCGTGACTTCTACGGCCACGGGACGTTCGTCGCCTCACTCGCCGCCGGCTCGGTGACCAACGCCGAGGGGATTGCGGGCTTCGGCGGCGATGCGCGGCTGCTCTGCGTCCAGGTCGCACACAGCGACGGCTCGATCAGCGACGTCGACGAGGCGGCCGGGATCGTCTACGCCGTCAAGCACGGCGCGAAGATCATCAACCTCAGCCTGGGCGGCCTCGAGCCGTCAGCCCTCGAGTCCCGCGCGGTTCGCTACGCCCAGCGTCACGGCGCCCTCATCGTCGCGGCGGCCGGCAACGAGTTCCACGAAGGCAATCCGATCGAGTATCCCGCTGCGCTGCTTCAGCCGAAGGGCTCGGATGGACGGGGCGGTAGCGGCCTCTCGGTCGGTGCCTCGACGTTGAAGGGCGAGCGCGCCTACTTCTCCAACACCGGTAGCTACGTCTCGCTCGCGGCACCCGGGAACGACGTGTTCGCGGCGCTCTCCGGTTACTCCGACTGGTCGCCCGCTTCGCTGCCGGGATCTCGCGCCGGCCTCTACGGCTTCTCGAGCGGTACGTCGTTCGCAACTCCCGAGGTTGCAGGCGCCGCTGCGCTCGTCTGGGCTGCCAACCCGGCGTTGAGCGCGCGCCAGGTGGCGATGATCGTCAAGCGCAGCGCCACCGGTCGCGGTGCGTGGACGCCGACGCTCGGCTTCGGCATCCTCGACGTCGCTGCCGCGGTCGAGCTCGCGCCGACGATCGCGGCGGAGCATGTTTCGGCCGCGAAGAAGCTGCTTCGCCGCGTGCGCTAGCGAGCGACGACGAAGTCGGCCTTGCCGAGCAGCTTGTAGTTCGCCGCATCGCGCTGCCCGAAGCCGGCCCAGGCGTACCAGCGATAGCGCCCGGGCGCGAGGCGGTAGCGGCGGCCCTGCCACTTCCACGTTGGCCGCAGAGTGAGCTCGGAAGTCCGTGGCCAGGCGGCGAGGATGCGCTTGCCTCGACGGAAGAGCTGCACGTGGTAGTACCCCGCTCCGCGCACCCCCGACCAGCGGAGGATCGGTTGCTCCGCGGCGCGCGGCACGTACTGGGCCTGCCCCAGGGTCACGACCTTCGGCAGCGCAACGACCGAGACCTCCTTCGAGGCGTTGCCCGCCTGGTCGAACGACCGGACGAGGTAGCGGTACTCGACGTCGGCCTTGATCTTCTTGTCGGCGAAGGACGCACCCGCGCCGCGGAAGACCGTACGGTCGGCGCGGGCCCCGCGGGCCACGCGGCGGATCACCGCGGTGTCGGTCGGGCTCGTCGATTTCCAGTGCAGCATGTCCGACTCGGCCCGGCTGTCGACCGATACCCCGCTCAGGACCGGCGCCGTCGCGTCGTAGTGGAAGGCAAAGGAGCTCGAGGAGGTGTTGCCGGCGTTGTCGGTGCAGCCGCCGGCGATGCTGCCGCTGCCGGCATCCGGGCCTGAGTAGGTCAATGAGCTGCACCCGGCGATTCCCGACGTCGCGTCGCTCGCCTGCCATGTGACCCCGAAGGCGTGGTTGTACCAGCCGTTCGCGTCGGCGGCCCGCGTGGCGGCGGCGGCCAGGCCGGCGGGCGGATCTGCGTCGATCTTGATCGTGCTCGTCGTCACCGACGTGCTCCCGGTGTCGGTCGTGGCGGTGCACGTCCGCGTCGTGCCGTCGCTCGGCCCGGCGATCTTGATCGCGGCCTCGCAGCCCGCGGTCCCGGTGATCACGTGATTCGGATCCGTGACCGTCCAGTGCAGGACGACGTAGTTGCCGTGCGAGCTGCCGCGGTACCACCCGTTGGTGCCGGCGATCCCGTCGATGCTCGAGCTGATCACCACGCCGTCACTGCCCGAGCCTGCAGCGGTGGGCACGACTGCGAGCAAGCTGCCAAGCACGATCGCGACTAGCGCCGTCCCGGGCCGCAGGAGGTGCGCAACTCGTTTCATCTCTCCCGCCTCGGCTGCCGCGCGTGTCGGCAGCTCCTCGCTTGCTCGTTACTTTCGGTCTAGCTCAGCTTAGCTCGGTCGAATCGGCCTTTCTAGTCACGTCGGTCAGGGATGAGTCAAAGGCGCAGGGGCCGACGAGGAGGCGCTGGGGGCGGGGATCGGGCTCGGCCCCGCCGGCGGAGCCTGTCGAGTCGCTGCTGCGGCCAGGACTCCGGAGGCCTGAGGCCTCGAGACGGTCCGGGATGCGAGCTCTGCTCTGGGCGCAGACGCGGTGACTCTCCTGCTGCTCTTTGCGGCAGCCGATCCCGCCGGAGGGAGTCGCTTCGCGGTCTTTGGGCGGGCGGCCTTGCGCGGCGTCGGCTTGCCGACGATCTGCGCGACCGACGCGCCGCGCGCGAGCGGAGGCTTCTCGGGTTGGGCGGGCAGCAGCTGTACGGCAGCGACCGCAGCGCCCACGCCCAGCGCGCCGGCAAGAGCGCCCGCGGTGGCCCAGGAGAGCCTGCGCGGGCTCTTTGTTCGTGTCGCGTCGCTCGCCCTCGGCAGTCCGAGCTCGGCGGCCCAGTAGGCGATTCCGCCGTAGCGGCTGGCGGCGACGTAGAGATCCCCACGGCCAGCGGCCTTGAACTCCTGCGCCGAAGGCCAGGTTTGTCGGCCTTCGCAGAGCTTGGCGAGGCCAGCCCGGATCCGCTCGGGCGTCCAGCGACGGTGCGTAGGTGCCTGTCGCTCCTGAGGAAGCCGGTAGCGCGTCGATCGCCCCCCGCCGACACGCTGGAGCAACCCGGCCTCGACGAGATCGGCGAGGTCGTAGGCCGCCTGTGAGCGGCTCATTCCCGTGAGCTCCTGGTAGGTACCCCTGGAAAGCTCTGCCAGCCGACCCTCATGCAACACCGAGAGGGCTTGCTGCTGGGCCGGCTTCAACTCGATTCGAGCGGGCACTCGCTGCGGCAACGTGCGCTCCTCGGTCGCTCGTCTGGACTGAGCCCACCTTAGCGCAGCCTCGGCAAGAATTCAGCGCCCTTTCGAGGGTGTCTGCCCAGGACATCGGTTCTCGGCGATGCCTCGATAAGCGATGCCTATTCGTCGCCGCGATCGAACGGACGGGGCCGCGACACCCACTGAAACGCTCGATTGCAGTTCGCAGGGCCCGCAATTGCGGGTGAGCAGTCGTCTGCGGTTCCTTCGTCCAGTCGTCTCGGTTCTTCGTCCAATTGATTTGTTTGCGTTAATTCGACCAAAAATTCGTCCTGGCGAACGTGATCCACTCATACGCAATAAAAAATGGAAATAATCACGAAATACTTTCTGGAAATAGGGAAAAAATGTTGGTAGCATCGCTGTCGATGCGAATGCGGGCTGGATCTACGACACACGCGCACATGCGGCCGCTTGTGATCCTCCTTGCGAGCTCCTTTCTGTTCCTGGCGTTCCTCGCAACCGCGCGGAGCGCACATGCCGCCGACGGCATGCCTGCGCTCGAGACCGCGGCCATGGCGCCCCCGGCCGCGGACGGCGCTCCGGCCCCGCTGCAGGACGCTGTTACGGATCAGACGTCGTCTGCAACCGCGACGGTCGCTG
>Ga0307307_10000021_pt1 | contig 26151 bp, 23 predicted proteins | sample ER_DNA_194_FD_194505 | JGI IMG/M metagenome (GOLD analysis project Ga0307307, IMG submission 194505) | Bulk soil microbial communities from the East River watershed near Crested Butte, Colorado, United States - ER_DNA_194 | ecosystem: Environmental > Terrestrial > Soil > Floodplain | place...
TTCGGCCGCATGGATCAGAAGCAGATCATCCATCGCTACCTCAGCATTCAACGCGACGCACTTTTGGCGAAGCTGGATGGGCTTGGCGAGCGCGACGTGCGCTGGCCGATGACACCAACGGGTACGAATCTGCTTGGCCTTGTCAAACATGTAGCGAACGTTGAGCTGGGTTACTTCGGTGAGGTGTTCGACCGGCCCTCCGACGTGCCGCTGCTCTGGCTCGATGACGATGCCGAGATCAACGCCGACATGTGGGCCACCGCCGACGAGTCACGCGAGGAGATCGTCGCGCTCTATCAGCAGGCTGCCACCCAGGCAGATGCGACCATTGCAGTCCTCACCCTGGACTCGCCCGGTCGGGTTCCGTGGTGGCCTCCGGAGCGGGAGCAGGTCACGTTGCATCAGATCATGGTGCACGTGAGTGTGGAAATGGCTCGGCACGCCGGCCACGCCGACATCCTCCGGGAACTTATTGACGGGACCGCCGGCAACAAGGACGGAAACCTCCCAGACCAGTCAGCCGAGGAGTGGGCTGCCTATCGGAAGCGACTTGAGGAAACGGCGCTCGAGGTAGAGCGGCGTACCGAAAGCGCGGTTTGATCACCAGGGATGCAGAGAGACGTCCGAATGGGCGCTCTGATGGCGATCACCGCGCGGCGACGACATGATCGTTAGCGCGCGTGCATCTCCACGAAGTGCGGGCTGTACATCAAGCCGAGGATGTTGCCGAACGGGTCGAGGACGGATGCGGTGACGAATCCGGCATCGCGTTCGACGACCGGTTGGTATTCGGTGGCCCCGTGCTCCACCAGCCGGGCAACGGCGGCCGCCACCTCGTCGACCTGCCAGTAGATGACTGCCCCACCAGGATCGCGTGAGACGCCGGGCGGCGCGTAGCGGCGGTCGATGAGACCGAGCTCGTCCTCGTCAGCACCGATCCGGAACTCGATATACGCGGGCGGCCCCTCTTCCGGACGCTGAAAATAGGGCTCTATCCCGAGCACGTCGGCGTACCAGTCGCGCGCCGCAATCACATCGTCGGCCCAGAAGCTGACCGTTGTGAGTCCGCGCAGCATCTCAGTTCTCCCTCTGTATACGTGTCTGTGTACACATGTCTTTGTGACGTCTCTAGTGCGTCCCTATCAACCGGCCTAGGTGCGCTTGGAGTGATTGCCGAAGGTCGCTATGCGCCCGCCTTGTCTCCCACTGAGTCATCCTGCCGGGTGGCACTGACATTTCCGCTTTGACCGGCGGTTGCCCGCACAGGTAATCTGGGCCGCTGTTGCGTTCACGCGAGCATTTTTCAGCGTGCCCGGATTCGGTGTGGATGCGACAGATATTCGTTCACGAACAATGTGAGCTTGCTCGCGTCACATACGGAAGCTGGTTATGTCCACCTATAGCCCCAAACCTGGCGACATCACGAGGTCGTGGCATGTCATCGATGCCGACGATGTGGTGCTGGGCCGGCTTGCGGTGACCGCTGCGACGTTGCTCCGCGGCAAGCACAAGCCGACGTACGCGCCACACATGGACGGCGGTGACTTCGTCGTTGTAGTGAACGCATCCAAGATCGCTCTGACTGGAAACAAGCGCACCGACAAGCTTGCCCGTCGCCACTCCGGCCGGCCTGGGGGTTTGAAGTCGGTACCGTACGGTGAGCTCCTCGACCGTGATCCACGCAAGGCCGTCGAACTCGCCGTTTGGGGAATGCTCCCCAAGAACAAGCTCAGCCGCAGGCTGATCAGGAAGCTCAAGGTGTACGCCGGTCCAGAGCATCCGCACACTGCTCAGCAGCCGAAGCCGTACCAGATCACCCAGATCGCGCAGTAGCCGCGGCCCCCACACGCACGTCAAGAGGAAGCAAGGAACTATCGCAGTGACTGACACCGCCACCGAAAGGGTCGACGAGGACGCGGCCACCCCGTTCGTCGAGGACGACCGTGAGATCGCGTACCGTTCGGAGGCGACACCGCAGGTGCCGCACGGCCCGTCTGGCCGCCCCGCCCTTGTGGCGCCGGCCGCGGCGACCGGTCGCCGTAAGGAGGCGGTAGCTCGAGTCCGTCTCGCTCCGGGCAGCGGGCAGTGGGTGATCAATGGCCGTGCGCTGGAAGACTATTTCCCCAACAAGGTGCATCAGCAGCTCGTGTCCGAACCCTTCGTTGCCGCGGCCGTAGCTGGCTCATATGACGTGATTGCACGTATTCATGGCGGCGGCGTGACCGGTCAGGCGGGGGCTCTCCGGCTGGGTATTGCACGTGCTCTCAATGCAGTCGACGCGGAGGCAAGCCGGGCCGCGCTCAAGAAGGCTGGCCTGCTGACTCGTGACGCGCGGATCAAGGAGCGTAAGAAGGCGGGGCTGAAGAAGGCCCGGAAGGCACCCCAGTACAGCAAGAGGTAATCGCGCGGGGGTGAGAGCAGTGGGGCAACTCTTTGGAACCGACGGCGTACGCGGCAAGGCCAACGAGGCTCTCACCGCGGAACTTGCGCTAAGTCTTTCTGTTGCGGCTGCCCATGTCCTCTCTGAGACCGGAGAGTTCAGCGGGCATCCGCCCTTCGCGGTTGTCGGGCGTGATCCGCGAGCCTCAGGAGAGTTCCTCGAGGCTGCGGTGGTGGCCGGTCTGGCCAGCGCCGGTGTGAACGTCACACGGCTTGGCGTGCTACCAACTCCTGGAGTCGCTTTCCTGACCGAGGCCTGCGATGCCGATCTTGGTGTGATGCTGTCGGCGAGCCACAATCCCATGCCCGACAACGGCATCAAGTTTTTCGCGCGAGGCGGGAACAAGCTCGATGATGCCGTTGAGGACACCATCGAGGATCGGCTTACCGAAGTCTGGGCCCGGCCAACTGGCGCCGGAGTCGGCCGAGTCAGCGTTGATGAGTCACTTGTCGAGACGTATGTAGCGCATGTGGTCAACAGCCTGGAGAGACCGGTCAGTCTTGATGGCATCTCGGTGGTCGTCGACTGCGCAAACGGCGCCGCGTTCCAGGCCGCCCCGGCGGCGTTCGAGGCCCAAGGCGCTGACGTGTACCGGATCCATGCGCAGCCCGACGGCATCAATATCAACGACAACTGCGGATCCACCCACATGGAGTCGCTCCGCGCGGCCGTCTTGGAACGGCACGCAGACATCGGGATTGCGCTCGACGGTGACGCCGACCGGTGCCTGGCAGTCGACACGTTTGGCCGGATCGTCGATGGCGACCAGATCTTGGCGATCTTGGCGCTTGCCCTCCGCGAGCAGGGTCGGCTGAAGAACGACACGGTCGTGGCTACCGTGATGAGCAATCTGGGATTCGTCAACGCGATGCGCGGTCTCGGAATCACCGTGCAGCAGACCAAGGTCGGCGATCGCTACGTCCTGGAGGCCATGAAGGCCGGCGGTTTCATCTTGGGTGGCGAGCAGTCCGGCCACATTGTGATGTTGGAACACGCAACCACTGGCGACGGCGTACTCACCGCGCTTCACCTGATGAATCGGATGGCCACCTCGGGTCAGTCGCTTGCCCAGCTGGCCTCGGTGATGACCCGATTGCCTCAAGTGCTGATCAACGTGTCGGATGTCGACAAGAAGCGGGCAGCAGGTGATCCGCAGTTGTCGGCCGCCGTAGCGGAGGCTCAAGCCGAGCTCGGAGACTCGGGTCGGGTTTTATTGCGGCCCTCAGGAACGGAGGCGCTGGTGCGCGTCATGGTGGAGGCCGAGAGCTATGAGGCCGCCAACGCGGTCGCCCACCGGCTGGCCGACGTGGTCAAGGCGTCGTTGGCGCTCTAACGCCGCCAGGGCGTTCAAGAGTTCAGTGCGATGAACCGCTTGAGCTTGCCCGTCGAGGCGTGCCGCGGAATCTGTTCAACAACACTCACCCTGATCGCAGGATTCGAGAGCCCGTGGCGGCCCAGCGATGAGACCAGCGCTGCCGATACTGCCGAGACATCGGGCGATCCAATGACGAGCACATCCGCGCCGCTAGCCGTCTGCCGCACCTGATATTTCGAGATCAGCGGGTCGGTGCCCAGCACGTAACGGAATGCGCTCGCCGGGACCAGCCGCTCGCCATAGTGGAAGTCGTCGTCGCGACGCCCGGCAATGTCGGCGACGCGCAACATCGAACTGCCGCAGGCGCAGCGGCCGGGCAACAAGGTGACCTCGTCGCCGAGGTCGTAGCGAATGAAGGGAAAGGTGCGGCCGGCAAGCCCGGTCGCGAGCGTACGCGTGGCCGGCTCATCGGAGGGGACCGGACGCCCGTCCGAATCAACCCGCTCCAAGATCACCTCGTCCTCACAGATGTGCAGACCCTCGCCATAGCCGCAGCCGACTGCCTGGACTCCGATCTCGGTCGAGCCCCAGAGATTGTGCACCGGCGCACCCCAAGCGGTCGTGATCGCGTCACGATCCTCCACGCTCAGCGGCTCGGAGTTCGTACTGACCCGAGCCGGCCGGATCGCCAAATCACCCGCGGTCGTGGCGCGGGCTAGGCGTCCGATGACCGAGGCGTAACCCACAAGATGGGTGGGCTTCGCGTCCGCGACCGCGCGTTGCACCTGGTCGAATGGTGCCGCCGCGGGAATCACGATGGTCTCCATCGAGGACTCGATAGCAATGTCGAATAACGGTGTACTGGCGTGTGGCGGCTCGCCGGCCTCGAGCACGCCGAGTCGCGCCGCGCGGAGATCTGATTCGGCAGCACGCTCGGCACGCGCCTGCCATCGCCAGGCGAGACAGGCGAGGGTGACGAACTGCTCCCAATCCCAGACATACACACCGCGTACGCCGCTCGAGCCGCCGGAGCTGAATATCTGGTATCCCGCGGGGGTGTAGGAGAACCAAGGCTGTTGCGCGAGCACCTGCTCGGCGCGCGCGTGGGTGATACCGGGCGCGGTGATGATGGCGTCCCAATCGTTCTGGGCTTCCTGCTTGAGCATCGGCGGCAGCCGCGTGAGGTCGCCGATGGTCGCTGTGGCGGGGTCGATGTTGGCCATCCGGGCGGCGTGGAAGGGCGCGCTCGCGCGCGTACGCCAGCAACGAGCGGAGTCTTTCGGTCTGGTAGCGCTCGATGCGCTGCTGCGGCCAGTCGAGCCTGGCCACGTGATCCTCGAGCGAGGCTCGCACCGCAGTCAGGTGCGCTGCGCGCAGCCGCTCATACGCCGCCTTCGGATCATCGCCGGCCACGCTTCATCCTATGGAAACCGGTCCCCAGCCACCTCCGGATGGCTCGATCATGCGTTGGACGTGACCGGTTGCTACGGATCCGACGCGGATCAAATCTTCCGGAAGCGCACCCACTGGACTGAATGATCACGGTCCTTGCGGAGGATCACAGTGGCGCGGCCCTTCGTCGGCAGGATGTTGGCGGACAGGTTGGGGCCGTTGATGGTGTCCCAGAGGTATTGGGCCTGGTGGATCGCCTCGCTCGTGGTCAGGTCGGCGTAGCGGGTGAAGTACGAGCGCGGATCGCGGAAGGCCGTGTCACGCAGCGAGAGGAAGCGGCTCACGTACCAGTCCCGTACGTCCGCCGCGTCGGCATCGACATAAACCGAGAAGTCGAAGAAGTCACTGACCGCAAGCCCGGTCGTGCCTTCGGGTCGCGACCGCGCCGGCTGGAGAACGTTGAGTCCTTCCACGATCAAGATGTCGGGTCGCCGCACCCTGATCTGGGCATCCGGCACGATGTCATAGGTCAGATGGCTGTAGACCGGGGCCATCACTTCTTCCTGGCCGGATTTGACATCGATCACAAAGCGCAGCAGAGCGCGCCGATCATAGGACTCCGGGAAACCCTTTCGATGGAGCAGCCCGCGGCTTTCCAGCTCGATATTGGGGAACAGGAAGCCGTCGGTAGTGACCAAGCTGACCCGAGGATGTTCAGGCCAGACGGCGAGCAGCTCCCGAAGCAGCCGAGCGGTGGTGGACTTCCCGACGGCGACCGACCCTGCGATGCCGATCACAAACGGCGTACGCTCCACTGACACCTGGAGAAACTCATTCGTCGATTGATGCAACTCGCTGGTGTGCAGGAAGTAGCGGCTCAGCAGTCGAGTGAGCGGCAAATACACCTCACGCACATCGAGCATGCTGGTCGGATCGCCCAGGCCGCGGACTTTCTCCAGAGTCGCCTCGTCGAGCGGGATGGGCATCTGTTCGGCAAGCTCGGCCCAATCTGCCCGACGGCGCTCCACGTACGCCCCAAGGAGCTGCAGATCATCCCGCATAGCAGAAATCTAGTGTCGGATGATGAATCGGCTCACAACCTGGCCCGGATCGGGCACGGCAATCGCTGACAGCCCAGCGGCGAAGAGCTGGAACGGTACAGTTCCGCCTATGTGCGGAATCGTCGGATACGTCGGGGGGAAGGCCGCGCTGGACGTCGTGGTCGAGGGTCTGCGCCGTCTGGAGTACCGCGGCTACGACTCGGCGGGCGTCGCCATTGTGGCCGACGAGACGCTGTATGTGGCCAAGAAGGCCGGCAAACTCGGCAATCTCGAAAAACTGCTGGCCGAGGAGCAGTTGCCGCGCAGCGGGGTGGGTATCGGTCACACTCGCTGGGCGACGCACGGTGGACCGAACGACGTCAATGCGCACCCGCATACCTCTGCTGATGGGCGAATCGCCCTGGTGCACAACGGAATCATCGAAAACTATGTGACGCTGCGGGACGAGCTCGAGGCGGCAGGCATCCGGTGCGTGTCCGAAACCGACACCGAGATCGTGGCACAACTGCTGGGCCGGCAGGTCACGGCCGGGGTGCGGCTTGCTGAAGCCATGCGAACGGTGTGTCGGCGACTGCGCGGCGCCTTCACCCTGGTGGCTGTTGATAGCCAGCAGCCGGACACCGTGGTCGCAGCTCGCCGCAACTCCCCGTTGGTCGTTGGTGTCGGAGAGGGAGAAAACTTCGTCGCATCTGACGTCGCCGCCTTCATTGACCACACCCGCGAAGCGATCGAGCTGGGCCAAGATCAACTGGTGACGATTACCGCGGACAGCGTGGTGATCACCACCTTCGAGGGTCAGCCTGCCGAGGTGCGGCCGTACCACGTGGACTGGGACCTGTCTGCGGCGGAAAAGGGTGGCTACGACTGGTTCATGCGCAAGGAGATTTACGAGCAGCCGCGAGCGGTCGCTGACACGCTGCTTGGCCGGCATGATGCGAGTGGCCGGCTGACGTTGGATGAAATCCGGATGACCGAAGACGAGCTGCGACAGGTCGACAAGATTATCGTCGTCGCCTGCGGTACGGCCTTCTACGCAGGACTGGTGGCCAAATACGCGATCGAGCATTGGACCCGGATTCCCTGTGAGGTGGAGCTTGCGAGTGAGTTCCGTTACCGCGACCCAATCCTCGGCCCGGCCACGCTCGTCGTAGCAATCAGTCAGTCCGGGGAGACCGCAGACACCTTGATGGCCATCCGGCACGCCCGGGAGCAGCGGGCCAGGGTGCTCGCCATCTGTAATACCAACGGCTCGACCATCCCGCGCGAGTCGGATGGGGTGATCTACACCCATGCGGGCCCGGAGATCGGTGTGGCCTCGACCAAGGGATTTCTTACCCAGCTGGTCGCCTGCTATCTGCTCGGTCTCTACCTCGCGCAGGTGCGGCAAGCGAAGTCCTGCGATGAGATCGGGGATGTCCTGCGGGAGCTTGCGGCCATGCCTGACGCCATTCAGGGGGTGCTCGACGACCTCGAGCCGGTGATCGAGCTGGCCGCCGCGTTCGCCAAGAACCGCTCGGTGCTCTTCATCGGCCGACATGTGGGCTACCCAGTCGCACTCGAAGGTGCCTTGAAGCTGAAGGAGCTGGCCTATATCCACGCCGAAGGCTTCGCCGCCGCTGAGCTGAAGCACGGCCCGATTGCGTTGATCGAGAACCAGCTGCCGGTGTTCGTCGTCGTTCCGCCAAGCGGTGACGTACTGCACGACAAGGTGCTTTCCAACCTGCAGGAGGTACGTGCTCGCGGGGCGAAGACCATCGTTCTGGCCGAAGAGGGTGACGTCGGGGTGATCTCGTACGCGGATGTCATGATCAGATTGCCGAAGGTGTCGACCCTGCTGCAGCCATTGGTTGCGACCGTGCCGCTGCAGATGTTCGCTTGTGAACTTGCCACGCAGAAAGGGCACGACGTCGATCAGCCGCGCAATCTGGCTAAATCCGTCACCGTTGAGTGACCACCCGAACGAACTGAGAAGTGCCGTGATCACGCTGCGAGCGTCCGATTCCACACGAGCAGCGTCATGATCGTGGGCGTAGGCATTGACGTCTGTGACGTCGATCGATTTGCCGAATCGATCGAGCGCCGTCCCGGTCTCGTCCAGCGGATCTTCACACCCGCCGAAGCCGAGCGGCCGATTGCGTCAAAGGCCGCTCGCTTCGCCGCGAAGGAAGCGCTGGCCAAGGCGCTGGGCGCGCCGGACGGGTTGTCGTGGTTGGACGCCGAGGTTGTTACCGATGATCATGGCAAGCCCTCGTTCAAGATCATGGGTACGGTTGCCGCTCGGGCCGCCGATCTTGGCATCGGCACTATTCACCTCAGCATGTCCCACGATGCAGGCATCGCCTCGGCCGTCGTAATCTGCGAAGCGTGATCATGCGCGCGTACCGCGTCGAGGCGATCCGCCGCATCGAGGAGCGAGCCATCGCCGCGCAGGGCGTGGACGCTCTGATGCAGCGGGCCGCGGCTGCCGTTGCCGCCAGTGCCTCCGACGTGCTGCGGACCACCACCGGCGGTCGATACGGGCGCCACGTGATGATCATGGTCGGTGCGGGCAACAACGGCGGCGACGCATTGTTCGCCGGGGTTCGGCTGGCCCGTCGTGGTGTACGCGTGACCGCCGTGAGATGCCTCGGCACACCCCATCCCGCCGGTAGTGCCGCATTGGTCGCTGCCGGCGGCCGCGTGGTCGGCCTCGATAATTCGATCACCCAACTGCCCTGCGCCCTGGTCATCGACGGGATTCTCGGCATTGGTGGCCGACCAGGATTGCCCGACCAGGTCGCGCAGCTTGTCGCATCCGTCGAGAACCGGGGCCTACCCATCGTTGCCGTCGACCTGCCGTCGGGCGTGGCCGGTGACACTGGCGCAACACCGGGCCCGGCGGTACGCGCGACGCGAACGGTCACCTTCGGTGAGCTCAAGCCATGCCACCTCCTACAGCCGGCGTTGGCGTACTGCGGCGAGGTGACCGTAGTCGATATCGGACTGGGCACTGATCACGAGGAAACTCCTGACCTGGAAGGCATGGACGAGGAGGAGCTGGCTCGCGCATGGCCCTATCCGAACGAACGCAGCGACAAGTACGCCCGCGGAGTGGTCGGCGTCGACACCGGTTCCGAGCAGTACCCGGGTGCGGCGGTGATGTCGGTTTACGGCGCGGTCTACGGCGGTGCAGGCTATGTCCGTTTTTTGGGGGCCGAACGACCCGCCACCACGATCTCCGCTCAACTGCCGAATGTGGTGTTTTCGCCCGGCCGTGTCCAAGCCCATCTTTTCGGGTCCGGCTGGGGCGACCGCGCTGACGCAGCCAACGTGCTGGCGGACGCAGTCGAGCAGGGATTTCCCGCAGTCGTGGACGCCGACGGGCTGGGATATCTACCCAAGCCGACACCCGCCAACTGGCTGCTCACACCGCATGCAGGTGAGCTGGCCAAGCTGCTGGAACGCGAACGCAGCTGGGTCGAAGAGGATCCGGTACGCGCGGTGACCGCAGGCGCTCAGCAGACCGGCGCGACAGTGCTGTTGAAGGGTGCCACGCAGCTCGTTGCGGCTTCTGATGGCCCGCCGGTGCTCGTTGCGGTACCAGGGCCGGCGTGGACGGCGCAGGCTGGATCCGGCGACGTACTAGGCGGCGTATGCGCCGCCCTGCTCGCCGCCGGAGTGCCTGCCCAGCGAGCGGGTCAGCTGGCAGCCTCGGTCCAGGCAGTTGCCGCGGCCGCCCATCCCGGGGTGTTGGCACCACAAGAGCTGGCGCGTGCTATCGGCCAAACTTTGGGACGGCTCGAACAGCAGGCGAGAACATCGTGACAAGTCAGGTGCGAGTGTCGGGTGCCGTCGCCGGTATTGACCCGGCCACCGCGTGCGCTGAGATCGATCTGGCCGCCTATCGGTCCAACGTGGCTACCCTGCGGACGCATGCCGGCGTGCCGGTGATGGTCGTAGTCAAGGCGGATGGCTACGGGCACGGAATGGTCGAGTGCGCTCGGGAAGCGAGGGCAGCGGGCGCGGAGTGGCTGGGCGTCGCAACACCAGCGGAAGCATTACAGCTCCGCGAAGCCGGGGATACCGGGCCGACACTGGCGTGGCTGTACGGCGTGGATGAGGACCTCACGCCGCTCGTGGCTGCTGAGGTCGACGTGTCCGCGCAATCTGTCGAGCAAATTGGCAGGCTGGTCGCTGCCGCTGCGGCGGCTGAACGACGCGTCCGGGTGCATCTCAAGATCGACACCGGATTGTCCCGCAACGGAGCCACCAGCGACGACTGGCAGCAGGTCTGTGCCATAGCAGCCGAGGCCGAGCGCGCGGGAGCCATCGAGGTCGTAGCCATCTGGTCCCACTTGGCGGCAGCCGATGAGCCTGGGCATCCGTCCGTTCCGCTGCAGATTCAGGCGTTCCAGCAGGCGTACGAGCAAGGCCGAGCCGCCGGCCTGGAGCCGACGCTACGGCACCTCGGCAACTCGGCCGGGGCGCTCGTGGTGCCCGAGGCACGGTTGGATCTGGTGCGTGTCGGCATCGCGGCGTACGGCATTGACCCGGCTCCAGGGATCGCGGCGCGTGCCGGAGTCACGTTACGGCCGGTGATGCGGCTGCGCGCTCAGCTGGTCAATGTCAAGGACATTCCTGCCGGCGCAGGCGTCTCGTACGGGTGGACCTGGATCGCCGATGCTCCCACGACGGTCGGTCTGGTGCCGCTCGGCTACGGCGATGGGATACCGCGACATGCCGGCAACCGAGCCTGTGTGGGGTGGTCAGGAGTTTGGGCGCCGATACGCGGCCGGATCTGCATGGACCAGTTCGTCGTCGAGCTGCGCTCAGGTCAGCCGGCCCAGTCCGGTGACGAGGTCATCGTGTTCGGTCCCGGTGATCAGGGCGAACCGACGGCTGCTGACTGGGCTGCTTGGTGCGACACCATCGGCTACGAGATTGTGACGCGGATCGGGACACGCGTACCGCGCCGATACCTCCATGCCAGTCGGGACGTCACCTGATGGCGCCGAACCGGAGCCAGCTCGCCAGAGGGTTGGGGCTCATCGCCAGCATCGCGGCGCTTGCGGCGGGCGGAGTCGCGCTCGGCGTCGAACTTGAGCGCAGGATCGTATCGAAGCGACTCGCGCGCAAGTCAGACGTCGACGTAGCGGAGTTCTTCGCGTTGCGCGCCGACGGGCCGGACGTCATCACCCCGGACGGCGTCGTACTGCACACCGAAGTGGATGAGGGCGAGGCTGATGACATCACGCTGGTCCTGGTCCATGGATACGCGTTGAATCTGGACTGCTGGCACTTCCAGCGGCTGCATTTTCGTGGGCAGCTGCGGCAGGTGTTGTACGACCTGCGCTCCCACGGCAGATCGAGTCGCTCCGAGGCTGAGCTGTGCCGGATTCCCCAGCTTGCTGAGGATCTGTATCAGGTGCTGCAGGAGTTAGTGGGTGATGCACCGGTGATCCTCGTCGGGCACTCTATGGGCGGGATGACGATCATGCGGCTAGCGCAGGTTCATCCCGAACTGTTCGGCAGTCAGGTGCTCGGCATCGCCCTGTTCTGCACGTCGGCCGGGGAGATGGCCGAATATTCACCGATCCGCGGGATACCCGGCCGCACCTTCACCAGGATCGCCGAGCCTCTGATGGCCGGTCTGAACCGCATTCCTGAACTCGTCTCGCAGGGACGGCGCGCGGGCAGCGATCTGGGCTATGTCGTCACCCGCCGAATGGCATTTGGCTCGGATGTCCCATCGAGCTATGTCGATTTCGCGTCCGAGATGTTGGCCGAGATCCCCCTGGAGGTGGTGGCCGATTACTATCCGGCGTTCAAGGAGTTGGATGAGTATCAGGGCCTCGACATTCTCAGCGCGGTACCGACCGTGGTGATCGGCTGCGAGAACGACATGATCACCCCGATCGAACACACGGCGCGCATCATCGAACTGCTCCCCAAGGCGGAGGCCATTCGAGTAGAGAACTCTGGTCACCTGGGCATCATCGAAAAACATGACATCTTCAATGGCGCCTTGGACCGGTTGCTCGCCAGAGTACGCGCCGAGCTTGGGTGAGGTCCGCGAGCGAGGATTCGGGTTTTGAGCTGCTCGCGCAGTGCGCTCTGAACCCGCCTACTTCGTCGTCGTTCGCAGACGGTGAAGCGTGTCCGCTCACTCCTCTGTCCATTGCTCGCTCCACTCGCTGAGGCTGGCGCCTGGCAGCCACTGCCTTCCTCGCTCGCTCGCAGACGAAGAACGTGTCTGCTAGCTCACTCGTCCAGGACAGCGGCGCGCCAGCCTGGCTCAGCACGGCGGCGCGCGATTACCGACGCTCGCAGCTCGCTATCACGGTTACCGACTGCTAGCCTTGCTATCTTCCGGCTGCTGTCCGCATCCGGACCACCCGCGCCGTGCGAGATGTAAGGCGCAGCGAGGCTCGTCCTTCCCACCATGACTGATCAGGTCCGGGACGTTCGACGTGCCCAAAGAATGCCCGCCGCCCGCGGGCGAGAACTGAGATGTCATGCCAGCCCAACCCACCAAGGTTGACCGTGCGCCTAAGAACCGCTGGTCAGCCCCTGAGCGCGCCACTCGTGGGCATACCCGCCCCCGTCGCGATGATCAGCCGTCGCAGCATGCGGTGTTGCCCGCTCCCCAAACCTTCTCTACCGCTGATGCAGCACCCCGCGGCTTCGCCGAGCTGGGTGTCCCCGCGAACCTGGTCGCTGCGCTGGACGCGGAAGGCATCAGCAAACCGTTCCCGATCCAAGCTGCGACCATCCCGGATGCGCTCGCCGGCCGGGACGTGCTTGGCCGCGGCCGCACCGGCTCGGGCAAGACCCTAGCCTTCGGCCTGCCCATGATCAGTAGGCTCGCCAGGTCGTCCGGCTCGGCGAAAGCGCCACCACGTGGTCTGGTCCTGGTGCCGACCCGCGAGCTGGCCATGCAGGTCGCCGACGTCCTGGCCCGTTTGGGGCGAGGCGCTGGGTTGTCGCTCGTGCTGGTCGCCGGCGGCATGCCGTACGCGCCGCAGACTCAAGCGTTCTCCCGCGGGGTCGACATCGTGGTCGCGACGCCCGGGAGGCTGATCGATCTGATGGAACAGGGAATCGCCGATTTGAGCCGCATCGAAATCACGGTGCTCGACGAGGCGGATCACATGGCCGACCTTGGCTTCCTGCCCGCCGTCACTCAGATATTGGACACCGTCCCCGACCGCGGGCAGCGGCTGCTGTTTTCTGCCACATTGGATCGCGCGGTCGACCGTCTGGTTCGCACGTACCTGCACGAGCCTGTGGCGCACGAGGTCGACACCGGCCAGGCCAGTGTGCCCACGATGAGCCATCACCTGGTCAGCACCGCCCCGCAGCACAAGGCTGCGTTGACTGCAGAGATCGCCAGCCGACCGGGCCGAACATTGATCTTCGTCCGTACCCAACGCGGTGCGGACCGGGTTGCCGAGCAGCTACGCGGCAGCGGGGTGCTGGCCGGATCTCTGCACGGCGGCCTCGCGCAGGGTGCGCGGACCCGGATTCTGTCGGCCTTCAAGGACGGTTCACTCCGCGTACTGGTGGCCACCGATGTCGCGGCGCGCGGCATCCACGTCGACGAGGTGGGTCTGGTCCTCCACGCTGACCCGCCGAGCGGGCCGAAGGAATATCTGCACCGCGCCGGACGTACTGCCCGGGCGGGCGGCACCGGCACCGTCGTTGCCCTCGCGCTGCCCCACCAGCGGCGCGACCTGGAGCGTTTGACCACCCAGGCCGGCGTACGCCCAAAGGTGCTCACCGTGCTTCCAGGCGACAGCGCGCTCGCCGCCGCGACGGGCGCCCGGCGAGCAACCGGCAAAGCCGTCAGCGACGCCGACTACCAGCGCGTCATCGCCCCGCCGGCTGCTCGGCGCCTCCACTCCACCCGGGGGAACCGCGGCAACAGTGGCGTCCGTACGAAGGAACGTCCAGGGCGTCGTCGGTCACCAGCTTCGAACGCGGCCGGCGGGTCCCCCTCTCGGCGCGCTCGTTGAGAGCATCCGCGCCGCGGTCTCAGTGCGGGTTATCCTGCGCCCGGAGCCTGTCGAAGGGCGCCGTCCTGAGCTTGTCGAAGGGCTCAGCGCACGTGCGCGCGGTTGGCTACGCTCTGTAGCTAGTGAGCGTCTCGGTTTCTGATCTTGTGGTTTCGATCGCGTCGTCGCAGGATGCGGCAGCGATGCTTGAAGTCATCCACAGCGCATTCCGTGCTCGGCGACTGGTCGATCCGCCCTCTGCGGCCATCGATGAGACCGTGGGAACCTTGACCGCGAGCTTGCAGCGCGGGAGCGCAATTCTTGCGCGGGTCGGTGATCGTCCGGCGGGTGTGATCGTGGTTATGCCCGGCCCTGACGGCGCCGCGAAATTCACCCGTGTCTCGGTTCATCCCGAGCTGCAGCGACACGGCATCGCCTCGGCCATGGTGCCGGCGGCCGAGGAGCTGGCGGCTATCCGCGGTTTCGAGCGGGTCGAGCTGCTGGTACGAGCAGAATTTCCAGACTTCCTCGCTTTCTGGCAACACCGTGGCTTTGCTGTCGCCCGTACGGTTGCAGACGGCGTGATCTTGACCAAGCCGCTGCCGCTGGTGATCAAGGTCCCCACCAGCGACGCGATGGAGCGGTTGGGAGAGCGGCTGGCCCAGCTACTGCAGCACGGGGATGTGATCCTCGCTGCTGGTGATCTTGGTGCTGGCAAGACGACGCTGACCCGAGGCATCGGCCGTGGACTCGGCTCGGAAGGCCCGATTATCTCACCGACTTTCGTCTTGTCTCGGATTCACCCCTCCGCCATCGGCCGACCGACACTGATCCATGTTGATGCCTATCGGCTGTCCAGCGCCACTGAGCTTGATGATCTTGATCTCGATGCTGCCGTGGCCGAGTCGATCACCGTTGTGGAATGGGGACAGGGGATCGCCGAAGGCCTGGCCGAGGACCGATTGGAGATCGATATCTGGACTGCTGCTGCGGACTTCTCGGCAGCTGAGGATGACACTGAGCGGGTTGTCACGGTACGGGCGGTTGGCTCCAGGTGGCGCGATGTGGACATGAGCCTGCTGCGTAGTGACGATCATGACTGAAGCTGGGTTGGTCCTTGCACTGGACACCTCGACCGTGGTCAACGTCGGCCTTGCTCGCAATGATCGGCTGATCGGGACAGCAACCGTCGCGGATCAGATGGCTCATGTCGAACAACTCATGCCCTTGGTCTCGGAATGTCTCCATGCATCCGGCCTCGGCCCGGATGATCTTGACCAACTGATCGTCGGTGTCGGACCAGGACCGTTCACCGGGCTGCGGGTCGGTGTGGTCACCGCCCAGATACTCAGCGCTGTGCTCGATCTACCGTTGCGCGGCGTCTGCAGCCTCGACGTCTTGGCCGCGCAGTTTGCTGAAGCACATCCGGGAGAGTTTGTGGTGGCCACGGATGCCAGGCGTCGGGAGGTCTACTGGGCTGCCTACACCTCTGCCGGCGTACGGCTCGGCGATCCGCGAGTTTCGCGGCCCAGCGACGTGCCCCGGCTACCCACCATCGGACCTGCAGCCGATCTTTACGCGGATCAATTGGAGGCGGTATCGGGCCCCCGCTCACTCGATCCCGGCGTACTTGCGACGCGCGGTCCGACACTTCCCGAGGCCGGTCATGAGCCTCTGTATCTGCGCCATCCCGATGCGAGGGAGATGACACGGCCCAAATCGGTGCTGCACTATCAGGGCGTGCGGCGATGACTCATGCCCTTCGCAATCCGGAGATCAGCATCCTGCCGGCTCGTCTGGATGATCTTCCCGCGATCATGGTGTTGGAGCGCGCTGGCTTCGCCGCCGCCGAGCAGTGGAGCGAGCGCAGCTGGCGCGGCGAGCTGCTTGCCGAGCATCGCACGATCTTGATTGCCCGCGCACAGCACCCGGTCGGGGTTATCTCGATCGCGATCATCGGCGAACTGGCTGATCTTCATCGCCTCGTCGTGGAGCCGCGAAGCCGGCGGCAGGGGATCGGAGCCGATCTGGTTCGAGCTGGACTGGAGATGGCGCGGCAGATCGGGGTACGCGCGGTGATCTTGGACGTTGCGTACCACAATGAGGCTGCGATTGCGCTCTACCAACAGCTCGGCTTCGAACAGCTCAGTGCCCGTAAGGACTACTACGGACCCGGTCAGCACGCGTTGATCTTGAAGCTTTATGACCTGCAGGCCTGGCCAGACCGGCTCGCGAGCATGACGGAGGAAGTGTGACCGGCACGCCGCAAGTGCGCCCTGAGCCTGTCGATGGGCGCGCTTCGACGGGCTCAGCACACACGTCGCCGACTTCGGCCGCTGGTGCCCCGCTCATCGTCGGCATCGAGTCCTCGTGCGACGAGACCGGGATCGGCATTGTTCGCGGACATGAGTTGCTGGCCAACGAAGTTGCCTCCAGCGTCGAGTTGCATGTGCGGTTTGGCGGCGTGGTGCCTGAGGTGGCAAGTCGCGCCCACCTGGAGGCTATGGTGCCAACGCTGCAGCGGGCCTGCGCTACTGCCGACATCGACCTGTCGGAGATTGACGGTGTAGCCGTGACAGCCGGCCCGGGTTTGATGGGCGCCCTCGTCGTCGGTCTGGCGAGCGCCAAGGCGCTGGCGTACGCGTTGCACAAGCCCCTGTACGGGGTCAACCATCTCGTCGGGCATGTCGCGGTGGATCTGCTGGAGCACGGGCCGCTCCCGGAACGCTGCGTTGCGCTGTTGGTATCTGGCGGGCACACCTCGCTGCTCGAGGTGCGATGCATTGCCGACGACATTGTCGAGCTCGGATCGACGATCGACGACGCGGCAGGCGAGGCGTACGACAAGGTCGCTCGGGTGCTCGGCCTGCCGTACCCGGGTGGTCCCTATATCGACAAAGCGGCCACAGGTAACCCCGACTATGTCCGTTTCCCACGTGGGCTGACCGCGCGAAAGGATCTCGAACGCCATCGGTTCGACTTCTCGTTCTCCGGATTGAAGACGGCCGTAGCGCGTTGGGTCGAGGCCCGACAGCGCGATGGGCTGGACATCCCACTGGCTGATGTCGCGGCCAGTTTCCAGGAGGCGGTCTGTGACGTACTGAGCGCGAAGGCCATGGATGCCTGTGCGGCGACCCGAGCGACGGACCTGCTGATCGGCGGCGGCGTCGCCGCCAACGGCCGGCTGCGCGCGTTGCTCGCCGAACGTGCGGCCGAGTGCGGGATCTCTCTTCGTACCCCACGACCCAACCTGTGCACCGACAATGGCGCCATGATCGCAGTGCTGGGTTCGGAGATCGTCACCGCTGGTGGCAAACCGTCAGCGCTCGACATCGGAGCGGACTCCTCGCTGCCGGTGAGCACCGTTCTGCTCTAGGGCGCTCCACGCACGGACCTCGTCGCGGCCATTGGCCGACACGCTCCACTGAAAACGCATCGCAGTTATGCCCGAAAGAGTCGGATTCGTCGCCCAGAAGCCCGTGAGTGATGCAAAACCAGGGCGGAGCTTTGATTTTGCCTGAGATGCCTGAGCGCGTGAGACAGGGCTCGTTCGAGACAACTACTTGCTGGGCTGAGGAATCTGGCAGGAGATCTTCGGGTTGACACCGACATAGTTCAGCGGGCCGGCAAGTATCGTCACGACGGTCGTGGCGATGTTGGCGCAGTTGGCGGACGACCGGCTGAAGTAGTGCCTCTGGAAGGCTGCGAAGGCACCTATGGCGAGCCAGATGACGAGCAAAATCGTGATCACACTGATCACCGGATTGCGCCCCGATCGCCACGCCATCATCCCGGTCTACCACAAGATGGCGTTCGGCATGGCGAGATGCAATGGGTCGGATGAGTCGGCGCTGTGGAATGGGGTCAGGATCGTTGGCACTCTCTCCACGGATTAACCGGCCAGCCGCACTGCTGATCAAGCACGTCTTGATCACCGACGGTCCCAGGTCCGCCAGAATGGTCAGGTGTCGGCAACTCGGTTACCCCTCGGCCTAACAGAAGATGCGCTCGACGCAGCAATGTCGGAAACCGATCCCGAGTCGTTGGCTGCAGCCTCTCGGCTGCGTCAGCTGTATGGCCCGAAACTGGCGGCGGCTGCACTCACCCAAGCCACACTGCGCTGGCGCGCTGCGACCAAGTTCGGTCACGACGCTCTGGCGATGTTCTTCACCAGAGACGGTCTTGAACAAGCTTCCCGGCCCGAGGTCGCCGATTACCACGCCAGTCGTTTTGTACAGGCCGGAGTGCACCGGGTGATCGACATCGGCTGCGGCATCGGCTCGGACTCCTTGGCTTTCGCTCGAGCGGGCCTCGAGGTGGTCGCGTTGGACGTCGATCCGGTGACGGCGGTGGTCGCGCAGGCGAACCTCGGTGATCGCGTGAGCGTGATCTGCGCAGACGCGCATGATGTCGCCGATCAGCTCATGGGTCCAGGCGTCGGGGTGTTCTGCGACCCTTCGCGTCGAGACGATCGTGGCCGGTTGTGGCGCGTCGAGGACTTCGCGCCGCCATGGTCGTTTGTGACTGGCCTGCTCGACGCAAACCGGACGGCCGGGGTGAAGCTCGGACCGGCGTTACCGCACACGCTGATTCCCGAAGCCGCCGAAGCGGAATGGGTCACCCATCGCGGCGACACCGTGGAAGTAGCGCTGTGGTCAGGCGTTGGCGCGAGTCCCGGGCGACGCTTGGCGCTGGTGCTGCCGAATGCCCGGCTTGCGGTATCGGGTGCACCGCCGCTGCCCATACGCGAACTCGGTCGTTATCTGTACGAACCGGCCGGGTCAGTCATCCGTGCCGGTGCCATTCCGGAACTGGGCGCACAACTCGGTGCCGGGCTGCTCGATCCGCAGGTCGCGTACCTGACGGGTGATCAACTCCACAGCACACCGCTGGCGACGGTATTTGAAGTGCGGCAGCAGTTGTCGGCCAAACTCAGGGCACTGCGGAAATGGGTCCGCGAGTCCGAGATCGGTGTGCTGGAAATCAAGAAACGCGGAATCGACGTCGACCCGGCTGTGCTCCGTAAGCAGCTCAAGCTGGACGGGCCGAACAGCGCGACGATGGTGGTCTCGCGTAGGGGCAAGGGCGCACTCGTCGCGATCGTCGAACGGGTCTGACTCGCCGCGTGGGGGACACCCCAAACTGAGTCGTGCGGAAATAGGCACTCGAACGGGCGAGGGCCCTCTCGTCCGGCCGTGGAAAGGCGTGCCTAGCCCCGCTGGCACTCACATACATCGAGTGCTAATGTCTGGTTAGCACTCTCGCTATGAGTGTGCCAGCGCAAATGCTGGCGGTCGGGATGGCACCCGCGACGACGTCTCGACCATCACACATCGGACATATCACCTGTGAAAGGGGTTTGGCGTGGCAGTCACGATCAAGCCGCTCGAGGATCGCATCCTCGTTCAGCCGCTCGAAGCAGAGCAGACCACGGCCTCCGGCCTGGTCATTCCCGACACCGCCAAGGAGAAGCCGCAGGAGGGCAAGGTTCTTGCCACCGGTCCTGGCCGCATCGACGACAACGGCAAGCGGGTTCCCCTCGATGTCGCCGAGGGCGACGTCGTGATCTTCAGCAAGTACGGCGGTACCGAGGTCAAGTACGACGGTAAGGACTTGCTGCTTCTCAATGCCCGCGACATCCTCGCGGTTGTGACCAAGTAAGGGGATCTGCACCTATGGCAAAGATCCTTCTGTTCGACGAGGAGGCACGCCGAGCGCTGGAGCGCGGTGTCGACGCCCTCGCCAACACTGTGAAGGTCACCCTCGGCCCCAAGGGCCGTTATGTTGTGCTCGACAAGAAGTGGGGTGCGCCGACCATTACTAATGACGGCGTGACTGTGGCCCGCGACATTGAGCTCGAAGACCCGTACGAGAACCTCGGGGCCCAACTGGCCAAGGAAGTCGCGACCAAGACCAACGACGTCGCTGGCGACGGAACCACCACCGCTACGGTGCTTGCTCAGGCGCTGGTGCATGAAGGTCTGCGTGCGGTTGCGGCCGGGGCGAGCCCGGTTGGTCTCAAGCGAGGCATCGACGCTGCTGTCGCAGCCGTCGAGGAGCGACTCCGGGAAAACGCTCGCGAGGTCGAGACCACCGACGACATGGCACATGTCGCCACCATCTCGGCGCGTGACGAAGAGATCGGCCGCTTGATTGCCGAGGCCTTCGACAAGGTGGGCAAGGACGGCGTGATCACCGTCGACGAGTCCCAGACGATGGGCACTGACCTCGAGTTCACCGAGGGCATGCAGTTCGACAAGGGCTACCTGTCGCCGTACTTCGTGACCGATCCGGAGCGGATGGAAGCGATCCTCGACGACCCGTACATCTTGATCAACTCCGGCAAGATCTCGTCAATGACCGACTTGCTTCCACTGTTGGAGAAGGTCATCGGCGCCTCGGGCACCCTGTTCATCGTGGCCGAGGATGTTGACGGCGAGGCGCTGTCTACCTTGGTGGTGAACAAGATCCGCGGCACCTTCACCTCAACGGCTGTCAAGGCTCCGGCCTTTGGCGACCGGCGTAAGGCAATGCTCGAGGACATTGCCGTCCTAACCGGCGGCGAGGTCGTCTCTCCCGAGGTTGGTCTCAAGCTCGACCAGGTGGGCCTGGACGTCTTGGGCCGTGCCCGCCGGATTGTGGTGACGAAGGACAACACCACGATCGTCGACGGCGCGGGGGATCCCAACGAGGTCAAGGGGCGGGTTGCGCAGCTGCAGGCTGAGATTTCACGTACCGACTCCGACTGGGATCGCGAGAAGCTGCAGGAGCGAGTGGCCAAGCTCGCCGGTGGCGTCTGCGTGATCAAGGTTGGCGCAGCGACTGAGGTGGAGCTCAAGGAGAAGAAGCACCGCATCGAGGATGCCGTTTCGGCAACCCGCGCGGCGATCGAAGAGGGCATCGTTGCCGGCGGCGGCTCTGCCCTCATCCACGCTGCGGCAGCTCTGAAGGGTGACCTTGACCTCACCGGTGACGAGAAGCTCGGGGTAGGCATCGTTCGGCGATCTTTGGCCGAGCCGCTTCGCTGGATCGCTGAGAACGGTGGCGAACAGGGTTACGTGGTGACCTCCAAGGTGGCCGAGCTGAAGCCCGGCAATGGCTTCAATGCCGTTACCGGTGTCTACGGCGACCTCTACGCCGACGGCGTGATTGATCCGGTCAAGGTGACGCGCTCCGCGCTGGCCAACGCCGCTTCGATCGCCTCGCTGCTGCTCACCACCGAAACGCTGGTGGTGGAGAAGCCCGAGGAGGAGGACGCGGCTCCGGCCGGTCACGGGCACAGTCACTGACGCGAACTGGTCACAGCTGCGAGCGTCGGAAATCGCGCGCCCGCCGTGCTGAGGAGGAGTGAGCGGAGGCGTTGTTTCCTCTGCGAGCGACGACGAAGTAGGCGGATCCACGCGCGCGATGCGCGAGCAGCTCAGAATCAAGGGGCCTCCCTCATCTGAGGGAGGCCTTTCTGCTCCATACTCAGGGTCGTTTCGCCGCACAGCCGTCAAGACGCGCCTGGCATGTTGGACGGCTGGGGTCGTTTCGCGGCACAGCAGTCAAAACGCGCCTGGGTTGAGCAGCGAGCAACGGGGTACCGGAGGGGCATGTCCGCCGACGACCTGCCCTCTGTCTGGCTCGACCCGCCGCCAGCCATCAAGAGTGACTGGCTCCGGGCTGGTGCCCGCTACGACGTTGTCGTCGTCGGAGCTGGACTGACCGGCCTGGCGACTGCGGTGCTGCTGGCCCGCGCCGGGCGTCAGGTTGCTGTCGTGGAAGCGCGTTCAATCGGGGCCGTGACGACCGGCCACTCGACGGCAAAGGTCTCGCTGCTTCAGGCCACTGCACTGTCCAAGATCGTGAAAAACCATTCTGACCATGTCGCCGCCGCTTACCTGGACGGCAATCGTGCCGGTCAGCAGTGGCTCCGGACCTATTGCGCAGAGCACGAGATCCCGACTGAGCAGCGAGACGCCTACACCTACGCAGGTACGCCAGCTGGCGCCTCCGCCGTACGGCGTGAGTTCGACATTGCCCGCCGACTCGGCCTGCCAGTTCAGATGACTGATGCCGTCGAGTTGCCCTACCCCAGCTACGCCGCTGTGTGCCTGCCTGATCAACTGCAGTTCAATCCGATGGACGTTCTCGCCTCGCTGGCTGACGAGCTGCGCCACGCAGGCGGACTGGTGATCGAGGGAGCGAGAGTGACCGGAGTCTCCGGGCGCAGGAGCTGCGAACTGATCACCTCGGCTGGCCGTCTCACGGCGGACAATGTGGTGCTTGCTACCGGCATCCCGTTCCTGGATCGCGGACTGTACTTCGCCAAGGTCACCGCGCAACGCTCGTACGCGCTGGGATTCCGGGTGAGCAGCCCGATTCCGCGTGGCATGTACATCTCCGCGGATGCGCCGACCCGGTCGTTGCGTACGGCGCTTCACGAGGGCGAAGAGCTGCTGCTCGTCGGCGGCAACGGCCACCCAGTGGGTCGCCATCCGAAGAACCCCTCAGATCTAGTTGCCGATCTGACGGCATGGACCAGCCGTTGGTTTTCCGGGGCTGAACGCACTCACGTCTGGTCGGCGCAAGATTACGAGGCGCTCGGCGGGGTGCCTTTTGTCGGCAAGCTGCCGCGCGGCGGCGGCCACGTCTATCTGGCAACCGGATATAGCAAGTGGGGCATGACCAACGCGGTCACCGCGGCGCTTCGCATCAGTGGGGAAATCCTGCAACGCGTGCCGCCCTGGGGACGGACTCTGGGGACTCGGGTGAGCAAGCCCGCAAGCGCCGCCGCGTTCTTACGGACCAACACGGCCATCGGAGTCGCGGCCACCCAGGGTTGGCTGAAGGCAGAGCTGCACCCGCTCCAAGATCAGGAACGCAACCCCGCCGAAGGCACCGGAGTTGTCGGGGCCGTACGAGGTGAGCCGGTCGCCATCTCAACCGTTGCTGGCGAGACCTGCGCCCTCTCGGCAATCTGCACCCACCTCGGCGGCGTCGTTCGCTTCAACGATCTCGAGAAGTCGTGGGACTGCCCGCTGCACGGATCCCGGTTCGCGGCGGACGGGACGGTGCTGGAAGGCCCGGCGACGAGCAATATGAAGCCCCGACCCAGCTGAGTCGGATGCGGCCTAAGCGTCCCGAATGCCTTCCTGAGTTTGTCGAATACCTTCCTGCGTGTGCCAGACCTGGTTCATAACACGGCTGAACGAGAGCACTGGACTAGCATGAGCCTGAAATTCGTCAGGTGAAAGGCTTGCCGTGTTGCCGTCCTCCGATGACCTCAGTCCAGTTGGTGTGCCGCGTGCCTTCGAGACGATCGGGCTGACTTTTGACGACGTGTTGCTTCAGCCGGCTGAGAGCGACATCATCCCGTCCGAGGTGAGCACAGCCTCCCGGATCTCGAAGCGCATCACCGTGAAGGTCCCACTGCTCTCCTCGCCGATGGATACCGTGACCGAGGCCCGGATGGCTGTCGCCATCGCGAGACAGGGCGGACTGGGCATCATCCACCGCAATCTCTCCATTGAGGATCAAGCACATCAGGTCGATGTCGTGAAGCGTTCCGAGGCTGGCATGATCGAGGAGCCGATCACGATCTCGCCGAACGCGACGATCGGCGAGGCCGATGCGATGTGCGCCCGCTTCCACATCTCTGGCGTTCCTGTTGTCGATCGCGAATTGCGGCTGCTCGGCATCATCACCAATCGCGACATGCGCTTCGAAACCGACTCGACCCGGCCGGTGGGTGAGGTCATGACGCCGATGCCGTTGATCACCGGGCCGGTGGGAATCAGCCGAGACGCTGCGATGCGACTGCTGGCCCAGAACAAGATCGAGAAGCTACCGCTGGTCGATGATCAAGATCGGCTCAAAGGCTTGATCACGCTCAAGGACTTCGTCAAGTCCGGGCTGTACCCCGATGCGTCCAAAGATGATCAAGGGCGGCTTCGGGTTGGAGCAGCAGTCGGATTCTTTGGCGACGCATGGAAGCGAGCGATGGCGCTGATCGAGGAGGGCGTCGATGCGCTGGTTGTCGATACCGCTCACGGCCACTCCCAGGGGGTGCTGGAGATGGTGCGCCGGCTGAAGTCCGACTCAGCGGCCGCCAAGGTCGACATCATCGCCGGCAACGTCGCAACGTACGCGGGTGCCAAGGCACTGGTCGATGCTGGAGCCGATGGTGTCAAAGTCGGGGTCGGCCCAGGCTCGATCTGCACCACCCGTGTGGTGGCCGGCGTTGGTGTCCCTCAGGTCACAGCCATTCACAATGCGGCACGCGCCTGTCGCCCCGCCGGGGTACCGCTGATCGGTGACGGTGGCCTGCAGTATTCCGGCGACATCGCAAAGGCCCTGGTGGCTGGCGCTGACACGGTGATGCTCGGCTCGTTGCTTGCCGGCTGCGACGAGAGCCCCGGCGAGCTGATCTTCATCAATGGCAAGCAGTTCAAGACCTATCGCGGCATGGGATCGCTCGGCGCAATGGCCTCCCGTGGTCGCCGCGGTCCTTCCTATTCCAAGGATCGCTACTTCCAGGCCGATGTCACCTCCGACTCGATGTTGATCGCCGAGGGCATCGAAGGCCATGTTCCGTATCGCGGCCCCTTGGCAGCGGTGGCGTACCAGCTGGTCGGTGGTCTGCGACAAGCCATGTTCTACACCGGAGCCTCGACGATCTCGGAATTGCAGGAGCGCGGCTCGTTCGTTCGGATCACCCCCGCAGGTCTGCGGGAGTCCCACCCGCACGACATCCAGATGACCGTCGAAGCGCCCAATTATTCTTAGCTGATCCCGGGGGTAATCCCATGTTTGACGTCGGTCGTAGCAAGCGTGCCGAGCGGGCCTTCGCTTTCGACGACATCACGATCGTCCCGTCGCGGCGGACCCGCGGCGAAGAGGAGGTCTCACTTCAGTGGCGGATCGACGCGTACATCTTCGACTTTCCGCTGCTCGCTGCCCCGATGGACTCGGTGGTCTCGCCGGCCACGGCCATCCGAATTGGCCAACTCGGTGGGTTGGGTGTCCTCAACCTGGAGGGCATCTGGACTCGCTATGACGATCCCCAACCGTTGCTGGAGGAGATCATCGCGATCGAGGATGCCGTCGAGGCGACGCGGCTGATGCAAAAGATCTACGCCGAGCCGATCAAGTCCGAACTGATCGGCAAGCGCGTCGCGCAGATCCGCGAAGCCGGCGTACCGACCGCTGGCGCATTATCACCCCAGAACACTCAGGCGTACGCCCAAGCGGTTGTGGATTCGGGCGTCGACTTCTTCGTCATCCGCGGCACCACGGTGTCCGCCGAACATGTCTCTTCTGATCTTGAGCCGCTCAATCTGAAGAAGTTCATCTACGAGCTGGATGTCCCCGTGATTGTCGGCGGCTGCGCCACGCATCAGACCGCTCTGCACCTGATGCGGACCGGCGCGGCCGGCGTGTTGGTCGGTTTCGGCGGTGGAGCTGCCTCCACCAGCACCTCAGTGCTGGGGGTCGCCGTGCCGATGGCCTCCGCGGTCTCCGACGTCGCCGCCGCTCGCCGTGACTATCTCGACGAATCCGGCGGCCGCTACGTACAAGTGATCGCAGACGGCTCGGTCGTCCGCTCCGGGGACATCGCCAAGGCGATTGCCTGCGGTGCCGACGCGGTGATGGTCGGCTCGCCGCTGGCGAGGGCGGATGAAGCGCCCGGCCGCGGCTACCACTGGGGACCGGAGGCCTGGCACGAGAAGTTGCCGCGTGGCGAGCGGGCCTGGTTCTCAACCGTCGGCAATCTCGAGCACATCCTGCTCGGTCCGTCGACGGTGCCCGACGGCACGATGAATCTGGTGGGCGCACTGCGTAAGGCAATGGCGATCACCGGCTACACCGAGATCAAGGAGTTCCAGCGGGTCGAGATCGTCGTCGGCTGACGGCCGCTACTCCTCTACTCCCTTACACCGAGTTGTCAGAATCTCAGCACCACATAGGGTGCTGAGATTCTGACAA